>Ga0153916_10004110_pt1 | contig 10955 bp, 8 predicted proteins | sample Opewatmetagenome_FD_109642 | JGI IMG/M metagenome (GOLD analysis project Ga0153916, IMG submission 109642) | Freshwater wetland microbial communities from Ohio, USA - Open water 3 Core 3 Depth 4 metaG | ecosystem: Environmental > Aquatic > Freshwater > Wetlands | place: USA: Ohio, Lake Erie, Old...
AGCGACTCGTCGCGGCGCTCCGCGCCGAACGCCGCTTCCCACTGGTTGCCCAGCTCGCCCGCGGCGAACATCACCGGCACCACCGCCCGCATGTGGATCTCCCACTGCCGCTCGCGCTGCTCCACCGACCAGCGGATCTGCGCCGCCAGCTCCTCCGTGGACGCGGCCCCGTAGTCGCAGTCGCGCAGGCGCGCGTTCAGCTCCATGACTTCCGGGAGGTAGATGTTGCGCCACTTCTCGAGCAGGCCGTTCAGCTCGCCGACGATCCTGGCCTGCGCGGCCGGCATCCACGCTGCGAGGTTCATGTCGAGCAGATGGATCGTCCCGTAGTTGTAGCCACCGTAGTTGGCGATGAGGTAACGCCCGGGCAGCCCCAGCGCGTCGATGCCCCTGGTCGAGCCGCGGCTCATCGCCCCGCAGTCGATGCTCGCGGTGTACGGGCACGACGGTCGCGGCCAGTGCATCTGGTCCCATGTCCACCAGAGTTGCGCGTAGTCCGGCTCCGGCCAGGCGACGCCCTCGGTGATTGGCTGCGGCGTGGTCTGCTGTGTCACCTGTCACTCCCGTGTTTCGCGCGCTCCGCCGGCTGCAACCCGATGATCTGCTCGGCGCTTCGGCCGTAGATGTCCGGCACCGGCCATCCGTTCAGCCCGGCGTACGTGTCGATCTGGCTGCGGTGGTGGATGTCGTGCTCCACCATCATCATCAGCACGCGCCAGCCCGACAGCCCGGCCTCCGTGTCGATCATCCGCACCTTCCGCTCCAGCCAGGCGTCCGGCGTGCCGTCCAGCAGGCGGTGCAGCTCGACCGCGCTCGCCTCCAGCGCCGTCAGCCAGCGGTCGCGGCTGCTGACGTCCGGTGGCCGAGGGCTGATCCAGCCCTCGCCGCGATACGCGCTGGCGAAGTACAGCCGCGACCCCGCCATGTGGCCGACGAGCGTGTTGATGCTCCAGGCGCCCTCGCCGCTGCCGCCGGCCGGCGTCCAGCCGTCGGCCTCCGGCGGCAGCGCGCCGACGTCGCGCATCGCCCGCCGGTGGACTGCGTCGAAGTACCGCAGGAACCCGTCGGTCGACTTGAACACTGCCCCTCCTCCGCGTCGGGATCGGCGCCGGCCGTCCTCGACGTGTGGCGATATTCTGCGGCCCGGCGCGTATGTGTCAAACAGCGCCGGTGCCGTAGGATGCGGACGCACCCTCGACAGGAGGTCACCCGATGCGACACTCGATCGATGAAGGCGACGCGCGGCGGCTGCTTGGCGGCAGCCCGGTCATGCTGGTATCCACCGCCTGGCACGGTAGCCAGAACGTCATGCCGGCGATCTTCGTGACCCCGCTTAGCATTGACCCGCCGCTGATCGGCGTTGCCGTGCACCCCGCGCGCCACACACACGACATGATCCGCTTCAGCGAGGAGTTCGCGCTGAACGTCCCCACGCGCCAGCTCCTGCACCACGTGCAGTACCTGGGCAGTGTCAGCGGCGCCGAGTTGAACAAGCTCGAGCTGACGCGGCTGCCGACGTTCCGGGCGCGCAGAGTGTCGGCGCCGCTGCTGGAGGGTTGTGTCGGCTGGATCGAGTGCGGCGTCGAGGACGCATACCGCATCGGCGACCATACGCTCTTCGTTGGCAAGGTGGCGGCGGTGCAGGCGGAGACCGACGCCTTCGACGGAACGTGGCTGCTAGCGGACCCGGAGGAGCGGCCACTGCACTACCTGGGCGTCAACTACTACGCGGTCCTGGGCGAACGCCTGGAGGCCCGCATCCCGCAGCCCGCCGACATCAAGCGTGATGTCGAAGCCGGCGCCGCACAGCTCGGCGACGAGGAGGACGCGGCGCGGCGGCGGGAAGAGCAAGAGCGCGAGGAAGAGGAAGGCCAGCGCGGCTGACGTCCGCCTCCCGGTCGCCGCGGCCCGCTCGGAGGGCGAAATGTATCGGATGACGGCGAGTCAATCCCTCCCCGTCGACGCGTGGCGCACACCGCTTGACGGCCCCGGGGCTGGGGGACTATCCTCTGCCCAGAGTTGACATACCGACTGGGCGGTTCGTGCCGCCGATTCGATGTCAACACACAGGGGGGCACGGCTACAGGGCAGCGATCTGCCCTGGTCGGCATGGCGTGGGGTGGGCCGTGTCGATCGCGTGAAGCGGACACATGCGCACCGGCTTCGAGGGCTCCGCTACTCTCCACCCACGGTGCCCGCCTGCACGTCGATTGCTCGCCCGTCGCGAGCACAGCATCCAGACCCACATCCGCGCCCCGCACATCGGCTGCCCGCCGCCGGGAGGTCCGATTGTGAATTCGACGCAGCCACAGCTCTTGGGGTTCGCATATGCGATCGGCGAAGAAGTGGTCGCGCGCCTTGACGACGCCGATGTCTTCTCGCTCGACGACGAGGCGCCTCTCCCCGAGGCCGCGCGTCCCAACTGGACGATTGGCTCCGTCATGGCCTGCTTCGTCCGTGACGGGCAGCCGTCCTACCTGCTGCGGTTCCGCACCTGTTGCGCCGCCTACGTCAGCGTCGTCTCCGAGCGTGCGATCGACGGTATCGCCTGATCCATTGGTGCTTGCCGCCTGCGCCGTTTCCGCAGTCACCGGCGGCCGCCCATGCGATTCCGGCAGCGCCGGTGCCGTCGGCCTGCGCGAAGCCCGCATTGCCTTGCCCCTAACATAACCCTCCCGTACATTCCGATCGCTGCCCGGACGGCGGCTTCCGGCGGCGCATGTCAGCACTCAGCGCGAGCCGGCCGGGCGGCCGCGCCACGCGATTCAACGCATCATGTTTCAAGGAGGCTTGGCTGTGGGCAATCGACTCGAAGGCAAGGTCGCGATCGTGACGGGCGGCGGCCGCGGCATCGGCAGGGGCGAGTGCCTCGCGCTCGCCGCCGAGGGTGCGCGCGTCGTCGTCAACGACTTCGGCGGCAGCGCCGCCGGCACCGGCGGCGAGAAGGGCCCGGCGGATCAGGTCGTCGCCGAGATCAAAAAGCTCGGCAGCGACGGCGTCGCCAACTACGACAACGTCGCCGATTTCGAGGCGGGCAACCGCATGGTACAGCAGGCGCTGGACGCCTTTGGTCGCTTGGACATCGTGATCAACAACGCCGGCATCCTCCGCGACAAGATGATCTTCAACATGACCGAGGAGGAGTGGGACATCGTCCTTGCCGTCCACCTGAAGGGCCACTTCAACCTCAGTAAGCACGCCTCGGTGATTTTCCGCCAGCAGCGGAGCGGTGTCTTCGTCCACACCGCGTCGGAGTCCGGCCTCGGCAACCGTGGCCAGGCGAACTACTCCGCGGCGAAGGAGGGCATCGTCGGCCTCTCGCGCACCATCGCGCGCGACATGGGCGGCTATGGCGTGCGCTCCAACGCGCTCCGGCCCCGCGCCGGCACGCGCCTCGTCATCAGCGACGAGATGCGCGCGGCGGCCCAGCGCGGCGGCGCGGCGGGCATGGGTCTCGCCGGGCTGGAGGCGTTCGAGAAGGCCAACCCGGCCGAGGCCATCGGCCCCTTCGCCGCGTGGCTGTGTACCGACGCTGCTGCCAACGTCAACGGCCGCGATTTCATGATCTGCGGGCCGATGGTCGGCCTCTACAGCCTGCCGGAGATCGTGAAGAAGATTGATAACACCGCCGAGGACCACGTCTGGAAGCTCGACGACCTCGACAAGATGATGCCGTCCGTCGTCGGCGACCTCGTCAACCAGTGGCCGAAGAAGGAAGAGAAGCCGGCCTAGCTGGTTAACGATCCGCATGTAGCTGCGCAGCTTCAGCTACGCCGTCACTTGGCTCGATGCAGGGGCGCCCCTTGGGGCGCCCCTCTTCATCATGACGCCCTGCCCCGCCATCTCCCGCACGTCGAAGCGCCGGGGCACGCACGCGTGTGCCCCCCCGCATATGCCTGCGCCCCGTGGCCGCAAACGGCTAGAATCGACGGATGGACGGCCTCCGATTCGCCTCGCCCTGGGCCCTCTGGCTGCTCCTGCTCGTGCCGCCTTTGGCGTACGCCGTGCTGCGCCGCGGCCGCGCCCCCGCGGTGACCGTCGGCACGGTCGCCGATGCCGCCGCTGCGCCGCGCACGTGGCGCGTCCGCTTCGAGCCGCTGCTGACGGCCGCGCGACTGCTCGCCGTGACGCTGCTGGTCGTTGCGCTCGCCCGCCCGCAGCGCGGCCTCGCCGGCACGGCGGCAACCGGTAACGGCATCGACGTCGTGCTCGCCTTCGACGTGTCGGCGAGCATGACACTGCCCTACGCGCGCAACCAGACCCGCTTGGACGCCGCCAAGGACGTGCTGTCGCGCTTCGTCGAGACGCGCCGCAACGACCGCGTCGGCCTCGTCGTCTTCCAGGCGACGGCCCTCACGCTCAGCCCGCTGACGACCGACTACGGCGCCGTCGCCGAGGACGTGCGCAACGCCGACCGCGTCCACCTGGCCGACGGCACCGCCATCGGCCTCGCGATCGCCGAGTCGGCGGACCTGCTGCGCGGCTCGAGCGCTGCCAGCCGCATCGTCATCCTCCTGACCGATGGGGAGAACAACCAGACGCAGATCGAGCCGCTGGCCGCGGCGCGCATCGCGGAGACGCTCGGTGTGCGCGTGTACACCGTCGGTGTCGGCGGCGGCACCGGCATGCCCGGCCCCGCGCTGTTCACCGTCGACGAGCAGGCGCTGCGCGAGATCTCGCGCGTGACCGGCGGCGCGTACAATCGCGCGGAGGATCCGGCGGCCCTCCAGCGCACGTACGAAGACGTTGACCGGCTCGAGAAGTCGCGCCTGCCCGGCAACCGCTTCGCCCGCTTCGACGAGTGGTCGCCCTGCGTGCTGGCGGCCGCCGCCGTGCTGCTCGCGCTGGAGCTGGCGCTGCGGCATTCGCTCTTCCGGAGGCTCGGATGAGCTCTGGCGCTCCGGGCTACCTGCTGCTGCTGTCGCTCGTCCCGCTGGGAGCCGCATGCGCGTTCGCGGGGCTCGCCTGGCGGCGGCGCGCGCGCGCCCGCTTCAGTGCGCCGGCCGGCGTGCCGGGAGCCCCTGCCACCGCCGTGACCTTGCTGGTGCTCCTCGCCCTGGCGACGGCGGCGTTCGCCGCCGCCCGTCCGCAATTCGGCTCACACCGGAGCACCACCCGGCAGCGCGGGATCGACCTCGTGATCGCGCTCGACGTGTCGCAGAGTATGCTCGCCGGCGACGCCACGCCGACGCGGCTTGGTCGCGCGCAGCAGGAGATGGCCGCGCTGCTCGAGCGGATGCCCGGCGACCGCGTCGGCCTCGTGATCTTCGCCGGGACGCCCTTCGTGCGCGCGCCGCTCACGTCAGATCTGCGCGCGCTGCAACAGCTCGTGCAGGGCGTCGATGGCGAGCGCGGGCTGGTGGCGCCCGGCTCCGACCTCGGCGCGGCGATCCGCACCGCGCAGCAGCTGGCCGCCGCCGGCCGCGCCGATACGCGGGCGATCCTCATCGTCTCGGACGGCGAGGATCACGGCGCCGGCGTGGCGCCCGCCGTCGCCGCGGCGCGCGCCGCCGGCATCCGCATCTACACCGCGGGCGCCGGTACGACGGACGGTGCGCCCGTGCGCGACCTCGACCCGATGACCGGGCTGCTGCGTCCGCGCCTCGACCCGACCGGCGCACCCGTCCTCACGAAGCTCGCCGCCGCCGCGCTCACGCGCATCGCCGAAGCCGGTGACGGCCGCTACGTCGAGTTGTCCGGCGACGGCCGCCCCCTCACGTCCCTCGCCGCCGACTTCGCCGCGCTGCACCCGACCACGTTCGGCAGTGCGACCATCAGCACGCCCGTCGAGCGCTACCAGGTCTTCGCCGCTCTCGCGCTCTTCGCGGTCCTCGCCGCGACGGCGCTGCCGCTCCTCCCTCGCGACCGCGATGCTTGGCGCCGCGCTGCGCGCGTCTGGCCCATCGCCGGCGCGGGGCTGTTCGCCGGCGCGCTCTGCAGCGCGGGCGTTGCGACGCTGAACCGCCGCGGCAACGGTGAGTACGCCGCCGGCAACTACGACGCCGCCATCGCGCTCTACCGCACCGCCCAGGCGGTCGACCCGACGCGCGCGGAGCCGTACTACAACGCCGGCAACGCCTACGACCGCAACGGCGACTACGACGCCGCGATCGAGCAGACGACGCGCGCCCTCCAGGCCGGCGGCGACGCGATCCGCGCGGAGGCGGAGTACGCGCTCGGCAACCATAGCGCCGCCGCCGGTAGGCTCGACGACGCGCGCGAGGCCTATCGCCGCGCGCTGCTCGCCGATCCCGGCGACGCCGACGCCAAGCACAACCTGGAGGCGATCGATCGCCTCCAGCAGGCCAGCCCGACGCCGACGCCCCCACCCCGCGAGACGCCGCCCTCCGGTGAGCCGTCGCGGCCCGGTGCCACACCCGGCCCGCAGCAGGCGGGCACGCCGAACCCTACCGCGCAGGCGAGCCAGGACGGTACGCCGCAAGCCTCCGATCCGCGCGACCTGCCGCCCGACCAGTTCCAGCGCGCGCTGCAGGAGGCCCTCGCCGGCATCGAACGCCGGTTCACGGAGGAGGAGGCCCTGCGCCTCCTCGACCTCCTCGACGAGGCGAACCGCCGCGCCAGCGAGCTGCAGCCGTCCGGCGGCGCTTCCGGCCAGCCCGACTATTAGAGGGCTCCGCGGGGCCCCGCTGCCGTCTGTGGCTGGCATTGTCCGCCAAAGGTGCCCAAACCTTTACGTACACGTTAGAGTGCGTTAAACTTGTTCACATCGTGAAACATCGCCGCATACCCATCCCGATCCGCCTGCTCTCGTACGCCCGGCCTTACACGGGGCGCCTGGCGCTGGCGACGGGCGCGCTCACCGGCCTCACGGTGTTCCAGCTCATCGGGCCGTGGCTCGTGGGTTACGCGATCGACAAGGGCGTGAATTTCCACGATGGGGCCGCGCACGGAAGCCTGCGGACGTTGCTCATCGCCGCCGGCCTGCTCGTCGCCGCGGCCGCCTTCCGCGGCCTGTTCCAGTTCTGGCAGACCTACACCGGCGAGTGGGTGTCGCAGCGCGTCGCGTACGACATCCGCAATGACATCTACGATCACCTCCAGCGCTTGAGCTTCGCCTATCACGACAAAGCCCAGACCGGCCAGGTCATGCAGCGCGCCACACAGGACGTCGAGGGCGTCCGCATGTTCGTGAACCTCGGCTTCATCCGGCTGATCTACGTCATCGTGCTGCTCGTCGCGACGCTGACGTTGATGCTGCGCGTCGACGTGCGGCTGGCGCTCCTCAGCTGGCTGTTCATCCCGCCCACGGCGCTCCTCGCCGTCCGCATGACGACGAAGCTCCGCCCGATCTGGCTCGAAGTGCAGAACCTCCAGGGCCAGCTCGGCGTCGTGCTGCAGGAAAACCTCACCGGCATGCGCGTCGTCAAGGCGTTCGGGCGCGAGCGCCACGAGTCGACGAAGTTCGACGCCGAAGCTGATAAGCTCTTCACCAACTCCTACGCCACGAACCGCATCCAGGCGACCTATTCGCCGATGCTCAACGGCGTCTGGTCCCTCGCGATGGTCGCGACCGCCTGGTACGGCTCCAACCAGATCCTGCACGGACAGCTCAAGGCTGGCGAGCTGACGCAGTTCATGCTCTACCTGACGATGTTGCAGCTCCCCGTCCGCAGCATCGGTTGGGTGAACATGCTCTGGGCGCGCGCCGGCACCTCCGGCCAGCGTATCTACGACATCCTCGACGCCGAGTCCGCCGTCCAGGAGAAGCCGGACGCTGTTGACCTGCCTCGCCCGCGCGGTCGCGTCCGCTTCGAGGACGTCTCCTTCGGGTACGACACGATCAGCCCGGTGCTGCGCCATGTGGACATCGACGCGCAGCCCGGCGAGGTGGTCGCCCTGCTTGGCCAGACCGGCTCCGGCAAGACCACCGTCGTCAACCTCATGCCGCGCTTCTACGACGTCACCGGCGGTGCCATCACGATCGACGGCGTCGATATCCGCGACCTCAAGATCGCTTCGCTGCGGCGCATCTTCGGCATCGTGCAGCAGGACGTGTTCCTCTTCTCGGCGACGATCCGCGACAACATCGCTTACGGCGCCTCCAATGCCTCCGATGAGGACGTCGTCCACGCGGCGAAGCTGGCGCGCATCCATGAGTTCATCGAGAGCCTGCCCGACGGCTACGACACCTGGGTCGGCGAGCGCGGCATCACGCTCTCCGGCGGCCAGAAGCAGCGCATCTCGATCGCCCGCACGCTGCTCCTCGACCCGAAGATCCTCGTGTTCGACGACTCGACGTCCAGCGTCGACACGGAGACCGAGTACCTCATCCAGCAGGCGCTCGCCGAGCTGATGAAGGGGCGCACGACGTTCGTCATCGCGCAGCGGCTGCGCACCGTGAAGTCGGCCGACCAGATCCTCGTCCTCCAGAAAGGCGAGATCGCGCAGCACGGCCGCCACGAGGAGCTGATCAAGCAGGACGGCCCCTACCGCGTGATTTACGACCTGGAGCTGCGTGATCAGGAAGAGGCCTTCGAGCGCGAGCGCGAGCGGCTCGCTCAAATGGATGAGCAGGCGGCCGCGGCCCGGCAGCAGCCGGCGCCGGCGGCGGGCGGCGGGAGCTGGGAGCGGACATGACCTTCTTTGGGGGCGCCGGGGCGGCCGGGGGCTGGAGCGGCGGCGGGCAGTGGAACAACAACCTCCGCCCGAACACGCTGCGCCGCAGCACCGACGGCTGGGACGACGACGAGCTGGGCTCCGTCTACAACCACCGCGTCGTCGTGCGGCTGTCCAAGTTCGTGGCGCCGTACCGCGCACGGCTGCTGTTCGCCCTCATAGGCACGCTCGGCTACGCCTTCATGACGCGCTCCATGCCGTTCGCCGTGCGCGGCCTGCTCGCCGCGGCGATCGGCAAGGACATGGGCGGCGTCAATCAGTGGGGCTGGGTGTACATCGTCCTCGCCGCGCTCGCGGCCGCGTTCTTCTACTTGCAGCTCACGATGACGGGTTGGATCGGCCACCGGCTGCTCCTCGGCCTGCGCCGTGAGATGTTCGCCCACCTGCAGAAGCTGTCGCTGCGGTTCTACGACAACAACGAAGTCGGTCGTGTCATGTCCCGCATCACCAGCGACGTCACGTCGATGCAGGACCTGATGACCAGCGGCTTCCTGACGATCATCGGCGACGTCGCCGGCATCGTGCTCTCGGTGGGCTTCCTGCTCTACTTCGACGTGCGCCTCGCCCTCGTCACGTTCACCGTCGTGCCCGTCCTCGTGATCACGATGGCGGTCTGGCAGAACTACTCGCGGCAGGCGTTCATCCGCGTGCGTCAGGCGATCGCCATCGTCAACGCGAACCTGCAGGAGAACGTCTCCGGCGTCCGCGTCATCCAGAGCCTCTCCCGCGAGGATGAGAACGCGCGCCGCTTCGACTCGATCAACCAGCAGAACTGGCGCGCCAACGTCGATGCCGGCCGCCTCACAGCCGCGGTGACGCCGGCTGTGGAGGTGATCGTCGCGGTCGCCATGTCGCTCGTGATCGGCTACGGCGGTTACCTGGTGCTCCACGGCGAGATGCAGGTGGCGGCGCTGGTCGCGTTCGCGCTCCAGATACAGCTCTTCTTCGACCCGGTCCGCGACCTCGTGCTCCAGTACACGCAGCTCCAGCGCGCCATGGCCGGCGGCGAGCGCGTGCTCGAGGTGCTGGACACGAAGCCGGAGTTCGAAGACGCGCCCGACGCTGTCGACGTCGAGGACGTCGCGGGCCGCGTTGACTTCAACCACATGACGTTCCGCTACGTGGACGACGTGCCGGTGCTGGAGGACATCGACCTCCACGTCCAGCCCGGCGAGACGATCGCGCTCGTCGGCCAGACCGGCGCCGGCAAGACGACGATGACCGCGCTGCTCTCCCGCTTCTACGACGTCACCGAGGGATCGATCGAGGTCGACGGCATCGACGTCCGCAAGATCAGCCACCAGAGCCTGGCGCGGCGCATGGGGCTGGTGCTGCAGGAGCCGTTCCTCTTCTCCGGCACCGTCGCCGAGAACATCCGCTACGGGCGGCTCGACGCGACGGATCAGGACGTGGAGGACGCGGCGCGGAGCGTCGGCGCCCACGACTTCATCGTGCGGCTCGAAGACGGGTACGACACGTACCTCCACGAGCGCGGCATGAACCTCTCCGTCGGCCAGCGCCAGCTCATCAGCTTCGCCCGCGCGATCATCGCCCGCCCGCGCATTCTCATCCTCGACGAGGCGACCGCGAACGTCGACACCCAGACCGAGGTGATCATCCAGCGCGCCCTCAAGACGCTGCTCGAGGGCCGCACCTCCTTTGTCATCGCCCACCGTCTCTCGACGGTTCGCAACGCCGACCGCATCATCGTGCTGGAGCACGGCCGCATCATCGAGCAGGGCAAGCACGACGAGCTGCTCGCGCTCGGTGGCCGCTACGCCAGCCTTTACCGCATGACCTACGAGCAGCACCCGCTCGGCGGAAACGGCCGTGCCGCCAACGGCCACACAGCGACAACGGTGCAGCCCGCCCCCGCCGCCGGAACGTAGCTCCTGGGCCGCGACAGCGATCGCGTCCGGACTTGCGTAGGGACGGAGCTTCAGCTCCGTCCGCCTCGTTGTTGCCGGCGAATGGATCGCAGGCGTCCCCGCCTGCGCGTCGCTTCGATGTTTGCTGTTCGATGTTTGCTGTCGCCGTGCGCCAGCGCTGCGCTACTCCTCCTCCACCAGCCCCTCGAAGTCGAACGCGAACTCGATCGCGGCGATCCCTGCGCCCGCGAGCGCGCGCTTGAGCGACACCGCGCCGCCCACGGACGATGCATAGAACACCAGCGCACCGCCCCCGCCCGCGCCGCATGCCTTCCCCGCCGACGCGCCGCTCTTCATCGCCAGCGCAAAGATCGACTCCACAGTCTCGTTCGTCACCGACGCGTGCAGCCGCTTCTGCTGCGTCCAGTTCTCGTTCAGCACGTGCTTGAT
>Ga0153916_10004111_pt1 | contig 10954 bp, 8 predicted proteins | sample Opewatmetagenome_FD_109642 | JGI IMG/M metagenome (GOLD analysis project Ga0153916, IMG submission 109642) | Freshwater wetland microbial communities from Ohio, USA - Open water 3 Core 3 Depth 4 metaG | ecosystem: Environmental > Aquatic > Freshwater > Wetlands | place: USA: Ohio, Lake Erie, Old...
ACGCACGCACGACATGGCCCTCTGCTGGCAACTGTTTGGCCCAGAAGCCAAAACCGAAAACATACTTGTGTAGAACAACGAGCCCCAGGTGGCCGGGCTAAACAATCGGCTCTGGCATTACTTTTCTGAGGATTAATAGCCGCGGCACGTGCGCCGCGTGCCGACTCGGCGGTCGCAAGCGACCGGGCAAAACGGCCGGGTTTCCACCATCGGTTGCTTGGGTGCCATGCCCACGCTTGTCGTGGGCATGTCGTCGAGCTTGCAGCGATCCGGCGGGCGAGCCACAATAGGGCGTGCCGCGCAAACGCCCCTTTTTTCGAGGAGGGATAGTCGATGCTTGAGCCCCGTCCTGAGCAAGTGCGATGGTCGCTTTCGTGCGATTTCCCCGGTTCCGAGCGGCCCGCGGCCGACGCCGGGCTGACGCGCCGAGGCTTTCTGGGCGGCGCCGCTGCCGGCGCGGCCCTCACCGCGATGTCCGCCTCGCCGGCGGCGGCTTCCGAAGGGCTCCCGAACAAGAAAGCCGACCTGCACTGGCTGAACATCACGGCGGAGCGAATGCCGCGGGTCATTGAGGAGGTCCGCGGAGTGTGCGTCGTCCCGTGGGGATGCCTGGAGCGGCACGGGCCGCACCTGCCCGTCGGCACCGACACGATCATCGCCGGGGCCGTCGCCGCCCGGGCGGCCCAGATCGAGCCCGCCGTGGTCTTTCCCCCGCTGTTCTACGGGCAGATCGCCGAGGTCCGGCACTATGCCGGGACGATCTCCCTGGACCACGATCTGCTGCTCCGCCTGATGCGGGCGACGCTGGACGAGATCGGCAGAAACGGCCTGACGAAGATCGTGATCGCCAACTTCCACGGCGGGAATTCCGCGCTGGTGGACTACCTGCTGATCAGCCTGCTGCAAGAGCGCCGCCCGTACGTCGTGTATTCCGCCCGGCTCGGACTGTCCGAGGAGGACCGCGCCAAGTGGCAGCGGATGGCTCCCAGTCCGGGCGGGCACGCCGGGGACCTGGAGACGAGTTGCATCCTGCACCTGCACCCCGAGACCGTACACCTGGAGGACCTGAAGGACGCGGCGGACGGGCGGCCCCGCGGCGCGCTGGGGCACCTGGGCGGCATCAAGAACTCGTTCTGGTGGTACGCCGACTATCCCACGCAGCTCGCCGGCGACGCTCGCCCCGCCACGGCAGAGAAGGGAAAGTTCTACGTCGAAGCATGCGCCAAGGACCTTGCCCGCCAGATCCAAAAGATCAAGGCCGACGATGCTTCGCCGAGGCTTGCCAAGGAGTTCTACGACGCGGTGGACCGCGTGGCGCCGCCCAAGCGCCGAGAGCCCTGAAGGGAGAGCGAAGGGGTCGGGAGTCGTTTTTCATGTCGGCGAGAGAGTCAACCTATACTCAAGAACCATTCCCGCCGACATGAAAAACGACTCCCGACCCCCTTAAGCAATCCGATCCGCAGTTGCCGCAGCCGCTTGGGCCGGTTAGGATCAGGGCAAGATGCCAGGAAAGGACCTCGCCATGACCCAGTGTCTCCGCTTTGTCGCGGCAACCGTGTGGTTGATCGCGGTTCCGATCGTGTTTCCGCCGAGCGCGCGGGGGGCGGACGCGCCGGGCAAGCCGGTGGGAGTCGTCAGCCACGTGAAGGTCCTCTCGGACAAGGTCCGCGACGTTTCCAGCATCGAGGCCTGGAAGCGGTCGTTTCTCCGCGACGGCATGAGCGACCAGGAGAAGGCCATCGCGATCTGGAGGTCGGTCGCGATGCACCGCTACCAGGATGCCCCGCCGATCGAGTTTCTCCACGAAGGCTGCGTGCACGACCCGATCAAGACGTTCAACGTCTACGGCTACGGGATGTGCTGCTGCGCGTCGTCGAACGTCGAGGCGTTGGCACGGTACGCGGGCCTGGAAGCCCGCGGCTGGGGCATCAACCTCCACAGCGTGCCGGAGGTGTTCTACGACGGCGCGTGGCACATGTTCGATGCCTCGCTGGTGAACTACTTCCCCAAGCCGGACGGCAAGATCGCCAGCGTCGAGGAGATCGTCGCCGCCGTGAAGGCGTGGCTCGACAAGCACCCGGAGTGCCGCAAGAGCGACGCCAAGCTCCGCGAGTTCCACCGGTCGGGCGGGTGGACCGGCTGGAAGAAGGGACCGGACCTGCTCAGCCAGTGTCCTTTCTACGACTGGTCGGGCTGGTGGCCCGCCAAGACCCACGGCTGGTACGCCACGATGCAGGAATTCGACGGCACCGGCAACACGCCCTTTATCTACGAGTACGGCTACTCGCAAGGATACCAGGTGAACCTCCAGCTCCGCCCCGGCGAGCGGATCACCCGCAACTGGTTCCACAAGGGGCTGCACGTCAACGGTGTTCTCAAGGATGGTGACGCGCCCGGCTGCCTCACGGAAAAGACCGGCCAGGGGGCCATGGCCTACCTCCTCCACTACGGCGATCTGAACTCGGGGCGGATCGGCGGCGGCACGCTGGAGTACGAGGTGCCGTTGGGCGACGGCTCCTTCCGCGCCGGGGCCCTGGCCGCCGAGAACGTGGCGAGCAAGTCGGAGGACAATGCCGCGCCGGCGCTGCACGTCAAGGACGCCTCGCGGCCCGGCGTGCTGGAACTCCGCATGCCGTCGAGCTACGTGTACCTCGGCGGCCGGATCGCCTTGGAGGCGGCCATCGGCACGGGCGGCAGCATCGCGGTGCTCTTTTGCGACAATAACGGCTTGGACTGGAAGAAAGTCGCCACGGTCGAGAAGTCCGGCCCGCAGAGCATCGACATGGGGAAGCTCGTCCTGCGGCGGTACGACTACCGGCTGCGTTTCGTGCTCACGGGCCGCGGGACGGGCCTGGAGAAGTTGAACGTGCTCAACCTGTTCCAGTGCTCCCAGCGGGCCCTGCCCACGCTGGACAAGGGGGACAACACGATCGCTTTCTCGGCCGGGCCGCACGAGGGCACGATCACCATCGAGGGCACCTCCTACCGCAACACCAAGGGGAAGAACGTCTCGCTGGCCGACTTCAAGCCGGCGCTTACGGGCGTGGCCCCGCAGCACCTCCGCGTCCAGGGCAAGCCGGCCGAGGCGGTGTTTACGATTGCGACGCCGGGCGAGATGACCCGGCTCCGCTTCGGCGGCCACTTCCGCGCCCGCGACAAGCGGGACCGCTGGGACGTGGCGGTCTCGCTGGACGGCGGCCGCTCGTTCAAGGACGCCGACAGCTACGTCGGGCCGACGCAGGGGAAGTGCAAATACACCACCTTCTCCGATGTTCCCCCCGGCGTCAAAGAGGCGCGAATCCGCTGGCGCGGCGAGGAGCGGAACACGACCTGCCTGTTCCTCCTGCGGATCGACGCCGATTACCGGGAGCCCTGCGGCGGCTTCCGGCCGGTGAAGATCACCTACGTCTGGGACGAGGGGGGCGTGGAGAAGCGGGACGTCCACGTCGCCGCCAGGCCGCAAGAGAGCTACACGATCCGCTGCCAATCCAAGCCCGAGATGAAGAGCATCGTCCTGGAATTGGACAGGTAGTCCAGGGCAGGGATCGTTCTGTTCGGGAACCGCAGTCTCCAACCGCTCTCCAGGCCAGCGGCCCCCTATTGCTGGGGGTGCGTGGCTTGACATGTTCAGCGGATCCTCTCAAGATGTCGGGGACGCAAGCGCTCTGAGCAAGACGAAGGCCATCGCGCAGGGGGGAGTGGGTCATGGGAAACGGCATCCACCTGGTGTCGGGGACCGCGGACCGACAGTGGTTCATCATCGGCCGCTGGCAGGAGTACGAAGGGGAAGGCCGGGCGAACGTCCTGCGGATTGTCGGGATCGCGGCGTTCTACGTCGTGGAGTTGGTGAACTACTACGGGCTGCGGCTGGGGTTCTTTGAGATGCCCAAGGTCGTCGATCAGTCCTACCACCAGGCGGTGACCGCGCTGGCGGTCGCCTGGACCATGGTGGCCCTCGGGGTCCTCTTGTGTTTGAGGCAACAGGTCTTTCCCGCGGTGTTGAAGTTCATCTCCACAGGCTGCGACGTCGTGTTCCTGACGTGCATTCTCACCGTCAGCGACGGCCCGCGCAGCCCGCTCTTGGTGGGCTACTTCCTGCTGATTGCCCTTTCGGCAATCCGTTTCAATCTGCCCCTGGTCCGGTTCACGACCGTCGCGTCGATGGCCGGATACCTGTTCTTGCTTGGATACGCCAAGTGGTTTACCACCCGGGATCTGCGCGTGCCGCGCTATCACCAGATCATCTTCCTCCTGGCGTTGGCATGCACAGGGATTGTGCTCGGCCAGGTGATCCGCCGGGTTTACACCCTGGCGAAGGAGTATTCCGCGCGGATGGAATCAAGCAAGGGAGTGGCATCATGAGCGCGCCGGAACCGTGGGAAACGAAGACGTGCCCCGAGTGCGGGGCGCAGCTTTCGGCAAGAGCGGAGTACTGCTGGCTCTGCCGCAAACCGTTGAAGGCGGCAGTCGCCGGTCACGCGGTGACGCCGATCAAAGTGTTTTCGGTTTTCTGGCTCACTTTGGCAATCGTGGCGGTCGTTTTCGTCGCCGCCGCGATTGCCTTCTTTACCACGTGCATTGGGGGCTTCTTCGTCGGCATGGCTGTCAGCGGCTCTATGGGGCGCAGTGGCGAGGAGTCGCTTGGATGGGGATTTATGGCGGGTATCTCCCTGGGGGTTATCGCTGCCTTGGTGGTTGCCTTGTTCTGTGCCCGCTACTTGGTATCTCGCGCCCGGCGCACGCCACAACCATGAGTTCCCTTGATCGGCGCGGTTTTCGATGGGTCATATCCGCTGCCAATTTGGACGCGATAGCGGGAGCATCACGATGAGCAGGCCACCACCGGACGAACCAAGGCTCTGCCCTGAGTGCGGGGCAAGCCTGACTGCGGCGGGCGGGACTTGCTGGCTGTGCCGCAGGGACCTCCGCGCGGCGACGGGCCCGTTTGCCCCCGGCGTGGCTCCCGCGGGCCGCCAGGCGGGCTACCAATTCAGCATCGCGTCGATGCTCTTGTTTACCACGCTGTGTGCCGTGGTGCTCGGCGCGTTCACCATCCACCCCGGATTGGGCATTGGGCTGGCGATCCTGGCGACCCCGGCCGTCATTCGGACTGCGTTCCTGGGGATGCGACGCCGGGCCGGCGGCCAGCCGATGTCGGTACAACAAAAGGCATTGGCTTTCTGCGGTACGCTGGGACTTGTGGCGATCCTCGTCGTTGCCGTCTCGGCGGCGTTTGTTGCGACCTGCTTTCCGCTGGGCCTTGCCGGTTTCGGAGCCGATTCGCCGCTCCTCATGCTTTTGGCCTGGGGTGTTGGGTTCATTGTGGGCGGACTGGCGTTGTTTTTCCTTCTGCGGCTGTTTCGTCGTCTGTGGCCGCGGTAGCAGGAGGATCGCGATGAGCGCCGTTCCTCTTCTTCGAAGGGATCGAGCGTGAACTGGACCTACGCATCGATCATGGCCGTCGCCATAGGGACCGGACTCCTGCTCTTCCTCCGGAGACGGGAACCGCTTGGGCTCAGCGGCTGGGAATCGTTCGGCATTGCGCTGGGGGGTTTCTGCGGCAGCATGATCGGCGCGAAGCTCCCCTTCGTGCTCGCCGATTGGCAGGGACTGTTGAGGGGAACGGCCTGGTTCGACGACGGCAAGACGATCATGGCCGGCCTGGTCGGCGGGTATCTGGGGGCGGTCGTGGCCGAATGGGCCCTGGACGTTCGCGTCCATCTCGGCGACAGTTTGGCCGTGCCCGTGGCCGCCGCCGTGGGCGTGGGCCGGCTGGCCTGCTTCAGCGCCGGCTGCTGCTACGGCACGGTCACGTCGCTCCCCTGGGGCGTGGACTTTGGCGACGGCTTGGCGCGTCACCCCACGCAGCTCTATGAGTCGGCGTTCCATCTCCTTGCCGCCGTGGTGCTGTATCAGTTCCAGCGCCGGCAGATGTTCCGCGGGCGGCTGATCCAGGCGTATTTTGTCGCCTACTTCGTCTATCGATTCGCCAGCGAGCTCATCCGTCCGGAGCCGGCCCTCTGGCTGGGCCTGACGGGTTACCAATGGGCGGCGCTGGTGTTGGCGCCGTTCTTTGCCGTCTGGTCGTGTCCGAGTTGCCGGCCGCAGCGGGCCCATCGGCGGCGCACGGCGCCGCGGAATGCCCTGCCGGGCCGTCCGGGCTGCTACGCCCTGAAGGCCACCGAGACCCTGTGCCCGGACTGTCTCCGGCCGGTGCCGGGCATGGTCTACGAGCAAGAGGGAAAGGTCTTTCTGGAGCGCGATTGCCCGGAACACGGCCGGACGCCGGCCCTGGTGAGCTCCGATCGCCGTTACTACTGGCTCCGGGACGAGGTGCCGCACGGACCGCCGGCTGGCGAACGATGCTGTTGCGGGGCCCCCGGTCACAAGACGTGCGTCGCCCTGCTGGAGGTCACCGAAGCGTGCAATCTCCGCTGCCCGGTCTGCTACGCTCAGAGCCCAAGCGGCACAGGCCGCCGGTTCGAGGACCTGTGCGCCGACCTGGAGGATTTTCTTGCGGTCCGCGGGCCGTTGGACGTGCTGCAACTGAGCGGCGGCGAGCCGCTCGTGCATCCCGATTTGCTTCGGCTCATCGACCGCTGCAAGCAGCTCCCCATCGATCACGTGATGATCAATACGAACGGTCTGGAGCTACTAAACCGGGCGACTCTGGCGGCCGAGCTGGCGCGGCGCAGGCCGCGGCTGGAGCTGTGGCTGCAGTTCGACGGCCTGGACGCAGGGAGTCATCTGGCTTTGCGCGGCGCGGACCTCTTGGAGCAAAAGCGGGCGGTGATCGAGAAGATCGTCCAGTTCGACTTGCCCACAACCCTGGTGTGCACGTTAGTCAAGGGTGTCAATGAGCAGCAGGTGGGGCCGCTCTTTCGCCTGGGGCTGCAAACCCGGCAACTCCGCGGGATCACGTTTCAACCGGCTACCTTTTGCGGCCGCTTCAGGCGCGAGGCGAATCGGCTCGATCGCATTACCGCGGCGGACGTGGTGAACCTGCTGGTCGACCAGAGCGGGGGCCTCTTCGCGGAGGAGGACTTCAAGCCGCTCCCCTGCGCGAACCCCAACTGCTGCCAGTTTACGTTCGCCGTCCGGCCCCGCAATCGCCCGGTGCTGCCGCTTACGCGCGTGATCAAGTACGAGAGGCACCTCCAACGGCTTGCCGACCGCGTGAGCTTCAACCTGGACGACGCGCAGGAGGTCTGCGGCGGCGGCTGGAAGGCCGATGACTTTTTCCGCATCGTGATCAAGCCGTTCATGGATGCCTATACGTACGACCGGGAGCGGATCGAGGAGTGCTGCGTGCACGTCATCCGGCCCGGCGGCCGAGCCGTCTCCTTCTGTCAGTTCAATGTGTTGGAGCGGGGCCAGCGGACGAGCAAGCCAGCTTGTGCAGCGGAGTATGCCGATGGCGTCGAGCGAGCATGGGCGTGAAGCGGCGTGGCGCGGCGTTTTCTGGGTCGTCGCGGGGATCGTCGCCGCCGGCGGCACGGCGCCACTGGTCCTCTACTGGTGGCTGTTCGGTCGCACTGCGACGCTCACGCCGCAGAACGCCAAGATCTTGCTCCGCCGGGCGCCCGAGGCGGCGGTGTTGGTCGATGTCCGGCCGCCGGAGGCGTTTCTTGCCGGGCACATCGACGGGGCGGTCAACTGGCCGCTCGACGCAATCCTTGCCGCGACCCACCGCGACGAGCTCCCGGCGCAGCTCCATGACAAGACGCTCCTCCTGGTGTGCGACGTGGGCATGGCCAGCCGCCGGGCCGCCCGACATCTTGCCGGGCTGGGAATCGAGCAGGCCCGCAACGTCCGCGGTGGCATTCAGGAGTGGATCCGCAGCAGCGCCAAGGAGTTGGGGGCCCAGCAATGTGTCTGGCGCGGGACCGGACCGTGGAGCCCAGGCGCAGCCCCGCCCGGCGGGGGCGCCTTCGATCGATGGCGCGTAGCGCCCGACCGGGTCGAGGAATTCCCCTTCCGCCAATCCCCTCTCGTCGAACAAGCGTTGGCAGTTCTCGCCTTCTTCGTCATCAAGCCCGTCTACACGCTCCTCTCGCTGGCGGTCGTGATCGTGCTGTGGCGAACCCGCGATCCTGATCTCGCCGCCTTGCGGTGGGGAATGCTCTTTTTCTTCCTGGGTGAGAACGCCTGCGCCGCCAATTACTTCATCTTCCGCGAGACCTCCTACCTGTTTGAATACCTGCACAGCTACGGCATGCTCCTCTGCTTTGGCTTCACCGCGTACGCCCTCCTGGACGGGTTCGACCGCCGGGTCCTGATGCTCAGCGACCGGGAGCGGCGCTGCGCCGCCCTTAACCTTTGCCGCGGCTGCGTCAAGTACACGGGCGTGCCCTGTGGCCTGAAACAAACGTTCTACTTGATTATCCCCGTGCTGGCCCTGGTGGCCCTGATGTTGCCCTTGGCCGACTGGCAAGACAACTCGTATAACACCCTCATCTTCGGCCAGCTCTACAACTATGCGCACCTGCGGGTCTATCAACAGTTCGAGAACTGGTACTGTGCGGCAGCCGCGATCGTGATGCTTGCGGCGTCGGCCGCGATCCTGGCCGTCAAGAGGGAGAACCCCATCGCTCCGGCCAAGATCGCCTTTACCGCGGGGATCGGGCCCTTGGGCTTCGGCATGCTGCGGATGATCCTCGCCGGCGCCTACGACCGAAACAGGGTTTGGTATCTCTTCTGGGAAGAAACCACCGAGCTGCTCTTCCTCCTCGGAATCTGCTTCGTCCTGTGGACTTTCCGCAACGGGCTCTTCCCGAAGTTGGCTGCCCGGCACGAGCCACCTGAGGCAATGGCGCAGCATCGAGAGGTGGCCTCTCCATAGGGAATCCGCAGCAGTGCGGTGGCTCGCTGTCGCCCCAAGTCCCCTTGCCTTGGGCGGTCGGCGGATGTGCCTGGCTATTGACAACGGAGACGAAACGTCCTAAAGGGGTGGTCTGGCGATCCATCGTGGTGAGGGCCCGCGGACAAATAGGGAGGGAGGGACAACGCGATGAAGAAGCGAACCGGCAAGGTGAGTCGGCGGGGCATTCTCAAGGGGGCGGCGGCGGGCGCGGCCCTGGCCGTCGTGCCGCGGCACGTGCTGGGCGGGCCCGGCCAGCCGGCCCCCAGCGAGACGCTCGCCGCCGGGCTGATCGGCTGCGGCGGCCAGGCCGGAGAGGACCTCAACACCTACATCAAGCACGCCGGCGGGGACTACAAGCTCCTGGCCGCCAGCGACGTGGACAAGAACCGCCTGGCCGCCGCCAAGCAGAGGTTCGGCGAGCACGTCGAGCTCTACAGCGACTGGCGGCGGGTGATCGAGCGCAAGGACATCGACGTGGTGAGCATCGTCACCCCGCCCCACTGGCACGCCCTGATGGCGATCGCCGCGGCCCAGGCCGGCAAGGACATCCTCTGCGAGAAGCCCATGACGCGGTTCATTGCCGAGGGCCGGGCCGTGGTCACGGCGGTGAAGCGCTACGGCCGGGTCTTCCAGATCGGCACGAGCGGCCGCTTCGGCGCCCAGAAGAGCAACACCAGCCGCATGATCCACAAGATCATGCAAAGCGGGCTTATGAAGCGCTGCCCCGCGGTGTTCATCCAGAAGGGAGGCTTCCCGGTTCAGCAGTACTGCGGCAAGGTGAACCTCCAGCCCCAGCCCGTGCCCCCCCACCTCGACTGGGACATGTACTGCGGCCCCTCGCCGCTGCGGCCCTACCATCCCCATCGCTTCGGCTGGAGCCATCGCTACTACTGGGACTACGAGGGGGGCGGGCTGGCGGATTTCGCGCAGCACTACATGGACCCCTTCCAGTGGATCTACGCCAAGGACCACACCAGCCCGGTCGAGGTCGAGGCCCTCGCCCCGCCGCAGCACCCGGACGCGTGCGGGGTCTGGGCCTGGGTCGAGTTGAAGTACGCCGACGGCCTGACCCTGGTCCTGGAAGGCGACAAGTGGGGCCCGCGATACGACCGCAAGCAGCAGCGCCACGTGGCCCTCAGCGACCTGGACGAGGAAAGCCGCAAGAAAGTCGAGGCGATGCCCGACCCCGAGCCGCTCTTGTCGTTCGTCGAGGCGGTCAAGACCCGCAAGGAGGCCGGCGGCCACGTCGAGGCGGCCCACCGCGCCGTCACCATCGCGCACCTGTCGAACCTCGCCATCCGCCTGGGCCGCAAGATCGAGTACGACCCCGTCAAGGAGGAGATCGTCGGCGACGAGGTGGCCAACCGCCTCGTCTGCCAGCCCATGCGCGACCCGTGGCATCTCTAATCCGAAGCAAAGGACCTCTGCCATGCGAGCCAGTGAAGAACTCAAGGGCCTTGTGAGCCGGCTCCCGGACCCGGACCAAAGCGGCACCTACGCCAACCTGGATCAGGAGAAGGTCCAGCGGATCGAGAAGGTCGCGGGGGAGCTCGCCGGGGGCGGGCGGAACGCGGTCTTGGGCCTGATCGACATGCTCGTCGAGCCCGGCAAGGGGGACGACGTCAAACCCCGCTTCGCCCTGCACCTGTTGGCCGTCCGCGCGACGCAGCAGGGCAACGAGCAGGCGCGGGCCGGGTTTGCCGAGGCCGTCGCCTCGCAGTTGGGCGGCGACCGGCCCAAGGCCGTCCAGGCGTTTCTGGTCGAACGGCTCCAATGGACCGGCTCGCGGGCGGTCGTCGAGCCTCTTGGCAAGGCGCTCGTCGACCCGGAGTTGTGCGACGCGGCGGCCCGAGCGCTGGTGGCCATCCGCGACGGCGCGGCCGAACAGTTGCTCCAAGCGCTGCCGAAGGTGCGGGGTGCCAGTCGTCGAAGCCTGATTACGAAGCTCGGCATGCTGCGGGCCGGGGAAGCCGAAGACGCACTGCGACAGGCCCTCGGGGATTCCGACCCCGAGACCCGCATCGCCGCCGCGTGGGCCATCGCCCGCATCGCCGGCGCCTTCTCCGCCGACGGGGCCGATTTGTTCGAGCT
>Ga0153916_10004112_pt1 | contig 10952 bp, 8 predicted proteins | sample Opewatmetagenome_FD_109642 | JGI IMG/M metagenome (GOLD analysis project Ga0153916, IMG submission 109642) | Freshwater wetland microbial communities from Ohio, USA - Open water 3 Core 3 Depth 4 metaG | ecosystem: Environmental > Aquatic > Freshwater > Wetlands | place: USA: Ohio, Lake Erie, Old...
GCCCGCGCTCGCGGCGATCATCATCCGCGCGCACCACGGCGAGAAGAAAGGCTTCTTCCGCTGGTTCGAGAATTCCTTCGCGGCGCTGCAGAAGGGCTACGTCGGCGTCGTCGCGCGCGTGGTGCAGGCCTGGCCGATCTCGCTCGCCGTATTCGGCGCGGTGATTTTCGGCATCGTCACCATGTTCCGCATCCTCCCGTCGAGCTTCGTGCCGGAGGAAGACCAGGGCTACTTCTTCATCGTGGCGCAGGCGCCCGACACCGCGAGCCTCAGGGTCGTCGACGAGTTCACCGCGAAGGCCGAGAAAATCGTGCTCGCCGATCCGGCGGTATCGGACATCGGCATCGTGAACGGCTACAGCCTGATCGACGGCCAGTTCTCCAACAATTCGGCCATCATGTTCGCGCTGCTCAAGCCCTTCGAAGAGCGCAAGGAGAAGTCGCAGCTCGTGTTCGACGCGTTGAAGCGCCTGAACGCAAAGTTCGCCGGCATGAAGGACGGCTTCGCCTTCGCCCTCAACCCGCCTTCGATCCCGGGCCTGGGCGTCACCGGGGGCTTCGAGTTCTACCTCCAGAACCGCGGCTCGGGCGACGCGCGCGCGACCGGGCAGGCGGTGCAGGCGTTCGTCGCCAAGGCGCGCCAGCGCCCCGAGCTGCAGGGCGTGAACACCACCTACCGCGCCGCGAGCCAGCAGCTGTTCGTGGACCTGGACCGCAACCGCGCCGAGGTGCTCGGCGTACCGGTGCAGGACGTGTTCCAGACCATCCAGACGTACTTCGGGTCGTCGATCGCGGGCCAGTTCAGCCAGTTCAGCCGCGTGTGGTGGGTCATCATGCAGGGCGACGCGCAGTACCGCGCCAATCCGGGCGACTTCGACAGGATCTTCGTGCGCTCGAAGTCGGGCGCCAACATCCCGCTGTCGGCGCTGATCACCACGCGCTACGTCGCCTCGCCCAAGCTGGTGACGCGCTTCAACGGCTTTCCGGCGGTGAAGATTACCGGCAGCGAGGCGCCGGGCTACAGCTCCGGCCAGGCGATCGCGGCGATGGAACAGGTCGCCGCCGAGACCCTGCCGGCGGATTTCTCCTACGCCTGGGCAGGCCAGGCGCTGCAGGAGAAGGAATCCGGCAGCACCTCGTCCTCGGCCTTCATCTTCGGCCTGATCGTGGTGTTCCTCATCCTCGCGGCGCAGTTCGAGAAGTGGACCCTGCCCGTGGCGGTGGTGCTGTCGGTGCCGTTCGCGGTGTTCGGCGCGCTCGTCCTCACCTGGGTGCTCGGGCTGCAGAACGACGTCTACTTCCAGGTCGGGCTGGTGACCCTGGTGGGCCTCTCGGCCAAGAACGCGATCCTGATCTGCGAGTTCGCGATCGAGCGCGTGCACGCCGGCATGGCGGTGAAGGAGGCGGCGATCGAGGCTGCCGGGCTGCGCCTGCGCGCCATCGTCATGACCTCGCTCGCCTTTGGCCTGGGCTGCGTGCCGCTCGCGATCGCTACCGGCCCCGGCGCCAACAGCCTGCGCGCGATCGGCACCGGCGTGATCGGCGGCATCGCCGCATCGACCTTCATCGCGATCTTCTTCGTGCCGCTGTTCTTCTGGCTGCTCGAGTCGCTGAGCGGCCGGTTTGCCAAGAAGAAGCCCTGACATGCGCAAGCGCCTCCTCATCCTCGCCGTCGGCGCGCTGCTCGCCGGCTGCACCGTCGGCCCCGACTACGTCCGGCCCATGCTCGAGACACCGCAGGCATGGCGCATCGACCTGCCGCAGGCCGAGGCGCTCGCCAACACCGCCTGGTGGCAGCAATTCGGCGACCCGGCGCTCGACCGCCTGATCGACGAGGCGCTGCGCGGCAACCAGGACCTGAGAATCGCCGCGGCGCGCGTCGACCAGTTTCTCGGCGTGCTCAGATCGACGCGCTCGCAGTTCTATCCGCAGATCGGCTACGCCGGCTCGGCAAGCCGCAACCGCGCGACCGAGCGCGGGGTGACGCCGCTGCCGGCGGGCACCGACCCCTGGTACAGCCTGTACGAGGCCTCGCTCGGCGCGGCCTGGCAGATCGACCTCTTCGGACGCGTGCGGCGCGAGAGCGAGGCGGCGCAGGCGGCGGTGCTGGCGAGCGAGCAGGGCCGGCGCGGGGTGGTGCTGTCGCTCGTCGCGAGCGTTGCCTCGAGCTACATCGCGCTGCGCGCGCTCGACCGCGAGCTCGAGATCTCGCGCGCCACGGCGGCGAACTACGGCCAGACGCTGAAGCTCTTCGAGCTGCGTTACGGCGGCGGCGTGGTGTCGCAGATCGAGCTCGAGCAGGTGCGCTCGCAGTACCTGCAGGCGCAAGCGGCGATCCCATCGTTCGAGCGCCAGGTCGCCGCGCAGGAGAACCTGATCTCGATCCTGCTCGGGCGCAACCCGGGCCCGATCGAGCGCGGCAGGACGATCGACGAGCTGGCCGAGCCGGGCATCCCAGGCGGCATGCCCTCCGACCTGCTCGAGCGGCGGCCCGACATCCTGCAGGCCGAGCAGAACCTCGTTTCCGCCAACGCGCAGATCGGCGCGGCGAAGGCACTCTACTACCCGTCGATCTCGCTCACCGGCCTGCTCGGCACGGCGAGCGCGGCGCTGGGCGACTTCCTCACCGCGCCGGCCCAGGTGGCACAGGCCGCCGCCGGACTGAGCGGCCCGGTGTTCACCTTCGGCGCGATCGAGGGCCAGGTGCAGTCGGCCGAGGCTGGCCAACGCGCCGCGCTCGCGTTCTACCAGCAGACGGTGCAGAACGCGTTCCGCGAGACGAACGATGCGCTGGTCGGATCGGAGAAGTCGCGCGAGGAGTCCCAGACCCAGGCGCAGCGCGTCACCTCGCTGCGCGAGTACGCGCGCCTCTCGCGGCTGCGCTTCGACAACGGCTACGCCAGCTATCTCGAGGTGCTGTACGCGGAAAACGAGCTGTTCAGCGCCGAGCTCACCGCGGTCGGCTCGCTTGCCGACCACTACGCGCAGCTCGTCAACGTCTACAAGGCGGTCGGGGGCGGCTGGGTCGACGAGGCCGACAAGCTCGCGCCCAAGCCGCTCGCCGGGGCGACGCCGGGCTAGCCGCCGGGCCGCCCGGGGTCGCCGAGCGTGCCGCCGAAGCGCTCGCGCAGCTTGGCGACGATGCCGTCGACCAGCCTGCGCGTCTCGTCGACGCCGAGCCGGTCGAACGACTTCTCCATCACCGCGTAGTGGATCAGGATCGCGGTGCGCAGCTTGTCGAACGCGAGCTTGTTGCTCTTGCCGCACACCGTCGCGTCGTTGGCGATGATTCGCTGGATCACGCCCGGCTCGAGGATCCGGACGTCGCAGATCGACGCCAGGCGCGCGATCTCCTTGTCGACGTCGCTCAGCTGCTTGCCCCAGTAACCGGTGCGCACTGCGTCGGGTTTCTTGTCGCTCATGCGGTGTCCTTTAGGAGGGTGGCCGCCTCAAGCATGCCCGCAGGGCGGCGCGACATCTTAATCTGGGTCAAACCGGCCGCTGCAGGCGCGGCTACCCTTGGAGCATGTTCCAGATCCGCATCCACGGCAGGGGCGGGCAGGGGGTGGTGACGGCCGCCGAGATGCTGTCGGTGGCCGCGTTTCGCGAGGGACGCTACGCGCAGGCCTTTCCCAGCTTCGGCTCGGAGCGCACCGGCGCCCCGGTGGTGGCGTACTGCCGCATCGACGAGCGCGAGATCCGGCTGCGCGAGCCGGTGCTGCGGCCCGACGCGCTGATCATCCAGGACCCGACGCTGCTGCACCAGGTGGACGTGTTCGGCGGCCTCGCGCCCGACGGCTACATCCTGATCAACACCACGCGCTCGTTCGATGCGCTCGGACTGGGCGATTTCGTCAAGGGCTTCCGCGCCGAGCGCCGGTGCACGGTGCCGGCGAGCGACCTGGCGCTGAAGCACATCGGCCGGCCGGTGCCGAACGCGGCGCTGCTCGGCGGCTTCGCCGCGCTCTCGGGGCGCATATCGCTCGACTCCGTGCAGGCCGCGATCCGCGAAAAGTTCTCCGGCAAGCTCGCCGGCGGCAACTGCGCGGCCGCGGCGGAGGCGTACGAGCACGTGAAGAAGGAATCGCATGCTGAAGCAGATTGAAGGCTCGCGCGCGGTGGCCGAGGCGGTGGCGCTGTGCCGCCCGGAGGTGATCTGCGCCTACCCGATCTCGCCGCAGACGCACATCGTCGAGGCGCTGGGCGAGATGGTGAAGGCCGGCGCGCTCGCCGACTGCGAGTTCATCAACGTCGAATCCGAGTTCGCTGCGATGTCGGTGGCGATCGGCGCCTCGGCCGCCGGAGCGCGCGCCTACACCGCGACCGCCTCGCAGGGGCTGCTGTTCATGGCCGAGGCCGTGTTCAACGCCTCGGGCCTCGGCCTGCCGATCGTGATGACGGTGGCCAACCGCGCGATCGGCGCGCCGATCAACATCTGGAACGACCACACCGACGCCATGAGCCAGCGCGACTGTGGCTGGATCCAGCTGTTCGCCGAGACCAACCAGGAGGCGCTCGATCTGCACTTCCAGGCGTTCCGCCTCGGCGAGGAGCTGTCGCTGCCGGTGATGGTATGCATGGACGGCTTCATCCTGACGCACGCCTACGAGCGCGTCGACGTGCCCACGCAGGAGCAGGTCGACGCCTACCTGCCGCGCTACGAGCCGCGCCAGGTACTCGACCCCGCCGAGCCGGTGTCGATCGGCGCGATGGTCGGGCCGGAGGCGTTCATGGAGGTGCGTTACCTCGCGCACGCGAAGCAGATGCAGGCGCTCGAGCTGATCCCGGCCTACGCCGAGGAGTTCCGCCGCGTCTTCGGGCGCGACACGGGCGGGCTGATGCACCGCTACAAGATGGAGGACGCCGACACCGTGGTGGTGGCGCTCGGCTCGGTGCTCGGCACGGTGAAGGACACGGTCGACGAGATGCGCGACGCCGGCGCGAAGATCGGCGTGGTGGGCATCACCTGCTTCCGGCCCTGGCCGCTCGCTGCGGTGCAGGCCGCGCTCGCCGGCGCCAAGCGCGTGGTGGTGCTCGAGAAGAGCCTCGCGGTGGGCATCGGCGGCATCGTCTCGACCAACGTGCGCACCGCGCTCGCGGCGCGCGCGGTGCCGGTGTACACGGTGATCGCGGGCCTCGGCGGGCGCGCCATCACGCGCGACGCGCTGCGCGGCGTCTTCGGCGCGGCGCTGGCGGACCGGCTCGAGCCGCTCAGCTTCCTCGACCTCGACCGTGCGCTCGTCGACCGGGCTCTGGCGCGCGAGCGCGAGGCGCGCCGCAGCGGGCCGCTCGCCGAATCGATCCTGCGCGACCTCGGCGTGGTCGCCGCGCGCGCCGGCTAGGAGCGAGGCATGCAGCCGATCAAGTTCTACCAGACCGGCACCTTCACCGTCGGCAACCGGCTGCTCGCGCCCGACGAGAGGAGCGTGCAGTCGAGCATGCGCCGCACCAACTCGCTCAACTCGGGCCACCGCGCCTGCCAGGGCTGCGGCGAGGCGCTCGGCGCGCGCTATGCGATCGACGCCGCGATGGAGGCGACGGACCGCCGGTTGATCGCCGCGAACGCCACCGGCTGCCTCGAGGTGTTCTCGACGCCGTACCCCGAGACCTCGTGGCAGATCCCGTGGATCCACTCGCTGTTCGGCAACACGGCGGCGGTCGCGACCGGCATCGCCGCCGCGTTGAAGGTCAAGCGCCGCGACGACGTGCGCGTCGTGGCGCAGGGCGGCGATGGCGGCACCACCGACATCGGCTTCGGTTGCCTGTCGGGCATGTTCGAGCGCAACGACGACGTGCTCTACATCTGCTACGACAACGGCGCCTACATGAACACCGGCGTGCAGCGCTCCTCGGCCACCCCGCCCGCGGCGCGCACCGCCACCACCACCGTGCACGGCGACTCGCCGGGCAACCTGTTCGGCCAGGGCAAGGACCTGCCGGCGATCGCCATGGCGCATCGCATCCCCTACGTCGCCACCGCGACGGTGGCCGAGCTGCGCGACCTGGAGCACAAGGTGAAGCGCGCGATGCAGTTCCGCGGCGCACGCTACATCCACGTTTTCGTTCCCTGTCCGCTCGGCTGGGGCCACGCCCCGGAGCTCACTATCCAGATCGCGCGCCTCGCCAAGGAAACCGGCATCGTCCCGGTGTTCGAGGCGCTCGACGGCGAAGTGACCGAGGTGTCGAAGATCCGCAAGCGGCGGCCGGTGGAGGATTACCTGCGGCCGCAGAAGCGCTTCGCGCACCTGTTCAGCCCCGAGCTGCGCGGCGACGTGATCGAGAAGCTGCAGCGCATGGCGGACCGCAACATCAGCAGGTACGGCCTCGATGCGTAAGCCCTTCGCCATCACGCTCGATCCCGGCTCGAGCCTCGCGAACCACACCGGCACCTGGCGCACCATGCGCCCCGAGTACCTCGACCGGCTGCCGCCGTGCAACCACGCGTGTCCCGCGGGCGAGAACATCCAGGGCTGGCTGTATCACGCCGAGGCGGGCGACTACGAGCAGGCCTGGCGGCTGCTCGTGCAGGACAACCCGCTGCCCGCGGTGATGGGGCGCGTGTGCTATCACCCGTGCGAAGGCGCCTGCAATCGCGGCCAGCTCGACGCCGCGGTGGGCATCAACTCGGTCGAGCGCTTCCTCGGCGACTACGCGATCGACAAGGGCTGGAAGTTCGACGCGCCCGCGGCGCGCTCGGGCAGGCGCGTGCTGGTGGTGGGCGCCGGCCCTTCCGGGCTGTCGGCCGCGTATCACCTCGCGCGCCTCGGCCACGCGGTGTCGATCCACGAGGCCGGCCCGGTGGCCGGCGGCATGATGCGCTTCGGCATCCCGAAGTACCGGCTGCCGCGCGAGGTGCTGGAAGCGGAGGTGCGACGGATCCTTTCGCTCGGCGTCGAGCTCAGGCTCGACGCCAGGGTCGACCGCATCCTCGAGACGATGCGCGCAGGGGCCTTCGATGCCGCGTTCCTCGCGGTGGGCGCGCACATCGGCAAGCGGGCCTACATCCCGGCGGGCGCATCGGCGCGCATTCTCGACGCGGTGTCGGTGCTGCGCAGCATGGAGGGCGAGGCAAAGCCGCTGCTCGGGCGCCGCGTGGTGGTGTACGGCGGCGGCAACACGGCGATCGACATGGCGCGCACGGCGAAGCGCCTGGGCGCCACCGACGCCATCATCGTCTACCGCCGCACGCGCGAGAAAATGCCCGCGCACGACTTCGAGGTCGAGGAGGCGCTGCAGGAAGGCGTGATGATCAAGTGGCTCTCGACCATCAGGCAGGCGGGCGAGGGCGCGCTGGTGGTGGAGAAGATGCGGCTCGACGAGACCGGCTTTCCGCAGCCCAGCGGCGAGCTTGAGACGCTGGAGGCCGACTCGCTCGTCCTGGCGCTCGGGCAGGACGTCGACCTGTCGCTGCTCAATGGCGTCCCCGGGCTCGAGGTCGAGGGCGGGGTGGTCAAGGTGGGGCCGAACATGATGACCGGCCGCGCCGGCATCTTCGCCGGCGGCGACATGGTGCCCTCCGAGCGCACCGTCACCGTGGCGGTCGGCCACGGCAAGAAGGCCGCGCGCCACATCGACGCCTGGCTGCGCGGAGCGAGCTACGCGAAGCCGCCCGCGCACGAGCTGGCCGAGTTCGACAAGCTGAACACCTGGTACTACTCCGACGCGCCCAAGACCGTGCTGCCGGTGCTCGACCGGCTGCGCCGGCAGTCGACCTTCGACGAGGTGCTCGGCGGGCTGGACGAGACGAACGCGCTGTACGAGGCGCGCAGGTGCCTGTCATGCGGCAACTGCTTCGAGTGCGATAATTGCTACGGCGTGTGTCCCGACAACGCGGTGATCAAGCTCGGCCCGGGCAAGCGCTTCCGCTTCAACTACGACTACTGCAAAGGATGCGGCCTGTGCGTCGCGGAATGCCCCTGCGGCGCGATCAAGATGGTGCCGGAGGAAGTCTGACGGCCGAGCGCCGGCCCTGGCACGCGATGCAGGGCGCGCAGGTGCTCGAGGCGCTCGCCAGCCGCCGCGCCGGGCTGTCGGAGGAGGAAGCCGCGGCGCGGCTGGAGCAGTACGGCGCGAACCTGCTGCCGCCGCCCGCGCGGCGCGCAGCGCTCACGCGCTTCCTCCTGCAATTCCACAACGTGCTCATCTACGTGCTGATCGCCTCCGCGGCGATCACGGCGGCGCTCGGGCACCTGGTCGACGCCTCGGTGATCGCCGGCGTGATCGTCATCAACGCGATCGTCGGCTTCATCCAGGAGGGCAAGGCCGAGGAGGCGCTCGAGGCGATCCGCAACATGCTGTCGCTCTCGGCGCTGGTGCTGCGCGACGGCGCGCGCCGCACGGTGGGCGCCGAGCAGCTGGTGCCTGGCGACGTGGTGCTGCTCGCCCCGGGCGACAAGGTGCCCGCGGACCTGCGCCTGGTGGAAGCGAGGAACCTGAGGATCGACGAGGCGGTGCTCACCGGCGAGTCCGTGACGGTGGAGAAGTCGCCCGCCCCGGTCGACGCCGACGCGCCGATCGGCGAGCGCACGGCGATGGCCTACTCGGGCACGCTGGTGACCTACGGCCAGGGCGCGGGCGTCGTCGTCGCGACGGGCGTCGCGACCGAGATCGGGCGCATCAGCGCGCTGCTCGAGACCGTCGAGGAGATCTCGACGCCGCTGGTGCGCCAGCTCGCGCGCTTCGGCCGCTGGCTCACGGCCGCGATCCTCGTGCTCGCCGGCGCCACCTTCGCGCTCGGCTATTATTTTCGCGGCTTCAGCGCCGCCGACATGTTTCTCGCCGCGGTGGGCATCGCAGTCGCAGCGATTCCCGAGGCGTTGCCCGCGATCATGACCATCACGCTGGCGATCGGCGTGCGCCGCATGGCGCGGCGCAACGCGATCGTGCGGCGCCTGCCGGCGGTCGAGACGCTCGGCTCGGTGACCGTGATCTGCTCGGACAAGACCGGCACGCTGACGAAGAACGAGATGACCGTGCGCCGCGTGCTCGCCGGGGAGCTCGACGTCGAGGTCGAGGGCGCCGGCTACGCGCCGTACGGCGGCTTTCTCGCGGGCGGCGCGCCGCTCGGCCAGGCGGCCGAGCACGCCGTGCAGCAGCTGGCGCGCGCCGGGCTGCTGTGCAACGACGCCGTGCTGCGCGAGGAAAGCGGTCAGTGGAAGCTCGAGGGCGACCCGACCGAAGGGGCGCTCGTGGCGCTCGCCATGAAGACCGGTCTGCGGCCGGCGCGCGCGTACGCCGAGTGGCCGCGCCTGGACGCGATTCCGTTCGAGTCCGAGCACCGCTTCATGGCGACGCTGCACCACGCGCCCGACGGCGGCCACGTGATCTTCGTCAAGGGCGCGCCCGAGCGCGTGCTCGAGATGTGCGACGCGGACCGCGGGGCCTGGCTCGGGCGCGTCGAGCGGCTCGCGCGCGACGGCATGCGCGTGCTGGCGCTCGCCGCGCGGCCGGCGCCCGGGACGCAGGAGTCGCTCGGCCCGGAGCACGTCGACGGCGGCTTCGCGCTGCTCGGCGTGGTCGGCATCATCGACCCGCCGCGCGACGAGGCGATCGCGGCGGTGCGCCAGTGCCGCGAGGCGGGCATCCGGGTGAAGATGATCACCGGCGATCACGCGCTCACCGCGCGCGCGGTCGGCGCGCTGCTCGGCATCGCGCCGGGCGACGTGCTCGCGCGCGCGAGCCCCGAGGACAAGCTGCGCCTGGTGGAAGCGCTGCAGGCCGGCGGCGAGGTGGTCGCGATGACCGGCGACGGGGTCAACGACGCGCCGGCGCTCAAGCGCGCCGACGTCGGCGTGGCGATGGGCGACAAGGGCACCGAGGCGGCCAAGGAGGCCGCCGACATGGTGCTCGCCGACGACAACTTCGCCTCGATCGAGCGCGCCGTCGAGGAAGGCCGCACGGTCTACGACAACCTGAAGAAGACCATCGTCTACCTGCTGCCGACCAACGGCGGCGAGGCGCTGGCGGTGATCGGCGCGGTGGTGATGGGCATGACGCTGCCGATCACGCCGGTGCAGATCCTGTGGATCAACATGGTCACCGAGACGACGCTGTCGCTCGCGCTCGCCTTCGACCCCACCGAGCCGGGCGTGATGCGCCGCCCGCCGCGCGATCCGCGCGAGCCGCTACTGTCGCCCTTCCTGGTGTGGCGGGTGGCGTTCGTGTCGCTGCTCCTGTTCGGCGGCACGCTCGGCCTGTTCCTGTGGGAGATGGGGCGCAGCGGCGACGTGGCGGTGGCGCGCGCGGCGGCGGTCAACGCGCTGGTGATGGGCGAGATCGTGTACCTGTTCAACAGCCGGCGGCTGCGCGAGAGCGCGCTCAACGCGGACGCGCTGCTCGGCAACCGCGTCGCGCTCGCCACGGTCGGCGTGCTCGCGCTGCTGCAGCTCGCGTTCACCTACCTGTCGCCGATGCAAACCCTGTTCGGCACCGGCGCGCTGGACGGCGCGGCCTGGGCGCTTGTCTCCGGCTTCGGCGTCGCCGCGTTCCTGCTGGTGGAGGCCGAGAAGGCCGTGGTGCGCGCGCTCGGCCGGCGGCGATCGGCTAGGATGCGCACATGAAGCTCTGGCAGCGCCTGTGGCTGCTGTTCACCGTGATCTGGGTGGTGGTGAGCGGCCTGAACGTCGCCACCATCCTGGCGCTCGAGGAAGGCGCGCGCGGCAAGGTGGTCACGCCGCTCGTCCTCCTTTTCGCGGTGCCGGCGGCCGTGTACCTGCTCGCCTGGGGCTGGGTCACCTGGCGCGAGCGCCGGGGCTAGCGCTTCTTCCGCGCCGCGAGGAACTCGCCCATCATGCGCTGCGGCTCGTCGCCGGCGTAAGCGGCGGCGAACTCGACGATGCTCAGGCGCACGCAATCGTCGAGCGGCGCCTCCTCCCACAGCTTGCACAGGCGCTTCTGCGCGCGCAGCGCGGCGTCGCCCGCGGCGAGCAGCGCGTCGAGCGCGCGATCGACCGC
>Ga0153916_10004113_pt1 | contig 10952 bp, 10 predicted proteins | sample Opewatmetagenome_FD_109642 | JGI IMG/M metagenome (GOLD analysis project Ga0153916, IMG submission 109642) | Freshwater wetland microbial communities from Ohio, USA - Open water 3 Core 3 Depth 4 metaG | ecosystem: Environmental > Aquatic > Freshwater > Wetlands | place: USA: Ohio, Lake Erie...
AGCGAAAAGCGCCGTCATGCCAATTCCTCCTCCATTGCATCATCGTCGGGCCATCGGCGGCGTTGCGCCGCCGGCGCGTCATGCGCCGATGGTTTCGCGGTAGGCGACTTTCCAGCCCCAGGCGCCCGAGCCGTAGCCGCGCTGGACCACGCGCTCCTTGTAGATCTGCGCGATAATGTCGCCGTCGCCGGCCAGCAACGACTTGGTCGAGCACATCTCGGCGCAAAGCGGCAGCTTGCCCTCGGCAAGGCGGTTGGTGCCGTATTTCTCGTACTCGGCCATGCTGCCGTCCTGTTCCGGACCGCCCGCGCAGAAGGTGCATTTGTCCATCTTGCCGCGCGTGCCGAAATTTCCCACCCGCGGATATTGCGGCGCGCCGAACGGGCAAGCGTAGAAGCAGTAACCGCAGCCGATGCAGATGTCCTTCGAATGCAGGACAACGCCGTCCGCCGTGGTGAAGAAGGCATCCACGGGGCAGACGGCCTGGCAGGGCGCGTCGGTGCAATGCATGCAGGCCATCGAGACCGAGCGCTCGCCCGGCTTGCCGTCGTTCAGCGTGACGACGCGCCGGCGGTTGATGCCCCAGGGCACCTCATGTTCGTTCTTACAGGCGGTGACGCAGGCGTTGCACTCGATGCAGCGGTCCGCGTCGCAGAGAAACTTCATCCGAGCCATGGTTCGCCTCCCCCTATGCCGCACTGATCTGACACAGGGTGACTTTGGGTTCCTGCATCCCGGTGGCCGGGTCATATCCATAGGTGGTGATGGTGTTGGCGCTTTCGCCGAGAACGATCGGATCGGCGCCCTCCGGGTAGGCCGAGCGCAAATCCTCGCCGCCGAACCAGCCGCCGAAATGGAACGGCATCCACGCGACGCCCTTGCCCACCCGCTCGGTGACTAGCGCCTTGACCTTGGCCTTGGAACTGTTCTCGGCGCCCGTCACCCAGACCCAGCCGCCATCCTTGATGCCGCGATCGTTCGCATCCGCGGGGTTGATCTCGATGAACATGTTTTGCTGCAGCTCGGCGAGCCATCGATTGGAGCGGGTTTCTTCGCCGCCGCCTTCATACTCGACGAGCCGGCCGGAGCTCAGGATCAGCGGAAACTGCTTGGCGATACCCTTGTCCACCGCCGCCTTCTGCACGGTGAAGCCGATATTCGGCAGCCGGAACTGCTTGGCGTCGGCCAAGGTGGGATATTGCGAGACCAGCTCGACGCGGGGCGAATAGATCGGCTCGCGATGCACCGGGACCGGATCCGGCAGGTTCCAGGCGAGCATGCGCGCCTTCCCGTTGCCGTAGGGTAGGCAGCCATGCATCAAGGCGACGCGCTGGATACCGCCGGAAAGGTCGGTCGACCAGGACACCTTGTCGACATTCTCAGGGGTGCCGCCGATCTTTTCGATGGTCGCCTGCTCGTCGGCGGTGAGATCCTTGTCCCAAGCGAGCTTCTTCAGCACGGCCATGGTGAACTCGGGATAGCCGTCCTGGATCTCCGATCCGGCCGAGTAGGAGCCCTCGGCGAGCAGATTGACGCCGTCGCGCTCGACGCCGAAGCGGGCCCGGAAAGTGCCGCCGCCATCCATGACGGCGAGGTTGGTGTTGTAGAGAAGCGGCGTGCCCGGATGCTTGACCTCCGGCTTGCCCCAGCAGGGCCAGGGCAGCCCGTAATAGTCGCCTTGGGCCGGGCCGGACTTCGCCCGCATCGTGACCAGATCGAAGTCCTTCTGGTTGGCCATGTGGAGCTTGAGACGCTCCGGCGACTGGCCGCAATAGCCGGTCGACCAGCTGCCGCGGTTCATCTCGCGGAGCACGTCCTCGGGAATCGGGACATTGTTCTCGACCTTGATGTTCTTGAACATCGTGTCGGCGAAGCCGAGCTTCTTGGCGACCAGATACATGATCTCGAGATCGTTCTTCGATTCGAAGATCGGCGCGACGATCTGCTCGCCCCATTGCAGCGCGCGATTGGACGCCACGCGCGAACCCGAGGCCTCGAACTGGGTGCAGGCCGGCAGGAGGTACGTATTGTCCTTGCGTCCGGCCTTGACTGCCAGCGACGCCCAGGTGGTCGGATGCGGATCGGCGACGACCAGAAGATCGAGCTTCAGAAGCCCTTTCAGCGATTCGGGAATGCGCGTGATGCTGTTGCTCGCGTGCCCCTGCACGAACATGGCCCGCACATTGTCCTTCTGCTCCACCTGATCCTTCGGGAGCAGAACGGCGTCGAACCAGCGCGTCAAGGGAATGCCCGACGTCTCCATGATCTTCTTGGAGTCGAAGCGGGACTGCAGGTAGTCGTACTCGACCTCCCAGACGCGCGACCAGTGGCGCCATGCGCCCTCGGCGAGGCCGTAGTAAAACGGCAGCGTCACGATATCGAGCCCGACATCGGTCGCGCCCTGCACATTATCGTGGCCGCGGAAGATGTTGGCGCCGGTGCCCGGCTTGCCCACATTGCCGGTGAGCAACAGGGCGATGCAGCTCGCCCGCACATTGGCGGTGCCAACCGTGTGCTGGGTCTGGCCCATGCACCAGATCAGCGTTGCCGGCTTCTCGGTCGCGAACATCTTGGCGACGCGCTTGAGCTGCTCGCCGGGAACGCCGGAAACGCGCTCGACCTCCTCGGGCGTCCACTTCTCGATTTCCTTGCGCGCCTCATCGAAGCCATAGACGCGCTGCGCGATGAACTCCTTGTCCTCCCATCCGTTTTGGAGGATGTGCCACATCATCCCGTAGAGCACAGGGATGTCGGTGCCCGGCCGCAATCGCACATATTCGGTCGCATGCGCCGCCGTGCGCGTCATGCGCGGATCGATGACGATCACATTCGCCTTGTTGAGCTCGGCACCCTCCAGAAGGTGCTGCAGCGACACCGGATGGGCCTCGGCCGGATTGCCGCCCATGATGATCTGCGTTTTCGAGTTCCGGATGTCGTTGAAGCTGTTGGTCATCGCGCCGTAACCCCAGGTGTTGGCTACGCCGGTGACCGTCGTCGAGTGGCAGATGCGCGCCTGATGATCGGTGTTGTTGGTCCCCCAGAAGGCCCCGAGCTTGCGGAACATGTAGGCGCCTTCGTTGGTAAACTTGGCCGAACCGAGCCAATAGACCGAATCGGGGCCCGACTGGTCGCGAATCGCCAGAAGCTTGTCGCCGATCTCGTCGATCGCCTGCTCCCACTTGATCCGGGTCCATTGGCCATCGACGAGCTTCATCGGATATTTCAGGCGCCGCTCGCCCGAGACGAGCTCGCGCACCGAGGCACCCTTGGCGCAGTGCGAGCCGCGATTGATCGGGCTGTCCCAACTCGGCTCCTGGCCGATCCAGACGCCATTGGCAACCTCGGCCGTCACGGTGCAGCCGACCGCGCAATGCGTGCAGATGCTCTTGCGCAACTCGACCTGCGCGCCCGCCGGTGGCGGCGGACCGGCCTCGGCTTTGCGCATCGTGGCGAGAGGCATGGCGCCCAGCGCCGCAAGACCGCCGGCGGCGAGACCCGAGCGGCGCAAAAAGGCACGACGGTCGAAGCTGCCATCCGGTTGGCCGGCGAAAGCGGCGAGGCTTGCGCGACGGGCCTGGTGTTCCGTCCTCTTGATCAGCACGGGCGCCTCCCTCAGCTCGGATACCGGTTGACGCGGTAGTAGGTTTTGACCTCTTCGGTCTCCCTGTAGCGGGCCTTGCGTTTCTCGTCGTCGGTCTCGCTATCGGCCCTGGCTTTTGTCGCGATCGGCGCTGTCACGGCGGCCGCCCCGCCGACCCCGAGCGCACGAAAGAACTGGCGACGCCCCAAGGTGGCTTTGCTGTCCTCTTTCATGGCCGCGTCCTCCCGCTCTTATGCGCCGCTCATCCGAGCAGCGCGAATGCTTCCGTTTCGATCTCGATGAACAGGCGTCCGATGGCGCCGACATGGCGGTAGAAATCGGCGGCCCCGGCCGCCTCCAGATCGGCGAAAAATCGCCCGATCCACGGCGCGAGGTGCCTGTCGAAGACCTGCCGCTGCTGCTCGATCGCCGCCGGGAATGGGCCGCGAACCATGCCGGCCATGATCTCGCAGAGAACGGATGCATGGTCCTCCGGCTCGCATTGCCGATCGGCGCGCTCGATACCGAGCGCGCGCAGGTCCTCGCGCAGGCGTGCCAGCGGCCGCGTGTTCAGGAATCCGGTCAGATAATAGGAGCCATAGGGCACCAGCTCGCCGCGACCGATGCCGACGAATAGCTCGAAGTACTCGCGCTCGAGCCGCTCCGCGTCGGCCTCCCCTGCGGCCCGCGCCAATGCCGTATGCAAGATACCGAGCGGTGTCGCGTCGCCGCGCAGCTTGGCGATACGCTTAAGCAGCGCCGTGTCCGGGGAGCGCGACAGCAGCACGGCCAGCAGGGCATATTCCTGGGCGCGCGCCACATCGACCTCGTCATCCGGGCCGGGCTGGTGGGCATAGAGGTCGGGTCGCAGAACCGATCGGCCGACGCCCGTCACCGCCTCCACCGACAATACGCGCTCCGCCGGGACCCGGGACCAATTCGAGACCGAGGGCTGCGATATGCCGATGCGGCGCGCCAACTCACTGACGCCGCCGACGGCGCCGATTGCCTCCTTCAGTCCTGGGTCCATGATGAACGCCGGAACCTCCCATCGAGGGCATCGGAAGGTTCACCTTAATGCCGCGTTCGCCGCTCGATCAATAGCCTCAGGCTATGGCCACCCATCATTCGGGAAGCGCGCCGCCATGGCGGCGCGGCTGCAGCGGTGGCGCATATTCGCGTTCATGTGCTTCGGCTTCATGTTGCGCTGCGGCATTTTCATCGCTGCATAGCAACAAGTTCGGCTGATCGTCTGCCGGCCCCTCGCCCCGTTTCGACTTGTCTTGAGCCGGCGCCTCGGTTGCGGCGTCCCGATCGGTCGATGCTGCCTGCGCCGAGCTTGCCGGTCCTGTCGCTTGCGACGCGCCGGTCGCCTGCGCCAGAAGCCGGCGGACCTCCTCAATCGTTATCGAACCGAAGCCGTGCTCGCCGCCGGGCAGGTTGAAGTCACACGAATTCTCGCTCAGGCCGATGAAGTCGCGAATTGCCGGATCGGCCGACCAGGCGCGGCGCAGCGCCGCGCGCGTCAATGCCGGCGGCACGCCCGGCGCCAGAAAGGCGCCGATCTCGGATTCGGGACCGATCGAATCGACTGGCGGCAACAACGCCGGATCGTGGCTCGGTTGCGCTTCCTCCGACAGGAGCGCAGGCGCGGGGCTCTCGGGCGTGGCGGGCTCTGGCACCGCTTCGCCGTGCGTCGTCGGTTCGGCCGGATCGTGCGCTGCGGAATCCGTGCTGCGCTTCTTGCGCGACCATCGCGCCAGAAAGCCTTCATGATCGCTCATCGTCGCTCCCAACCCTGGGTGCGCGCCGCGCCAGTGCCTCCGGATCGGCGCGATCCCGCGTACGCTTCTCGAATCCCCGCTGGACATGGTGCTCCGCGACGAATGCGGCGATGATCTCGCGCAACGGCTCCGGCATCGGCACGGCTTCGACAATCGCTTGGCCCGCCTCAGTGAGGCTTTCGCCTTCCGCCGGGTCCGCGGTGGCGGCGGCGATCTCGTAAGGCGGTTCGCCGCCAGTGGCCTGCAATGCCACCCAGATCGAGGGCGCACCCGACAAAAGATTCCTCCGGTAGCCGTCGGTCTCCGCGCGATAGAGCGCGATCTCGGCCGGGCCGGCATAATATGTCGCCGCCTCGCCCTCGCTCGCCAGCGGTGTCCATGGCGATGCATCGGGCAGGCCGCCGAGCACGGCGACCGGCCGCCAGATACCGTCGGCCCAGTGCGAGACTGCCTTGCGCCGTTCGACGACGACGCCGATCGCGAGGCGCAGAAGCGGTTCGGTCCCGCTCATGCGAACGCCGCCGCATGCCGGGCCGGCAATCCGGTCAGAAGATTCTGCGGTTTCACGCGCAACACCTTACCCGGCGTCATCGCCAAGAAAAGATAGACCGGTTCGCCTCGAACCGGGGTCGCGGCTGGGGCCCGATCGCCCAGCGTCAGACGGAAAAGCCCGACCACGCGCCGTTGCGCGGTCTCGTCGAGAGGTTCGCCGTTCCACAGGGCATCACCGATCCGTGTTCCCTCCGCATCGAGGCCGACATACCAGGTCAACGGAACGTCGCGAATTTCCTTCAGCGGTTCGACCACCGCGTCCCGCGAAAGCATGTGCTTCACCCACCGTTCGACGACGGTGCCCACCGCCGCCGAGCCGCGGCGGCCGGCGGTGAGATCGAGCGCCATGTCGAACCGATCGCTGCGCCCCCAATAGGTATCGGCATTCTCGTCCGACAAGACGTCGATCTGCGCGCCAGGCGGGATCCCCAGCATGGACACGAGGGGCGACAGAGGCGCGGCGCCGGCACCGGCTATCGTCTCCTCGTCGGCCGCCAGGAGCGCCCCGCCATGCGCGGTCAGTCGCTGCGGACGAAAGAAGAGCTCGGCGGCGCGGAGCACGAACGGATCGTCGCATCCATCCAGAATGTTGCGCAGGATCAGATGAACGAGCTGATCGAGGAAGAGCGGCGGCGTTCCGCCGATGTTCCGGCCGACAAGATCGAGATAGGCCGCCTCCAGAGTCCTGTGGCGCAACAGATGGTCGCGGAAGGCGATCATCAGCCCCCAGTTCTCCCGGGCTTCGGCGTCGGTCATCGCCGCGATCTCCCCGGCGCCGACGGGCCGGCGCGGATCGGCGAGCAGCGCGGCGTGGAGCCCCTGCTCCGCGGTGCAGGCCTCCGGCGGGGGGCGCAGCTCCGGCCGTGCCAGATAGGCTTTCAGCAACGCATCCGTGACCAGCAGGCCGCCACCGGCATCGCGATCCGTCAGATGATGGCCGCAGGAGAGCCAGAAGTCTCTCATTGCCGTTCTCTGCGCGCCAGCGTCGACAGGTCGACGGTTTCGGCCGGTTCGTCCTCGATGACAAGGAAGGAAGGCGCCTGCCAGCGCCGTGCGCCGCTGCGCGGACGCAGGCTGCGAAAGGACTCGCGGATCGTGCCGGATTCCACCGCCCGGTGAACGGCGATCAGCGTATCCGCCGGGTGATCGCAGAGCGAGGCGGCAAAATCAACCTCCTCCGTCGCCGCTATGCGCGCGGCATCGAGGTCGGGTGCGCCGAAGCGATCGAGCAGGCAACGGGCCACGAGATCGATCGCCGAGCTGCGATCCGCGGCCCCTGCTTCCACGATCTGCGCCAGCGTCGACCAGCCGAGCGACGGCACGCCGAGAAAGCCGCTGCGAAATGCCGTGAGCGCCCTGCCTTGGAGCGTGGCCGGCTCGACGTCGGAGAAGACGAACGCACCGGAGATCGCCCATTCGCCGGGCGCGGCGGCCGACGGGAAAATGAACGTATCCGACGGGTCGAGACGAATGGTGCGCAGCAACTTCACAGGCGCGGTCCCCCGGTCGCCGGGTCGAGCCAGGACGGCGTCTCGAGAGCCGGCACGAGTTGACGGCGTGCGCTCGTCTTGCCTGCGCGCCAAACGAGGAGGTCGCCGTTTTCGTCGATCTTCGCCTGCGCGCCTCGCTCTGGTTTCAAATTCGAGATGTATTGCCTCGCGATGAAATCAAAACCGGACTCCTGCCAACGGTCGATCGCAACCATCAGATGCCGGGCAAAGCTTTCGATGACGCGCTCCGAACCGACATCGCCGAAGCCCTCCTCTTCGAGCGCCGTCGCGAGCGGATGCCGTCCCGGCTCTTCGCCGGCCATGAACGCCGTGCGGACCGTGGCTGCGAACACGAGCCAGTTCGGCCTTGCGCGCTCCTCCGTATCTGCGGGCCAGCCGAGCCTCCCCCCACCGACGAGGCCGTTGTCGACCCGGAGTGCGTCCGGCCAATCGATGGTGATCGGCTTTTCCGGCGGTGCCAGCGCCGCAAGGGCATCGCCAAGCGCGACCATGCCCGCATAGAACGCGCGGCGCGCGGATGCGAGCGGCTCATCCGGCTCCAGGATGACGGCGAACTCGGCAAGATCGTAGCGACCAACAGCCACAACCGTGCCGGCGCCGAGCTCGGTGGCGTGGGCGCAGGCATGGGTGAACGCGTCGCCGGCCTCGCGTAGCGCCACCAACCTGAAGGGCGGCGGCAGGTCGAGGCTGCGCGCATGGCGCTCGACTGTCCGGCTGCGCTGCTTGACCGCCATCACGCATTTATATCCTTAACCGGGATCGGTTAAAACGATAACCTCGGTCCGGCCTGCGGTCACGCCCGTCGGCTCCCCAGGCATGGCGAGTGAGCGGATGCCCGATCCACGCAAGCTCCTGGTTTGTTCCTGCGAAGACACGATGCCGCTCGATGCCGGCGCCCTGCAACGCGGCTGCCGAGGCACCGAGATCGTGCGCGGGCGCCAGCTCTGCCGCGCGGAGCTCGAGCGCTTTCGCGCGCTCACGACTGGGGGCGCCCCGATCACCGTCGGCTGCACCCAGGAGGCGCCGCTGTTTCGCGAGGTCGCGGGAGAACGCGCCGGCGCCCTGAGCTTCGTCAATCTGCGCGAAAACGCAGGCTGGTCGACCGAAGCGGAGAAGGCGGGGCCCAAAATGGCGGCTCTGGCGGCCGCCGCCGCCGAGACGATGCCCGACCTGCCTTTGGTTCAACTCGAGAGCGGCGGCGTCATCCTCGTCTATGGATGCGACGAACGGGCGATCGAAGCGGCCAACCTGCTCAAGGACCATCTCGATGTCACGACGCTGATCACGCGACCCGACGATCTCGCGCCGCCGCGCGTAACCGATTTCCCGGTGGTGAAGGGCACGATTCGCACGGTGAAAGGTCATTTCGGCGCGTTCGAGGTGACCGTCGACGACTATGCCTTGCCGCTGCCGTCGTCGCGCCGCACGCTCGCATTCGGTTCGGCGCGAAGCGGTGCCGTGTCGCGGTGCGACATCCTGCTCGATGTCTCCGGCGGGCCGCCGCTATTTCCGGCGGCCGATCTGCGCGATGGCTATCTGCGCGCCGATCCGGCCGACCCCGCTGCGATGCTCTCGGCCGTGCTGCGCGCGCGCGATCTCGTGGGCACATTCGACAAACCTCGCTACGTCGCCTTCGCCGCCGACCTTTGCGCCCATTCGCGCTCGGGCATCGTCGGCTGCCGCCGCTGCCTCGATCTCTGCCCTACCGGCGCCATCGCGCCGGCCGGCGATCATGTGGCTATCGACGAGATGATCTGCGCCGGCTGCGGCCAATGCGCCGCCGCCTGTCCGACCGGTGCGGCCAGCTATGCGATGCCGACCGCCGAGGCCCTGCTTCGCAAGCTGCGCGCGCTGCTCACGGTCTATCGCGAGGCCGGCGGGGCCTCGCCGGTTCTTCTTTTCCATGACGAAGGCCATGGCGGCGCGCTGATCGACGCGCTCGCCCGTCACGGCGACGGATTGCCCGCCAACATCCTGCCGTTCGCCGTGAACGAGGTGACGCAGATCGGCCTCGAAGCGATTGCGGCGGCCTTCGCCTATGGCGCGGCTGCAGTGCGCGTGATCCTGCGTGCCAGGCCGCGCCACGACCCCGCCGGCCTCCATCGCACGATCGAACTCGCGAGGCCCATCCTCGCCGGCCTCGGTTTCGCAGGCGAGCGGATCGCCACCATCGAGACGGACGATCCGTTCGCGCTCGGCGACGCGTTGCGCTCGATCAGGCCGGGAGACGCGGCATCCCGGCCCGCGACCTTCCTTCCGATGGGCGGCAAGCGCGACCTCCTGCGCCTCGCCCTGTGGGAGCTCCATCGCGCGGCGCCAAGCCCCGCCGATGTGATCGCCCTCCCCGCCGGAGCGCCCTTCGGCACCGTCGAAATCGACCTTGAGGGCTGCACGCTCTGCCTCGCCTGCGTGTCGGCATGCCCGACCGGTGCGCTCTCCGACAACCCCGACCAGCCGATGCTGCGCTTCGCCGAGGATGCCTGCGTGCAATGCGGCCTATGCAAGGCGACCTGTCCGGAAAAGGTGATCAGCCTCACACCGCGCCTCGCGTTCGGCGCCGCCGCGGCGGGCGCACGCATCCTCAAGCAGGAGGAGCCGTTCCGCTGCATCCGCTGCGGCAAGCCGTTTGGCGTCAAGAGCACGATCGAGCGCGTCGCGGCCAAGCTCGAAGGCAAGCACTGGATGTACAAGAACGCACCGGGCCGTCTCGATGTCATCAAGATGTGCGAGGACTGTCGCGTGGCCGCCGTCACGGAGGAAGGCTTCGATCCCTATGGCGCGCCCACGCGGCCGACGCCGCGCACGAGCGACGATTATCTGCGCGAGCGTACGACGAAGCCCAAGGCGTGATCACTGTGTCGCGCGTTCGAGAAATTTGACGAGCGCCGCGCGATCCTCGGGCGCGCCGATGCGCTGCTCCGGCATCTTGGTGCCCGGCGTGTAGCCGGCCGGCCCGATCTCGAACAGCTTCGCGACAGTCTCGGGCGTCCAGACGATATCGAGATGCTTCAGCGCGTCCGAAAAATCGTAGCCCGGCAGGCTCGCGATATGCCGACCGAAGATGTGGTACAAAGTCGGGCCCGCGCGGTTGCCCTCGTCGGGCTTGAGCGTGTGGCACGCGACGCAAGCGCGAAAAACCTGGGCGCCGGGATCGCCGGCATAGGCCGCGAGCGGATCGGCAGGACCGCCGACCGCAGCAGCGCCGATCGGCTCGCCCGTTTCGGTATCCCACCGCCGGATGACGTTGTCGGCGCCCCCGGTGAGCAGCGTGCGATTGTCGGGAAGGAACGCCGCCGACCAGACCGGCATGCCCGGGCCGTCAAGAGCCTGCGTCAGCCTGCGCGCCTTGCGGTCGATGAGGGCGACCGGGCCGCGGAAACTCGCCGCCGCGATGCGCGCGCCATCCGGCGATATCGCGAGGGCGATGATCGGCGTGGGCGCGACCTCGATCACGCCGCGCTGCTCGCCTGCCGGCGAAAGAAAATAAACCATGCCATCGGCGCCGGCGGCGATGATCTCGCCGTC
>Ga0153916_10004114_pt1 | contig 10950 bp, 9 predicted proteins | sample Opewatmetagenome_FD_109642 | JGI IMG/M metagenome (GOLD analysis project Ga0153916, IMG submission 109642) | Freshwater wetland microbial communities from Ohio, USA - Open water 3 Core 3 Depth 4 metaG | ecosystem: Environmental > Aquatic > Freshwater > Wetlands | place: USA: Ohio, Lake Erie, Old...
ACCTTCTGACACTAATTGAAAGACTTGATCGGCCGGAGCGGCCCGCTTAAGCCTAACGCCGCATCGGAAAAGGGCCACGCTGAACGCCGATAACGGCGCGCGTGGAAGACACGGCATGACGTTCATGACGCGCATGCGGGTCGCGGCCTTGGCCATGATCTGCACAGCCGCCATCGCGAGCCAGGCTGCCGCCGCCGCGCCGCAGGCGCTGTCGCCATGGGATGCTCAGGCCTATGCGGGCGCCTTCGCGGCCACCGAGCAGGGCGACTTCATCGGCGCGCAGATGCAGGCCTCCGAGATCAAGGACGACTCCCTGAAGGGCCACCTCGCCCTTCGCCAGCTGATGCACCCCACCGCCCACATGGCGACCTTCGACGAGTTGGCCGCCTGGCTGTCGAAGTACGCCGACCTACCGGGCGCGGACCGGGTTTTCGCGCTGGCCCTGAAACGAAAGCCGCAGGAGGCGCTCGCGCCGCGAGCGCCGGTCATCGCCACCTCGGCCTGGGGTCGCGTCGGGGAAGCTGCGCGCCGGTTCGTCGCCCCTCCGCCCAGCGACAAGGCCCGCCGCGCCCGCGAGGCCTTCTACAAGGGCGACGTGAAGCTCGCCCTGGCCCTGGCGACCGACGCCGGCGAAACCTGGATCGCGGGGCTGTCGGCCTATCGGCTCAAGGATTACCCCCTCGCCCAGGGCCATTTCGAAAAGGTCGCCCGCGAGGGCGACGATCCGTGGAAGCGAGCGGCAGGCGGCTTCTGGGCCGCGCGCGCGGCCGAGGCCGCAGGCGACGCGGACAAGGCCGAAGATTTCCTGCATCTGGCCGCCCAGGAGCCGGACACCTTCTATGGCATGATCGCCGAGCGTCAGGCCCGCCTGGCGCAGGCCGACCGCCCTACCCGACTGGGCGAGGCCAGGGCCCCGACGGGCGATTTCGTGCTGGCCGCCTTCGAGGGGCCCACGATCGAACTCTCGCGGTTCATCAGGTCTGACGCCCGCGCCCACCGCGCGGTGGGTCTGGCGCAGATCGGGCTCGCCAACGAGGCCGGGCTCGAGCTGCGAGCGGGTCTCACGCTCGCCAACACCCAGGCTGAGCGAGACCTGTGGTCCTCGCTGATCCTGGCGCTAAACGGCCCCCTGACCACGGCAGCCGATGCGGCCAACACGGCGCTGCTTCGGCTATCCGGGGACTATCCGACCCCGCTCCTGGAGCCGCAGGCCGGCTTCACCATCGATAAGTCGTTGGTCTATGCAATCGTCCGGCAGGAAAGCCGCTTCAATCCCCTGGTGGTCTCTCGCGCCGGCGCCGTGGGGCTGATGCAGCTGATGCCGGAATCCGCCGCGCGCGCCGCCGGCGACGATAAGCTGAAGACCGATCCCGCCCCGCTCTTCGATCCGGCCTTCAACCTGCGGGTCGGCCAGGACTACGTGACCTGGCTGATGGAGCGCGGCGTGGGCCACGACCTGTTGCGGACCGTGGCGGCCTATAACGGCGGCCCAGGCACGCTGACCAAGACCGCCCAGATGCTGGGCGAGGACGCCGACAGCCTACTGCTGATCGAATGCCTGCCTACGCACGAGACGCGCAACTACGTCGAAAAGGTCGTCGCCGCCTACTGGACCTATCGCCGGATGTTCGGCGAGGAGACCCGCACCCTCGATGCGCTCGCCCAGGGCGCCAAGACCGTCGACGCCCGCCTGGACCGCTAAGATAGGCGCGGCGCCCCGCGCCCGAACCGCCGCACCAGCGCCTCGACATCCGCGCCCTCGCCGGCCCGCGCAGCATCGTTCCGTCGCATGAGCACCCCGGCCTTGGGCCGCTTGAACCAGCGCCCGATCCCCCGCTCCGCCTCGGTCGCGTCGATCAGCAACGCCGCCCCGCCGCCGCGCTCCAAGTGCGCCGTCACCGCCGCGTCCCAGCCCCGCCGGAGGCGCAGGTCAACCGGCAGCACCAGCACCCAATCCCCCCGCGCCACGCGCACCGCCTGAGCGATCGAGCCGCCCAACACGTCGGCGCCGGCGTCCTCGCAGATTTCCAGCGTCGCGTCGGTGGAGCCTGCGTCCAGCACCAGCACCTGCCGCAGCAGGCCGTCGGCCGCCGCGGGCACCAGGGTGCTCAGCAGTCCATGCAGGTCGCGGGCGGAATTCAGAGTGGGGATGACGGCAGTGATCATGGCCTCAGAAGCGTCGCGTCGCGCGTCGGGTCAAGAGAGTTCTTGTTTTGTTCTACAGCGTATGGTCTGTTTGCCCCCGTGAGCACCTTCACTCAACAGGTTCGCGGGCGGGGCGCTCGGTCCAACGCCTCCGGGCGCTTCGAAGCCCAGGCGCGGGAGGCCTTCGACGACGGCTGGACCGGCGCGGACGAGACGCCCCCTGCCCTTCGCACCAGCGTCACGCCCGAGGCCGCCCGGGTCATCATCACCCGCAACGACAGCCCCGACGTCGGCTTCGACCGCTCGATCAATCCTTACCGGGGCTGCGAGCACGGCTGCATCTACTGCTACGCCCGGCCCGCCCACGCCTATATGGGCCTGTCTCCTGGGCTCGACTTCGAATCCAAGCTGTTCTTCAAGCCCGACGCCGGCCGCCTGCTGGAAAGAGAGCTTTCCAATCCGCGCTACAGCCCGGACGTGATCCACATCGGCGGCAACACCGATCCCTACCAGCCGCAGGAACGGGGGGCTGCGGGTGACGCGCGCGGTGATCGAGGTGCTGGCGCGCTTCAACCACCCCTTCTCGATCATCACCAAGTCGGCCCTGATTCAGCGCGATCTCGACCTTCTGCGCCCCATGGCCGCGAAGAACCTGGTGAGGGTGGCGATCTCCATCACCACGCTGGACCGTAAGCTCGCCCGCAGCATGGAGCCGCGCGCCGCCACGCCGGAGCGGCGGCTGGACGCCGTGCGGCGGCTGTCAGAGGCTGGCGTGCCGGTGGTGGTGATGTTCGCCCCGGCGATCCCAGGCCTCAACGACCACGAGCTGGAGGCGGCGCTGGACCGGGCCGCCGACGCCGGCGCCGTGGGCGCGGGTTATGTGGCGCTGCGCCTGCCGATGGAGATCAAGGCCCTGTTCCGCGAATGGCTGGAGAGCGACCATCCCGACCGGGCGGCGAGGGTCATGTCGCTGGTGCGGCAGATGCGCGGCGGCAAGGACTACGACGCCGAATGGGGCCAGCGGATGAAGGGCCAGGGCCCGATCGCCGACCTGCTGTCACAGCGGTTCAAGGCGGCCCGGCGGCGCTATGGGCTCGACCGCCCGCAGGCGCCGCTCGACCTGACGCAGTTCCGCGTTCCGCCCCGGGCTGGCGACCAGATGGACCTGTTCGCCGCCGGGTGAGCGGTCCTCAGACCGCCGCGCGGATCGCGCGCTCGACTCGTTCTTCCTTGAGCTTCTCGGCCACCAGGAAGGCCAGCTCCAGCGCCTGCTCGCCGTTGAGGCGCGGATCGCAGTGCGTGTGATAGCGGTCGGCCAGGTCGCCCTCGGTCAGCGCGCGGGCGCCGCCCAGGCATTCGGTGACGTTCTGGCCGGTCATCTCCAGGTGGACGCCGCCGGGGTGCACGCCCTCGGCCTTGGCGATCTCCACGAAGCTCTTCACCTCCGACAGGATCCGGTCGAAGGGGCGGGTCTTGTAGCCGTTGGCGGCGGTCAGCGTGTTGCCGTGCATGGGATCGGTGGCCCAGACCACGGTGCGGCCGGCGCGCTTGGTGGCCTCCATCAGGCGCGGCAGGCGATCGGCGATCTTGTCGTGGCCGAAGCGGCCGTAGAGCGTCAGGCGGCCGGCCTCGTTCTTCGGGTTCAGTACGTCGATCAGGCGCAGGAGATCGTCCGGCTCCATCGTCGGGCCGCACTTCATCCCGACCGGGTTTCGGATGCCGCGGAAGAACTCCACGTGGGCGCCATCCAGCTGACGGGTGCGCTCGCCGATCCAGACCAGGTGAGCGGAGGTGTCGTACCATTCGCCCGACGTGGAATCGACGCGGGTCATGGCCTCCTCGTAGCCCAGCAGCAGGGCCTCATGGCTGGTGAAGAACTCCACCCGATGCAGGTCCGGCTGCGACTCCGGCGTCACGCCGATGGCGGCCATGAAGGTCAGCGCCTCGGTGATCTTCTCCGACAGCTCGCGATAGCGCGCGCCCTGCGGGCTGTCGGCCACGAAGCCCAGGGTCCAGCGGTGGATGTTGTAGAGATCGGCGTAGCCGCCGCCGGCGAAGGCGCGCAGCAGGTTCAGCGTCGAGGCCGACTGGGAATAGGCCTGCAGCAGGCGCGCCGGATCGGGCGTGCGCGCTTCAGGCGTGAACTCCATGCCATTGATGATGTCGCCGCGATAGGACGGCAGGGTCACCCCGTTGATGGTCTCGGTCGGCGCCGAACGCGGCTTGGCGAACTGGCCGGCCATGCGCCCCACCTTCACCACCGGCTTGCCGCCGGCGAAGGTCAGTACGACCGCCATTTGCAGGATCAGGCGGAAGGTGTCGCGGATGTTGTCGGCGTGGAATTCCTTGAAGCTCTCGGCGCAGTCCCCGCCCTGCAGCAGGAAGGCGCGGCCCTCGGCCACGTCGGCCAGCAGGCTCTTGAGGCGGCGGGCCTCTCCGGCGAACACCAGGGGCGGCATGCCCCGCAGGGTCTGTTCGACCCGCTTCAGGGCTTCCGGATCCGGATAGTCGTTCGGCATGTGCAGGCCGGGCTTCGTGCGCCAGGAAGCCGGCGTCCAATGTTCGCTCATCGTCTCAAACTCCGCGCCCCGCCGGGCGAAACCGGGGCCTTCTACTTCAATATGGGGCCGGTCGTCGATGTCCGCATGGGCGCACCAGCGCGAACAAGCGCGGGCTGCCGGTCCACCGCCAGCACGAAGGTCGCCGCCAGGCCGCCGACGGCCAGCCACCATTCCTGCCAGACCCCGAAGCTGACGGCGCCGAAGACCAGATAGCTCACCGCCGCCGCCGCACCCGCCGCCATGGCCGCGTTCGGCGTCTTGCGGCTCATGCGCAGGAAGACCGCCGCCCAGAAGGCCGCGGCGCAGACCGCACCGACGACGCCGAGTTCCAGCCAGATCTGCAAGGCGGCGTCATGCGGGTGCAGCTTGATGCCCGGCGCGAAGCTGCGGCTGGCGTCCAGGCCCCAGCCCCGCAGAGGGTGGTCCCGAATCCAGCGCACCGCATGGCTCCAGTACCCCATCCGTTGGCTCCACGAGAGCGGCGCGGCCGCCTCGAGCTTGGCGTAGAGCCCGCTCGCCTTGGCCGCCGCCACAGCCATCGGCGCGCCCAGGAAGAAGGCCGCGGCCCCGCCCGCAAGAACTCGCGGCGCCAGGAGAGGCCAGCGCGTCACCGCCGCCGCCGCCGCCACGGCCAGCACCGCGGCCAGGATGGGCGCGTCGGCGCCGAACGCGAGGCTGGAGACCACCAAGCCGGCGACCATCACCAGGCCCAGCCACCGGGGCGCGCCGATCCGCCAGGCCGCCAGGGCCGCCGGGGGCCATAGGACCGCCAGGACGAAGCCGCCCTGGGCGACATTCTTGGCGGCCAGGTCCGGCCGGATCGGGTCGCCCAAAAGGTTCCGCAGCGTCTGATAGATCAGGGCGCCGCTAAGGCCTTCGATCAGGAACACCACGCCCAGGCCCGCCATGCCCCAGGTGAAGACGAGGAGCGCCGCGCGACGCTCATCGGAGCCGGCCTGAGCCGCCGCGCAGACGCAGGCCCAATAGACCACTGCCTGGAGGACCAGCTTCAGCGCCGTCCATCCTTCCAGATCGTCGGGCCGAAAGGGGCTCCAGATGATTGAGAGCGTCGCCCAGCAGAGCATGACCAGCAGCGGCGCAGCCCACGGCAGGTCCCGTTGATCCAACCATACGGACTTGAGTCCGATCACGCCGGCCAGGGCCGCGAGCGGCGCGAAGCCGAGCGGCGCGAGCCAACCGAACAGCGGCGCCAGAACGGCGGCCGTCATCAGGACGGCGCCGCACCAGGCCGCGTGCCGGCGGTCGATCCGCGGATCGAACCCTGGCGTCATGCGCCCGCGCCCAGCTCCTGCGGTACGTACTTCTCACGCATGGTCACGAGTTCCTCGGCCAGGGTCGGATGGACCGCGCAGGTGGCGTCCCACTGCTGTTTGGTGACGCCCATCTTGATGGCGATGGCGGCCATCTGGATGATCTCCGGCGCATCGGCGGCCACCACGTGGCAGCCCAGCACCTGTTGGGTCTCGGCGTCGACCACCAGCTTGATCAGGCACCGCTCGGCGCCGCCGCCGAGCGTGTATTTCATCGGCCGAAAGCGGGAGAGGTAGATGTCCACGCGACCCACCTTGTGACGGGCTTCCGCCTCGGTCAGGCCCACCGCCCCCACCGAGGGCTGGGAGAAGACGGCCGAGGCCACGACCTCATGGTCGAACCGGGTCGGACGCCCGTAGAACTCGGTCTCGGCGAAGGCCGCGCCCTCGCGGATCGCCACCGGCGTCAGGTTGATCCGATCGGTGACATCGCCCACGGCCCAGATGCTGGGGACGTTGGTCCGCGAATAGTCGTCCACGGCGATGGCGCCCGCCTCGTTCAACGCGACGCCCGCCGCCTGCAGGTTCAGCCCTTCGACATAAGGCTCGCGACCAGTGGCGAACATCACCACATTGGACTCGACCGTGGCCCCCGTGGAGAGGTGGCTGACAAGGCCCGCGGGCGTCTTGCCGACACGTTCGTGCCGGGCGCCCAGCAGCACCTTGATGCCCCGCCGCTCCATCTCCTCGGTCACATGGGCGCGCACATGGTCGTCGAAGCCGCGCAGCACGTTGGGACCGCGATGGACGAGGGTGGTCTCGACGCCCAGGCCGTTGAAGATCCCGGCGAATTCCAGGGCGATGAAGCCGCCGCCGGCGATCACGATCCGCTTGGGCAACTCGTCCAGGTGGAAGGCCTCATCCGAGGTGATGGCATGTTCGACGCCGGGCAGGTCCGCCGGCTTCCAGGGCCTGCCGCCGGTGGCGATCAGGATGCGCTCGGCGGTGACCCTGCGGCCGGAGTTCGCCAGCTCGACGGTGTGTTCGTCGACCAGACGGGCCTTGTCGTGAACCAGCTCGGCGCCGGCGTTCTGCAGGTTGGTGACGTAGATCCCCGAAAGCCGGGCGATCTCCTTGTCCTTGGCCGTCAGGAACGTCGACCAGTCGAAGCGCGCCTCGCTGGGCGACCAGCCGTAGCCTTCCGCGGTCTTGGCATGATGGGCGAACTCCGAAGCGTAGACCATGAACTTCTTGGGCACGCAGCCGCGGATCACGCAGGTTCCGCCGACGCGATATTCCTCGGCCACCATCACGCGGGCGCCGCTCATGGCCGCCATCCGCGCGGCGCGCACGCCGCCTGATCCGGCGCCGATGACGAAGAGGTCGCAGTCAAATTCCGCCACGCGCGGTCTCCTTCAGGGTTCGAACGTCACTACGCCCTGCGCCGTGCCCACGAGGGCGGTGTCGGCCAGGTCGAGGAACAACCCGTGGTCCACCACGCCAGTGACGCTCTTCAAGGCGTCGGCGAGGGCCGCGGGCTCGTGAATGGCGCCGCACGGCGCATCGTAGATCAGGTTTCCCTCGTCGGTTCGCACGGGAACGCCGTCCCTCGTCCGGAGACGCGGCGCCACGCCGATGTCGCAGCTGACCAGCGCGTCGCAGATCCGCAGCGCCGTGGTCTCATGTCCGAAGTCCACCACCTCGATCGGCAGAGGGTACTTGCCCAGGGTCGGGACGCGCTTGGCCGCATCGGCGATGACCACGCAACGACGAGAGGCCTCCCACACGAGCTTCTCGCGCAGTAGGGCCGCGCCGCCGCCCTTGATCAGCGACAGGCCGGGGCCGATCTCGTCGGCGCCGTCGACCGTGAGATCCAGGCTCTTGGCCGCGCCCAGCGCCATCAGGCGGATGCCCAGGCTCTGCGCCAGCTCCCCCGTGGCCTGGGACGTCGGCACCCCCACGATGTCGAGCTTGCGCGCCGCCAGCGCCTTCACGAACCAGGCGGCCGTTGAGCCTGTGCCAAGACCCACCACCATGCCGGATTCCACCAGCGCCGCGGCAGCTTCGCCGGCCGCCTTCTTCTGCGCATCGGCGTCCATCAAATCACACACCCCCGCTATTCCCCGGTCGAGGCCGAAGCCGAGCGGTGGAGATAGGCCATCCCTGCCCCGCGCGCGATCCTATTTCTTCGCCTTTTGGGCCAGTTTCATGGCGCGGAAGCGGGCCGCCCAGCCTTCCTTCTCCACCTGGATGCCACGCGCGACCGCCAGCGCGTCGGGGGGGACGTCGCGGGTGATCACCGAGCCGGAGCCGGTGTAGGCGCCCGCTCCGATCCGCACCGGCGCGATCAGCGAGGAATTGGAGCCGACAAAGGCGTTCTCGCCCACATGGGTGTCGTACTTTTCGAAGCCGTCGTAGTTGCAGAAGATCGTGCCGGCGCCGATGTTGACCTTGGCCCCGATCGTGCCGTCGCCCAGATAGGACAGGTGGTTGGCCTTGGCGCCCGCGCCGACCTTGACCTTCTTGACCTCGACGAAGTTGCCGATGTGCGCCTCGGCGCCGATGTCCGCGCCCGGGCGCAGCCGCGCATAGGGACCGATCAGAGCGCCCGGCCCCACCACGGCGCCCTCCAGATGGCTGAAGGCCCGGATCACCGCGCCGGCCTCCACGCGCACGCCGGTCGAGAAGACGACGAAGGGCTCGATCGTCACCCCAGCCGCCAACTGGGTGTCCCAGGAAAAATGCACCGTCTCGGGCGCCTGCATCGCCACTCCCTCGGCCAGGAACCGCGCGCGGCTGCGCTGCTGGAACACGGCTTCGGCCGCGGCCAGCTGGGCGGGCGTGTCCGCCCCCATGACGGCGGTTTCCGGCGCGATGGCCGCACGCACCGTGGCGCCGTCGGCGACCGCGAGGGCGACGATGCTGGTGAGGAAGTACTCGCCCTTGGGATTGTCGTTGGTGACCCGCGAGAGCCAGCCGAACAGATCCTTGCGATCGGCGGCCAGCATGCCCGAGTAGCAGACCTTCACGGCGCGCTCGGCCTCGGTGCACTGGCTGGGCTCGACGATCTTCAGCACCTCTCCGGCGTCGTCGCGGATCAGCCGGCCATAGAGCAGCTGATCGGCCGGCTCGAAGCCCAGCAGCGCCAAGCGTGCGCCCTGCGCCCCCATGGAGAACAGCGGCTCCAGGTCGTGGGCCTTGAGCAGCGGGCAGTCGGCGTTGGTCACCAGCACGTCGCCCTCGAAGCCCTCCAGGGCGGCCTTGGCGACGAGCACCGCGTGGCCGGTGCCCAGCGGCGGGTCCTGCACGACGACGGCGGCCTCGCCGAGGCGAGCCACGGCGGCGGCGCGCACCGGCGTGGGGCCTGCGCCCACCACCACCACGATACGCTCGCAGCCCGCGGCCTGGGCGGTGTCGATGATCAGGTCGAGCATGGTGCGCCCGCCGACCTTGTGCAGCACCTTCGGGATCGGCGACTGCATGCGCGTGCCGTGGCCGGCGGCGAGGATCACGGCGGCGCGGGCTCGAGGGGACGTGACGGTCATGAGCGGTCTTTCGAGTCACAGGACATTGCAATGATGCGGCGTTTAGCCGAAACGGCGAGGGCTTTCGATGGAGCGCTTGCGACTGTGACCGACCTTTCCGCCCTCAAGGGGGCCGTGATCGCCTTCGACCTGGACGGAACCCTGGTGGACACCGCCCACGACCTGATCGGCACCCTGAACGTCCTGCTGGGCGAGGAAGGCCTGCCAGCCCTGCCGCTGCTGGATGCGCGGCCCTTCATCGGCCGCGGCGCCCGCTGGCTGATCGAGCGCGGCTTCAGCGCCGCCGGCGCCCCGCTGGATGAGGACCGCATCGGTCCGCTCTTCGACCGCTTCATCGCCCACTATCACGCCAACATCGCCGTCGAGAGCCGCCCCTTCCCCGGCGTGGTCGAGACCCTGGACCAGATGAAGGCCGCCGGCGCCAAGCTGGCCGTCTGCACCAACAAGCGCACTGACCTGTCGGTCGCCCTGCTGGACGCGCTGGACCTCGCGCGCCGCTTCGACGCGATCATCGGAGCCGACGCCGCCCCCGCCCCCAAGCCCGACGCCCGCCATCTGACCACCGCCGTGGAGGCCGTCGGCGGCCACATCTCGCGCACCGTCATGGTCGGCGACGCCGCGACCGACGCCGGCGCCGCGCGAGCCGCCGGCGCGGCCCTGGTGCTGGTCAGCTTCGGCTACACAGAGATTCCGGCGACGGAACTGGGCGCCGACGTCCTGATCCACAACTTCGGCGACCTGACGGACGCCTGCATCCGGCTCTTGGGGCCTTGCGGCCCGCGAGTCGCCGGGGTATAGGCGCAGCCCTTCCGGGGGATGCGTAGCTCAGCGGGAGAGCACCTCGTTCACACCGAGGGGGTCACAGGTTCAATCCCTGTCGCATCCACCATTCCTTCCGCCGCTGAACCGGCCTTCCTCTTCCCTCCCAGAAAAGATCCGAGAAGCCCGGCGGTTAGCCATGACCTCCGCCCACTGATGACGTCGCGGAGAGCCACGACGGCGGCGTCGCGCGCCCAATTCGGCGCATTCTCTCCAGGACCAGTTCAGAAGTGTAGGTTTCGGGTCGGACGTCCCGAACGCCGAGTTCGGCGTCGACCTCGGTGAGCGGACGTCTCCAGACTGCTTCGAACAGAGTTTGCCGAAGCATCGCGATCATCGCGTTCGTGCTCGGCCTCGCAAGACTATGTTCCCTGTTTGTTCTTTCTTTCCGCGCTCAATTCTGCTATTGGAGCGCGACGCTCAGGGGGGCGACGAGCAAGGCTCGCTCTGCTCCATGCCGCTTCCTTTAAACCGACACCGCCTGCGCCTTTGACCAAGGGGCGCGGGCTGTCGCGCGCGCGAGATCGCCATGACCGGACCCCTTGATCCAGCCAGCCTGCACGGAGAGGCCTTGAAGCGTTGGTACCTGCGCTCCCCGGCGGACATCGA
>Ga0153916_10004115_pt1 | contig 10950 bp, 8 predicted proteins | sample Opewatmetagenome_FD_109642 | JGI IMG/M metagenome (GOLD analysis project Ga0153916, IMG submission 109642) | Freshwater wetland microbial communities from Ohio, USA - Open water 3 Core 3 Depth 4 metaG | ecosystem: Environmental > Aquatic > Freshwater > Wetlands | place: USA: Ohio, Lake Erie, Old...
CGAGGAGCAGCCGTTCGCGCACGATCGACGCAGGCGCAACTGGACGTCCGAGCTGGTCGGCCAGCGCGGCCACGACCTCGTCCGGTCGGCCCGAGCCCCGCTCGGGATGAATCCGGGTCTGCATCCGCAATACGATCGGCGGACCGGCCTCGACGACCTCGATCCCGGCCAGCAGCGGGCGCAGGTCGTAAGCGACGGTCTCGCTCCCTTTCCGTCGCATCCGGGTCAGCTGCGGCGCCTCGAGCAAGCCGGATGCGGCAGCGACGACCGCTTCGGGGTCCGCTTCGGTGTCGAGCGTGACCCGGTAGACGGCACCGATGACGCGTCCGGCCAGTGCCGGCGCGCCCAGCCACACGTCGTACAGGTCGACCAGGCTCCAGCCGGTCGGCAGGCTCCGCACGAGTGCGTCCCGGACGCGCCAGACCGGGACGGCCTCGCTCAAGACGATCTCGGCGGGCTCACGCTCGGCTGTCATCCGGCTGGGCAACGGCGCTCCCCAGGCGACGCGCGGTCTTGCCTGCCCGTTGGGTCGATGAAGGGGGAGCCCGCTTGCTGCGATCGCCTGGTCCCACGCGTCGGCAAGCTCCCGGGCGGTCAGCTCGGGCGCTTCGTCGGAACGTGCCAGGACGAGCCTCCAGCGTTGCCGCGGGACTGCCTGGGATTGGCCGACCGGCTCCCCGGTCGGGCCGGAACGGAGGTCCACGTCTGGTAGTCTGCGGCACGATGGACGAGCCCGCCGAGTCGCCTCCCGAGGACGCGGCAGACCGGGCCGCCGAATGGGCGGCGACCCTGCCGCCGCCGCCGTGGGTGGACACGTTCGGCACGGGGGGTCATCGGCGCTTCACCCCGCTCTCGCCACGCGTCGCCGTCCTGATCGCGGCCGGGGTCCTCCTTGCCGTGCTCCTGATGATCGCCCAGGACAGCGTGCGACCGTTCATCATCGGCCTGCTGTTCGTCTACCTGCTCGATCCACCGGTCCGCTGGCTGGCGCGCCACGGCCTGCGCCGGTCGATCGCCATCCTGATCGTCTACGCGGGCACCATCGTCCTGGTCGTCGAGCTCCTCGTCGTCACCCTGGCTCCGCTGATCAATGAACTGCTCCGTTTCATCGCCGACTTCCCCACCCTGGCGGCCGACCTCGACAAGCAGATTCAGAAGTTGAGCGAGCTCTACGCCAGGCTCGAGATCCCCCCGGCGATCCGGGACTGGATCGACAGCATCCTCGCTGGATTCAGGCAGCCCGGCGGCGCAGTGTCGATCGACCTGTCGTTCCTGCTGCCGGTGTTGACCGGCGCCGGCAGCCTGATCGGCGTGGTCTTCGGATACCTCATCCTGCCGGTCTGGGTCGCCTACCTGCTCAATGACCGGGTGGTGCTGGTCTCCCAGTTCGATCGAGCGCTGCCGGCCAGCTGGCGCTTCGACGTGTGGGCGGTGATCCGGACGATCGAGCGCGTGTTCGGCCAATGGGTGCGCGGCCAGCTGATCCTGGGAATCGCCGTCGGGGTCTTCACGTTCGTCGGCCTGATCATCGCCAGCCAGCTGGTCGACCCGATCTTCGGGCGTTACGCCATCCTGCTGTCGGTCATCGCCGGGTTGCTGGAGCTGATTCCGATCATCGGACCTATCATCTCGGCCGTCCCGGCGGTCCTCCTGGCGGCGACCGTGGGCCCGGGCACGGTCGTCGCGGCGCTCGTCCTGTACACGCTGGTCCAGCAGGTCGAGAACAACTTCCTGGTGCCCAAGATCCAGGGCGACGCGACCGACCTTCACCCGTCGCTGGTCATGTTCGCGATCCTCGTCGGCGGCTCGCTGGCCGGTCTCCTCGGCGCGATCCTCGCCCTGCCGATGACCGCGGCCTTCCGCGACGTGGTCCGCTACCTGTTCCGCCGGCTCAGCCCGGACGAGCCGGAGGCCCTGGCGGTCTCCCTGGCCAAGATCGGGATGGGACCCGGGGATGGCTGATCCGGTCGACGCGTACAAGGTCCTGCAGGTCGATCCCGAGGCCGAGGCCGAGGTCATCCAGGCCGCCTACCGCCGGCTGGCCCGCAAATATCACCCGGACCTGGCGTCGGAACCCGAGGCGGCGGTCCGGATGGCCGCCATCAATGCCGCCTGGAACCTCGTCGGTACGCCGGCCGCTCGGGCCGCCTACGACCGGGCGCCAGCCGGTGCACGGAAGGGGCTCGCACAGCATCACGCGAGGCCCGGACGGCATCCCGCCACGCACACGGAGTCGGCAGGTTCGAACCCGACGCGACCGGCGCCCTCCGACGGAGCAGAGGGCGGCCACCGCTCCGCAGCCCCGCACCCGCCGCCCGAGGCGGTGTCGCGCGACTGGACCTCCGGTCGGTCGACGGTCGGCGGCGGCTTCGACTCGTCGATGCGCAGCCCCGAGGGCCTGGGAGCGGCCGGGCCACCGCCGGGCCACCCGTCCGGCAGCGTCCTCAACTTCGGACGCTACAGCGGCTGGTCGCTGGGCGAGATCGCTCGCCACGACCTGGAGTACATCGAATGGCTGGATCGGACCCCGATCGGGCGAACCTATCGCGACGAGGTCGACGCGATCCTTCGCGCGTCCGGTCGGCGGCAGTCGGCCAGCACCGAAGCCACGGAACGCCGAGGCCTGTTCCGGCGCCGGTAGGCCGCTGAACACACAACGCCGCGCGTAGCATGACGCGATGGTCGGTTCGGAGACACCCGTCGCGCTGCTGATCCTGGTCGCCTTGCTCATCGCGATGCCGGCGATCGCGTTCGTGTCGCGCCGGCTTCGCCTGCCGTACACGGTGGCCATGGTCGTGGTCGGCCTGGCGGTCTCCGCGCTCCCCGTGCGGGGCAACCTGGAGGTCTTGCCCGCCGTCACGGTGACGATCCTGCTCCCCGGCCTCGTCTTCGAGGCGGCCTACCGGCTCGACGCCGTCGAGCTCCGGCGAACCTTCGGCGGCGTGGCGCTCCTCGCAATCCCGGGCGTGATCGTCTGCGCGGCGGTCGTCGCGGTCGTCCTCCACAGCGCCGCGGGCTTGCCGCTGGTCGAGGCCTTCATCGTGGGGGCCATCGTGTCGGCGACCGACCCCGTCGCCGTGGTCGCGACGATGCGACAGCTCAAGGCACCGCCGCGACTGGTCACGCTGATCGACGCCGAAAGCCTCTTCAACGATGGGACGGCGGTGCTCGTCTACGCCATCGCCCTCGGTGCGCTGGGCGGGGGCCAGAGCCTCTCCGAGGACGCGCTGTCGTTCGTGATCGGACTCGTGGCCAGCGTCGCGATCGGAGCGGCGGCAGGCTTGCTGATCGCCCGGGTCGCCGCCCTCACCACGGACCACCTGATCGAGCTGACGCTCACGCTCCTGGCCGCCTACGGGACCTACGTGCTGGCCGACCTGGTCCATCAGTCCGGGATCATCTCCGTGGTCGTCGCGGGGATCGTGACCGGGACGTACGGCCGGCGGGTCGGCTTCTCCGCGCGAGCTCGCGAGGCGATCGACACGGTCTGGGAATTCCTGGCCTTCGTGCTCACGGCCATCGCCTTCCTGCTGATCGGACTGGCGATTCCGCTCCAGACCCTCGGCGACGCGGCGCTGCCGATCGCCTGGGGAGTCGTCGCCGTCCTGGTCGGGCGAGCGCTCGTCGTCTACGGACTCTTCGGTGGGTCGTCACACCTCGCCCACCGGTTGGGCCTCGCTCCGTGGGTGCCGGTCTCGTGGCTCCACGTCATGAACTGGACGGGCCTGCGCGGCGCCGTGGCGATGGCCCTGGCGCTCTCACTGCCGAGCGACGTCCCGGACCGGGCGCTGCTGCAGGGCACGACGTTCGGCATCGTCCTCTTCACCGTCCTCGTTCAGGGCACCACCGCGGGGCGCATGGTGCGGTGGGCCCGCCCGACGTCCGATACCACGGCGCCCGCCGCGATCAGGGAGCCTTCGGTCGGAGCTGGTCGCTGAGTCCACGGTGGCGGGCATATCACCACGACACCGGCCTTACCAGGCCGCGCGCGTCTGGCGGATGTTGATGCTCTGCAGGATCCCGAGCCCGGCCGCCATGCTGACCAGCGAGGCGCCGCCGTGCGTCACGAACGGAAGGGGGATCCCGGTGATCGGCATGATTCCGAGCACCATCCCGACGTTCACGACCAGCTGAAACAGGATCATCGATGCGAGGCCGGCAGCAAACAGGGTGCCGAATGGATCCTTCGACCGCCAGCCCGACACGAGCACGCGCCAGAGCAGGAGCATGAACAGGACGAACAGCACCAGCCCGCCGATGAAGCCGAGCTCCTCCGCGAGGGTGGCGAAGACGAAGTCGGTCGCCTGCACCGGGAGGAAACCGCCCTGTGTCTGCGTCCCGTTGGTCAGTCCCTTGCCGACCAGGCCACCAGAACCGACCGCGATCTGCGCCTGGTGAAGCTGGAACCCTGCGCCCTGGATGTCCGGGTTGGAGTCCATGAACGAGAGGAGGCGCTCCTTCTGATAGTCCCGGAGCAGGTAGTTCCACGCGATCGGCACCATCGCCACCGTCACGATCGTCAGGGCACCGAGCCAACGCAGGCTCACGCCGGCCATCCAGAGCATGCCGGCGAGGATGGCTCCGAAGACCAGTGACGTTCCGAGGTCCGGCTGGAGCATCACCAGGGCGAGCGGCGGCCCGACCAGGATGCAGGCGCCGACGACCGACCAGATCGAATCGAGCCGTCGCTCGCGGCCGGCAAGATAGCCGGCGAGAACGACGATCATCAGGATCTTGGCGAGCTCGCTGAACTGGAAGGTGAGCGGGCCGAGCGACACCCAGCGAGCGGAGCCACCAATCCCGTCGCCAATCGCCAGGGTCACGACCAGCAAGCCGAGCTGCACCGCGTAGATCGGCCAGGCCAGGGTCTTCAACCAGCGATAGTCGAAGAAGGTCGCAGCCGTGAAGACGGCGACAGCGATGGCGGCCCACATCAGTCCGCGACTGAACGTCGTGTCGACCTGGCTCGATGCGCCCGCCTCGACGCTGTTCGTGTACGCCATGACCAGCCCGACCGCGACCAGCAGTCCCGCGTAGGTCACGAGCTGGAGATCGAACGAACGCCACGCGGCCCCGACCGACTTGGCCGCCCAATCGGTCACGCGTGCGGGCTCGGCTCGTATGACGCCCATCAGTTGCTCTGGTAGAAGTTGCTGCGCTGGAGGAGGTCGGTGAGCCGGTAATCCTTCTTGATCCCGAAGTGCATCTGCAGGTAGTACTTCACGATCTCGGTCGCGGCGTTGCCCAAGGTCCTTGAGTCATACGCGAAGGCGAGGACCATCAGCTGGGAATCGTGATTGTCGAAGTTGCCGTTGTAGGGGTCCTTGGGCACGAACCCGACGAACCACGAGTGGAACGGCAGGCGGCCCTTGGCGTCCTTGGTTCCGAATTCTGCCGTCCCTGACTTGCCGGCGACCTTGATCGGCATGTCGACCAGGTTGTAGGTGTGGCGCACGAGGACGACATTCCGCGCGGCATTGCGCATGGTCTTCAGGACACTCTGCGGCACGTCGATCTTGCGCAGGATCTTCTTCTTGAACGGCCGGACGACCGTCCCATCCGCGGCGACGATGTCGTGGACGATCTGGGGTTGGTACAGCGTTCCGCCATTGGCCAGCGCCGCGTAGGCGTTGATCATCTGGATCGGCGTGACCATGTCATAGCCCTGACCGATCCCGGCCTGGTACGTCTCCCCGGGGAAGATCGGGGCGCCAAGGACGTCCTGCTTCCACTGGTTCGTCGGAACGATCCCCGTGACTTCGCCGGGCAGGTCGATCCCGGTCTTCTGGCCAAAGCCGAACTGCGTCGCCCAATAGCCGAGCCGATCGATGCCCAGCATGCCGGCCACCTGGAAGAAGAACGTGTCGCTGGAGTGCCCGAAACCGCAGTAGATGTCGCACAGGCCGAACCCGCGGCGATTCCAGTCATAGAACTTGGTCGTGCCGAGGGTCAGGAAGGCCTTCGTCTGGAGCTGCGTGGTCGCCGTGATCTTCTTGTCGGCCAACCCGCCAGTGCCCGTGACAAGCTTGTACGTTGATCCGGGCGGGAAGTGCTCCTGCGTTGAGTGGTTGAGGAGTGGACGGTCTGGGTCGTTGAGGAGCGCCTGGTAGTCAGCATTGCTGATACCGCGCGCGAAGAGGTTGTCGTCGTAGGTCGGCAGGCTGACCATGGCGAGGATTTCGCCGGTCTGCGGATTCTCGACGACGACCACACCACGCTTGAGGCCGATCTCCTTCATGGCCCACTCAAGGGCTGTCTGTGCGTACTTCTGCTCCTTGGTGTCGATCGTCAGGTTCAATGAATCACCGGGCACCGGATCGCTGACCGTCTGGAGGACCTGGGTCCGTCGTCCGGCCGCATCGCGCTCGACGTTCTGGCTCCCGTAGGTTCCACGCAACTCCGTCTCGTACTCGGCCTCGAGGCCGGTCTTGCCGACGAGGTCGTCCGGGAGGTAGCCGAGCGCCTTCAGCTGTGCGAGCTGATCGGCGGAGACGGGTCCGGTGTAACCGAGGATCTGCGAGAACAGTGGGCCATAGGTGTATTGCCGCCTCGCTTCGACGGCGATCTGGACTCCCGGCAGTTCGAATCCTGCCTCCGCGATGAGGCGAGCGGTGTTCTCGTCCACATCACCCTTGATGCGGACGAGATCGAAGGAGGAGCCTGGATTGCTGTCGATCGTGGCATTGACCTCGGCAGGATCCATCGAGAGCAAGGCCGCAAGACGTTCGACGACCTGCGGCCGCTGGGCCTGCGGCAGGTCGGCCGGGCGCAGCTTCACGGCAAAGGTCGGGACGTTTGTCACGAGGGCACGACCACTTCGGTCGTAGATCAGGCCACGGGGTGACTGAACGGCCTCCAGGACGGTCCGGTTGCGCGTGGCGAGCGTGGCAAAGCGGCCTCCGTCCACGATCTGCAGGTAGAACAGCCGGGCGGTCAACCCGCCGACGGCGAGAATGACAATGAGAGCGAAGGCCAGGAATCGGGACAGGCGCCGGACGGGCCTGGCCTGGCTGTCGAGATAGGTGGTCACCAGTCGACCCGCTCGACGTCGGTGCGGCGATCGTGAATCGAGATCACCAGCGGCCCGATCAGGGTGGCAACGACCAGGTCGAAGACGGCGCTCGGCAGGACTCGGGCCAGCGGATCCGTAACCGGGATCGGGGCCGCCAGGGCGTTGAAGGCAACGAACAGGATCATCGAGTACAGCAAGCTCAAGCCAAATGCGGCGGGTATTGGGAGGATCTGACGAAGACGAACGAGCCCGCGCCCGAGCAACGCCGCTGCGCCAAGGCAGACCAGGAGCGCGAAGGCCGTCGATCCAAGCGGACGTTGAGCGAGGACATCAAGGACGAGGCCCCCCACGAAGGCCCAGACGAGGCCGGCCTCGAGATCGAGTGCCAGGGTGACGACGATCCCGATAACCAGTACGAGATGCGGTTCTGCGTTGCCGACCCGCAGATACGGGCCGATGGTGAGTTCCAGCAAGGCCGTCACCGTCGCGCCGACCGCAGCGAGGAGCAGGGTCATCTGGCGAGTCGATCCTCGGCGAAGTGGCCCAAGGTCTGCGACCGCCGACACGGCACCTCAGGAGGAAGTCAACGGCGGCGACGTCAACGCGGAGTATCCCACGGTCCCTCGTTCCCGGCAATGAATGGGGCCCCCGGCAGGCCACACCGAACACCGAGGCGACCACGCCCGTGGTGACGAAGCCGGTTGTGACGGATCGCGAACGGCCAGGCTGCCCGCCGTGTTTCACGTGAAACGCGATGCGACCCGGCCGCCATCTCCGGCTCAGATACGTCCGTGATAAGGGCCGCTCTGCACGATGGCCCCTTATCCCTCACCAGGAACGGTCGAACCGGTCAGCGATGATAGAATTTCTCGACGTGAGTGCCTTCCGAGTGGGTCACTGAGTGGGCCAGACGATCGCCTGCGCGAACCAGAAGGGAGGCGTCGGCAAGACCACGACGGTCATCAATCTCGGGAGCTATCTGGCACTCGCCGGCAGGCAGGTTCTCGTCGTCGACCTGGATCCCCAGGGAAATGCCACGAGCGGCCTCGGTTTCGATCGCGGCTCCATCGAGCGATCGATCTACGACGGAGTCGTGGACGGGATCCAGATCGCGGACCTGATCATGGCGGGCCCGCTCCCTGGCCTCGACCTGGTGCCCTCGGCGATCGCGCTCGCTGGGGCCGAGCTGGAGCTCGCGCCGGTCGAAGGACGAGAGCGGCGACTCTCGCGCCTCCTCACAGCGATCGCGGCTCGATATGACTACATCCTGGTGGACTGCCCGCCGGCACTCGGGTTGTTGACCGTCAACGCACTCACGGCCGCCGAAGCCGTACTGATCCCGCTCCAATGTGAGTACTACGCCCTGGAAGGATTGACCCAGCTGCTCGCTACGCTCAATCTCGTTCGCGATCACCTCAACCCCGGGCTCGCCGTCAAAGGTGTGGTCCTGACCATGTACGACGGTCGGACGAACCTGTCGGCCGACGTGGCCGCCGAAGCGCGCCGACACCTCGGCGAGCGGGTCTTCAACACGGTGATCCCGCGCAGCGTCCGCCTCTCGGAGGCTCCGAGCCACGGCTTGCCGATCTCGCGCTACTCGCCGGATTCGAGTGGGGCGGTTGCCTACGCGGCCCTGGCGGCCGAACTCCTGGCGCGCGATGGGCTAGCGATGGGGGCCCCGGCTGGCTCCCGTGAACCAGTGAGGGTGACATGAGCGACCGCCCAGATCGAACGCAGGGGCTGGGGCGCGGGCTTGGCGCCCTCATTCCACAGCGGGGCGGGGCACACGCCAGCGCCATCGACATCCCGATCACGAGGATTCACCCGAACCCCTACCAACCACGAAAACGGTTCGATCCCGAGACACTCGCCGCGCTGTCCGCGAGCATCGCGGTCAACGGCGTGATCCAACCCATCCTGGTCTCCGAGACGATCGACGGCTACCAGCTGGTGGCCGGCGAGCGTCGCCTGCGGGCCGCCCAGGCAGCAGGGCTCGAACGCATCCCGGCCGTCGTTCGGCAGCTCATCGATCGCGACCAGCTCGAGCTGGCCCTGGTCGAGAACCTGCAACGCGAGGATCTCGATCCGATCGAGACCGCCGACGCCTATCGGCAGCTGATCAACCGATTCGGGCTCACCGCCGATGACGTCGCGAATCGGGTCGGACGGGCCCGTTCCACCGTCGCCAACACCCTCCGTCTGCTCGATCTTGCCCCCGAAGTCCAGGCTGCCGTCGCGGATGGCCGGCTGAGCGAGGGCCACGGGCGTGCGCTCGGCGGAATCTCTCCCGAGCTCCAGGCCCGTGTCCTGGATTCGGTCGTCGGTCAGGAGCTCTCGGTCAGGCAGACCGAGGAGCTCGTGCGACGGCTCCGGGAACCGCGGCCGGCACCGGACGAATCGGCATCGTCCAAGAAGACGGATCCCGAGCTGGAGCGCGTCGAGGAGGACCTCCGCCGCGCCCTGGGTACCAAGGTCAGCCTCTCCCGTTCGCGGAAGGGCGGCCGGATCGTGATCGAGTACTACAGCGACGAGGAACTGGGACGACTCTACGACCGCCTGACCGGAGGGACCGCGTGACCGAAGACGCCATCAGCACCGCCGCCGCAGCCGCCACGAACGGCCGCAAGCGCGCGCGCCCCGGCGCCTCCGACTACACGGCGGCCAGCATCCAGGTGCTCGAGGGGCTGGAGGCGGTCCGGCGCCGCCCCGGCATGTATATCGGGTCGACCGACGCCCGTGGCCTGCACCACCTCGTCTGGGAGGTCGTCGACAACTCGATCGATGAGGCAATGGCCGGCCAGGCCTCGGTGATCAACGTCACGATTGCCGCGGACGGGCTCGTCACGGTCGAGGATAACGGCCGCGGCGTCCCGGTCGGGAAGCACTCGACGGGCAAGGACGCCCTCGAGGTCGTGCACACGGTCCTCCACGCGGGCGGCAAGTTCGGTGGCGGTGGCTACAAGGTGTCGGGCGGCCTGCACGGCGTCGGCGTCAGCGTCGTCAACGCGCTGTCCTCCTGGATGCGAGTCGAATCCGCCAGGGACGGCCATGTCTGGGCCCAGGAATACGTGCGTGGCAAGCCCACGACGGCGGTCCAGAAGATCGGACCGCAGGGTGGGCGCCGCGGGACGAAGACCAGCTTCCGGGCGGACGCCGAGATGTTCGAGACGACGGACTATTCGTGGGAGCTCATCAGCGAGCGGCTGCGCGAGTCCGCCTACCTGACCAAGGGCGTCTGGATCACCTACATCGACGAGCGAGTCGACCGGGAGCGCTCGTTCTACTTCGAGGGCGGGCTCCAGTCGTTCGTCCGACACCTCAATCGGAACAAGGAGGTCCTCCAGGCGCGACCGATCTACGTCGAACGACGGGAAGGCGGGACCGCCGTCGAGGTCGCCCTCCAATACAACGACTCGTACACCGAGAACGTGCTGGCTTTCGCCAACAACATCAACACGGTCGATGGCGGCACGCACGTCACGGGGTTCCGCGCTGCCCTGACCAGCTCGTTGAACGACTGGGCCAGGCGCGCCGACGTCCTCAAGGATTCGGATGGCAACCTGTCCGGCGACGACGTTCGTGAGGGCCTGACGGCGGTCATCAGCGTCAAGCTCACCGATCCGCAGTTCGAGGGCCAGACCAAGGCCAAGCTCGGCAACGCCGAGGTCAAGGGACAGGTGCAGACGGCCGTTTCTGATAGCCTCGGCCAGTACCTGGACGAGAATCCCGCGGATGGCCGCCGGATCATCGAGAAGTGCCTCACGGCGGCGCGTGCGCGCGAGGCGGCGCGCAAGGCCCGCGACCTGGTCCTGCGAAAGGGTGCTCTCGAGGGAATGTCCCTGCCCGGCAAGCTCGCCGACTGCCAGGAGCGCGACCCGGCTCGGAGCGAGATCTACCTGGTCGAGGGCGACTCGGCCGGTGGATCCGCCAAGGCCGGC
>Ga0153916_10004116_pt1 | contig 10950 bp, 6 predicted proteins | sample Opewatmetagenome_FD_109642 | JGI IMG/M metagenome (GOLD analysis project Ga0153916, IMG submission 109642) | Freshwater wetland microbial communities from Ohio, USA - Open water 3 Core 3 Depth 4 metaG | ecosystem: Environmental > Aquatic > Freshwater > Wetlands | place: USA: Ohio, Lake Erie, Old...
CAGGCAGGGGCTGTCCTCCTTCATCGCGTAGAGCTTGCCGGCATGGACCATGACGTTGGTATTGGCGGTGCCGCGGATCTGCCCCTTGACGCTCTCGTCGTCGGTCAGCGGGTTGCGATAGGCGCCGAACAGCGACTTGCCGGCTTTTCGTTCGAGCTTCCACTTGTCGGTCCGAGCATAACGCTGCTTGAAATCGATCTTGCCGTCCTTGAAGCGGAACAGGCTGACCATGCCGTCCCCGTTGAAGAACTGGTCGTCCTCGAACTTCGGCGGAAACTGGGTGTCCGGATGAACCCGGTGAAAGGTGCCATTGAGCTGCGCGGGGATCTCGCCTTCGACTTCCATGTCGCAAATATCGCCTTCCGCGCGAAACGGACGCAACGTGCCAGTGAAACTGGGTGTGTTGGGATAATGTGCCATTGAGTTCCGCCTCTCCATTCCTAACAATTGTTAGTTCTAAGGAAGGCTGGAGCGCAGGATTTTGATGTGAATCAAATTGTGGTCGGCCGGGTGTGCTGCCTGCGGATTAGCGTCGGCCGGTCAGTATCCGCCGCAGCGTGCCGGCGAAGGCGCGCAGCTTTTGCCGTGTGCCGATCTGCCGGCTCGCTTCGCCGAGCTTCAGCCCGTCCATGCGCAGGGCCGGCTGCAGGGCGAGGCGCAGCGCCAGATGGCGCGCGCGGGATTCGCGCCGCCGCCGCGCCTGGAAGGGCTGCATTCGTTCGATCTCGCGCGGGTCCAGCGGCTGCACCGTGACATTACGATTGGCGATCGCGCGATCGAGCAGCTTTTGCCCCAAAGGCGTGCGCGGGATGACCAGGCTGCGCCCCTCGGCCTCGCTGAAATCGGGATAGCCCTTGTCGTCGCCATACCAGGCGTCGGCGCAGACCAGATCGGCGGCGCCGCCGATGCCGTCGGGACAGATCTTGCAGCGGAACTGCTGTTCCTTCGACAGGATGCCACCCCAGCTTTCGGCGTAGGTCATCCGCGCCTGCTCGCCGTCGACGGTCTCGCCGAGCGCGTAGCCCGGCCAGCCGCCGCCGCGATAGCGGAAACGCACGAGCTTGCGGCCCGTGAGGCCGAGCGCGTCGATGATCCGGTCGGTGCCGCGCTGGCTGGGGATCCCGGCGCAGAAGAAGGACAGCATGAAGGCGAAGCGTTCGCCGACGCGGGAGTCGATCGCGGCGAGGCGCCGGAGCGCGGACACGTCGCAGGGTTTGCCGACAAAGGCCAGCCGCTCGCCGGTCGCCAGGATCGCGCCGATATCCGCCAGCGGCGCGGACGGCGCATAGCGCGATCCGGCGGCCTCCATGATCTCGGCGACGGTGCGGGAAATCCGCCAGCGGTTACGGGTCGGCTCGGCGGGGTCCATCGCGATCTGCAGCACCCCGGCGATGTCGCCGGCGGTGAGCGCGTCGACCAGCAGCGCGGTGAGGACTCCGCCCGAGGACCCCCCGAAGCGGATATTCTCGTCGCTCGCCGCGCCGGTGAGGAAGGCCTGGGCCGGGCCCCATAACGGATCGACCGGGTTCTGATCCTGCCAGCCGGCAACCACCAGCCCCGGGCAGGCCGCCGCAATCACGCGTTCCGCCGCGGGGGACGGGCGCGCGCCGACCACCGGCCTCAGATAGCCGGGGGCCTCCTCGCTCAGGGAAATCGCCTCGGGCGCAAGGCCGGCGCATAGTCCGCAGCCGGCGCAATAGCCGCTGCGGACCACCTGTTCGACAATCGAATGCGCGGAACCCTTGCCGTTTTTCGCTGTCACCTGCTTAGTTGGCGGCCGCCGGAGCCGGTGCCGCCTGCGGTGCCGCCGGTGCCTGTGCGGCGCCGGCTTTGGCCGGGGCGGCCGGCGGCTTGGGCTTGTACTTGTCCTGATAGGTGACCAGCGTCTTGCCCTTTTCCTCGATCTTCTTCAGCTCGGACTGCAGCTTCTCGTTGAGCCGCTGGGTGCGCACCATGCCGGTGGCGAAGTTGATCGCCTGTTCGCCGCCGAGCGGCTGGGCCTTGATGCTGGTGATGCGGTTGGCAAGGATCATGTTGTTCTGCGGGACGACGAAGATCTCGCCCTCCGGCAGCTTCAGGATATGCGCGACCAGCCCCGGATCGGCGCCGACCGTATCGAACGCGGCGGGCATGCGGCGATATTCGACGCTGCGGTCGCTCAGGATGCGCTCGACCTCGTCCAGCGACTTGGCGGGCTTGAGCGCCTCGAACAGGCTGGCGTCGGTCGGCCGGGCGAACTGGATCTGGTCCAGGCTCAGCAGTTTGCGTTCGGCGAACATCGTGGGGTTGGCGGCGATGAATTTCTCCGCGTCGGCCCGGGTCGGCTTGGCGACCGTGGAGGCGATCTGGTCGCGCAGCAGCTTGACGAGCAGCAGTTCCTCGGCGCGGCGCTGCTGGAGGAGGTAGCTCGGGTTCTTGTCGAGCCCGCGTTCGCGCGCCTCATGGGCCAGCAATTTGCGCTCGACAATACCGCGCACCGCGGCACGCTCGACATCTTCGCGGGGAACGCTGGACGGAATATTGGCGCCCGCGAGTTCCGCGTTGAGTTCGCCCACGGTCACGTCTTCGTCGGCGACCTTGGCGACCACCTGACCGGTCGGCAGGCTGGTTTCCTTATCCTTGTCGCCGCAGGCGAGCAGGAGCAGCGGAAGGGTGAAGGCGATGAGGCGCGATTTGATCAAGGGACGGTCCCTCCAATAAAGCCTGTCGAACAAAGGCGTTGGTGACGACTTTCTATCGGATTGGAAGGCGTGCCGCCAGATGCAGATGACAGTTAACGTCTCAATTACTTATTTCGTCCATTTATAGAACATATTCTGTGGCGCGCCGCGTTTGAGCGATTGTGGGCCCATCAATCGAAGCGCCCAGGGCGGGCAGGCTTGGCGGATCGGTTACGGGCTGCAATAGTCGGATCGCGCCGGGGCGTTTGAACAAGGTTTGCGTTTTGATGAATTCCGTGGACTCCGAAATCAAGGCGGCATCCAGGACTGAGAACAGCGGGCGGGATTTCCAGCGCCGGCGGCCCGTGCCGATGTCGCTTCTGACGGGGGCGCAGATGGCGCTCGAGGCGCTGGCGGTTGGCGGCGCGGGGTTTCTGTCGCTGCTGATCGTGTTTCGCGAATTCACGCCCTTCAATCTCGATCTCTATGTGCCGTCGATCATCGTCGGCGCGGCTATCTATGTCCTGATCTCCGATCTCACCGGTTCCTATGAGGCAAGCGGCCAGTTCTCGCTGATCGAAGCCTGGCGCAGAACCACGCGGGCGTGGATGATGACCGCCTTTCTGGTCATCGCTCTCGGTTTCGTCCTGAAAGTCTCGGAAGAATTTTCGCGGCTGTGGGCGGGCAGCTGGTTCGTCACCGGCTTCATCTCGGTGATGACCGCCCGCGCCGCGACGACGCTCTGGTCGAACCGGCTGCGCCGGCACGGCGTGTTCGATCAGCGCGTCGCGATCTACGGGGCCAGCGAGCAGGGCCAGAAGCTCGGCCGCTACATTCAGGGCCACGACAAGCTCGTCATATCGATCGTCGGCTTCTACGACGAACGGGGCGGGGAACGCGCTCCGGCGGAGGTGGGCGGCGTGCCGATGCGCGGCCGGCTCACCGAACTGGTCGCCGACATCCGGGCAGGCGAGATCGATCAGGTGATCGTCGCCTTGCCGTGGGCGGCGGAGGGGCGGCTGCAGGAGGTGGTCGGCCATCTCGCGCTGACGCCGGTGCGCATCCGGCTCGCGCCGGATCTCGTCAATTTCGCCTTCTCGCACCGTCCGGTGATGCTGCTCGGCGAGGTGCCGGTTCTCACCCTGTTCGACCGCCCGATCTCGGGCGCGAACTTCGTGGTCAAATGGCTTGAGGACAAGCTGCTGGCCACCGCCATCCTGGCATTGATCTGGCCGCTGCTGCTGCTGGTGGCGATCCTCATCAAGCTGGACAGCCCGGGGCCGGTCTTCTTCCGCCAGCCGCGCGAGGGCTACAACAACCGGTCGTTCCGGGTGTGGAAATTCCGCAGCATGCGCGTCGAGCATTGCGAGAGCGATGGCATCACCCAGGCGCAGCGCGGCGATCCCCGCATCACCCGGCTCGGCGCGATCCTTCGGCGCACCAGCATCGACGAGCTGCCGCAATTCTTCAACGTGCTGACCGGCGAGATGTCGATCGTCGGCCCACGGCCGCACGCGCCCTCCACCCGGGCGGGCGACAAATTGTTCACCGAAGTGGTGTCGTCCTACGCTGCCCGCCACCGGGTGAAGCCCGGGATCACCGGCTGGGCGCAGGTGAATGGCTGGCGCGGCGAAACCGATACCGAGGAAAAGCTGCTCCGGCGCCTCGAGCACGATCTTTATTACATCGAGAACTGGTCGCCGATGTTCGATCTGTACATCGTCCTGAGGACGATCAGCCTGGTGCTTTTCGACCGCAAGGCGTTCTGATCCGCGTTCAGCAGCGGGCGGTCGCGCCGATGCGGCGGTCGCCCGCACTGGACGCTGCCGCGCCGACGATCGCGCAGATTTCCGGCGGCGCCTGCGTGCCGTCGATGAGGCGCAGGGCCAGCTTCTCCAGATCGGGGCTCGTCCTGGCGCCGCCCGATCGCTTTTGCTGCCAAGTGAGACGGGTGAAGACATTGTCGTCGATCTGCCATCCCGCCGGCTCGCCTTTCTTGATCAGGAGGCCGCTCAACAGGTTGTGGCGCAGGACGACGCCCTGATCCTTGGGCGCCAGCAATACGCCGGCCTCGGGGCTGATCAGGACATTGCCCTCGATCACGACCGACTGGGTGTTCTTTCCCCAGCTGCTGAGCGCCGCCGAGGAGTCCCCGGTGCCGATCAGAACGTTCCTGGCGAACACGAGATTGTTGGGCCTTCCCGATTTTCCGTGATCGCCGTGGAAGGTCATCGGCCGGGTCGTGTTCCACACGCTGTTGGCGATCACCCGGATGCCGTGATTGCCAAGATAGGTCGAAATGCCGTTGCCGTGGACGCCCGCGACATCGCTGACCTGGTTCTCCGCGATCAAGCCGTTCTCCACCCCCATCATCATGATCGCCGTTCGGCCGATTCTGGTGATGCGGTTGGCGGTGACCTCGACATTTTTCGATGGCCGGCCGATCCTGATCCCCGATCCCATGCTGACGCCGTCGATGACGTTCCGGGCGATCTTCACGTTCTCGACATTGCGGAGAGTGACCGGGCCTTGCCCGTTCGGCATCGAAAAGCGGCGGAAACGGTTCGAGCTGACCTCGATCTCCTTCGCGGTCGGGACATAATTCTGGATCGCGACCCCGCCCCGGACGCCCACCCCGGCATCGCTCATATTCTCGAAATCGAGATTGCGGATGGCGATGTGGGCTTGCCCGTTGAGATTGAAGCCGCCGCGGCCGCGCGCCACCGAGATGCTCGTCGCGCCCGCGGGCAACAGCGCCACCACCACCCGGTTTCCCTCCAGCATGGCGAATTCGCCGGGCTGATCGATCAGCGACGGATGGCCGACCACCGCGAGGCGGGAAGGGCGGTCGGTGTAGTGTTCCAGGCCCGTGCTATCGAAGCTGGCGACATCGCCGGCGATCGACACCACTTGCCTCCGGGCGATGCGGTTGGGCCGCACCCACAGGTCGAGCGCCGCCGTCCCCGGTTCGGCAAGACGCGCGGCGAGCGCGCGGGGCAGTCGCGCCTTGCCTTGTTCAAGCTGCTTGCCGTCGGCTTCGAGGAACTCGGCAATGCGGTCGGCATAAAAGGCGTCGGACGGGTCGGGCTCCTGCGCGGAGCGAAGCGCCGCCGCGGCGGTGAACAGCGCCGGCCTGTCGGGCAGGGGTTCCGCGAATTCGACACGCGTCAGATGGTTCCACTGGGGGGACTGGGCGCAATCGGCGGCCGACTGGCAGCGCCGCACCGAGCGCGGCGGATCGCTGCCGTCGATGATCGCCGGGGCGGGGCCCGGGGCGGACATATAGGTGATCGGCGCGCCGGGGCCGCCGCTGTGGCCGATCATGACCGTGCCGCGATACCGGACGCCGGACGCGAATAGGATCCGGTCGCCCGGTCCCAGCGCGGTGGCCGCGGGGCGCCCGCCGGCAGCGGGATCGCCCGGGGCATGCTGCCAGGCGGCGTTTGCCGACAGGCCGCTGTTTGAGTCCGAACCGGTCTCGAAGTTGACGTAATAGCTGCGCGCGGCCGGCGCCTCGGTGGCGATGCCGCGCCACGCGAACAGACCGGCCGCAAGAACAAGCGCGATCACCAACAAGGTTGCCAGGCGTTTCAAAACTACTGTCCCACCTTCACCGTGCTTGTCCGTAACGCACGGGAGTATCGCAGGACTCGGTGGATCAGCCGAATCTTTTTCTCAGCTTGCGAACGATCAGATGGGGGTTGCGCAATGCGCGCCCGACCAGGCGGGTGTAATCGCGGTGGTCGCCATAGCGGTTGATCGGCATGTCGAGCAGTTCCGGCCAGGCCAGTTCGATGCCTCGGGTGATCATGCGGTTGCTGCGCCGCCATTCGGGCGGAAGCGACAGCATGGCGGTGAACGCTTCCCGCGATATCAGCGGATGGATGTGTTTGACGTGCGGCGTCGAATAGGCCTGGGCAAAGGCCCAGCAGCCCATGCGGAGCTCCAGATAGGCGAGATCGAGCTGGAGAAAGACGTCGAAGCCGCAAACCGATTTCATCCAGTCTTCCACCGCCGCGACTACCCGGTCATGCAGCGGCATGCCGAAGCGGACGGCGATGTCATGGGCGGAAAGTACGGTGTTCTCGGTGTCGGTCGGCCGCCAGAAGAAGCCGCGTCCGATCTCGCCGCCGAGGCCGCCGATGTAGAAGCTGAGATCGGTGAGGGACGCGATCGTCGGGAAGCTGCGCATGTTCGGGCCGCCGATGCAATGGCCGGCGCGGGCATGCCATTGTTCCGCCGCCGCGTCGTCGGCCATCCGGATCGGCAACAGCCGGTGCTGCAATCCGAAGCGGTCGGCCAGCTCCTTGGCGCGCACCGCGTCCAGTCGGGTTTCGACCCCGCTGATCGTGACGAATTCCAGATCCGCGCTCATTTCGCGACATGCCGCGAGGATCAACCGGGTCTCGTTTCCCGCCGTCAGGGCGAACGCGATCGGCCCGGCGTTGCGCAGCGCCTGCACGGTTTGCGCGACCGTCCGGGTAATCCGGCGGCAGGCATCATCCGGATCGGCGGTGATGGAGATCTGCGCCAGCGGCCAGTGGCGATGCTGCTTTCCCCCCTGAAGGTCGAGATAATGATTGCACAGCACCCGTGAAATGCCGCGATGGGCGGTCAGGCCGGCCGGAAACCAGCCGTCGCGCCGGACATCGAGAAACTCGTACAGTTCTCGCTCGAAGCGCCGGTCATAGGCATCGGGATCGAGCAGCAGGCCGGCCGTCGCGGCACAGAGCTGGCGTTCCGGGTCATAGACGGCGGACATCGAGCCGTCGGCGTCGAGATAAAGGCGCCGGAGGCCGTGGCAATCGAGAACAAAGACGAAGCTGCCGCCAAGGCCGTAGATATGGCGCTCGACGAACGCCTCCACCTCCTCGGTGGAGCCAAGCGCCTCGTCGAGCCGGACATCGCCGGTCAGAACCGCGCCCTTGCGGTAATCGACGGGATAGCCGAGCAGCGCGCCGAGCGGCCGCCCGTCCCGGTCGGAAACCTTCAGCACCGGAAGCGTGCCGATGGCCTGCAGGTGCAAGGTTTGCAGCCGGTGCGTCCGTGCGTCGGGCCGGTGCGGCAGAGGTTCCGCACCGATCAGGAACTGCCCGTCAAAACTCTCAGGATAAGTGATCATCGTCTTGCGGGTCTCCTGCCGGGGACGGTGCACAATTCAGGTGGCGCTGCCCCCATCGCCGGGCGGGGGTTATCATGTCCTTGTCACATCGCCCAAGCGATTATTTCCAGCGACGAAATGAGTGCCGCAACGTTACTTGGCGGATTTGTTCCACGCCCAAACTCGGTTTGAAGGAGAATCCTAACGACTGGGCGCAACCGAATTGCGCTATGCCGTTAACTATTTATGGGTGCGCACAACGAAAGTGTTACTGTCTTTGTACTCCGAGGCTCATAATAATGAACAAGAAATGAACGAGAACTAATCAAAACCCCAAAACAATTAAAGATCGTTAACCAAATTATACCAAACCGTGTTGAAGACGTTAAGATTAATTAGATGTTAATCATTTAATGCAACTTCATCATAAGTCCCTGCCGCCAATATGAGAGCCGGGGATTTGGTTGGTACATCAGTGGGGGTCGTTATGTCAGTTCTCACCGGCTCGAAGAGCGTCTGGGTTTCCAATGCCACCGAACTTACGGCCGCCCTCAGCGCGGCGCAGGCGGGTTCCACCATCTATCTCAATCCGGGCGACTACGGCGATTTTTCGATCTCGAAGATGAATTTCGCCGGCGCCGTGACGATCAAGTCCGCGGATGCGGCAAATCCGGCAGTATTCGATACGCTGAAGCTCTCCTATTCGAGCAACATCACGTTCAGCGATGTGATCGTGCATCTCGAGCCGACCACGGAGACGACCATCCACACCGAGGCGGTGCGGGTCGTGAACTCGTCCGGCATCCGTATCGAGAATTCGGAGATTTCGGGCGGCAAGGCGATTTCGGGCGTGACCATGGACACGCTTGCCGGCGGTCTCGACAGCAGCGGCAATGTCATCGGTCTGCCCACCGGGCGCGGCATCAACATCTATCAGAGCGACAATGTCGTTCTCGACAACAACGACATCTCGTCCTTCTACCGCGGCATCGTCATGACCAGCGTGCAGAACGTCAAGATCACCAATAACGAGATCCACGACCTCCGGATTTCCCCGATCGCCGGCGGCGATGTCAGCCATGTCGAGGTGTCCGGCAACCACGCCTATAACTTCACGCCCTGGCAGTTTGGCGGCAGCGGCGACCATGGCGATTTCGTGCATTTCTGGACGGTTCCCACCCGCCAGACCGGCGCCAGCACCGACATCAAGGTCACCGGCAATTTCTTCGATCAGGGCAGCGGTCAGGCGATCCTTGGCATCTACCTCGATGACAACAGGAACGGTCTTGGTTTCACCAACGCGGTCATCGAACAGAATGTGATCTACAACGGCAATGGCCAGGGCATCCGGCTTGAGTATGTCCGCGACAGCCTCATCAGCCACAACAGCCTTATTCAGGCGACGGGCGCTGCCAATGACGCGCCGGGGGTGGTGCTGAGGGCCGGTTCCACGCGTTTGACGATCAGCGACAATATCTTCGCCGGGATCAGCAAGTCCGCCGACATCGGGCTGGTGACCGAGGCCAACAATCTGATCCTGCAGCGTCACGACAAGACCGCGGCGGATTATTACGGGAATTATTTCATCAACGCGCTGACGCAGAATCCGGAGCTCTCCGACCTGCAGGCCTTGCCCGGAGGTCAGATCGAGCGCCTCAATGTCGGCGCGTTCGCCACGCGATACGACAGCACGCCCGATGCGCTCACCGCCGTCGGCACGGGCAAGGTGGATACGGCCGATCACAATCTCTACCATTTCGATGCGTCGCTGTCGGCGTCGCCCGCGGGTCTGTTGACCGCCGCCCAGGCGAACTATGTCTGGGATTTCGGCGATGGCACCAAGGCCACCGGCATCAAGGTCAGCCATCGTTACGACACGCCCGGCGACTATGACGTGAAGCTCACGGTCGTCCAGACCAACGGGGCGACGGATACGGCGCACACCCAGGCGAATGTCTTCGATCCGCTGCTGCTCAACATCAATTTCGACAGTGGCGATCTTTCGGACAAGTCCAGCTATGATTCGACCGTCAAATATCCGGACCTTGGAACGACTGTCCTGTCATCGTCGACCGGCGGGGCCTACAAGCTGGCAGTCGACAATGATTTCAAGGTAATCGGCACCACCGCCCGGCAGATCTTCAATCTCGAGGATTTCAGCTTCAATTTCAGCCTGAAGCGCGATTCCGCACTTGATGGAACCGGCGATCTGTTCCGCATCCAGTCGTCATGGAAGGTTTCGCTGCTGAAATCGGGCGAGCTCAACTTCGCGATCACCAATGACGCGGGACAGAATTTCTCGATCACCACCAAGGGCGCCCGCATCACCGATACCAACTGGCACAATGTCAGCCTGGTTTTGAACGGGGATGCGGACACGGCGACCTTCTTCGTCGATGGCAACAAGGTCGGCTCGGGGACCGTGACCGGTTCCACCCAGAATTACGAGAATTGGGGGCTGCAGGCGGGCAATCCGTGGGGCGACAATTTCCATGGCCTGCTCGACAATATCAGCCTGAGCGCGGATCCGTTCTCGGATGCGGCGGTCAAGGAGCTCCATCAAGGCAATTTCGCCGCGCTTTCGACAGTGGTGGCCGACACGCCGCCGGCCGTCGTCACTGCGCCGTCAGAGCCGGTGGTGACAGAGCCGGTGGCGACCTCAACGTCGACCTCGACTTCAACGTCGACGCCGACTTCAACCTCAACGCAGTCATCGACTACCCCGACCAGCGACTGGACCTATCTCTACGCGCGATATGCCCAGATCTTCTCGCAACAGGAGATCAAGACGTCGGTGGCGGACTCAAAGGTTGCGATCGCGGACCCGGCGCCGTCAGCCGCCTTCAAGGCGGTGAACACGGCCGCGTTCGCCGCGTCGTCGCCGGCCCTGGCCGACTTCTCCTCGCTGCATGGTGTCGATCAGGCCTATGTGCATCCTCTCGCGGGGATCAATCTGTTCTGATCAGCCGGTTGACGGGGCCCCAGCCGATCGGGCTGGGCCACCCATATCCTTACGGCTGACATTGTGATCGCGAGCGTCTAGAAGCCGCTTATGGACAGTCTCCTCCCCATCGTCGCGTCGCTGGCCGCGATCTTCCTGTTCATCTGGTTTTTCCAGAAGCGCGACCGGAAATCGGGATATGTTCGGCAGATATGCCCGCGATGCAACAAACAGGATGAGCGCCCCCG
>Ga0153916_10004117_pt1 | contig 10947 bp, 10 predicted proteins | sample Opewatmetagenome_FD_109642 | JGI IMG/M metagenome (GOLD analysis project Ga0153916, IMG submission 109642) | Freshwater wetland microbial communities from Ohio, USA - Open water 3 Core 3 Depth 4 metaG | ecosystem: Environmental > Aquatic > Freshwater > Wetlands | place: USA: Ohio, Lake Erie...
CGGTATGTCGGGTATCGGAGTCGGCATTACACCTATCTGAAAGGTCCAGATGAAGGAGAGATCCAGTTTAAAAGGGCTTTAGCCTCCTTGGGAGTGGGTTTGATCTACACGGAGAAAGGAGCAGCTCAAGCGAAAGGGAAGATTGAGAAGCGGTTTGATTATCTTCAGCGGAGATTACCTCCGCTTTTTGAGAAATACAAAATTATGAAGATCCAGAATGCCCAGCCGATCCTGGAGGATCTGTTGGGCTATTACAATGATTGTCGGGAGCATCAAGAGACGGGAGAGATTCCATCGAAGCGGTGGGAGAAGGCGATCAGGGAAGGAAAAGGCAAATTAAAAGGATTGGATGATCAGATAGACTTGGATTGGGTCTTTTCCTTACATGATACGAGACGAGTGAAAAGAGATGGAACGATCATGGTTAAGGGGAAAGAGTATAAAGTGGGCCGGTATCCGGGACAAGAAGTCACCATTTGTCTCATCCCAAAGGTGAAACTGAGGGTCTACAAGGGACAAGAGAAACTTGCTGAGTATCACCTTTAAGTTTACCCCTGACGTCTACTTTCGATTGTCCCCCAATGTCTACTTTTGAAAGTCACGGAACATAAAATCCAATTATTGTATTACAGGCTGTCAGGAGGCATACCAGTTGACTACCGAGGGAGAGACCGTCCCTCCAGTCCACGGGCTAGACGATGCCGCCAGTAAATCCTCAGACAAAAATCCGGCCGTCACTTTGTATCATAAATCTCATGCCTATCCGTTAGCCCATTCCCTCGCTATAAGCAAAGGTACTTCTTTGGAGCCTTTACCAATCTTGCTCTTAAGGGACTCTCAATCCTCTTTTTCGGCAAGATGATGGTTTGAATGGAGAGCCTTATCCTGATAGGACAATTTTTATCCACATGGCACACTTTGTCACTTTTTGGAGCACATTATAGTGATTTCTCTGAGTGACACTTGAATGATTTATCAATAAATTTCAAAATGTTATACTATAGTTGTCTAATTTACTCAATTGGCAGAAAAATTGCAGTCCTAATGGAAGTGGATGGTGGAGATATTTCATTGAATTAGTCATTTTGAAAAACAGATTTTACTTTTTCTAAAGGGCTTGACAATTCTGTCTAATTTTGATAGGTTTTCGTCAAATAAGTAAGTTATAAAGGAGGAATTTGTCATGAAAGGATTCAAAAAGATTCTTTTGTTATCCTTCACTCTTTCATTGGTCGTGGGCAGTCTTTATTCGACAGGATGGGCAGAAGATTACTTCGGAAAGGATGATCCTGTTGCACAGGGATGGAGTACCGTGGATGTACTTGTGGCTAGACCCCTTGGAGTCGCAGCCGCAGTTGTTGGTACTGGCGTTTTTGTTGCTGCACTTCTCTTTACCGTACCCCACGATATTATCTCTTCCATCTCGGGTTCCCCAGCAAACGCGATAGGGGACTCAGCTAAAATGTTCATGCTCAGCCCTTTAAAGTTCTCCTTTGTCCGGGAATTCCCGGATGAGAATATTTAACGGCCACTAACTGACAAGGGAGGCTGTCTTCGGGCTCGTCGGTCAGTCCTGCCTGGTTAGCAAAAAAAGAGATGGTTCTGGCCTGATTTGAATCATCTCTTTTTTATTTCTTCTTCTTACCAAATTTCCTTTGCCTTAGATTCTCCCTTCAATTTTCGATGGCAAAAGGGACAGGCCCTCCCCTCCTGAATAAGGACTTCTTTCATCATCTCAATCAATTCGCTATCGTCCAGGATTTGCTTAACGATATGGGGATGGGGCTTTCGGTCATATTTACAGTAAGGAAAACTACATTTCCCGCTCACCTTTTCACTCCTTCAAATATATATATATAATTTCTTTATTGTTTTCGCAAGTTGAAGGACCCACGCGGCCAAGCCCGAAGCCCCCAAGAGCTAAACCCACCTCTGACAATAGTTCGAAGGAATCCTAATGAGAACCCCTGGCAAAAAACTACCTTAGCATGTCGGGCGATTTTTATCTGCCGTGAAAGATAAACCCAAAACCAGCCTGCTGGCATTGAGGATTTGGTCCGTATGGCTGATGGCCTCAATCAATCTCTCATCCCTTTTTCAGATGGATTAAAGTCGAGATAAAGTCCTGGGCAGAAAGTCTTGAAAAGGCACCCCTCACACCATGGCTGAATTGGGAAACAATGTCCTCCTTGCTCTTCTCGACCTCCCACCCATGCCATCGGTTTTTCTACCCTCGCAGGATGATGAGGAAAAGCCGTTATCGCAAATGATTGAATTTTAGTATCTCCCATCGAATCCCTACCCTGATAATAATCCAGGTGGGGATTCACAATGCCTAGCCGAGCGGCAACTCTGTAAAGGCCTTCCCCAATGGTGATCGGGGTATGAGAAAAATCAACTTCCACAACATCCGGGATCAATTCGCTCATCCATCGGATGGCCATCCGGCTATTTTGATTTCCCATATGAGGAATTACTTGAATCAACCGCTCTAGATCGAAAACGTTCCATTTATTTTCTGCGAGAACAGCGTTTCCAATCTGATGGACCTTAGGGAGTGCCCGCTGAAATAGGTCTCTCCAAACTTCTCCAGATGCAAAGGACGTCCCTTCAAGAGACGGTACTTCGTCAAGGGGAAGATTCGGTTGAACGATGAGTCGGAACAATTTTTGGGTGTTTTCAAACGCCTTGATAGATTCGCTCCCTTGATCGAATCTGGAATGTACCAATATGGTCAAAAGGCCGTGAAGCGAATTCTTGAAATCACCCTTCTTTAAGCATTCCTCAAACCAAATCGAAAAAACATCACGGGGGGTTTGATAAAACATTTCCACTGCATCTCTAAAATATCCTATCCAAGAGAAAGAAGGAACCGTCTTTTCTTCTGCTTCTTTGGGGCTTCCTGAAATATCCTTGAGCAACTGGGTGGCTTCTTGAAATACCGAAGCGTCCAGGCGCGATTCTTCAGTCCCTCTCTCCTCGTCAGAAGCCAGCTCTAAGCCATCCAAAGCCGCTTCGATCTCTTTTCCCAATTCTTCCGGTACAGAAGAAGTAAACTCATGAGAGGTCTCTTGTCCTAAAACTCTCTCTGATTCCTCTCCTCCTGGGTAACCATCATCCTCTTCGACCAAATTCGAGGAGGACTCCATGGTTTTTTCCAAAGGGGTAAGGGGCAGCGAAAGGAATCCCTCGGAGATTGTCCCAGCCCCTCCCTGCTGCTCTCTTATTTCCTGTCCAAAGGTAGGCTCCACTTCCTGTTCCAACGGGAGGGGGATGTCTTCTGGAATTTCTTTCTCCTTTTCCAGGATCATTTTTTCCAGAGGCCCGGTGAGATCAGTGGCCTCGGACTTCTCTTCGAATACGGTTGGCATCCGCGGAGAGGGAAGAGGATGTTCCTCTCCCATATCGGTTTTCACCCATTCCTTCTTTTTCCTTCTATCCACTGCCGGGATGGGTTGCCCTGAAGCATTCTTAAAAGCGATGGAGATTTTTCTAATCGAAAGATCTCCTTCAAAGATCACTTTAAAGGGAGAGGTTTGCCCCGAAGGGAGAGGGTTAATCGGGAGTGGAGATTCTTCGAAAGCAATGAACTCCTCAAAATCTTCGAAAAGTTGAATGAGTACCCAGGTATCATTCAAAGTCTCATCCGATATATTTTTTGCCCTTCCTGTGACGATCCAGGTTCCCCTTTGGGACTTCCGGAGATAGGAGGACTCCAAGGCCATCCGATGGGGGACCAATTCCTGAAATTCAAGAGAGATGGGAGAGATCTGTCTTCTTTCTTCTACAGAGACCGCTGCTCCGAAAGACGCGAAAGTTTTAGCGACTAATTCGGCTTTTTTTAAAGAGAGATTTTTTTTGAGGATGACGGGGCAACGGTCAACAATCTTTCTTAGCTGAGGAAAAGGAACCTGATAGCCCTTGGAAATGTTCTGACAGAAAGAGTCCTTTTCTTCTTCGGAGTTATTTCCGACACCAATGAGGAGGACTCGATATCTCCCTTCTTGCTGATCTAATCTAGCCATGATGTTCCTTTTATGCCGAGCGGCGTTTTCCTAAACCATATCAAGGGAGATCGTTCGTCACCTTCTTTAGGATGAAAAATCTATGATCCCCTCCCGGCGACAGCCGAACAGGGAGCATTCATCTTTGCCTCCTCATTTGTAAATAATTTTTCAAGATAGTTCAAGATAATTTTTTTCCGCCTCAATATCCTTCAAAAGGAAGTATTCTTTCAATGAAGTCATTTCTTTAGTTCCCTACCCCTTTCAATAAAGTCGTTAATCGACTAAAGTCTTTTTCATCAATATATTCAAACTGCAATCCATATCGGTGCTCGCCCCAGCTTTCCCTGGCAGCCAAATCACACCAAACAACTTTGGCTACCGCTTTTATTGTGTCTAATTCCAAACCTCTTACATAGAAAATTTCAATTTTCAATAAACCTCCTATCTCGATCCTTTCAGGCAGGTAGACGAGGAGTCCCCCCTCGCTCGCGTTGGCGACCATCCCTCCAAGTGTATCTTTGCCCTCAGCACGGGAATAATTGAGCGGCAGTTCGACACTAAACCTTGGATACTTTCTCTTTTCAATAGAGAGGACACCCATCTTGGTCTGCGGAGCCGATGGATTATTCCTGTTCATCTTGTCCATTTCTGATCAGCCTCTTGAGCTCAAAGTTAACTGAATTTGCATTTTTGATGCCATCTCTCCTATTTTGTAATCCAGACCCCCTCTTTTCCTCAAATTCCGGTCAATTTCTTATCGTACCTCGTTAGTATTTACGCTAATAGGATCTGGAAGCAAAAATGATACCAATTCATTTTTCCTCTAAAAACTTTCACAAAATGTCCAATTATGATTATTAGGTTATTGACATTGAGGAGGGGACAAGAAGAATCCTTTTTGATAAAAGGAGGTTACCAGCTCTTGAATCGATTCCTATGCGATGGATACTTTTTTTAAAGCGTATGAAATATTTTCACTGTTTTACCCATTCTGGCTTCGCTTTATAGAGTTCGGCTTCTTCGGGAATTTTCTTCTCCAGCATCCCCCTTGCTTCTTCAATTTGACTGTTGCACTGGTCTATTTCATTCTTAACCTGGCCTCTTTCCCTACGCAGACTTGCCCTTTCAACCATACTTCTTGAGTCGTTATACCTTTCTGTTAATCCATTATATTTGGCTCTCAAAACCTCCAGCTTATCCTGTAACTCCCTTAATTTCTTTCTCCATTCCCCCACCTGGCCCCTCCAATAATCTTCTCCTCTGCCCAATCGGTCCTTGTATGCTTCGTCTTTTTTCTTGGGTGCCGATTCCCCTTCCCCCTTTGTGTCCTCTTTCTCCTCGCGCACTTCAATTCTTTCGGCCTTAGGTCTGTATTTTTCTGGGACTTGGGTGGCATCGTCCGTAAAGTACGTCACTCCTTTTTCATCAACCCACTTGTAAACCTGCGCAAAAGAGACCTGAGAAACAAAGAAAATGAATAGAATAATAAATGGCGTTCGTTTCATAGTCGTCCTTTCAGTCAGCAAGTCTTATGCCAAAAACTCTTTTGTTATTGATTTTTCCAATATAATGTATTATTTATTATATAGCTGGTGCATCAAACCGTATCACCTCCTTGTTTCACCCCCAGTTGATGTACCGGCAGGGATCAGTTTTTGCCCTCCTCTAACTGATCCCTTTTAAATTAGCTAAGTAATATTAATATGTTAAGTCAGGTTCCAACGCTTTTTGTGAATAGGTCGCTTAAAATCTTAATCATTTGAGTCAACAAACCCCTCATCTAAGCTTTCTTAGTAAAATGCCAGATTTTCGATCACCATATGTCTTAATGATTCTAGGAGGTTAATGACCAAGCTCATTCTTTTTCACTCCCCGCACCACCTCAGACGGAAATCCAAGTTGGGACACAAATTCCCGGTGAAACTCTCTAAATCCAACCTGTTCGAGAAAAGGTTGGGCCATGACACCTCTGCATCCGGCTAATAAGGGTGGTCTTAGTTTATAAATCTCTTCGTAGATTTGATTTAGCCATCTTTCCTCCTTGGTCATGTTGGCCAAAATAATTCTGCCTCCCTCCTTTAGAACTCGTTTGAATTCCGAAAGAATAGGAATAAAATCTTCAACAGGGAGGATGTCCAAGAGATATTGGTTCATGATGACATCAAACGTTTCGTCCTCAAACGGAAGACACCGGCAATCAAGGAGATGGAGGCTATAATTTTGTTGCCCCGTTTTGGAGATTCTTTTTTTTGCCTTCTCCACCATCTTCAGGGAGACATCGATTCCATCCACCCATCCATCCGGATTCCTTCTCAGTATTTCCACAAAATTAAGTCCAGTTCCGAGGGCCACTTCCAAGATTTTTTCTCCATTCTGAATGCGAGCGATCTCCAATGCCCGTTGGCGCGCCTTTGACTCCATCAAAATTCCAAAGAAATCGTAGACCGGTGCGATCCAATTATATTTCCGGATAATCCCTTGATGTGTATATCTCGCCTCCAAGATCTCAGGTTTCATGAATAGACTCCTGCTGCCCACATGAGAAGGTTTCCCCGACCTCCCCCATTCCTGAAGGACCAGAAATGACCCGGAAATAAATTACAGGATTTGAAGGAGAAGAGTCAAGACTTTTTTGTGCGATTTGGATTAAAATAATCCCTTATCCTTCCAAGGACAATCTGGGGAATATCTTCTGTCCGTTTGACGGTATAGATACTGATGTTCTTCCTTCTCTCAACCGCCTTTTCAAAGCGGGCTGCGTAAGGATTGTCTCCGATGTGAACGGCCGTCACCCGGTTTTGGATCTGTCCAAAAAATCCGATCAACGCCTCCAGATTGGTAATTTTCATATCGGTAATGATGAAGAGGTCTAGCTTTGTCTTCCCTTGGATTAAGGGTACTAAATCCTCCAAGTCCAATGCCGTTCCCCCGCCAAAATACTTACAAAGGACGCGGTAGATGTCCTCGCGCCGGTCTGTATAATTCAAAATGTTTTTTCCTCCCATTGGAGCATCACTGAAGTTATAGACGGCCACCTTTGAATCATGATGAAGGTAGGCGTTGGTGGCGCAGGCTGCTCCCAGGACAGCGTAGGAGAGACTCTTTCGAGGGTTGATCATACTTCCCGAAGAATCGATTACGATTAAGCAATCTGGAGTGCCTTCAATCTTACCTCTTCCCTTCCCCTCTCTTTTCGTCCAAATCTGGGTAATGCCCGGCATGATCTTCCCAAAACTGGTCCAGATATCCACATCTTGAAAGGGTGCTCCGATCTCCCACGGACAATGAGAATGGGGATGGAGGGATCCTTTCTCTTCCAGAGGAAATTTCTTTATGGGAATGGAATAGTTTTGGGCCAATTTCATATAGAAAAGCACGTCCGCATCGATGGGATTCCCTTGACCTCTTCCCATCCCCCCTTCCGTGCCATAACCTGCCCCTCTTAGTTCATCCGAAAAGTCCTCCACAACGTCTTTAAATTCAGACAAAGCCAAGGTCTGTCTTGCGTAATCCCTTAAACCCTGATCGATCTCTTCGGACGAATAATGGTTCAAATCGTGTTCCCCTTGAGGATTGCGTTCTCCTTTCCCTCCCTGGGCTCCTTGTTCTTTCTGTTCTTCAATGAGCAAGGGTTTGAGAGTACGGGCAAACTTCTGAATGCTCTCTCCCCATCGTGATCGATCCAAATAGGGGATTCGGGCAAGCCGCCGGACAATATCTGTGTGTCCTTTCACGCCCATCTTGGACGGCTGGATTCCCAAATCCATTCCCCAAATTTTTTGGTAAAGAAAAGCGATCACTTCCTCGACGGTCCCTTTTTTCAAGTTCCGGTGCAATTCTGGGATCTCCGTAAACCTCTTCTTCACACAATGAGTATCTGCGATGACATCGATGAAGTGATTGGACACCTGTTTGGCCAATTCCTTATCACCCACCACTTTCTTGGCCGCCGCGTAAAGCCTGAGATGTGTATGAAAATCCCAGGGACAGAAAGTGTAATGGGTAATCCCATGATCGAGAAGAGCCTCGACGACCCTTTTTCCCGACATCTTGTCCTTCATTTGCGAAACAAAAGCACCATTGATGGTCAATTGCTTCTGCTTCATCTCCAACCCAACGTCTTCGTCCTCTTCAGGCCCGCCCTTTTCCTGCTCAGGGATCTCCCTGACTTTGGGTATGGGGATCTCAGGGTAGAGATGTTTTTTCTTCAGCTTGGGCCAAAGCTCTTCAATGATCGACTGTAAATTCTGCTCTTCCATACTGAATCGCCAGGGTTCATCCAGATCGTATCACCAGCCATTAATAATAGACGTTAGGATACCGCACTTTTCCCGGATAAAGGAGTTTTTCCCTTTCGTAGACCTTCCCCTCGACAATGTTTCCCAAACCCCTTACTCTTCCTCCCACATAAATCTCTCCCCCCATCATCCACTCACCCGTATGCAGGCCAATGTTCTTCTTGATTAAAATCTTTCCTCCTCTCATCCCTGCCCCCGTCCAGTTCTTTGCATTCCCGTCAACGACCAATTCTCCACCTTCGAGGCCGATGCCCGTAAAATCGCCAGTGTCTCCTTCGATCATCAATCGTTTCCCTTTCGGGAGTCTAAATCCAACCAGGTTGATTTCCGTCTTCAGTTCGGAAAGCTTTAGGACGATCTCTTCTTCTTTTGCATAGTTACATAATGCAGAAATGTAGATGCCGGCTGGACCGGGGATGAGGTATGGAATCCTTTGGGTGTTCTCCAAGGCAAAGCAGAAGTCCTCGATATCCTCGGCCGTATAATGGAGTTCCTTTACATATTTCTCTGCGACCTCATAAGCCTTGATGATTGTATTGTATTGCACCATCCAGACAAGTTCCTTTGCCTCCTCTTCCAGAAGCTTTTCGTATCCCCACCGGATCCGATCCATGACCGCCTCGGTGGATTGGACAATTTGGTCCATGGGAAGGTCAGGAGTGGAGGTGGTAAACGTCTTGAATTCTGCAAAGGGATTTTTAGTTACCCAGTTTTCTTTGTTCGGCGGCGGGATGGAATTCTTATAAGGTGGGGCGGAGGATTTCATCTTTGAATCTAACCTCTCAAAGACAGAATAGAAAAAGTGTTCAGACTTTAGCTTCTCCGGGCATCGATGTCTTTCTTGACTTCCACATAAATGGGATGATCCCCTTCCAACGGCTCCAAATCCCCTCCCAGAAAGATCTTCGATCCGGCCGCCAAGGCATCCTTCAGATGGTCGCTCTGTTCTCGATATCTCTGAGAGACGGCTTTCACCGCTTCTTTAGCTAGAAAAATTGGGAAAGGGTCATCTCTTTTCGATCTTTCCTTCTGGGAAAGGGTTTCCTCTTTCCACTGGATCCGATGCCCCAAGGTATAAGGGATGACTGCAGTGATGTGTTCGATATCGATCTCAGAATCTTCCAGCAACCATGCTAATCCCTGCGCATATTGCTGAATAGAGGAAGGGAGTCGATTGGAAGCACAGTTTTTAATCTGTCGGCAAAGATATCCTGTATAGTGGCATCCCTCTTCACAGTTTTCAACAACCCGCTTCTGCCCATACCGTTCACAGAAAGACAATTCAGCGAGAAGCATTCGAGTAAAAGCACTGGCATCAAGGTCCAGTTCCAAGCTTTCCATTTCTGTGCGAATTTGATCACGGTCTCGTCGCTGGAAGGACTTAACTCCTAATGCCTCATCAAGATATTCCCCATAGGCATTGCAAACTTCTTCAATTTTGGAGGCCTTCTTCTCATAGGCGGTTTTGGATTTCAAAACCTGATAAAGGTCCTTTTCATACTTGGGATGTCTCAAAATATGATCCCTTCGCTTATCCTTCCCAACGAGAAAAGAGAGGTTGGCCCCAGGGTGCCTCGACTCTACCATGACATCGAATCGATCCACCAGAGGAGCGATGATGGTATTGGTCCCTCCGTCCTGATAATTGGCAGTGGCAAAAAGACAGTATTCTTCGTTAATGATCATTTCGTTGAGGTATTCCCAATTTCCTCGATCTACACCGTCCAGGATCATGCTCTGTTTGGTTTCTGGAAGGCGGTTGATCTCATCAACAATTTTCACTGGGATTTGGGAGAAGTTGGTCCACACCACGTCCTCCTCGCCTCGGTTCAATTTGCCCAGATCCGGCCTGCCAATAATTTTTTCTTCCGTTTGTTCCGGATGCCCTGAGACCTCGCTTCCCCAGATTACACCCAAGGGAAATTGGTAGATGAGCGAACAAACGTACTCCGCGGAGGTCGTTTTCCCCAACCCTGGTTCTCCAATGATCAATTCCTTTCCTTTCTTCAGTCCAGTAAGAAGGCTCAGCAGGATCGCCGAATTAAAACGCTCCCCTTTAATGACCATATCTGGACGGTTGAAGTAAAGATGTTCACTAATAAATCGGTAAATCCCCATCGCTTGTTTTTGATACCCATTCTTTCCCACGCCCACAATTCCTTTCTCTCTCTTCCAAGGATTTTTCTGATTGACGCTGTCGGAATCTCGCCCGCTGCCGAAAGGTCATCCCCCCCATAAAATCGGACGCTGCAAATCAAACTCAACTGATCGCCTGAAGGGGAATTCTTCTGATCCGGAAACGAACTATTCTAAACATTTTAACACGATCCACTACCTAAGACAAGATTTCTCGGTCGAGTCGTCTCTTCAGGTGTAAACGCCTTATGAGGAATTCGTCTCTGCAAGCATCCTTCCGAAAGAAGGAAATTGAAATACGAGCGGCGGCTTGCGAAGAAAGAACTTGCAATCCAAACTTCTTTACCCCCAAAAGACTGGACAATTCAATCGGAATCTTGTATTTTAAGATAGATGTCTCTTTCCACATCATTCGACATTCAACTAATTCGGGGAGTAGCGCAGCCTGGTAGCGCGCTTGGTTCGGGACCAAGAAGTCGGGAGTTCAAATCTCCTCTCCCCGACCA
>Ga0153916_10004118_pt1 | contig 10947 bp, 6 predicted proteins | sample Opewatmetagenome_FD_109642 | JGI IMG/M metagenome (GOLD analysis project Ga0153916, IMG submission 109642) | Freshwater wetland microbial communities from Ohio, USA - Open water 3 Core 3 Depth 4 metaG | ecosystem: Environmental > Aquatic > Freshwater > Wetlands | place: USA: Ohio, Lake Erie, Old...
GACAACTGTGTCTTCATGGTCAATGACTTGCTGGGCGCTCGGTTCCCGCCGGAGCAAGTCCTGAAAATCGCCAAGTCCGGCGGTCTCAACAAGCAGCAGGCACAGGAATACGAGAAGCGAGCCCGCGACTTCTTCAGCGCGTACGTCTGGAGCGAGGATGACACCATCCAGATTGGTCAGCTCCTCCTGGACCCTGATGCGTACGATGTGGTCAAGACGCTGCGCCGCAAGATTATCCACAAGTCAGAGCTCGGTGCGATTATTGAGAAGGAGGCTTCTATTGAAAACGTCGTACGACGCCTCCAGTCGTCCCAAGTCATTATGATGATGGGCGAGAAAAGCGTGGAAGCGGAGGGCAGCGCTGATCCCTTGATGATGCTGCTCTCGGACATTCACTTCGAATCGTTCTTCCCCGAATTCCTAGTACTCCGTATTCAGGAGCGGCTCACCGCGAAGGACATTCACCCGGACGTGGCGAAACGCCATCTGGAGCTACTCAGCGAGACCTACATGCGCATGAGAGAGAAGATGAAGGAACGGGTGAAGGGGAAGGAAGAGGAAGCGGTGCCCGAGGCTGAAGCGGAGGCGGTGTCCGAAGCTATCCTTGCCGGAGCCGTGACGCCTGAAGCTGGCGAAGGTGCCGCCTTCGAACCCAAGGAGGGGAAGCGGCGGAAGAAAGAGGAGAAAGCAACCAAGGAGAAGGCGCCCAAGGCGAAGGAAAAGGAAGAGGTGAAGGCACCGAAAGGCAAGGAGAAGAAGGAGGAGAAGCCGCCGACAGAGGAAGAGGAAAAGAAGTCGAAGCTAACAGAAAAGGCGCAGGAGAAGCAGCGGAAGGAGGAGGAAGCCCGCCGTCGTAAGGAGGAGGAAAAGCAGCGCAAAGAGGATGAGAAGCGGCGGAAGCAGGACGAGGAGAAGGCGCGCAAGGAAGAGGAGAAGCGGCGGAAGCAGGACGAGGAGAAGGCGCGCAAGGAAGAGGAGAAGCGGCGGAAGCAGGACGAGGAGAAGGCGCGCAAGGAAAAAGCTAAAGAAAAGAAGTCCGAGAAGAAAGCCAAAGAATCTGAGGCAAAGGACTGAGTCTAATCCGCAATGGGCCACAAGGTCGTGGCAGGCTGTGCGGCGTTCGTCGCCACGAATGCTCTGGCTCAAGGCGAAAGAGGTCGTTGCCGCTTCTTTGATAGAATGTCCGACACGGTTTCCCACGTTTTCCGGACGACGTCTGGGAACGTGTCATGATGGGCAATCCACTCCTTGAGGAAGTGGACGGTTTTGGGGTCGCTGGGGTATCCGCTTCCGAAGTCGCCGTATACTCGGTGAAGCTCAGCGATGCGTTGGTCTCGGCGAACCTTGGCAACAATCGATGCCGCCGAGACTATGGGGTAGGTGCTGTCTGCCTTGTGCTCGCTGACCACCAACCGAGGCGCAGCGAAGTGGCTCTGGATTGCGCGTCCGAAACGTTTTGCGTCAACGTCCACGGCATCTACGTAGGCCACATCCCACCGCAGCCGCTGGAGGATCTCCACCATCCACTGCGTCTCAAGCTCATTCATATTGTGCTCGCTGCGTCGCTGGGTGTCAATTGTGTTGGCGCTAATCTCCAACAGCTCTAGCTGAACTGGCAGCTGTCGAATTTTTGCGTCCAACTTTTCCCGCTGCGTAGGCGTCAACTGCTTTGAATCGCGTACGCCCCATTCTGCGAGAGCCTCGGAATTCGGTTCGTCGATAGCGATTCCCGCAACCACCAAGGGTCCGATGACGGGTCCGCGTCCCGCTTCATCTACACCTGCAATCCGTCGAACAGTCATGGCCGTTGCCTCGTCTTTGCAGCTGATTCATTTCAGAACTTGAACTGGCTTCGGAGCGACGCAACCTTATTAGTTGCTAGCACCCACTGTGGGGGTGTACCTCTTATGACTGCCGCAAAAGCGCGCTACTGCGAGATTTGGCTGACGACCGCTAACGGCAAGTACCGCGTTTCTGCCCGCCTACCAGAGAAGGTCGCTGTGCCAGACGATATGCGTTGCGGCGTTCCGAAAGGACAGTCCGAACGGGTTTGCGTGACCAACTGGTATCCAACGATTGGACAGGCCCGTGAACGCGCCATCAAGCTATGCGAGCACCTGCAGCGCCGGAAGATCAAAGTGCTTTTTCTCTTTGAACTCCGTTTGCCCGTTCTAAACGACTTGCACTCTGAAGATTAGCCCACGTTTGCTGGCGTCGTGATCCTGAAACACTCTTCTGGGCACACCTTGATTCTTCAACTGGCAGCTTCGTTCGCGGCTTTTCTGGCTCGCCGTCTCAAGACCAGTCGAAAGGCGACAAAGACGACGATGAAGAGGATGAGCAGCACGAGAGTCAGGTTCTCGAGGTAGTCCACGATGTGTCCTATTGTACCAAAAGCCTCCCCGACGAGCCATCCAGCTAGCCCCAGGACAAGGTATCGAGGGAGTGCGCCAAGGAATGTGAGGATGGCAAACTTCCTGGCATCCATCCGAATCGCACCTGCCGCCAAGGACACAACCGACAAGGGAATAATCGGGATGGCTCGTGTCGTGAAGATGACTATCTCGTCCCGCGATGACTTCTCCAATCGCGCCCGTAGATACCTAACCTCCTCGAGTGAGGTTCCCAGGTATTTGCCATAATGTTCGATGATGGGATACCCTCCGAAGTAAGCAATGCCGTAGCCGAAGAAGGCGCCAATTGTGGATGCGAACGCGCCGACAATCATCACGTCCACAAGGATGATGAGTATCTGGAGGGGGAGTGGAAGCCCCTGCGTCAGAAGGAATCCCGCGGCCATCGGAATGATGGGCGACGGTATGGGAGCGATGAAGGTCTCAATCATGACGCCAGCGAAAACGCCTACTGGTCCAAGATGCTGAACCCACAGTATGATGAGGCTGAGCAAGTTGTCAAACCACTGATTAGCAGCCTGCAACCAGACGATGAACCATTCGAAAATCACATATGCACGTCCATTGGAGCGAATGACACTAGGGCTCAGCGCTCACGGAGCCTTACTTTCGACCCGCTGAGCGTTTGGCAGGTCGCTCCTCAGCTTTAGGCTCGCCGCCCATGATTCGTTCACGTGTTGGGAATTGAGCGTCCTCAACGGTAGCGAGTTCTCCGAATTTGCCCGGTGAGAGTTCTAGCTCTCCTCGGAAGCTCTTGACAAAGCCATTGTGAACATCGACAACGGCGTTTTCATTGATCCTGTCGACATCCTCGTTCCAGAGGGAGAGCTTGACGGTGCCCGTCTCGTCGCCCGCTAGAGCCGTTGTTACACGCGCCGGTCCATACCGGGTCTGTACATCCCGCGGTGGCTCAATCGAGAGAATCCGGAGACGAATGTCCACGCTACGCGACGCAGGCGATAACTCGGTGACTTTCATTGTACAAGAACCTTCATAGCAGCCTGTGACGAACGATGTTAGCGTGGACGCTTTTTAAACCTTCCACGAACCTGAATACCTGCACTAGCGGAGAGCTTGACGGATGTCAGAACTGGTCCCGGGTCGACCCACCGCCTTTGCTAAGCTCTCAGAGGTTTGTGAGCAAATTCTGGCAACCAGCCCACGCCTAGGAAAAATGGATTTGGCAGGGCGACTTCTTTCGGAGTTACCGCCTGAGGAGGTGGAAGCGGCAGCTCTCCTCCTCATCGGGCAGCCATTCCCTCGCGCCAGCAGCCGAGTCCTTGACCTTGATTGGACTAGCCTTAGTCGCCTTCTCGAAGAACTGCTAAGTCCCCCGCCCAACCGCTTTGCGACATTGTTTCGCGAGACTGGGGATGTGGGGGAAGTCGTTCGACGGCTCTACCCTGAAGCCGGTCGTGTCCCACAGAAGACGCTGCTGGAGGAGCCCCTGACTATTCTTGGTGTGTACGCAACGTTTGCAGCAATAGCTGACCTCCAAGGGCCTGGCGCGCAACGGCGAAAGACGGCGCTGCTCCGATCTCTCTTCAGCCGGGCAACGGCTGTCGAAGCCAAGTACCTAACGAAGATTCTGATTGGCGATCAACGGATCGGCTTCAACGAGGGGATGCTTGAGAGCACAATTGCCAGAACCTTCAGTCTTCGTCTCTCGCTGGTGCGGCGGGCTAATATGCTGCTTGGCAACGTCGGCGCCGTGGCTTACATCGGGCGCATCCAGGGAGAAGCGGGTCTGCAGAGCGTTCAACTGCGCCCATTCACGCCCATTCTTCCAATGCTGGCCGCCCACGCGGAGGACGTGGCTGATGCGCTGGAGCAACACGGAGGAGAATGTGCATTCGAGACCAAGCTTGACGGAGCCCGCGTCCAAATCCACCTTCAACGCGACGGCGCCTGTCGGATACATATCTACAGCCGCCGGCTAACAGATGTTACCGCTAGCCTACCAGACCTTGTCGAGCTGATAGGGCGGCAGGTGACCACGTCCAGCTGCATTTTGGAGGGCGAAGTCATCGCTCGCGGTCCAGACGGGCGACCGTATCCTTTCCAGCACCTGATGCGAAGGTTCCGCCGAGTTCACGACATCAAAGACATGGTCGACGAGCTACCGGTGAGCCTCGTCTTGTTCGACCTACTCATGCTCAACGGCGAGGCGCTCATCGACTCGCCTTATACAATGCGAAGGCAAGGCTTGGAAGGCGTTTGCGGAACCATTCCCGTGGTTCGTCAACTGATCACGACCGATCCTCATCGCGCCGCTGAGTTCTTTGATGCTGCCATTGAAGAGGGACATGAAGGTCTAATGGCCAAGCGCCTAGACAGCACGTACAAGCCAGGCATTCGAGGCAAAGCTTGGCTGAAGATCAAAAGGAGCATGGAAACTCTCGATCTGATAATCATTGCTGCGGAGTACGGATCCGGTCGACGTCACCGGTGGCTCTCCGACTATCACCTCGCCGCGCGCGACCCGGAAACTGGGGAGCTTCATATGCTGGGGAAAACCTTCAAGGGACTCACCGATGCGGAATTCGAGGACATCACGAATCGCCTTCTAGCACTGAAGGTTAACCAGCACCGGAATGTTGTGGTCGTGAAACCGCAGCTTGTGGCTGAGGTGGAGTACGACGAGATTCAGCAATCGCCCACGTACCCCTCCGGAATGGCTCTCCGATTCGCCCGCATCAAGCGTCTTCGCTTTGATAAAAGCCCGGAGGAGGGGGACACGATTCAACACGTTCGGGAACTGTTTGCCCTCCAGTTCAAGAGAAAGGCTGCGTCGAATCAGTCTGGGCGAAGGGTATCTCGGAAGTAGCTAGACATCTAGGGCTGAGGCGGTCTACGCGGGACGACTTCCTTTGCACCTGAAATCCAGCGCGGCCCAAGAGACTGGTTGAACAGAGCGACGTAGCTGCTGTCATCGCTCGCCACGGCGACAACCTCTTCTGGCTCGTCGGAGATGGGGGCGATCAGTACTTCTTCGCCATCGCGGGAGCCCGCGTAGAATTCAGTTTTGGAAGCGTGCCAGACGCGTATATTCTGTTTGGCTAGCAGCTTTCGGAGGGCTTCGTCATTCCTTGTAAGATCCAAGGTCGTGACGAGGTGAAGGCGGCAATTGGGTGGTATCGCCGCGAGTTGACCCAAGGGGGCTTCTTCGAGGGAGGGGTAGACGAGAGTGATGGTGGTGCGGGCACGTCGAATCATGTCCTCCAAGTGGTTCTGAACCCCCTGCTTAGTCACGATCCGCCACGTGCGCTCTATTTGAGAGACTTCGACGTCGGTTATGGCATCCCAGAGCTTCGTGAGTGTCTGTAGCAGCTCAGCCGCCCCAGTCTCGACGCGATTCAACGCAGGCCCGGCATTCTCAGCGAAGGCGTCGACCAAGGTGAGAGTTGCGGTGCTCGTTTGCTTCAGGAGATTCGTGCTCTCCTTCGCCAAAGCTTGCCCTTCTGTCTTCATGACCTGCCGTACCGCCTTTAGATCGCTGAACACCTGCTTCGCCGTCTGCCGCGCTTGAGTGGAAATGCTCTGGTCGACTGACGTTGCGAATTGCTTGACTCCTGACGTGGTTGCCCGGTTGCGCTCTTCCACGCCAGCAAGGGCAATGTCTCGAATCGATTTTATCAGCTCGCTGGCACGTCGAACGCCGTCTCGTCCTGCCTGGTCTAGCTTGTCCTTGATCTGTGTTGACCCTTCGGCAAGGGCAGAGGCAGCGCCAGTTACGTCAGCCTTGATGGCGTCTTTCAGTTTGTCCGTTTCTTGATTCAGTGATTGGGCAGTTGCGGTGAGATCAGCGTTGACTTGATCTCGGAAAGCGGTGAGAGTCTGACCGACGGTTTCTTCTACGCCATCTAGTGCCGTATTGATTGCGGCATGGGCTGCTGCAAACGCTTCTCCCGTGGGTGCAGTGCTTTCTTCAATCGCACCTGCAAGAGCTGTTCGCAGCGTTTCTCCGAAGGTCTCACTTTGGGTGCCGGTTCCGCGAATCGTCTCTTCTAGGGTTGATCCAGCGCGAGCGACTGCCTCCTCTACGGCGGTCTTTCCATTTTGGATGTCTTGGCTAAGCACGGAGAGCAGGTTGTCTTGAATCTTGCCGAAGCTGCCGAGCGTCGCTTGGAACGCATTGGACACCTCTTCGTGCAGTTGGGTTCCCTGTTCCTCGATGGTGGTCAGGTACGTGGTCAGAGACTTCTCAATCTGTTCTCTCAGCATCGTGTCGAGTGATTGTCCAGTCTGACCGATATGCTCGACCATCGTAGCTGCTGCACTCTGCAACTGAGCCAGCTCTTGTTGAAGAGCTGAGACGTAGCCGTCGCATGTCTCAGTTACCTTGGATTCCAATCCGCTCAGCTGCTTCTCAAAAGCCGTCTGGTATTCGTTGATTCTCGTCAGGTAGGCGCTGCTCACTTGACGCAGAGTCTCCTTAGCTTGCGGAATGCGGTTCTTGGCAAACTGGCGGAGCTGATCGCTCGCTGCTCCCACAGCTTCCGCGACGGTCGCCGCTTGCTGCCGAATCAGCATCTGTCCCTTCTGACTCAGTTCCTGGTTTTGCCCAACAAGCAGCTGCGCCTCTTTGAGTGCATCTTGAACCAAGGCATCACCCGCGCTTTGGAAGGCAGTGAGGCTGGAGTCCATGGCTGTGTCAGAGTCTGATGCCATAGCTTCGGTGTTGTGCGCAAGTGTCTCCACTTCAGAAACGAGTTCCTGACCCAGAGTTTCGAAGAGCGTACGCGCCTGGGAAAGCGGAACAAGACAACCTTCGCTTATTGCTGACAGATCGGCTCCGATGCCGTCTGATAGTGTCTGGCATTCTTGGTTGACCGCCTGGGTCGTTCTGGTCAGAGATTCCTTCGCCCGGTCCTGGAAGCTGGAAACAAAGGCTGCTAGGGTGTTAAACTCCTGGTCCAGTGCCTTGTTGATTGCCGTATTGAGAGCTGCGAGGTTTGAAACGTTCGCTGAGGCGTATTGCTGGATTGCCGTGCCCAGTTCGTTCAGGGAAGCCTCGATTTGCTGTGCAGAATCGTTGTCAGCTTGGCGAACGGAATCTTGCACTGCGGCGATAGTCTGCTCCATGGCATCCTGCAGCGGCTGCATCGCACCGACGGCATGTTTGGAAAGAATGGCGAGCAAGTCCTGCTCGATGAGCTTGTGCAGCGTGGTTTGGAAGGCGGCGGTGGCGTGGTCGTGGAGGGTGGCTTGTTCGTTGGTGAGGGTCGTGCGGTAGTCGGTGAGGGCGGTCTGGGTGTGTCGGGTCACCGTCGCGTCAAGAGCTTCTTGCAGGGGCGGAAGCAAGTCACGCTGAATCTTCTTTAGCTGGTCTAGTGGGACTCGCAGTGCTTGGGCCACCTGCTTATCGCGTCTAGCCTCTTGCTTCTCCCATGTGCTCCGGTAATCCGACTGCGCCCGCTGGATTTCCGCTGCCTGCTCGTCGCGAAGCCGGGTTGCTGTCGTTTCCACTTCTTTGGCGTATTGGCTCACTAAGGCTTCGAGGCGCTCCAGCTTCTGCTGCAGTGATTGGTTGGTTTCGTTGACGTACCTGGCAAGAGTAGCATCCAATACGGCCAGGTACTTGTTCTGGGCCTTTCCGTGGTCGCCGATTTTGGCTGTGCAGGCTGCGCTAAGGTCCCGCACGATTTGATTCGCTGCTGGAATGCGAGTTTCGGCTGACTGGCGCAGTTGGGCTCCCACAGCGCCCAGGACTCCAGCGACCGCTGCTGCTTCGTCGCGGATTGCTCGCTGTCCTTTCTGGCGGAAACCTTGTCCGAGTTCCACCTGTTGGCGAATCTTGTCCTGCAAGCCCCTCGCTGAGGTGTCAGCAGTCTTGAGAAGAGCGGCTGACTGCGCGTCGATGCCTTTCGCTACCTTAGTCACCATCCCCTCAACGTTCTTTGCAAGCGTTGCCTGCTGAGCTGCCAAGCCGTCGGCAAGAGACTGTAGAAGCGTCTCCTCCTCACCCAGTTGTCCAAGAGAGGTCTCCCTCAACTCGGCACCTATCGTCTTCTCCATCGACTTTGCCAACTTCCCAGACTCCTTGGCTGCTCCTTGTGTGAGCTTCGTCAGATTCTCTTTCAACGTGGCGAGTTGAGCAAAGGCCAAAGCGGTAGGTGGCCACTGGGATACTGTGCTCTCAATCTCCTTCTGAAGCTCCAGAAAAGCCTGGATGCGCTCAGAGACGGCTGTGCGCAGGTTCAGAAAGAGGTTGTCTCCGATCTGAGTCGCTCCCTCACCCCAATCGTCGATAATGGAAACGATCTCAGCGGTGCTTCGCTCAAAGTCTTGTGCGACGCGTTGGCTTTCTCTGTTAAGAGTCTTGTCCAAGTCTGACCGGATCTGAGTCAAAGCTCGAGCAGTCTGGTTCGAAGATTCACGCTGGTTCTGGGCCAGGGTTTGCACAGCCTGTTTGACCATTTGGACCTGCTGCTTCTGCCACGCATCGATGGATTGACGTTGTTTCTTGCCAAAGGCTTGGATCCGGCTGGTGAGCGTGGCTGCTGCCTGTTGCAGCTGCTGGTGCGTGGCTTCGACCTTGGTCGTTGCATCACCTCTCGTCTCCTTAAGCACTGTTTCAGTTGTTTCCTGAAGGGCAGCACTCGCACCCCCCAGATGTGTCTGAAGCTGAGCTCTGCCCGCTTCTAGGTGTCCAACTACGCGGTCTCTGGATAAGTCCAACCATTGCTGCGATGTTTGTCGATGCGTCGTTATGAGCTTGAGCGGTTCCTTCATGGCAACACTGTAGGCATCCTGCAGTTGCTTGATTCCGTCGTCGACGTTCTGGTTAAGACTCTTCTGAAGGGCAGCCATTTGTGAGGAAAGATCGTTCGTGCTCGAGTCCGAGAAACCGGTCAACAGCTTCCGCTGAGCATGAGTCAGATTCACGAGCGATGCTCTTACCGTTGCGGCGGCGGCGCGTAGCGTTTTCTCCTGACCGTGATAGCTCTTCGCCAACCGCTTGCCCAGCTGCAGGGCCACGTTGTCAAGCTGACCCGAGACTTCCTTTTCCTCTCGCTTTTGCCCAGTCTGAAGTTCACTGAGAGCAGCGGAGGCCTGCGTATGGAACTCGTCCACCAACGCTGCGAGCCCCTTGTACGGCGCAAAGGCGAGATATCTCTTCACGACGCCAGGCATGACCTTGACGAGCTTCTTGACTGCGAGGGCTTCAAGAGCTGGCTCAGTCTCTCCTAGGGGCAGGCCTGAGTAGATGCTCACCTCATAAGGCGTGAGCTGGCCCATGACGAATAGGGCCGCGTAGGCCGAGGCTTCAGACGCGGTCAAGCCAAACCGAGCCTGCAAGGCTTCCTGCAAAATCTGTTGAGCCTTCTTAGGTACCTTGGTAACTGCCTCTGCTTTCCTTCGGACGGGGGCAGACCTCTGGTCAGCTTTCTGCGGTGTCATACCTGTTCGCAACTCCACTCTACGTATTGTGGCGTAGAGATTCTGAACTGTTCCATTCTAAGGGACTAGCTCTCTCTTCTGATGCGCTATAAGGGTGGCGCCTCTCGCGCCACAGTCAATTCACGCGCTCAACGGATTGCTGATGTACCTTTACGGTTCCTTCAGATCTTTGAGCAACTGCTCCTCCGCTGCCGCAACCCCTGAGCCCAGTCTAATCTTGGCTCCGAGCTTCTTCAAGACGACTTCAACGACCGCCATAGTCATCAGAATGTCCCGATCAGTACAAACATTCATGTGATTGGTTCGGAAAATCTTGCCTTTGAGTGGACCTTGCCCTCCGGCCACGAGAATCCCCAGACGACGGACCCAGTCTGTGAAATCCTTGTCCTTCACGGTTGTGGGGTACTTGACTGCCGTGACCGTATTGGAATAGTAGGCGGGATCCGCGAGCAGTTCCAATCCCATGCCGACGTAGCCCGCGCGAGTGATGCGTCCTAGTCTTCGGTGACGCTGCACCCGCGGTTCATAGCCTTCTTCGAAAATCATCTTGAGTGATTCGCGAAGCCCGTACATCAGGGTCACAGCTGGCGTGAAGGGGCAATTGCCGACCTCGTCGAATTCCTTCTTCGCCATCGGCAAATCCAAGTAGAATGTGGGGTTGGGATTCTTGCGTGCTTGAATCTTCTGCCACGCCCTCGGCCCTACCCATATCATGCCGAGGCCCGGTGGCGTGCCGAGACACTTTTGGCTTCCGGTAACCAGCATGTCGAAATTCCATTTGTCGGGGAAGACGTAGTCACCGCCCACCGACGTGATACCATCGACGACGAGGAGGCGATCATGTTCGCGGACTACGCGCCCGATTTGCTCGGCGGGGTTCAGCACGGCGGTCGACGTTTCGTTGTGGCAAATGGTAACCACGCGGATGTCCTTGTCAGCTTCAAGGGCTGCTGCGATTGCCTTGGGGTCTGCAGCCCGACCATACTCGTACTCCTGTTTGACAGGTACTCCTCGGAAGGCTTTGGTCAGGTCATACCAGCGTTCGCTGAACTTGCCATTGATTACGTTGAGCACCTTGTCACCTGGCTCAATCAGGTTCGCGATGGCCGCCTCCATGGCCGCCGTGCCA
>Ga0153916_10004119_pt1 | contig 10944 bp, 7 predicted proteins | sample Opewatmetagenome_FD_109642 | JGI IMG/M metagenome (GOLD analysis project Ga0153916, IMG submission 109642) | Freshwater wetland microbial communities from Ohio, USA - Open water 3 Core 3 Depth 4 metaG | ecosystem: Environmental > Aquatic > Freshwater > Wetlands | place: USA: Ohio, Lake Erie, Old...
CCAGGCTGCCCAGGCCTGCACGGGCGGGTTGACGTCGCCCAGCGCCCACTCGTAGGCGGGGATCTGGCCGTTGGGGTGCATGTACCACTCGCGCAGGAAGAGGATGAGCTGGGACTTGGCGAACTCGGGGTCCACGAGCGCCAGCGGAATCGTGTGGAAGGCGAGGTCCCAGGCGGCGTACCAAGGGTATTCCCACTTGTCCGGCATCGAGATAACGTCCTCGTTGTAGAGGTGCGTCCACTCGCTGTTACGCCCGTGCCGGCGTTCGGGCGGCGGGGGCGGCTGGGTCGGGTCGCCCGCGAGCCAGCGCTTGACGTCGTAGTGGTAGAACTGCTTGCTCCAGAGCATGCCGCTCAAGGCCTGGCGCATCACGGCGCGCCCTTCGGCGGACAGCGTGCGCGGCACGACCAGATTGTAGAAGTCGTCGGCCTCGCCGAGACGCGCGGCCATGACGCGCTCGAAATCGGGGCCGAATGGGCCGGGCCCTGAGCCCGCGCCCGCGTCGCTCAGCCTGAGCCTGAGCGTGGCGGCCTCGCCGGGCTGGAGCGTCAGGCGGTAGTGCGCGGCGCACTTGGTGCCCTCGCGCGCCGGATTCACCGCGCCGGAGCGCCCCTCGACCACGTAGTCGTTGATCCCGTCTTTCGGAAAGTGCGTGGGCCCCGCAACCCCGAAGATTCGCGGGAAGTTGGTCTCGTTGTCGACGAAGAGCAGTTCGGGCGCCCCCTCGGCGGCCAGCCGGTAACGTCCGAGGGTCGGGTGCTCCGCCGCGACCGCCGCCGCGCCGGCGACGCCCTCGCGCACGCTCAGGCGGGGCTTGGCCGCGCCCACGTCCCAGTCCCAGGTGTTGCGGAACCAGAGGGTCGGCAGGAGATGGAGCGAGGCCCCCTCGGGCCCGCGGTTGACGGCGGTGATGCGGACGAGGATGTCGTCGGCGGCAGCCTTGGCGTACTCGATGGTGACGTCGAAGTAGCGGCCCCCGTCGAAGGCCCCCGTGTCGAGCAGCTCGAACTCGGGATCGGCTCTGTCGCGTTTGGCGTTTCCCTCCACCAGCCGCTCATAAGGGAAGGCCGACTGCGGGTACTTGTAGAGAAACTTCATGTACGAGTGCGTCGGCGTGGAATCGAGGTAAAAGCGGTACTCTTTTATGTCCTCGCCGTGGTTCCCCTGGATCCCGGTCAACCCGAAGAGACGCTCCTTGAGGATGGGGTCGCGCCCGTTCCACAGCGCCAGCGCGAAGCAGAGCCGCTGGTGGTTGTCAGAGATCCCGCCGAGCCCGTCCTCCCCCCAGCGGTAGGCGCGCGAGCGCGCCTGCTCGTGGGGAAAGTACTCCCACGCGGTGCCGCCCGGGCTGTAGTCCTCGCGGACCGTGCCCCACTGGCGCTCGGAGAGATACGGGCCCCAGCGCCGCCAGTGGACCGAGCGCGCTTCCGCCTCGAGCAGCCGCTGCTGCTCCGCGATCATCGCCACTCAGATGCGCCCGCCGGCCTCGGCGGTTCGCCCCGCGAGCCGTTCCAGGACGAAACGCCGCGTGTGGCGCGGTCCACCGGGAGGCCCGGCCGCGAGGTCGGCCTGGAGCCGCATCAGATCCGCCGCGGTGTCCACGTCGTACCACGCGGACAGCTTGGTCGCGCTGAGTCCGAGAGCGCTGGCCCGCCGCAGAGTCTCCTCCAGCACCGTCGGCGTGCTCCACTGCATGCCCTCGAAAAGCTCCGGGTGGAGCCGGCGCAGGCCTATCAGGTAGTAGCCGCCGTCCTCGCTGGGCCCGAGCACGAGGTCGTGCCCGCCGCCGCTCATGATGGCCACGGCGCGTTCGAGGCGCTCCGTCGGCAGCGTCGGCGTATCGCTGTCGATCATGATGGCGGCATCGCAGCCGTTCCGGAAGAGCTCCGCACAGACGGCCACGAGCCGCGCCGTGAGATCAGCGCCCCGCTGAGGCAGCAAGGTGAAGCCGGGAGCCAGCGCCTCGAAAGTGGCCGCCGCCTGCGCCGGCGCGTAGGCGAGAACCGGCTCCGCCCCCGCCGCCTCCCGCACCTGGGCGATCTTGTCCAGCAGGAAGCAGCGGTAGAGCTCCGCGGCGTCGTCCGGCGACAGCGGCGGGCAGAGCCGCGTCTTCACCCGTCCCGCCTCGGGCGCCTTGGCCATAATGCAGAGCGCGATGCGCGTCCCCATCGCTCCAGCTTACCTCGCCCGGCGCCGCGCGCCGCCCACGAGCTCTGTCCACGCCCGGAGCGTCTCGGCCACCGTCCAGGCCTGGGCCGGGCAGCCGCCCGGGTCGAAGGGCGGTTCGCCGTCGAAGATCTCGCCGAGGCTGCCGATCCCGTAGGCGTCGAGATGGCGTCCGAGCGGATCGAGGAACGCCAGCGCCGCCGCCCTGTCTCCGTAGACCTTGAAATGCGCCAGCGCGAAAGGCCCGAGCAGCCATCCCCACGCCGTGCCCTGGTGATAGGCACCGTCTCGCTCTCGCGGCCCGCCCCGGTAGCGCCCCTTGTATTCGGGATGGCGCGGATCGAGGCTGCGAAGCCCGAAGGAAGTCAGCAGACGCTTCGCGCACACCTCTACGACCCGGCGCTGGCGGTCCGGCGCGAGGGGGCTCGACGGCAGCGAGACGGCGAAAATCTGGTTGGGCCTGACGGCAGGATCATTGCCCGAGGGCCCGTCGAGGACATCGAAGCAGCAGCTCTCGGCGGGGTTCCAGAAGCGCCCGAATCCCACCGCAACGCGCGCGGCCTCGGCCTCCCATTCGCCCGGCGAGCGCTTGAGCCTGCGTGAGAAGACGGCCATGGCGCGGAGCGCGTTGTACCAGAGCGCGTTGATCTCGACGGCCTTGCCGGTGCGCGGCGTCACCACCCAGTCGCCCACCTTGCCGTCCATCCAGGTCAGCTGCACGCCGGCCTCACCCGAGCGCAGGAGGCCGTCGTCCTGGTCCTGGCCTATGCCGTAGCGCGTCCCCTTCCGGTGCCAGCCGATGATGTCGGTCAGCCCCGGGTAGAGCTGGGCCAGGAAGGCGTCATCCCGGGTTGCGGCGTGATACGCGCGGACGGCCTCGACGTACCAGAGCGCGGCGTCGGCGCTGTTGTACTCCGGCGCCGCCGCGCCGTCGGGAAAGCGGTTCGGCAGCATGCCGCGGTCGATGAAGCGCGCGAAGGTCGCCAGCACGCGCCTGGCCACCTCGGGCCGACCGGTGGCCAGAGCCAGCCCCGGCAACGAGATCATCGTGTCTCGCGCCCAGTCCTCGAACCAGGGGTAGCCCGCGATGACCGTGAGGCCCTCGGGCGGATCCGGCAGCGGCCGCCGCACCACGAACTGGTCCGCTGCCAACACCAACTGTCTCACCCACGCGGGCGCACGCGGCGCCTCGGAGACGGCCTTCTCCCAGCGCGCGAGCATGCCTGCGGCGTACCGGTCCCGACGCCGCCAGGCCGCCTCTCCGTCGAGGGCGGGCTCGCGCTCGGCCGAGAGCACGACGGTGACCGCGGCGCCCGGCGCGACCGACGCGTGGAACGTGCCCGCGTGGAGATGATCGTCGCGGTCGTCGAGGCCCCGCTCGGCCTCGCGGCGAAGCTCGTAGCCGCGGTACCACTCCTGGGACGGCTCGACCCTGGCGCCTTCGGCCATGAGCCGGAGCGGGTGGGCGGCGTCGAAGGCCGTCACCACGAGGCCGCCGGATGCGCTGTCCACCTGCATCCGCCACCCATCCGCCCGTGTCGTGGCGTGGTAGTCGCGGTAGTTCACGAGCGCCTTGATGGCGAGGGCGGCCGGCTCGAATCCGCGGAGCAGGCGGTACTGGACGTACGTCGTGTTGGCCCCCTGCTCCATCCACACGCGCTTCTCGAGAAGCGCGTCGGCGCAGGCGTAGGTCCACACCGGCACCCCCTGCTCCAGGCGGAAGCGCTCGATGAGGAGGTGCCCCTCCGGCGCCACGGCGCCGCTCTGCCAGCGATTGGCGCCGAGCTCCCATGTCACACCGGCGCAGGTGACAATCTCCTCGAGCTTGGCAGCCAGCAGGGTGCGGCCGAGAGGCGGGGCGAGGGCGGCCACGAGGAGGCCGTGGTAGCGGCGCGCGAGCGAGCCCGCGAGCGTGCCGGAGGCGAAGCCGCCGATCCCGTTGGTGCAGAGCCACTCGCGCGACTCGGCGAGAGCGAAGTCGCCCGTGATATCGCGGCCAAAGTCGAGCATGTCAGCGCTCTGCACGTCTTCTCAGCGCGCGCCGCGGGTTGCTTGACCGCCGTCGCTTGGCGGTCAGCCCGCCTTGCGGAGCAGGTAGATGGCAGTGTGGCGGATGGAAGCCACGGGGCGGGAGCCGCCGGCGACCAGCAGGAGGTCGGCCTCGACGAACTCGTGCCCTCTCTTTTCGAAGAGGCTCTGGATCCTCCCGCGCATGGCCAGGCGCTCGCCCACCCGCGCCGCGCTCCAGTGCTGGCCGCGGCTCTCGACGTGGATCCATGGGCTCATGCGCACGTTGCGATCGAGAGCGCGGTTGGACAGATCGAGATGGATCCCCGGGTGGGCCTGGGCGCCGGCCCCGGCATAGAGCACCAGCGTCTCGCCGAAGCGGGCGATGTAGTCCGCCGCCGCCCTGCCGTCCAGCTCCAGCTCGGGAGTGCCCAGCACCTTCAGGCTCTCGAGGTGCGCGCGGGTGGCCCGCGGCCTCTCGACCGGCACCGGCGCCACGACGTAGCCGCCCACGGCGGGCGGCGATGGAAGCTGCCCGCGCGACAGCGTCATGGTCGCCGTCCCGCAGACCTCGCCCACGGAATTGTGCGCCGCGACTTCGATCGTCACGGAATCCGCGGTCCTCGCCGCGACTTTCGCGCGAACCGTGGCAGGCTCCTCGTAGTAGATGGGCTTGGCGAACCGGGTCTCGAAGGTCCCGCGCTCGAGCCACTCGGCGCCGAGGGCCTCGACCACCGGGCGAGTCATCCACGCGTAGACGGTGACGCCCGGTACGAGCCCGCCCTTGAAGCCGTACTGCCGCGCGAGGTCGTCCTCGTGGATCTTGTTCTCGTGGGGCTCGGTCGGCGCCGGCGCGCTCACGTGGAACTCCGGAAGTACCGTGCCGGCACTCAGGCTCTCGAAGGTCATGGCGGCTCCGGGTTCAGGCGCCCGCCACCGAGCCCGAGACGAGGCCGTGGGTCAGGTAGCGGCGGAAGACGTAGTAGAAGAGAACCGGCGGGATCGCGTAGATCACGGAGAGCGCCATCAGGAGGTTCCACGGCGCGTCGTCGGTCGTCAGAAAGTTGCCCATACCCACGGGCAGCGTGATGGTCTTCTCGCCCTGGAGCAGGAGCACCGCGTAGAGGTACTCGTTCCAGGCGTAGAAGAAGGCGTACGTGCCGATGGCGATGAGAGACGGGGTGATCAGGGGCAGGTAGATGCGGAAGAAGACGGACACCAGCCCGGCGCCGTCGATGGCAGCCGACTCGTCGATTTCCTGCGGGATGGTCTTGGCGTAGTCCCAGAGGACCCAGAGCGCGTACGGGGCGGCGAAGGTCGTCATGGCGAAGATCAGCGCCCAGTACGTGTCCAGCAGGTCGTAGTCGCCCATGATCTTGAAGAACGGGATGGACAGGAACGACGCGGGGATGATGTAGGTGAAGAGGGTGATCCCCGACACCCACCGCGCGAGCCCGAAGCGGATGCGCCCCAGCGCGAAGCTGCCCATGGCGGCCACCACCAGCACGGCGGCCATGGTCGCCGCCGACACCAAGAGACTGTTCGCGAGCCAGCGCCAGAAGAACTTCACGAACGGGCTCTCCTGGAAGATCACGAACTTGAAATTGTCGAGCGTCGGATGCGCCACCCAGTACACGGGGCGGAAGAGGTCCGTCCAGGGAGTGATGGCGAGCGAGACGATGTAGTAGATGGGGAAGAGCGTCCAGACCGTGATCACGGTCAGCACCGCGCCGCGCGCCACGTAGAGCCACATCCCGCGACCGGTCATCTCAGCGGATCTTCTTGATGAGGACGAAGATGAAGAGCAGGGTCACCGGCAGCGCGGTGGCGAACACGCCCATGCCCCAGTCGATCTTGCCCACGCGGAAGGTATAGCGGTACGCGAGCGTCGCCAGCACGTGGGTCGAGTCGCCCGGCGCCCCGCCCGTCATCAACTGCACGTTGGTGAAATCGCCCATCGTGAACACCATGGACAAGAGCGTGCAGATCAGGTAGATCCCGCCCAGCATCGGCAGGGAGATGAAACGGAAGGCCTGAAGCGGCCCCGCGCCGTCTATGGCCGCCGCCTCGTAGAGCTGGCGCGGGATGCCGCGGCGGGCCGAGAGGAAGATGATGGTCCAGAACGGCAGGTACTTCCAGATGTGGAAGAGGATGATCGCGCTGATCGCGGTCCAGCGCGAGGCGAGCCAGTGGTGCGTGCCCAGGCCCAGGTCTTCGCTGATGAGGTTCAGGATGCCCCACTGGGACGACATCATCCACCTGACCGAGAGGATGCCCGGCAGCACGGGGATAGCCCACGGCAGGAGGAAGATCGCCGAGAGGAAGCGCGTCGCCTGGCCCTCCGAGTCGAGCACGCCCGAGAGCAGGAGCGCCAGGAAGAGTTTCACGTTGACGGCCACGCCCACGTACACGAGGGTGTTGACGATGGTCTGCACGTAGATCGGGTCGCTGAACAGGACCTCGTACGTGTAGCGGTCGAAGATCTGCGTCGCCACGAAGAAGAGCGGGTAGACGACAAAGCAGGCGAAGAGCGCCAGCAGGGGCAGCGAGAAGAGCAGCCCCGGGAGGTTGCGCGACCGCGGCGACAGGATTCCTGCCGCCGCAGCCGTCGATCGGGCTACGAGCGAGGCTACCGCCACTGAGCGACGATGGTCTTGATGCGGGCGATGGCTTCGTCGGCCGCCTTCTCGGGCGACCACTTGTCCACGTTGGTTCTGGCCATGGCCTTGCCCCAGACGTTCTCGGCGTAGACCTGCGAGTTCGCCGGATTCTTCCAGTGCTCGAAGACCTTCGTGTTCCGCTCGAGGTAGATCTTGGTCACGGTCGGCAGATGCGGATCCTTCTCGCCGCCCTTGCCCACCTGCCCGCGCGAGAAGAAGGGATCGCTGGCCACGTCCTTGAAAGCCGGGAACCAGCGGCCGTTCGCACCCTTGATGTACTCGGCGAAGCGCTTCGGATCGACCACGAACTTGACGAAATCCTTGGCCAGCCCCGGATTCTTGTTGGCCGAGTCCTTCGGGAAGATCACGGTCTTGACCGCGATCATGTACGTGGGTTTGCGGCCATCCGGCCCGTCCGGCCACTCGATGGTCGCGGTCTTGTTGAAGTAGCTGTCGGGCGCGTTGAAGTACTGGTGCGCCGGGATGCTGACCGACGGGTTGGGCGTCATGACGATGGACTTCGAGTGGAAGTTGGCGTTGTTGTCGCCGTCCGACCAGTTGAGCGTGTCGGGAGGGACGTAGCCCGAAGCGAAGATGTCGCCGAAGAACTTGAGCGACTTGACGATCGCCTCCCGGTTCTTCGGCTCGTCGGCCACGACCTTGCCGTCATTCGAGAACACCTGCCCGTTGTACGAGAGCAGCGCCATCTCGAAGTTGTACAGCGTGTCGGACGCGCTGGAAGACTCGGTCATGCCGATGCCGTAGACCTTCGCGTACTTGGCCGGGTCCTTCTTGCGCAGACCGTCCTGCGCCTTCTTCCAGAACGCCCAGTACTCGTCCCACTTCATGGGGATCTTGGCCGGGTCGTCCGGCAGGCCGGCCTCCTTCACGATATCTCTCCAGTAATGGATGTGCATCGTCTGGGCCTCGATCGGCACGCCGTAGTACGCGCGCTTCTTGGCCTTGTTGTCGTAGCAGTACGCCGCCTCGAGGAACTTCTCGATGTAGCGCGGCTTCAGCTCGTTGATGGCGTCGGTGGTCTCGACGAGCTGGCCTTCCCACGCGTACTTCGGCATGACCTCCCAGTCGTTGTAGAAGCAGAAGGCGACGTCGGGCCCGCGGCGGGCCGTCAGCGCGCTGATGATCTTCTTGAGGAGGTCCTCCTGTATGGTGAAGGAGATGTCGAGGTCGACGTTTTTCGCCTTTCGGAAGTCCTCGGCGATCTTCAGCATCGCCTCGTCCTCTTCCTTGTAGTAGCCGCGGTTCCACCAAACGGTCAGCTTCTTCGTCTGGGACCGCGACACCATGGGGAATCCGATCGTGCCGGTGAGGGCGCCGGCTCCTACGGCCGTGGTCTTGAGGAAATCCCGGCGGGTGTGGCCCATACGCTGCCTCCTTTGGAAGCCATGGGAAGAACACGGCCCTCGTGTCGAAGGCCCTGGCGGGCGGGAGTATACCGCGGGGGCTTCCATGATGTACAGTTGCGCCATGACGCCCGATCGCATCACGGTCTCGGTGATTCAGCACCGCCTCGAGTCCATCGTCTCCGAGATGGGCGAGGCCATGCTCCGCACTGCGTACTCGCAGATCCTCAACTCGAGCCGTGACTTCTCGACGGCCGTCTTCGACGGGCAAGGCCGCCTCGCCGCCCAGGCCGAGCACGTGCCGATCCACGTGGGCGCCCTGCCCTGGGCGGTCAAGGCCGTCGCGGAGTACTTCGCGGGGCGCCTCCGCCCCGGCGACATCTACCTGCTCAACGACCCGTACCACGGCGGCAATCACCTGCCCGACGTGACCGTCCTGCTGCCGGTCTTCGTCGGCGAGCGGCTGGCCTTCTGGTCCATCAACCGCGCGCACCAGCACGACATCGGCGGCGCGACCCACGGCACCTACAACCCCGCCGCTACGGAGATCTGGCAGGAGGGCATCCGCATCCCGCCGCTCAAGCTCTACGACGCGGGCGAGCTGCGGGACGACGTGATGCAGATGGTGGCGACCAACGTCCGCCACCCGGACGATTTCCTGGGCGACCTGCGCGCCATGCTGGGCTCGGCGCGCGTCGGGGAGCGCCGCCTCCTCAAGCTGGTCGAGGAGTACGGCATCGAGACGACCACCGCGGCCGTGGGCGAGATCCTCGACAGCGCCGAGCGCCAGAGCCGCGACTGCATCCGCCAATGGAAGGACGGGGTCTACCGCGGGCTCTCCATCCTGGACGACGACGGCCACGGCATCGAGGACATCAAGATCCGCGCCACCGTAACGAAGAAGGACGGCTCGCTCGTGGTCGACCTCACCGGGTGCGACCCGCAGGTCATCGGCTTCGTCAACTCCTCCTACCCGAACACGATCTCATCGGTCCACATGGCGCTGGCCTACCTCATCGACCCGCGCATCCCGAAGAACGAGGGCACCTTCCGCCCCGTCGAGGTCAAGGCGAAACAGGGCACGGTCGTCTGGCCGTACCCGCCGGCCCCGGTGACGCTCGCCACCAACCACTGCGCCCAGGAGATCGCCGAGGCCGTCATCAAGGCGCTCAGCGGCGCCTGCCCCGAGCGCGCGATGGCGGGCTGGTCGCGCCGCTTTCGCATCGCCATCTCGGGCAAGAACCCGAGGACACACCGCCCCTTCATCTGGCACCTCTTCCACGCGCGCGGCGGCGGCGGCGCCTCGTCCGCTGGCGACGGCTGGGAAACGGCCGGAGAGGGGCAGGCCGCCGGCGGAATCAAGTTCGGCAGCGTCGAGGTGGCGGAGGCGCGCTTCCCCCTCTTCTTCGCGCGCCACGAGTTCCGACCCGATTCCTCCGGCGACGGTAAGTTCCGCGGCGGCGTGGGCTCGGTGCTCACGCTCCGCATGGAGACCACAGAGCCCTCGAAGGGCAATACCGCGGGCGACGGCGTGCGGCACCCGTCCTACGGTCTCCTCGGCGGCAAGGACGGACTGCCGCACCGCTACGTCATGCTGGCCGGCGGCACGCGGCGGGTGCTCAAGACCAAGGAGGTCGGCATCCCCATTCCGCCCGGCGCCGTCTTCGACATCGTCTCGGCGGGCGGCGGCGGCTGGGGCAAGCCCTCCCAGCGGGCCGCGGGCGCTCGCGCGGCGGACCTCGAGAACGGCTTCGTCACCCGCAAAAGCGGGTCGCGAGGCCGGAAGCGAAAGAGCCGCTGACGTGTACCGCATAGGGATCGACGTCGGCGGCACGTTCACGGACCTCGTGGCGGTGGACCGGGACGGGCGCGTGACGATCGCCAAGTCGGCCTCGACTCCGGAAGACCCGTCCATCGGCGTCATGGACGGTCTCGGCCTCCTGGCCGCCGGGCTCGAATGCGATCTCCGCTCCCTGCTGGACGCGACCGACCTCATCGTCCACGGCACCACGGTCGCCACCAACGCCCTCCTCGAGCGCAAGGGGGCGAAAGTCGGCATGCTCACCACCGAAGGCCACCGCGACATCATCGAGATGCGCGAGGGGCTCAAGGACGACCGCTACAACCTGCGCATGCCGCCCCCGGTCCCCCTCGTGCCGCGAGCGCGGCGCCTCGGGGTGAGAGAGCGCATGCGCTTCGACGGCAAGGTCGCCACGCCTCTCGACCGCCGCTCCGTCGAGACGGCCATTGCGCGGCTCAAGAAGGACGGCGTCACGTCGGTCGCCGTCTGCTATCTCCATGCCTACCGCGACGGGCGTCACGAGCAGGCGACGCGACGTGCCCTCGAGCGGCTCCTCCCCGGGGTCTACGTGTCGCTCTCGTCGGAGGTCCTGCCCCAGATCAAGGAGTACGAGCGCTTCGGGACGACGGTGGTGAATGCGTACGTCGGCCCGGCGCTGGCAGCGTACCTCGGCCGCCTCGAAGAACGCCTCAAGGCGGGCGGCTATCGGCGCCGGGTCCTCATCATGCAGTCTCACGGCGGCGTGGCCAGCGTCGCCGACTCGGTGAGACTTGCCGCGGGCGCGGTGCTCTCGGGTCCCGCGGGCGGCATCGCGGGCAGCCGTCATGCGGCACGGCTGCTGCGTCACGGCGACCTCATCACCTTCGACATGGGCGGCACCTCCACGGACATCGCGCTCCTCCAGGGTGGCCTTCCCCAGCTCACGGGCGACAAGGCCGTCGGCCCA
>Ga0153916_10004120_pt1 | contig 10943 bp, 6 predicted proteins | sample Opewatmetagenome_FD_109642 | JGI IMG/M metagenome (GOLD analysis project Ga0153916, IMG submission 109642) | Freshwater wetland microbial communities from Ohio, USA - Open water 3 Core 3 Depth 4 metaG | ecosystem: Environmental > Aquatic > Freshwater > Wetlands | place: USA: Ohio, Lake Erie, Old...
CCGTCCCCGGCGAACGGCGGTTTCTCGCCGTCCCGCAGTTGGACGACCATCACCTGCTGCGGTGTGGCGATGACATGATTGTCCTCGTAGAAGTCCATGCGAAGTTTGAAGTCCCGGCTCGAGACGTAATACAGGTACTTGCCGTTGGCGTCGAACGAGGGATAGAGGTTGTCGTAGAAATCGCCCGTCACCGCATACTTCCTGCCCGTCTCGATGTTGTACACGAAGATCTGACTGTTGCGGTTGAACTGGACGAAGCTGTAGGCGATCCACTTCGAGTCTGGAGACCAGGCATAATCGGCGATCTCCCAGGTGAACTCGTCGTTCTTCATCTGGTTGGAGGAATCGATCTTGACCAGCTTTTTTGTGGTCACGTCGACATAGAAGATCGAATAGTCTTTGTTTCCGAACAGAATTTTCCTGCCGTCGGGAGACCAGGCCAGGCGGTAGACGAACTTGTCCAAATCCGTCGTAACCGCAGTCCATTCGCCGCCCGTGACGCTCTGCGTGTAAAGCTTGTAGTCACCCGATCGATCGCTGAAGAAAGCAATCGTCTTGCCGTCCGGCGAAAGGGAAGGATGCATCTCGCGCGTTCCGGGCGTCCGCGACAGGTTCTCGGCCGCATCAGAGCCCACGGGCACCCTGAAGACGTCGCCGCGGGCTTCGAGGACAACGGTCCTGCCGTCATCGGCGACCATAGCCGTGTGGATGTAATCGCGAGGGTTAATGACCCGGTTGCGCAGGGCCCAGCGGTCGGAAGGCACCTCGACGGCAATCCTCCTGTCCCGGCCGGACCCGACATCGAAGACATGGAGGCGGCCATCCTGCACGTAAACGATCGAGCGTCCGTCCGTATTCGGCATCATGACGTCAAAATCGCCGTAGCCCGTCATCGCCTTGACGTCTTTGGTGCCGAGCCTCTGGGCATAGAGGTTGGCGATGCCGCTCCCTCGGTCGGACACGAAGTACATCAGGCCTCCCGCCCACATCGGGTAGCTGTTCTTGCCGACGTAGTCTGTGACAGGCGTGTAGGTTTTCGCCGCGGCGTCGTAAAGCCAGATGTCCTGGTACTGCCCGCCTTTGTAGCGCTTCCAGTAGTACTCCTCGTTGCCCCGGCGGCAGTAGAGGAACTTGTTCTGTTCCGGAATGTAGCTGATGAGCACGCCCCGGTCGAGCGGCAGCCTCTTCGGCGCGCCGCCCTTGACGCTCACGGAATAGAGGTCGGGGTCGCGGCCGACGACATTCTCGAACATCGACCGGAAGACGACCTCGTCCCCATCGGGAGTCCAGGCGACGACCTGGGCCCCGCCCGGATTGTAGGTCAGCCGGGTCGGCGCGCCGCCCTCGGCCGGCATGAGATAAACGGCCGGGGTGCCGTCGTAGGTCGCCGTAAAGGCGAGCCATTTCCCGTCGGGCGAGAACTTGGAGAAGCTCTCGGTCCCGGGGAAGGTCGTCAGGCGCGCCGCGACTCCTCCCTGGGCGCTCGCCACCCAGAGGTCTGCTTCATAGGTGAATGCGATCCTTTCGCCAGAGATGGTCGGATAGGTCATGAACCGGCCTTCTTCCATGGCCAGGGCGGCCGAGGCGCCCAGGGCCATGATGCACAGGATCGTCAATAATGAACGCTTCATCGGATGTCTCCTTGATCAAAATCCCATCTCCTTGATGACATGCGTCGCGCCCGAGAATTTGTCCGTTACGAACAGGACCCAGCGGATGTCGACGCTGATCGATCGCTGGAGCTCGGGAATGATGTAGTAGTCGCCGATCACGCTCTCGTAGGTCATATCGAAGATGATACCGATCTGTTCGCCCCGGGCGTTGAGCGTCGGCGAGCCGGAGTTTCCCCCCGTAACATTCGTCGTGTTCAGGAAGCAGGCCGGGACATCTTTGAGCCGGGCATCCGCGTAAGGGCCGAAGTCCTGCGACTTCCAGAGCCCTTTGATCTTCTCCGGGACGGCGAAGGGAAACTTCCCGGTGTCTTTCTCGATGACGCCCTTGAGCGTCGTCTGGGGCAGGTACCAGACGGCGTCCCGGGGCGAGTAGCCTAAAACAGGTCCGTAGGTGAACCGAATGGTCCCGTTGGCGTCCGGCGGATAGGTCCCCTTTTTCATTTCCAGAATGGCGGCTTCGTAGGCCATCTTAAGGTCGGCGCCCTGACGGCCCATCCCCTTGCTTTCCTCACGGATGACCTTGAGCTCCTGCTCCATGGCCGCGGCCAGCTTGAGGAACGGATCGTTCACGGCAGCGAGTCCTTCTGGTTTCAGGCCGATGAGCTCGAGCCTTTTCTTGGGATCCCCCAGGATCGTCTGGGCGTACATCTGATCGACCCTGGCGGCGACGTCGGAGTCGGAGCCTACGATGAGGCCCCGGAGAGCGGCCGGCCATTTCGAAATATCGGGATGGGCCACCTTCAGTCTCTTCAAGGTCCATTTGAGAAGTTCCCTGTCGGTCGCGAGAACGTATCCCCTTTCGGCCATCCGCATCCTCTGTTTGAGCTGGGCCAGGTTCCGTTCCTGGTAGGCCTGCTCCCGTTCCTTGTCGGGCTTCTGGATTTCGGGCACGGCCCGGACGATCGTGTAGGCCTGGCCGAGGATGGTCGACCCGCCGAGCACCCCGTTCAGGACCTCACTCCGGGCGCCGAAGGCCTTCTGTTTCTCCAGGAACGCCGCCAGGTCGGCGACGACCGAGCCGGACTTCTTGGCCCTGCCCGAGTCGGCCTTGACCCAGTCGACGAGTTCCTTTTCCTGGGCCGCTTTCTTCGCGATGAGGTCGTACTTCTCCAGGCCCTCGAGCTTACCCTGCATGTTCTTGAGGCCGTTCCAAAGGTTCTTGACCTGTGAAGCGTAGCGGATCTCGACTTCCTTGTCATTCTTCCCGGCGGCCTCGTAGAAGCCGATGAGGTCCTGGATGTCCTTGACTCTCTTGGCCATCGATGCCATGTCGTTCTTGAGTTCGGACAGGGCGTAGTTGCGATAGGTCCGGCCGGGATAGCCCATGACGAATGTGAAGTCGCCTTCTTTCAAGCCCTCGAGGGAGGCCTTCAGCCAAACCTTGGGCTTGTAAGGGACGTTGGCCGGGCTGTAGTCGGCCGCGTAGCCGTCGGGCCCCACATAAGCCCGGAGGAACGAAAAGTCACAGGTGTGGCGCGGCCACATCCAGTTATCAACCTCGCCGCCGAAATTGCCCAGATCCTGCGGAGGGGCGTAGACGAGCCGGACATCGCGGATCTGCTTGAACGTGTAAAGGTAATACGCGTTGCCGCTGTACATCGAGGCCAGGACGCAGCGCAGGTCCTTGCCGGCCTTCTCTCCTGCGGCGATGAGATCCTTCTGGGCCTTGTCGTAGGCGTCGTACCTCTGGCGCGGGGTCATCTTCGGCTTGAAATAGGAGTTCACCCTGGCCGTCACCTCCTCGTATCCGAGCAGCACTCCGGCCGTATAGCCCTGCGCCTGGATCTCTTGCTCCCGCGCCGCGGCCAGGAAGCCGTTGGCGATGTAGTCCTTCTCCTTGCTCGAGGCGCGTTGGATGGCCCCATACGCGACGTGATGGTTCGTCAGGATGAGGCCCTCTGGGCTGACGAACTCGCCCGTCCCGCCGCCGAGGTTGACGACGGCGCTCATCAGGCCTGTGCCGTCCGTCTTGTAGAGATCCTCGGGATTCATCCTGAGCCCCATGGCCTTGAGGTCCAGGTCTTTCATCTGATGGGGCATCCACATCCCTTCGTCGGCCCCGTCGACGAGGCCGAAGGCCACGAGCAGGGAAAGGATCAGAATTGGCTTTCTCACCTTCATGTCATCCTCCTTGAGACAAGCTGAGCGAAGCTCCGGAACGACGAGGGTGTCACAGGCCGCTCACTCGATATCGTAGATTTTCACTTTCCTGTTGACGGCCTTGATGACCTCCATGGCCCAGAACGGGAGCGACGAAAAGACCATGATCACAGCGAGGTCGCGCAGGCCGAGGACTTGAGTTTTGAAGATCGCCTGTAGAAACGGGACATAGATGATCGAGAGCTGGAGCAGGAAGGACGACGCCGTGGCGAGCACGAGATGAAAGTTGCCGAAAATCCCCAGTCTGAACAGGGAGATCTTCATGCTCCGGCAGTTGAAGGCGTGGAAGAGCTGCGAGCAGGCGAGAGTGGCCAGGGCCGCCGTCCGGGCCCGGACGATCCCCTCATTCTCGACATTCAGGACAAAGAGGAAGGCCGAGAGGCTGCAGAAGGCGATGAAGACGCCCTGGGCCATCATCAGCCAGGCCCTGGCCGGCGTGATCACGGGCTCGTCGGGCTTTCGGGGGGGGCGATCCATGATCTCTGGGTCCACGGGGTCCATGCCGAGGGCAAGGGCCGGAAGACCGTCCGTCACGAGGTTGATCCAGAGGATCTGAATGGGGAGGAGCGGAACGGGGAAGCCGAGCAGAGAGGCCGTGAACATGACGAGGATCTCGCCTGAGTTGCATGACAGGAGGTAGTGAATGAACTTCTTGATGTTGTCATAGATCCCGCGTCCTTCCTCGACGGCGGCGACGATCGAGGCGAAGTTGTCGTCCGTGATGACCATGTCCGAAACCTCTTTGGTCACGTCCGTGCCCGTGATCCCCATGGCGACGCCGATGTCTGCCTCCTTGACCGCCGGAGCGTCGTTGACACCGTCGCCGGTCATGGCCACGATCTCGCCCTTCCGGCGCCAGGCACGGACGGAGCGGAGCTTGTGCTCCGGCGCCACCCGGGCGTACACGGCCACATTTTCGAGGGTCCGGTCGAGTTCGTCGTCGCTGAGCCGGTCGACGTCCTCGCCTGTCAGGGCGACGGAATCGCTTCCGAAGAACCCGAGGTCCCGGGCGATGGCCACGGCCGTGTTCCTATGGTCTCCCGTGATCATGACGGTCCGGATGCCAGAAGACCGGCACTTGCCCATGGCCTCCCTGACCTCGGGACGCGGCGGGTCCATCATGGCGATCAGTCCGCAGAAGGCGAGCTCCCTTTCGATCACCTCTGCCTCGTACGAATGGGGCTCTTTTTCCATCTGCTTGTAGGCGACCGCCAGGACGCGGAGGGCCTGGTCGGAGAGCGCGTCGGTCGCCGTGGTGATCCGGTCCAAGTCCGCTCCGGTCAAGGTCCGCTCGCGGCCGTCCTCGACGATGCGGGTGCAATCCCTGAGGAGGATGTCCGGCGCGCCCTTGGTGAAGACGACGAACTCCCGTTCGGCCCTGCGGATGATGGTCATTTTCTTCCGGTCGGAGTCAAAGGGGATCTCCTCGGCAAGCTCCAGGGCCCGCTCCTCATCCTCTTTCCGAATCCCGGCCTTCGCGGCGCAGCTCAGGATGGCGATTTCCGTGGGATCGCCGAAAACTTTCGCCCGGCCGTCTTCCTGAGCCAGCCGGGCGTTGTTGCAGAGGACTCCCACCGTCAGTGTTTTCAAGAGGTCGGGGAAATCGGCGGGCCGCACAGCCTTGCCGTCCGCCAGGAATCCGCCCTCGGGCTCGTAGCCGATCCCGGTCACCTGAAAAGACCTGCGGGATGTCCAGACGGAGAGAACGGTCATCTCGTTCTTGGTCAGGGTTCCAGTCTTGTCCGAGCAGATGACCGTCGCGCAGCCGAGCGTCTCGACGGACGGCAGCTTGCGGATGAGGACATGGCGCCTCACCATCCTCTGGACGCCGAGTGCCAAGGCGATCGTGACGACGGCGGGCAAGCCTTCCGGGATGGCCGCGACGGCCAGGCTGACCGACGTCAGGAACATGTCGAGGAGTTCCCCGCCCCGCAGGATTCCCAGCCCGAAGACGACGGCCACCAGGACAAAACACAGGTAGATGATCCATTTTCCGAATTGCTCGAGCTTCCGCTGGAGCGGTGTCGTCTCTTTGGTGATGCCCTGGATCAGGCGGGCGATCCGGCCGAGTTCGGTCTGCATGCCCGTCCCGACGACGACGGACCTGGCCTTTCCCGAGACCACGGATGTTCCGAGGTAGACGATATTGGCCCGGTCGGCGAGGGGGATGTCTTCGTCTTTGAGGTTAAGATCGGTCTTGTTGACGGGTGAGGACTCGCCCGTCAGGCTTCCCTCCTGGACGGCGAAATTCGGCGTGTGCCAGACGACCCGGCCGTCGGCGGGGACATGGTCTCCCGCCTCGAGCTCAACGAGGTCGCCCGGGACGAGCTCTCTCGCCGGGACGAGCGCGGTGCCGCCGTCGCGGGTCACCTTCGCAGAGGGAGCCGACAGCTTCTTCAGGGCGGCGAGGCTCTTCTCGGCGCGGTATTCCTGGATGAGGCCCAGGACGGCGTTCAGGACGATAATGGCCAGGATGGCCAGAGCGTCAACCCATTCCTTGAGAAATCCGGAGACGAGAGCGGCGGCGGCGAGAACCCAGATGATGAGGCCCTTGAACTGGTCGAGGAAGATGGCCAGCGGGCCCCGGCCCTTCTTTCCCTGGAGCTCGTTCGGCCCCGTTTTTTCCAGCCTGGACCGAGCCTCGATGGCGGCCAGGCCTGCTTTGAGATCCGTGCCCAGGGCATGGGCGACCTCGGCCGCGCTGAGATGCCACCATGCTTTCATCGGTCGTCGATTCTTTCCTGATAGAAAGGTTATTATACTCATCTCGACATCAAAGATACAGCCGAAGACCCCGGGTTCTTTGGCTCTTCCCTCCTGACGCGGAAACGTGTATAATGAGGCGCTTACGATCGGGGAGTAGCGCAGTCTGGCTAGCGCACAGCGTTCGGGACGCTGGGGTCGTGGGTTCAAATCCCACCTCCCCGATAAGAGTCCCCCATGATCATCAAGGACCTCAAGGAGTGCGCGGAAATCACGGCCGGCGACGGGTCGGCCCTTCGTGAGCTCCTCAACCCGAACAAAGGCCCGCTTCGGCTCGGCTGCAGCCTGGCCTACGCCCAGGTCAAGGCCGGTCGGCGGACCCGGCCGCACCGGCTGAAGAGCTCGGAAGTCTACTTTATCCTCGAGGGCCGGGGCGTCATGCACGTCGGCGAGGAGGCCGCCCAGGTCGCCGCGGGGCAGGCCGTCTACATCCCTCCCTTTCATGTTCAGTTCATCGAAAACTCCGCCCAGACGGACCTTGTTTTCCTCTGCATCGTCGACCCGGCCTGGCGACCGGAGGACGAAGAGATCGTCGCCGACGCGCCGGCCGGACGGGCTCCCCGTCCGGGCAACAAAGAGTGATGACGCCGCTCCCTGTACCCTCCCCGACAAGCGAACCCCGGGCTCCTTTATTACGCCGGCTCGCCGGCCTGCGAAAAAGGATGAGCTGGAAGCAGGCCTTCACCGCCCTCAAGTACCCGAACTACCGGCTCTGGTTCTGGAGTCAGATGTTTTCGCTCTTCGGGACGTGGATGGAGAGCACGGCTCTGATGTTCCTGGTTTATAAGCTGACCAACTCCCCCGCCTACCTCGGGCTCGTCGGCTTCGCGGCGGGCATCCCGACATGGTTTTTCATGCTCTACGCCGGGGTGATCGCCGACCGCATGCCCAGGCGGACGCTGATTATCATCACTCAGACGGCCATGATGCTGCTGGCGTTCATCCTGGCCGGGCTGACGTTTTTGAACATCGTCCAGCCCTGGCACATCCTGGTCACCGCTCTCCTGCTCGGCGTGGCAAACTCTTTCGAGGCTCCGGCCCGCCAGGCGTTCGTCCTAGAGATGGTTGACCTCCCGGACATGACGAACGCCATCGCTCTGAACGGGGCGATGTTCAATTCGGCAACGGCCGTGGGGCCGGCGGTCGCGGGAGTGATCTACGCCGTTCTAGGGCCGGCCTGGTGCTTCACAATCAACGGGATTTCCTTCATCGCCGTCATCGTGGCCCTCGCCCTCATGAAGCTCGCGCCGTTCGTCCCCAAGCCCGAAAAGACGTCGACCATCGCCGACCTTAAGGAGGGAATCAAGTACGTCCTGGGTCATCCGATGATCCGGACGATCACGGGCCTCATCGCAATCGTCAGCCTCTTCGGAATCGCTTACGCGATCCTCTTTCCCGCCTGGGCCGTTAAGATCCTCGGCGGCGACGCGAAAACCAACGGCTTTCTCCAGGCCTCCCGCGGCCTCGGCGCCATGGCCGGCGCGCTGGTCATCGCCAGCCTCGGCCGGTTCCATTTCCGTGGCAGGCTCCTGACGCTGGGGACCCTGGCCATGCCGACGCTGATTCTGGCCTTCGCCTTTGTCCGCTGGACTCCCCTCTCGCTCTTCCTCCTCTTCGGCGCCGGCGTCGCCCAAATCTTCATCTTGAACCTGGCCAACGCGCTCGTCCAGACATTCTCGCCGAACGAGCTCCGGGGTCGGATCATGGGCGTGTACACGTTCGTCTTCTTCGGGTCCATGCCTGTTGCGGCCCTGGCCATCGGGGCGACGGCCCAGCGGCTGGGAGAGCCGGCGGCCGTCGTCGTCGGGGCCTCGATCATGCTCCTCGCCGCCGTCCTCGTCTGGGCCTTCTTTCCACGCCTGCGACACCAGTCCTAGAGGATTCGGCCGGAGCGGGCCGGACGGCCGCGCGCAGGATTCTGACTCGGTTCGGTTATGGGGCAAGCTCGACGAGGTCGTAGCTCGTCGTCCCCAGGCCGAGACTCTGACCGTGCGTGAGCTGAATCGACCAATCGACGTCGTAGCCCTTCCGGAAGGCGTCTTTTCCGTGACCGTGCTTGATCACCAGATCTGCCGTGGCCTTGTCGGCGGCCACGGGGTCAAGGGAGCCCAGGATGCCGATGTCCTCGACAATCCGCGGGTCGTCCTTGGCCATGCAGTCGCAGTCCTTGGTGATCCTGATCAGGAAATTGAGGAATCCCGCCTTCCCCTTGAAGTGCTGAAAAACCCTGAAGGCGTATTCGGCCATGATCTCCTGAAGCCGGCGGGAATCCTCGTCCCACTTCATCTTGATCGCCCCTGGCTTGCATACGACCAGACACTCGCCGCAGCCGATGCAGCGGGACGGGTCGATCGTGACGTGCCCCTCGGCCTGGACGATGGCATCCTCTGGGCAGAACTCGAAGCAGAGGCCACAGTTCCGGCATTGCTTGGCACTAACCCGAGGATGGACGGTCGAATGCTGGTCGAGCTTGCCGGCCCGGGAGGCGCAGCCCATGCCCATGTTCTTGATGGCCGCGCCGAGGCCGGTCTGGACATGGCCGGTCACGTGGGTCAGGCAGAGAAGTGCGTCGGAGTCGAGGATCGCGGTGGCAATCTTGGAAGACGAGGTCCTGGCCTGGGTGCTTCTCGCCTCGTACTTGTCGTGGCCGATCAGGCCGTCGGCGATGATGACCGGGAGGCCCACAGTCTCGGGGGTGAAACCGTGGGACCAGGCCAGACGGATGTGGTCGACCGAGTTCGACCGGTTCCCGACGTAGAGCGTGTTCGAATCCGTCAGGAAGGCCCGGGACGTCCTCTGCCTGATTTCCCAGATGATCCCGGTCAACCACTGGGGCTTGACGTAGCCCGCGTTCTTGACCTCGCCGAAATGGATCTTCAGGGCCGTGAAGTCCTCTTTTTCCAGCTTTTCATTGAGGCCCGTGGCCAGGTAGACCTTTCGGGCCTTGTCGGCCAGCGCTTCGGAAGGTTCGAGGCCGTCCGCGGGGACGAAAAAAACCTTACTCTTCTTCATGCGCAGCCCTCTCGTCGCGTCATGAGGTCAGGACATTCCGGGCCGCGGCGGTCCCCGACCCAGGTTTGAATTCATAGCCGAGGGATTGAAGCGTCCGTTCGACGGCCTCGAGGGCGAATATCACCTGGTCCGCCGAGAGGTTTCCCATGTGCCCCATGCGGAAGACCCGGCCCAGAGTCTGCGCCAGACCGCCGGCGACGACGACGCCGTTTTCGTAGAGCGTCGTGCGGAAGGCCTTGTCATCGACCCCGGCGGGATAGGAGATGACGGAGAGTGTCGAAGCCATGAACCGGCCGTCTGTGAGGAAGCCGAAGCCGAGTGTGGCCAGGCCGGCCCGGATGGCTCGAGCGAAAAGGACGTGGCGCCTGAACCTTGCCTCCATGCCCTCCTCCATGATGACCCGCGTGGCCTCGTAAAACGCCCGGATCTCGTTGACGCAGGGCGTCGAGAAGTACCTGGCCGGATCGTGCATGATGGGCAGCCAGCGGAGGAGGTCCGCGTAATAGGCCGGGATCGAGGCCATGCTCCGGCGCTTCTCCATGGCCCGCTCGGAGAGGACGAGGATGGACAAGCCCGGGGGGGCGCCCAGGCATTTTTGCGCGGCCGTCAGGACGACGTCGATTTGCCAGTCGTCCATCCGTTCGGGAATGCCGCCGGTGGCGCAGACGCCGTCGACGATAAAAAGGGCACCCGTTTTTTGGATGGCCCGGGAGTATTCCTCAACCGGGGCGCAGGCGCCGGTCGCCGTATCGACGTGCGTGCAGACGACGGCTTGGTAGGCTCGCCCGGCGAGCTGTGCCTCCAGTTCCTTCTGAAGAACGGCCCTCCCCCATTCGCATTCGAGGAGATCGTGCTTGAGCCCGAAGGCTTGGCAGATCTGAGCCATCCTCTGCCCGAAATAGCCTTGGGACAGGACGAGGACGCGGTCGTCGGGACCGACGGCATTCAGGAGCGCCATTTCCATGGCGAGGGTTCCGGCGCCCGAGATGATGAACGGTTCGCCCTTCGAAGAGAAGACGATCCGCTTGAGGTTCTCGCAGGACTCGCGGAGCTCGAGGATCATCTCGGGACCGACGTGGGAGACCGTGGGCTGGGCCAGAGCGTCGAGGATCCGCGGCGCGACCGGGCTCGGCCCAGGGATTAGGAGCAGCTTCTTCTTGGCCATGGCGCATTCTCCGGCGCGGAATTCCGTCCCATTGTCACCAATTGCGAGTGATAAATCAAGCCGGGCAAGGCTATGAAAGAAACAGAGTTGGTCAGCCCTTCTCCCGATCCCGGTCGGGAAAGGGAGAAGGGCTTATTGAGGAGGTGGTTATTCGACGATCTTGTAGGCGA
>Ga0153916_10004121_pt1 | contig 10940 bp, 10 predicted proteins | sample Opewatmetagenome_FD_109642 | JGI IMG/M metagenome (GOLD analysis project Ga0153916, IMG submission 109642) | Freshwater wetland microbial communities from Ohio, USA - Open water 3 Core 3 Depth 4 metaG | ecosystem: Environmental > Aquatic > Freshwater > Wetlands | place: USA: Ohio, Lake Erie...
GAGAAACTGCCCGACATTATCGAGATGATGCGCGTCTACATGGGCGTCGAGCCGATGCGCGAACCGGTGCCCATCCAGCCCACAGCGCACTATGCGATGGGCGGCGTTCCGACCAACAATGATGGGCAGGTGCTTTCTGGGCCGGCGCAGACGGTGACCGGGCTGTATGCCGCCGGCGAGTGCGCCTGCGTTTCGGTGCACGGCGCCAACCGCCTCGGCACGAACTCGCTGGTCGACCTGGTGGTCTTTGGGCGGCGCAGCGGCAAGGCGCTCGGAGAATTCTGTCGGCGCGCGGACCACGCACCCTTACCGGCACAGCCCGAAGCGGAGACGCAGAATGCGCTCGACGAACTGCGCGCCGGCCGCGGCAGCGAACGGGCACGCCAGGTGCGCAGCGAGATGCAGCGCGTGATGATGGAAAAGGTGGGCGTCTTCCGCCACGCCGAGGGGATGCGCGAGGCGCTGGCCGCGGTGCGCACGCTGAAGGAACGCTTCGCCAACGTGGGCGTGGAGGATCGCAGCGCGGCCTTCAACACCGAACTGCTCGAGGCGTTCGAACTCGGCGCGCTGCTCGACCTGGCGGAGGTGACCGCTGCCTCGGCGCTGCAGCGCACGGAAAGCCGCGGCGCTCACTACCGCGACGACTTCCCCGAACGCGACGACACGCACTGGCTCAAGCACACGCTGGCTGCCTCAAGCGTCGCCTGCGGGGCACGACCCGCGCGCGGTGAAGTGCGCTTCGAATTCAGGCCCGTCTCCATCACACGCTTCGAGCCCAAGCCGCGCAGCTACTGACCTGTAGCGGTGGAGAGAGAGCGAATGGCAAAGGTCACGCTCAAGATCAAGCGCTACGACTCCGAGCGCGAGCCGAATTCCTGGTGGTCGGAGCACCTCCTGGAGGCCGAGCCAACCGAGAGGGTGCTCGACCTCTTGAACCGGGTCAAATGGGAGCAGGACGGCACGCTCAGCTTCCGGCGCTCATGCGCCCACGGAATCTGCGGCAGCGACTCGATGCGTATCGACGGAGCCAACCGGCTGGCCTGCAAGACGCTTGTTGCGGAGCTCGGTTCCACCATCACGATCGAGCCGCTTCTGGGCATGCGCGTGCAGAAGGACCTGATCGTCGACCTGGAACCCTTCTTCGCCTCCTACCGCACGGTGAAGCCCTACCTCATCAGCGAGTCCCCGTTGCCGGCCGACGGTCGCGAGCGGCTGCAATCGCCCGCCCAGCGCCTGCGCTTCGATGACACGACCAAGTGCATCCTGTGCGCGTGCTGCACCGCCTCCTGCCCATCGTTCTGGGCCAGCAATGAATACATCGGGCCGGCCAGCATCGTCCAGGCCCACCGCTTCGTTTTCGATTCGCGCGATGAGGGCGCCGGAGAGCACCTGCAGGCGGCCGGCAACACGATGGGCGTGTGGCGCTGCCACACTGCCTTCAACTGCACGCTGGCCTGCCCGCGGGGGATCAACATCACGCAGGCCATCGGTGAAGTGAAGCGCGCCCTGTCCACCGGGCGCATCGAGTAGACACGCCGCGCGCCCTGGTGCCAGGGCGCGCACAATTTTGGGAGGAGACAAATGTCGGTGCTGTCGAACTGGGGCGAGGTCTTGCGCACGGCCAACCTTTCGCCCGACAAACACATGGACACCGTCTCGCGCTGGCTCATCATTACCCGTGCGGCGGTGTTCACCATGACGTTGACGTCCGGCCTGATCGGCGGCCTGCTGGCGGCGGCTTATGCCCCCGCGGTGCGCTGGGACTTGCTGCTCCTGGCAGTGGTTGGCCTGGTCGCGGCGCATGCTGCCAACAACATGATCAACGACTACTTCGATCTCGAGGGCGGGGTGGACACAAGCGAGTATGCCCGCGCGTTGTATGCCCCCCACCCGATCCTGGGTGGTCTGGTCTCGAAAGCGGGGCTGCGCCGGGCCATCCTCATCGTCAACGCGCTGGATGCCGCGCTGATGGTGTACCTGATATCGGTGCGCGGCTGGACCGTGCTGCTCTTCGCGCTGGCGGGCCTCTTCATCAGCGTGTTCTACGTCGCCCCGCCGATCCGCCTGAAGCATATCGGTCTGGGAGAGCTGGGCGTGCTTCTGGTATGGGGGCCGCTGATGATCGGCGGCGTGTACTTCGTGGCGGCGGGCGAACTGCCTGCCTGGGTGTGGGGCGCATCGTTGCCGTACGCGTTGCTCACGACGACGGTGCTGATCGGCAAGCACGTCGACAAGCTCGACCAGGACAAAGCGCGTGGAATCCACACGCTGCCGGTGTTGCTCGGGGACGGCGTCTCGCGCGGCTTGAACGTTGCGTTGATGATTCTGTTCTATGCGCTGGTGGTGGGGCTGGTGCTCCTGCGCTGGGCGAGTCCGTGGACCCTGATCTCGTTCCTCGCGGTGGGGCGGCTGGTGCGTGTCATCCGCACCTATCGCGAGCCCAAGCCTACGCAGCCGCCGCCGGACTACCCGGTCTGGCCATTGTGGTACGTCTCGGCGGCCTTCTGGCACAACAAACTGGCCGGGGCTCTCTTCGTCCTGGGGCTGATTGCACAACTCATCCCGCCGCTGAAGTTCTAGCAGGCTGCTGAACAAGGACCGTCTCCTTCTATTCCTCACTCCACGGGATGTCGATGCCAGCCTCCCGGTGAAGAGGGAGCCGGGGGTGAGGAGGAGCGTTTTTCCGCAACCTGCTATAGGCAGCGAGAGGTGAGGCGGCGTAAACCAACTGACAGGGCTGCCCCACAAGGGGCAGCCCTGTCTTGTTCTGACGCAGAGACGTGCAGGCCAGCACCTGCAACCCGGGCACTGGATGTCCATCGGCCGCGAGGCCGCAGTGAGCATTCGTTCGCGCGCGGCCATGCGTACGACCTGCTATTGCCATCGACCAGGTCGGTTCGGGGAGCTACTCGCCCTTGAAGTCGGGTGTGCGCTTTTGGAGGAACGCGCTCACGCCTTCGAGGTGGTCACGGGTGTGAGAGGCCTCTTCTTGCACGTGACCCTCCAGATCGAGGGCGCTTTCGAGCGAGGAGTGCTGCCCTGCCAGAAAGACGCGCTTGGTGAGGCCGAGGGCTTTGGTGGGGCTGTGCGCCAGGCGGTGTGCGATCTCCAACAGGCCGAAGGGGAACTCGGCCTCGGTGAAGATGCGCGAGACGAGGCCCATGCGGTAGGCCTGGGCAGCATCCAGCGGCTCATCGAGCATGGCCATTGCGAGCGCGGGCGCGTATCCCATTAGGCGAGGCAGCCAGTACGCGACGCCGCTGTCGGGCGCGAGGCCCAGGCGGGTGAAGCCGTAGCGAAACTGGGCCGAGTCGGTCGCCACGCGCACGTCGCAGGCCAGGGCGAGCCCGAGACCCGCGCCGACGGCCGGGCCATTGATTCCGCCCACGATCGGTTTTGGGGTCGCCTGCATTTGAAGGACCAACGGGTTGTAGGTCTCTTCCAAGTGCTTGCGGTAAGAGATCTTGCCCGCGGAACTCTCGAAATCGCCCATGTCCTGGCCGGCGCAAAAAAACCGACCGTTGCCGGTGATCACAACCACACGCACCTCGGGGTCGGCGGCGGCACCTCGCAAGGCGGCCAGCGTTTCGAGTGCCATCTCGCCGTTGAGCGCGTTGGCCTTGGGGCGGTTGAAGGTGAGGGTGAAGATGCCCTCATGGAACTCGGTGAGCAGCGTGTTGTATGAGGACATACGGCCTCCGCGCCCGGTGGCGGTTCGCGCCTCCGCGTGCGCAACAAAAAGGCGAGCCTTTTCGCTCGCCATGCCGAACCTAGGGTGTCGCGCCGGGCGGGTTGGGCCCCTCGGCCTCGGAGGGATCCTCACCCCAATCGACCTCGGCCTCGACCTCCAGCGGCACGCGCACCCACAGCATGAGCATCTGGCCCTCGGCCACGTCGGCCGAGCGTGCGGCCACGATGGGCGCGTGCTCGATGCGTCCGTCTTCGCTGCGGTACTCAAGCTGCATCGGCCGCTGGTTCTTCCATGCGCGATAGCAGCGCTCGACCAGGGCGGGCCCGTTGAAGGTGCGCAGGCGCGTGAGCGCGGTGCGCGAGGGCTGGGCCGCCTCGGCCAGACTCTGGACCCAATCGTCCGCGCGCTCCTCGAACGTGGGCGGCGGACCTTCGATGATGGTGATCTTCTCGGCTTCGGGTGCGCCGGGGGTTTCGTCTTTCATGGTGAGCGAATATTACCACAGCGACGGGGGCCGGGAGGTGAGCGGTGGAATGCTGCCCGCTCGATCATTGAATACGAACCTTGCCGGAACCGCGCAGCGCGGAATCGCCGGAGTGACAGGCTACAGGTCGAAGACCACCTTGATCGCATGCGTGCGGCGCTTCTCGGTCGCGGTGCGGATGGCCTGGCGATACTCCGCGAGAGGGAAGCGGTGAGTGATCAGGTTCTCGATGCGCATTCGGCCGCTGCGTTGGAACCGGATGGCCCATTCGAAATCGTGCCGGCGTGTGCCCTGCCACTCGCTGGTGGCGTGGGTCTTGGATCCAACGAGGTCCACTTCCTGGTACCAGATCGGGTTGAGGTCCACCCGCAGTAGCGTGAGGTCGATGCCGACCAGGACCACTGTGCCGCGGGCGCGCGTCCAGCGCAGCGCATCGGTGATGGAGGTCGAACTGCCCACGCAGTCGTAGACCACATCGAACCCGCCCATCAGCATCCCGCGGTTGAGCGGCGCGGTGTAAGCCCGCCCGCCGGTCAGGCGCGCCATCTCGGCATACACATCGCCGCCGGTCACGACGTCGTCGGCGCCACATTGGCGGGCAGCCTGGGCCTGGTACGGATGGCGCGCCAGCGCGGTGAGCCGCGCACGCGGGCGGAAGGCGCGCACAGCCTGCATCGTCAACAGGCCGATGATGCCTGCACCCAGGACGAGCACTTGCTCCTGCGCGCCCGGCGGGCGGCGCAGCACGCCGTGGATCGCCACCGACATCGGCTCGATCATCGCCGCCTGATCGTCGCTCAAATCATCCGGGACGGGAAAGACGTTGCTGGCCTGCGCGGTGTAGCCGTCGCTCCAGCCTCCGCCGACGCCGACCATCCCTCCCGCGTTCTCGCACAGATTGTTCAAGCCAGACTGACAGAACCTGCAGGCCGGGTCGATCCCCAATTCGTGGCAACTGGCGCCGGTCTCGCGATGCTCCATGACCACGCGCTGACCGGGGTGCAGCTTTTTCACCTGGCGCCCCACTTCCACGACCTCGCTCACCACTTCATGACCGAGATAGAAGCGCGAGTTGCCAGGCAGAGCGGCTGGCCCGATGGCCGGGTCTGCATGGACGTGGAAGAGCGACAGGTCGCTCGCGCAGAGGCCGCATACGCGGTTGCGCACGCGCACGCCGCTCGGCCCGGGCAGCGGCGGTTCGGGGATATTCGCCAGGCGGGCTGACGAGAGCGGGCTGAATACGACGGCCGGCCACACCGGCCGCAGCACTTTGACCATGAGCATCTTGGGGATGATCTTGTCGACGTAGATCGTGCGCATGAGGGCCCCTCCTCCGATTGGCTGCACCCACGGGCGACACTCAAACACCGCAGCGTACCTCTGGCTGGTCGAGAGTTCGATGGGGCGACGCGCGGCAGGGATGAGAGCGGCTAGGCCAGGGTGGCACGCACGGCGTGGCATAAGACGCACGCCGGATCGTCACACAGTAGTGCGGCGGGGTCCTGGCGCATCCACGCGGCGGCGGCATGCAACAAGTCGCGCAACGGGATGGCCTGCAGGTGGGCCGAACCGAGCCAGGCCTCGCGCGCGATACCACGCAAGCGTGGGCCGATGGCCGCGAACCCGCGCGAGCACCCGGGAAAGCCCGGGCACTCGACCACGCCCTCCGGAGTGAGCGCCCAGCGCACGAACTGCTTGCGCCCGGCGCGCTGGGCTGCCAGATGGAGTGCCACATCGGCCGTATGGTCGGCGCCCAGCAACACCACCTCGCCGCCGCGTGTCGCCAATTGCCCGAGCGGCCCCCACGGCTCGGCCAGCGACTGTTTATCCAGCAGCTCGTCTGCGCCGACGCCGACAAACGAAAGGATGGGGTGGCTCGAACGGTGGGCGCCCTGAATGCGGCGCAGCGCCTCGGGCAGCGGGCCGAGCGAGGTATGGGCCGGCATGTCGGCACGGAAGAACTCAGCTTCGGCGTTGGCCTCCGTGGTGCCGCGATATGTCATGCCGTTGCCCTCCGGTCCAAAGGGCGGCGTGACCATTGTCTGGAAGGTGAAGGCGGGAGCCACGACGGCGGCGCATGAGGCCAGCAGCGCGCCGGCCAGGGAGGCGATGTCGCCGCGCACCTCGTCGAGCCATTCCGGCGCGCCAACGGCCAGCACTGGCACGCTCGGATCGAGGCCGAGCTCGCGCAAGGAATGCACTGCATCGCGATAGCCTAGGCTGGGCGCCATTCAAGCTCCGCTTGCACACCCATGCCGCGATCGGTGACGGCATCTTCGGCATGCATGTAACCGAGAATACCCGGGCTGGCCAGCAGGCGCAGCAGCTCGGACGGCCAGGAGACGAGCCGCCGGTTGACAAAGAAGGCCTGGGTGCGCTCGCTTTGTCTTGTCAAGAGGAAGTCAGCCCTTGTCCAGCCGATCAGGTGAGGGCGGGAAATCCCCGCCTTCTACTCCTCCTCGATCTCGCTGCGCTTCTTGCCTTTGCCGAGTTGGACCGATCGCTGGAAGGCGGCCCACACCGCACGCGAGAGTGCCGTGCGCACACCGGCCTTTTCCAGGTAGTAGAGCGCCTCGGCCGAAGTGCCGCCGGGCGAGGTGACCTGGTTGCGCAAGCGGGCCAGATGCTGCGGCGTGTGCAGTGCGTACTCGACCGAGCCTTTGACCGTTTGCAGCACGAGCTTCTCGGCCAGATAGCGTGGGAAGCCAAGATGCACGCCGGCATCTACCAGCCCCTCCATCAACAGGAAGACGTAGGCCGGTCCGGTGCCCGAGAGCGCCGTGGCCATATCCAGGTAGTCTTCCTCCTCGACGAAGACCTCCTCGCCGAGCGCGCCCAACACGGCGCGCGCCTGCTCGCGTTGGGCCTCGCTTGCGGCGGCCGAGGCGGTCCACACGGTCATGCCCTGGCCGATCTGGGCCGGCGTGTTGGGCATCGAGCGCACCAGGCTAGCATGCTTGAGGCCCTGGGCTAGAGAGGCCAGGCGCGCGCCGGCGACGATCGAGAGGACCAAGGCCTTTTCCGGGATGCGGCCAGCGAGCTGGACGAGAACCCCCGCCAACATCTGCGGCTTGACCGACAGCACGACCAGATCGGCGCCCTGCAGCGCGGCCAGGTTGTCGCTGGTGACCTGCACGCCGTAGGCTGAGGCAAGTTCCGCCCCGCGCTCAGCGCGCGGGCCGGAGGCGATCATGTCCGTAGGCGCGACCAGGTGCTGTGCAAGCATGCCCTTGATCATCGCCTCGGCCATCGTGCCCGAGCCGATGAAGCACACCCGGCTGAAGTTCAACATCTCACTCCTCCCACTTCCACAACGCGAGAGCATCCATGAATTCGTGCGCGGTGAGATCCAGGTGCACCGGGGTTACCGAAGCATAACCCTGCGAGAGGGCCCAGAAATCGGAGCCCTCCTCCGAGACGCCGGTGGGTGGCGGCCCGCCGATCCAGTAGTAGGGTTTGCCGCGCGGGTCGAGGCGTCGCACGAGTTCGTCGCGGTAGACGCGCAACCCCTGGCGCGTGATGCGCACACCGCGGATCTTCTCGTACGGCACGCAGGGAACGTTCAGGTTGAGCAGCGTGTCCTTGGGCAGACCGTGCGCCAGCACCTGGCGTGCCACACGCTCGGCCATGTGCGCGGCCGGCGTGTAGTCGCACGGCTCGGTCTGGTCTTCGGGCAGGTCGAGCGAGACCGCCACCGCGGGCACACCGCTGATCACGGCTTCCATGGCGGCCGTGACGGTGCCCGAGTAGGTCAGGTCGTGGCCTACGTTGATGCCGGCGTTGATGCCGGAGACCAGCAGGTCGATCTTCTCCGGGATGATGCCGAGCATCGCCAGCGCAACGCAGTCGGAGGGTGCGCCGTCGGAGGCGAGCGCGGGCGTACCATCTGCCAGATGCACAGGCTTCACGCGCAGCGGTTTATGCAGCGTCTTGACGTGACCACTGGCGGACCAGTTGTGATCGGGCGCGAGCACCGAAATCGCGCCCAGGGGGCGCAGCGCCTGCGCCAATGCCAGCAGCCCGGCTGAAGTGATGCCATCATCATTCGTTACCAGAATGTGGGTCACAGCCCCTCCCGCAACAGGTGCACTGCATCAATCCGATTGCTCTCTGCCGAAGATGGCATCCAGGCGCCCCAGCACCTCCGGCGTGAGCTGCGACACGAGGTCGGCCGCCGCCAGGTTTTCGTGCACCTGCTCGACGCGCGAGGCGCCGGTGATGACACTGCTCACGGTCGGCGTGCGTAGGCACCAGGCGATCGCCAGTTGGGCGGGTGAGAAGCCCAGTTCGCGAGCCAGGGCAGTGTAGGCACGCGCCTTGGCCAGGCGCTCTTCGGTCAACGTTTCCTCGCGCAACCATTCGTACCCGTGCAGTGTGGCCCGCGAGCCGGGTGGAATGTTATCGTTGTATTTCCCGGTGAGCAGCCCGAAGGCCAACGGGCTCCACGTGGTGAGCCCGACGCCCAGCGTCTCACACACCCATTTGAGGTCGCGCTCGACGCGCCCGCGGCGGTACAGGTTGTACTGGGGCTGCTCCATCGTCGGCGGAACGCCGCCGATCTCGCGTGCGAGGCCGTGCGCAGCGGAGATCTGCGCGCCAGCCCATTCGCTGGTGCCCCAGTAGAGCACCTTGCCCTGGCGCACCAGGTCACTCATCACGCGCACGATCTCCTCGACGGGCGTCTCGGGGTCGAAGCGATGGCAGAAGTACAGATCAACGTAATCCGTGCCCAGGCGCTTGAGCGAAGCATGGATCGATTCAAAGATGTGTTTGCGTGAGAGGCCGCGCGCGTTCGGATTCTTGCCCGTCGCGAAGAAGACCTTGGTGGAGAGCACGAGATCGGTGCGCGTCATCCCCTTGATCGCTTTGCCCACCACCGTCTCGGCGTTGCCGTTGGCGTATATGTCGGCATTATCGAAGAAGATCACTCCGCGCTCGAAGGCAGCCTGCACGCAGCGGGTGGTCACGTCTTGATCCACCTGGCCGCCGAAAGTGACCCAGGCGCCCAGGGAAAGTTCGCTGACGCGTAGCCCGGAACTACCCAGTCTTCGATAATTCATGTTGTGACTCCTCAGGAGTGGCGGCGCTGCGCTGCAGGGGGTTGACGCAGTCGCCGGCGAGGGGATGCGATGATTATAACGTCCGCTCCGCCAGCGGCTTGACCATGTGGTGAAAACCGGGATACCCCGTCGCACGGGCGTAGCGCGCCGAGGTAAAAGTGGCGGCCACGTGGTACCCCAGCCGCTCATACAGCCGCTGCGCCTCCGGATTGGTGAGATCGACCGAGAGCGAGCACGCGCGCAGACCGATCTGGTGCGCCTGGCGTTCGGCTTCAGTCAGAAGGCTCGTGCCCAATCCGCGGTGGCGCCACCTGGGCGCCACACCCACCGTGTCGACGTACAGCTCATCGCGCGCGGCTTCCGGTCGGATGAGGAATGGCAGCCATCGCGAGGCGAAGCGCAGCCCGGTGGCGAGGCCCGTGTAAAGGGTCACGGCGGGCACGAGTCTCCACGTGAGGCGCAGCAGTCGATCGCCCGGGATCGCGAGCACGAGCCCCGCCACGTCCTGGCCGCTTTGCGCGACGGTCCCGAACAGGTGGCTGAAGCGATGGCTCCTTTGCGCGTAGAGCGCCGCCATCAGTGCCTCGGTGTGCACCTCATCGGGCTGGCAAAACATGTAGTGCGCAAAGCTGCCCCACGCGGCGTAGATGAGCTGCGCGGCGTCGGCGGCATCGCGTGCATTCGACGGCCGAAACAAGAACCCATGATTGATTGGCGAGCGCGCTAGCGAGTCGGCAGTTGGCATGATTGTTTCGCGCACGGCGCAAGTCCGAGTTGGGTTGTGCATTGGGCGGAAGCATCGGGATTATACGAGGGGCTCGGGTTGCCACGGCGTGGGCAGAAAACGGCGGAACTTGGCCGAGAACCCCAGCCCAACCTATACAAATCCCCTCGCGGGCGATAGAATGCCCGCACCCTGGCGGAAGGGGCCGGGGATGAGGCGCAATGAAGAATCCCACCCGCGATCGAATTCATCCGTCGGCCGAAGGCAGCCAAGAGGCCGCCGCGCGCCCATTGCGCCGGCCGGAATGGATCAAAGTGCGCGCACCCAGCGGCGAAACCGTCGAGTGGCTGCGTGGGCTGATGCGTTCGAAAACGCTGCATACGGTGTGCGAAGAGGCCATGTGCCCCAACATGGGCGAATGCTGGGGCTCGGGTACGGCCACCTTCCTTATGATGGGCGACGTCTGCACGCGTTCCTGCGGTTTCTGCGACATCAAGCATGGACGCCCCGGGCCGCTGGACATGCTCGAGCCGGAGCGTGTGGCTCAAGCGGTCAAAGCGATGAACCTGCGCCATGCAGTCATCACCAGCGTCAACCGCGATGAACGCAAAGACGGCGGCGCGCCGATCTTCGCGGCCGTCATCCGCCGCATCCGCGAGATCCACCCGGGCTGCTCGATCGAAGTGCTCATCCCGGATTTCAAGGGCAGCCAGGATGCGTTGCGCCTCGTGGTCGAGGCACGCCCAGAGATTCTCAACCACAATGTCGAGACCGTGCCGCGCCTGTTCCGCACGGTGCAGCCGCAGGACCGCTACGAGTGGGCCCAGGCCACGCTCTCGAATGCCAAGCGGATCGATGCGGAGGTCCTGACCAAATCGGGCATCATGCTCGGGCTGGGCGAGACCTTCGCCGAAGTGGTGGCGGTGATGCGCGACCTGCGTTCCTGGGGCGTCGAGATTCTCACCGTGGGTCAGTATCTCC
>Ga0153916_10004122_pt1 | contig 10940 bp, 9 predicted proteins | sample Opewatmetagenome_FD_109642 | JGI IMG/M metagenome (GOLD analysis project Ga0153916, IMG submission 109642) | Freshwater wetland microbial communities from Ohio, USA - Open water 3 Core 3 Depth 4 metaG | ecosystem: Environmental > Aquatic > Freshwater > Wetlands | place: USA: Ohio, Lake Erie, Old...
ACCGCCACGGTCGACTTGCCCACGCCGCCTTTGCCCCCGAGGACGGCGATCACGTGGCGGCCCGTGCCATAGCCTTCGCCGCCGCGGTAGACGCGGCCGCCCGCGCGAACTTCGATCGTGGTGTCTGGCCAGGCTTCCGACAGGCACCTGTGGACGCGCGCGAGCAACTCGTTTGACGGCGCATTGACGCCGAGGCTCGCGACGATCCAGTCGCCCTCGACGAGCACCGACGCCACGTCGTCCGGGGACGAGAACAGCGACCCGCGATCGTCCGCGGCCTGCGTGAGCAGCGCCCGCACCGTCGGTTCGTCTGGAAGGGATTCTGACATCTCCATATTGGTTGAGTATACGACCGAGGCCTTTACTGATTGCGGTCATTTCGCCAGCCACTGACAATGATCTCATGCCGGAGAAACCCGCGCCTGACCTCGACGCGCTGCTGCGCTATCGCCAGAAGCGCGACTTCGCCCGCACGCCGGAGCCCGCGGCCGGCGCACCGGGCGCCGAGCAGGGCGACCTGACGTTCGTCGTGCAGCAGCACGCGGCCACGCGCATGCACTGGGACTTCCGGTTGGAGGTCGACGGCGTGCTGACGTCGTGGGCCGTGCCGAAGGGGCCGTCCCTCGACCCGAAGGACAAGCGGATGGCCGCGCAGGTGGAGGACCACCCGTACGACTACGGCGCCTTCGAGGGCGTGATCCCGAAGGGCAACTACGGCGCCGGCCAGGTGATCGTCTGGGACGAGGGGACGTACACGCCGGACGAGGGCGGCGTCTACTCGTGGGGCGACCGGGAGCAGGGCAGCGCGCGCATGCGCGAGGGGCTCGCTGCCGGCAAGCTCTCGTTCACGCTGCGCGGCAAGAAGCTGCGCGGCTCGTGGACGCTGGTGCGGACGGCGCGCGACCCGAAGGACTGGCTGCTGATCAAGCACCGCGACGAGTACGCATCCACGCGCGACGTGCTCGAGGAAGACCGCTCGGTGCTGAGCGGCGTCACGATCCGCGACCTGAAGGAGGGCCGCATGCCGCGGATGGCGCCGGCCGCGGCGGGAGGCGCGCCGCACGCCGCTGCGCGACAGGCGCCCTTCCCGAGCGCGCGCACGCTGCGGCCCATGCTGGCGACGCTGATCGACGCGCCGTTCTCGCGGCCGGGCTGGCTGTTCGAACCGAAGCTGGACGGCGTGCGGGCGCTGGCGTTCGTACGCGACGGCGAGGTGGAGCTGCGGAGCCGGCGCGGCAATCAGATCACGGCGCAGTACCCGGAGGTCGTGCGCGGGCTGCAGGCGCAGCCGGTGACGTCGGCCGTGTTCGACGGCGAGATCGTCGCGGTCAACGAGCAGGGGGCGCCGGACTTCCAGGAGCTGCAGCCGCGCATCAACCTGTCGAAGCCGGCGGAGGTCGAGCGGGCGGCGGCGGACACGCCGGCGTACTTCTACGTGTTCGACCTGCTGTATCTCGACGGCTACGACCTGCGCGAGGTGCCGCTCGAGGAGCGGAAGTCGCTGCTGTGGCGCACGCTCGCGCCGCACGACCACATGAAATACGTCGAACACGTGCGCGATGACGGCGAGGACCTCTACGCCGCGGCCGCCGGTCTCGGGTTCGAGGGGATCGTCGCCAAGCGCGCGACCAGCTCGTACGAGGCGGGCGTGCGGAGCCGGGCGTGGCTGAAGATGAAGAGCGTGCTGGAGCAGGAGTTCGTCGTCGGCGGCTACACAGAGGGCGAGGGCGCGCGCCGCACGACGTTCGGCGGCCTGCTCATCGGCTACTACGACGGCGACGAGCTGCGCTTCGCGTCGAGCGTCGGCTCGGGGCTGACGGAGGCGGCGCTCGTCGACATCAAGAAGCGGCTGGAGAAGATTGAGGTCGACGAGCCGCCGTTCGTCAACCCGCCGACGGTGGTCGGCGGGCGCTGGGCCGGCGGCAAGGCCGCGCGCTGCTTCTGGGTGCGGCCGGATCTGGTGGCCCAGGTGCGCTTCTCGGCCTGGACGCGCGAGGGGAACCTGCGCGCGCCGGTCTTTCGGGGCCTGCGGAGCGACGTCGACCCGCGCACCGTGCGGCGCGAGGAGCCGGCGCGGGCGTCCGTCGACGTCGTCACGGACGAGCCGGTGGCCGCCGGCGGCGCGATCGAGCGGGCGGTGGCGTCGATTGTCGAACAGCTCGACCACACGGCGAAGGACGCGTTCCCGCTCGACGTCGGCGACGTGCCGGTCAAACTGAACAATTTGGACAAGGTGTTCTGGCCGGCCACGAAGGACCATCCTCCGCGCACGAAGCGCGAGCTGATCCGCTACTACGCGCGCGTCGCGCCGTACCTGCTGCCGCACCTGAAGGACCGGCCGCTGACGCTGACGCGCTACCCCAACGGCATCGACGGCACGTCGTTCTACCAGAAGCACTGGCCGTCGCCGTTCCCGCGCGAGTTCCACGTCGAGCGCGTGTCGCTGTACTCCGCGCACAACGATGCGGACGGCGACTACATCCTCGTGAACAACCTGCAGACGCTGATCTGGCTGGCGCAGCTCGCCGACCTGGAGATCCATGCCTGGATGTCGCGCGTGGACCCGGAGCCGGACGCGCACGGCCTGCCGACGACCTTCGGCGGGTCGGAGGAGAACATCGAGCGCAGCGTGCTGAACTACCCCGACTTCATGATCTTCGACCTCGACCCGTACATCTACGCCGGCACGGAGAAGAAGGGCGAAGAGCCGGCGCTCAACCGCCGGGCGTTCGAGAAGACGCGCGAGATGGCGTTCGCGCTCAAGGACCTGCTGCAGCAGCTCAGGCTGTCGTCGTTCGTGAAGACGACGGGCAAGACGGGGCTGCACGTCTACGTGCCGGTGCTGCGGCAGTACACGTACGACCAGATCCGCGCGGCCAGCGCCGCCGTCGGCCAATTCATGGTGCAGCAGCACCCGGACGACCTGACGATGGAGTGGCAGACGGTGAAGCGCACTGGCAAGGTGTTCTTCGACCACAACCAGAACACACGCGGCAAGACGCTCGCCGCCGAGTACTCGCTGCGCCCGCTGCCGACGGCTCCCGTCTCCGCGCCGGTCACGTGGGAGGAGCTGGAGCGCGTCTATCCCACGGACTTCGACATCGACACGGAGCCGGAGCGGCTGGCGCGCATCGGCGACCTGTGGGCCGGCATCCTGGACGCCAAGCAGGATCTGAAGGCGCTGCTGGGCGCGTCGTGACGGTCCCGCCGTTTGCTCCCCGCACTGCCGTGGCTTACGGTGAATGCGGTGGCCTCTGATCGGAATTCCGAACTGTTCGCATTGTTGATGCGCCGCACGCTCGACCGGCGCGCGTTTCTGCGTGGCGCGCTGGCGGCGGGCGCGGGCGGCGCGGCGCTGTACGCGTTCGGCTGCGGATCGTCTTCTTCGGGTGGCAAGACGCCCGCGGCCGGGACGGCGGCCGCCCCCACCGGCACGGCGAACCCGTCCGGCATCACGCCATCGCTTCTCACGCAGGAGTTCGTCGCCGGACAGGACAACCGCTTCGCCGTCGGCCTGCTGAACAGCCAGCGCAAGCTGGTGAAGAACGCCGACGTACACCTCCGGTTCTTCACGATCGGCGCCGACGGGCAGACGGGAACGCTCCGGGGCGAGGGCGACGCCCAGTTCGTCGAGCTGAACGTGCCGGGCGCGCACACGCACGACAGCAGCCCGCAGGGCGACGTCGCGGACGACAGTGTCGCCTTCTACGTCGTTAACACGCCGTTCGACGTCGCCGGCAAGTGGGGCGTGGAGATGACCGTGACGCCGAAGGACGGCAGCGCGCCGGCGCAGGTGCGCGTGCCGTTCGACGTGCTCGAAACGTCGAAGAGCCCGGGCATCGGCGCGGTGCCGCCGGCCAGCCGCAACGACACGACGGAGACCAATCCGAACACCGCCAGCCTCTGCTCGCGCATCCCGGCCTGCCCGCTCCACGACAAGGTGATCGGCGACCTGCTCGGGAAAGGGCGGCCGCTGGTCGTGCAGTTCAGCACGCCCGCCTACTGCGCAACGCGCTTCTGCGGGCCCGTGCTGGAGGTGCTGCTGACGCAAGTGCCGCAGTACCAGGACCGCGTCGACTTCGTACACATCGAGGTCTGGCAGGACGTCCAGCTCCAGCAGTACCGGCCCGCGGTGAAGGAGTGGAACCTGCCCGGCGAGCCCTACACCTTCTTCATGGGCAAGGACGGCAAGGTCGTCGGCAAGCTGGAGGCGATCTTCAGTGACGAGGAGTTGGCGTCGGCGCTGACGCAGCTCGTGAAGCTGTAGCCGCAGCGCGGGCCGTCGAGTTTCGCGTTATGGTTTGGTATAGCCGGATCGACCTCGACATAAGAACACCATCGCCGAACCGCACCTCTGGATCCAGGACGATCGGCCGGGCAGGGGCGGGCCATCCGCCCCTGTTACGTGGCCCCGGCCAGCGTGTATTTTACGACAAAGATGCATTTTAAGTCACTTTTCGCTTGATATGGCGAAGCCGGCCCCGTAGGATCAAAGTGCCATGAAATCGACCCGAGACCTGATGCGCGAATTGCTCGCGGCCCGCGGCGAAGCTACCGTTGGCGAGATTGCCGGGACGCTGGGGCTGAACCAGGCCAACATCCGCCGCCACCTCGAAGTGATGCGCGCGGAGGGGCTGGTGGACGTGCGGATCCAGCGTGGGGCGCTCGGCCGGCCGTCGTACGCGTACCGGCTGACCGAGCGGGCGGAGGAGCTGAGCGGGCACTACCCGCGGCTCGTCAACCGCATGTTTCGGCGCATCGCCGCGCTGCCCGCCGACCAGGCGGCGCGGGGCAACGAGCTCCTGTCGCAGGTCTTCGACGGCGTCGCGGAGGATATCGCGGTCACGTACATGCCCCTCGTCACCGGCGTGACGATGGAAGAGCGCGTCGCGGAGACGAGTAACGCGCTGCGCGACGAGGGGATCGTCGACCACTGGCGCAAGGACGACGACGGCTTCCACCTGATGAATACCGCCTGCCCGTACCGCAAGGCCGCCGAATCGTCCGAGGCGCCGTGCCACGCTGATACGCGCGTCGTCGAGATGCTGATCGGCGCGCCGGTCGAGCTGGTGGCGCGCATGGTCGACGGACACGCGACGTGCGAGTACGTCGTGCGCGGAATGCAGCAGCAAGAGGCCGGTGCGCCGAAGCGCCGGCGCGCGCGCCCGAGGGCGCGCACCACGAAGTAACAGCGTTCGCCGCGAGAAAGAGAAGAGGACGGATGGCAGAGGAAGTTCTACTGAAGATCAGCGGCCTGACGGTCGCCGTCGAGGGGAAGCAGATCCTGAACGGCGTCGACCTGACGGTGAACCGCGGCGAAGTGCACGCGATCATGGGGCCAAACGGCTCCGGCAAGAGCACGCTGGCCAACTCGCTCATGGGGCACCCGCGCTACGCGATCACGGGCGGCTCGGTGCTCTTCAAGGGCGAGGACATCCTGGGCCTGGCGCCGGACGAGCGCGCCCGCCGCGGCATGTTCCTCGCGTTCCAGTACCCGACGGGCATCCCGGGCGTGACGATGGTGAACTTCCTCCGTCAGGCGATGAAGGCGGTGCGCGGCCAGGACGTACCCGTGCGCGAGTTCCGCGAGAAGCTGCTGGCGACAATGAAGCTGCTGAAGATGGATGAGCAGTTCGCGCGCCGCTACGTCAACGAGGGGTTCTCCGGCGGCGAGAAGAAGCGCGCCGAGATCCTCCAGATGGGCATCCTCAACCCCGACCTCGCCGTCATGGACGAGACTGACTCGGGGCTCGACATCGACGCGCTGCGCACGGTGGCCGAGGGCGTGAACGCGCTGACGACGCCGAAGCTCGGCGTCGTGCTGATCACGCACTACCAGCGCCTCCTGAACTACATCAAGCCGCAGTTCGTGCATATCCTCTACCAGGGCCGGATGATCCACTCGGGCGGGCCGGAGCTGGCGCTGCAACTCGAGTCCGAAGGGTACGATCCGGTCATCGAGAAGTACGGCCGCGTGCTCGCCGCGACCGGAGAGAAGGCATAGCCATGGTTGCGAAGATCACGCCGAAGATCGCGGAGCAGGACGGCTACAAGTTCGGCTTCAACGACAACGACAACGCGACGTACACGTACCGCACCGAGAAGGGGCTGAGCGAGGACGTCGTGCGCGAGATATCGCGCGTCAAGGAAGAGCCGCAGTGGATGACCGACTTCCGCGTGAAGTCCTACCACCACTTCCTCGAGAAGCCGATGCCGACGGGCTTCTGGGGCGGCAGCATCCAGAACTACGACCTGGACTTCAACGACATCTACTACTTCGCGCGCGCCTCCGACCGCGCCGAGCGCGACTGGTCGGACGTGCCGGAGTACATCAAGGACACATTCGACAAGCTGGGCATCCCGGAGGCGGAGAAGAAGTTCCTGGCGGGCGTGGGCGCCCAGTACGACTCCGAGGTCGTGTATCACAGCATCCGGGAGGACCTGGAGAAGCTGGGCGTGATCTTCGTCGACACGGACAGCGCTGTGCGTGATTACCCGGAGATCGTGCGGCAGTACCTGGGCACCATCGTGCCGCCGGCGGACAACAAGTTCGCCGCGTTGAACAGCGCCGTCTGGTCGGGCGGCAGCTTCGTGTACGTGCCGGCCGGCGTGAAGGTGGACATCCCGCTCCAGGCCTACTTCCGCATCAACAAGGAGAACATGGGCCAGTTCGAGCGGACGCTGATCATCGCCGAGGAGGGCAGCTACGTCCACTACGTGGAGGGCTGCACCGCGCCCACCTACAGCACCGACTCGCTGCACAGCGCCGTCGTCGAGATCATCATCAAGAAGGGCGCCCGCGTACGCTACACGACGATCCAGAACTGGTCGAACAACGTCTTCAACCTCGTGACGAAGCGCGCGGCCGCCTACCAGGACGCCGTCATGGAGTGGGTCGATGGCAACCTGGGCTCGCGACTGACGATGAAGTACCCCAGCGTGTACCTGATGGAGCCGGGCGCGCACGGCGAGATCCTCTCGTTGGCGATGGCGGGCAATGGCCAGCACCAGGACGCTGGCGGCAAGGTCGTGCACGTCGCTCCGGACACGACCTCGACGATCATCTCGAAGTCGGTGTCGAAGGGCACGGGCCGCACGAGCTACCGCGGCGCGCTGAAGGTGTACCCGGGCGCCGTGCGCTCGAAGTCGACGGTGCGCTGCGACGCGCTGCTGCTCGACAAGGAGTCGCGCTCAGACACGTATCCGCTGATGGAGATCGAGGAGGAGCAGGTGAACATCGGCCACGAGGCTTCCGTCTCGAAGGTCGGTGAGGACCAGCTCTTCTACCTGCAGAGCCGCGGCATCAGCGAGGTCGAGGCGACGAAGATGATCGTCAACGGCTTCGTGGAGCCAATCGTGAAAGAGCTGCCGATGGAGTACGCGGTGGAGCTGAACCGCCTCATCGAGCTGCAGATGGAAGGCGCCGTCGGCTAAGCGCGACGCAGGGCGCAGCCTTGCGGCCGAAGACGCTGATTCGGAGATGAGATGACGCAGGAAGTGCTGGCGCCCGGCATCACGGGCCTGACGCAAACGGACGTCGACAAGGTGTCGGCGCGCCGCGACGAGCCCGCGTGGCTGCGAGAGCGGCGTGTCGCCGCCTGGCGGCTGTACGAGTCGATGGACTTTCCCGACCCGTACGACGAGGAATGGCGCCGCACGGATGTCCGCGCGATCGCGTTCGAAGGCCTGCGGCCACTGAGCGCGTCGGCGCCGGTGCGCGAGGCCGGCGCGCTGCCGGAGGCGCTGCGCGCCGCGTGGGGCGACGAGGCTGTCGCGGGCCGCGTCGTGCAGCACGATTCCGACGTCGTGTATGCGCAGCTCGACGAGGCGCTGCGGGCGAAGGGCGTCGTCCTGACGGACATGCACGCGGCCGCGCGCGAGCACGCGGAGCTGTTCCGCAAGCATTTCGCGCAGACGGTGCAGCTCGAGGAATGGAAGTACCTGGCGCTCAACGCCGCGCTGTGGAGCGGCGGCTGTTTCCTGTACGTCCCAAGCGGCGTCGAGGTCGAGCTGCCGGTGCAGCTTGCGACGGTCGCCTCGGCCGAAGGGCTGGCGCTGTTCCCGCGTACACTGATCGTCGTCGAGCGCGGCGCGAAGCTGACGTTCGTCGACGAGACGGCGTCGCCGGACCAGGCCGCGAGGGCGTTTGTCAGCGCCGCCGTCGAGATCGTCGTCGGCGACGGCGCGAAGGTCGATTACTACGACGTCAACGGTTGGGGCAACAACGTCTACAACTTCAAGACGGTGCGGGCCGTCCTGGGCCGCGACGCCGAGTTCCGGGCGACGGTGGCCGGCATCGGCAGCAAGCTCACGAAGATGCGCGTGGACGCGCAGATGCCGCAGCCGGGTGCGCGCACCGAGCTGCTGGGCGTGACCTTCGGCAGCGGCGACCAACACTTCGACTACAACACGCGCCAGGAGCACACAGGCGACCACACGACGAGCGACCTGCTGTTCAAGTCGGCGCTCACCGACAGCGCGTCGCTGGTCTGGTATGGGATCACGCGCATCAACCCCGGTGCGAGCGCCAGCGAGGCGAACCAGACGTCGCGTAATCTGCTGCTCAGCGAGCACGCGAAAGCGGCGCCGATCCCCGTCCTGGAGATCGAGGCGTACGACGTGACAAAGTGCAGCCACGGCGCGACAGCCGGACCGGTTGACGAGAACGAACTGTTCTACCTGCAATCCCGCGCCATCCCGCGGGACGTCGCCGAGCGGATGCTGGTGGAGGGGTTCCTCGCCGACGTCATCGACCGCATCCCCGACGAGCGGCTGCGCCGGCGCGTGCTGGATGCCGTCATGGCGAAGGTCGGCGGCCGCGCCGACACGCTGTCGCTCGAAGAAGTGCTCGGAGACTAGGGGAGACCGCGAAAGACGTGAGTGAGTTCGTAACGGTAGCGCAGGTAGCGGATACACCGCCCGGAACGATCAGCGTGCACGAGGTGAACGGCACGCGTATCGCGCTCTGCAACGTCAACGGGCGCTTCTACGCCATCGACGACCTCTGCACCCACGACGGCGGCCCGCTCGACCAGGGCGAGCTGCAGGGCGAGCTGGTGGAGTGCCCGCGCCACGGCGCGAAGTTCGACGTGACGACCGGGCGCGCGGTCGTGCTGCCGGCGGTGCGGCCGGTCAAGACCTATCCGGTGCGGGTCGATGGCGATGACGTGAAGGTGGACGTCGGGTGACGAAGACGTACGACGTCAACGAGATCCGCAAGGACTTCCCCATCCTGGGGCGCAGGGTGCGCGGCCGCCCGCTCGTGTACCTCGACAACGCGGCGACGACGCAGAAGCCGCGGCAGGTGATCGACGCGCTCGTCCACTACTACGAGCACTACAACGCCAACATCCACCGCGGCCTGCACACGCTGGCCGAGGAGGCGACGGCCGCCTACGAGGCGTCGCGCGTCAAGACCGGCCGCTTCATCAACGCCGAGCACCCGGATGAGGAGATCATCTTCACGCGCAACACCACGGAGTCGATCAACCTGGTCGCCAACGCGTGGGGGCGGAAGTCGCTGAAGCCGGGCGACGAGATCGTCTTCTCGGCGATGGAGCACCACAGCAACCTGATCCCGTGGCAGCTCATCGCGCTGGCGACGGGCGCGAAGCTGAAGTTCATCGAGATCGACGGCACGGGCCACCTCGTCTGGGACGACGTGCTGGCGAAGATCAGCGAGCGCACGAAGATCGTGGCGATCTCGCAGATGTCGAACGTGCTGGGGACGATCAACGACGTGAAACGCATCGCTGAGGTGGCGCACCGCTTCGGTGCCGTGGTGCTCGTCGACGGGGCGCAGAGCGTGCCGCACATGCCTGTCGACGTGCAGGACCTGGGCTGCGACTTCCTGGCATTCTCATCGCACAAGATGCTGGGCCCGACGGGCGTCGGCGTGCTGTACGGCAAGCGCGACGCGTTGAACGCGATGGACCCGTTCCTCGGCGGCGGCGAGATGATCAAGCGCGTCACGTTCGAGGAGAGCACCTACGCCGACCTGCCGCACAAGTTCGAGGCCGGCACGCCGAACATCGCCGACGTGATCGCCTTCGGTGCGGCGATCGATTACCTCGAGGCGCTCGGCATGGAGGCCGTCCGCGAGCACGAGATCAGCCTGACGCAGTACGCGATCGACCGGCTGAGCCAGGTCGAAGGCGTCACCGTGTACGGGCCGACGGACGCCGTGGAGAAGGGCGGCGCCGTGACGTTCAACTACGGCGACCTCCACCCGCACGACCTGAGCCAGGTGCTCGACCAGCACGGCATCGCCATCCGGGCCGGCCACCACTGCGCGCAGCCGCTGATGCGCTGGCTGGGCGTCGTGGCGACGGCGCGCGCGAGCTTCTATCTTTACAACAGGGAGGACGAGGTCGACGCGCTGATCGACGGCATCAGGGCCAGTGACCGGATTTTCGGGCATGCCACAGCAAGAGCTGGAGCTGGATGAGCTCTACCGGGAGCTGATCCTTGACCATTACAGGCACCCCCGCCACCACGAGAAGCTCGCCGGCGCGGATGTCGTCGCCGAGGGCTACAACCCGGTGTGCGGCGACGAGATCGAGATGCAGCTCAAGTTCGACGGCGACACGCTGACTGGCATCGGTCTCGTCGGCCGTGGCTGCTCGATCAGCCAGGCGTCCGGCTCGATGATGTCGGACCTGGTGCTGGGCAAGGACGTCGGAGAGATCCGGCGGCTGTCGGACGAGTTCAAGGGGATGATGACCGACGCCGGTGCGCCGGTGCCCGAGGATCTCGGCGACCTCGAAGCCCTGCAGGGCGTCGCGAAGTTCGCGGTGCGCGTGAAGTGCGCGACGCTCGCCTGGCACACGCTCGCCGACGGCATCGAGCAGCACGAGAAGGGCGGCAATGTGGCGAGGCGAGAGGAAGCGTGAGGTGATGCGATGTCGGTGAAGGGCTTGCTGTCCGAAGAGTTGATCATG
>Ga0153916_10004123_pt1 | contig 10939 bp, 20 predicted proteins | sample Opewatmetagenome_FD_109642 | JGI IMG/M metagenome (GOLD analysis project Ga0153916, IMG submission 109642) | Freshwater wetland microbial communities from Ohio, USA - Open water 3 Core 3 Depth 4 metaG | ecosystem: Environmental > Aquatic > Freshwater > Wetlands | place: USA: Ohio, Lake Erie...
CCTTGAGATACTTGTCCACTTCCATCCCGAAGTGGAGCTTCTCCGCCTCGATGATCTCCGCAAGCTCCGCCAGCGATTTCCGCCCGAAGTTGCGGAATTTCAGCAGCTCCGACTCCTCACGGTGGACCAGATCGGCGATGGTCTTGATATTCGCAGCCCGGAGACAATTGTGGGACCGGACTGAGAGCTCGAGCTCGTCGACGGGGGTCATGAGGATCTTGCGCAGGCGCTGGAACTCGGCGTCCTGCTCCGTTTCCTCCTTCGGCGTCTCCGGCTCAGTGTCGAAGTTGATGAAGAGCTGGATGTGATCCCGGAGAATCCTTCCCGCGTGCGCAAGGGCGTCCTCGGGGGGGAGCGAGCCGTCCGTCTCCACCTCGAGCGTCAGCTTCTCATAGTCGGTCTGCTGACCCACGCGCGTGGTTTCGACGAAATACCGCACGTTCCGGATCGGCGTGAACACGGAATCCACCGTGATCACCCCGGCCGGCTGGTCCGCGGTCTTGTTCTCCTCCGCGGTGACGTAGCCGATACCGCGCCCCAGGCGGAGCTCCATCTCGCCGGTCACATCGGCGTTCAGCGTGGCGATATGCAGGGCGGGATTCAGGATCTCGACGTCCGGGTTGGCCTTCTGCAGGTCGCCCGCCGCCAGCACGCCGGGCCCTTTCAGCGAAACAAGGATCCGGTTGGTCTTCTTGTTGATCAGCTTCATCCTGACCTGCTTCAGATTCAGCACGACCTCCGGAACATCTTCCACAATGCCGGGAATCGAGGTGAACTCGTGCAGCACTCCATCCACGCGGAACGCGGTGATTGCGGTCCCCGGAAGAGAGGAGAGGAGCACCCTCCGCATCGCGTTCCCGATGGTCACGCCGAAGCCCTTTTCCAGGGGTTGCACGATGAACCGTCCGAACATCGGTGTGCGGGTGGCCTCATCGAGCTGGATCTTCTCCGGCATCTGAATGGTTCCCGTTGTCATAGCGCGCCTGCCTTCTGCTTACTTGGAATACAATTCGACGACCAGTTGTTCGTCGGCGTTCAGGGGAATGTCCGCCCGCTCGGGGACGTTCAGAAAGGTTCCCGCCATGGCCGCCTTGTCAAGGCTGAGCCAGGGGAGCATGGCGTTGTCTTTCATCCGCTTCATCGACGCGTGAATCACTTCGAGCTGTTTGCTCTTCTCGCGCACGGTCACGGTGTCGCCCGCCCGGAGGAGGTACGACGGGATGTCGACGGGCCGGCTGTTGACCAGGAAATGGCCGTGCACCACCATCTGGCGAGCCGCCTTCCGCGAGGGGGCGAACCCGAGCCGGTAAATCACGTTGTCCAGCCGCCGCTCGAGCAGCTTCACCAGCGTGTCGCCCGTTCTTCCCGTCTGCTTCAGCGCCTTCGCGAACGTGTTGCGGAACTGCGTCTCCATCAACCCGTACGACCGGCGGATTTTCTGCTTCTCGCGCAGCTGAACTCCGTACTCGGAGATCTTTGTCCGCCGCGACTGGCCGTGCTGGCCGGGGGGAAATCCCCGGCGCTCCACCGGACATTTCTCCGTGAAACACTTCGTCCCCTTCAGGAAGAGCTTCTGACGCTCTCTCCTGCAGAGCCGGCAGCTGGGATCCGTATATCGTGCCATGAACTTCCTTCCTGCTGAAAATGGTGTTCGTTACACTCTGCGTCGTTTCGGCGGTCGGCAGCCGTTGTGCGGGATCGGCGTCACGTCGCGGATGCTCGAGATCTCGAGCCCGGCAACCTGCAGCGCGCGGATCGCGGCCTCGCGCCCCGAGCCGGGTCCCTTGACAAAGACCTCGACCTTGCGCAGCCCCAGGCTGTGCGCCGCGCGCGCCGCCGCCTCGGCGGACACCTGGGCGGCAAACGGGGTGTTCTTCCTCGACCCCTTGAACCCGTTCTTCCCCGCCGACGACCAGCTGATGGTGTTGCCGTAAATGTCCGTGATGGTGACGATCACGTTGTTGAACGTCGCCTTGACGAACACCTTCCCGGTGACGTCGACCTGGATCTTCTTTCGCTTCTTGACATCGGCGGTGCCCGCCGCGGGTGTGGTTTTCGCCACGATAGCCTCCTAACAGTACACGTTGATGAACCGGCGCACAGCCTACGTCTTCGCCATCACCTTCTTCTTGCCTGCGACAGTCTTGCGGCGCCCCTTGCGCGTCCGGGCATTCGTCCGCGTCCGCTGTCCGCGCGCCGGAAGCCCCTTGCGGTGCCGCAAGCCGCGGTAACACCCGATGTCCATCAGGCGCTTGATGTTCATCTGCACTTCCGTGCGCAGCGCTCCCTCCACCTTCACGTCCGACGTGATGATACTCCGGATCTTCGAGACCTCGTCGTCCGTCAGATCGCCGACCTTTGTGTCGTAGTTGATCCCGGCCTTCGTCAGAATGGAGCGCGCCGTCGTCCGCCCGATCCCGTAAATGTAGGTCAGGCCAACCTCCGCACGCTTCTTCTTGGGCAAATCGACGCCAGCAATACGAGCCACCCGGATTCCTCCTGGATTATCCCTGCCGCTGTTTGTGCTTCGGATTCTTGCAGATCACCCGGACAACACCCTTGCGCCGGACGATCTTGCAGTTGTTGCAGATCTTCTTGACCGATGAACGTACTTTCATGACTTCTCCGCCTCTCGTGCGATTACTTGTATCGATACGTGATGCGCCCCTTCGTCAAGTCGTACGGGGAGAGCTCCACCGTCACCTTGTCCCCCACGAGAATCTTGATGAAGTTCATCCGCATCTTCCCCGAGATGTGGGCGAGAATCGTGTGCCCGCTCTCAAGCGTCACCTTGAACATCGCGTTCGGCAATGTCTCGGTGATCGTGCCGTCGACCTTAATGGGACCCTGTTTGGCCATAACGCGTCAGAATTTCAGCCTCTCCGTTGCGGATTGCCACCGTGTGCTCGAAATGCGCCGAGGGCCTGCCATCCGCCGTCCGCACGGTCCACCCGTCACTGTCCACCTTCACACGGTACGTCCCGGCGTTGACCATCGGCTCGATGGCGAGCACCATCCCCGGTCGCAGAACCACGCCGGTTCCCCGGACGCCATAGTTCGGGACGGCGGGCTCCTCGTGCAGGTTCCGCCCGACACCGTGCCCGACAAGATCTTTCACCACCGAAAACCCGGCCGCCTCCACGTGCTCCTGGATCGCCGAGGAGATGTCGTACAGGTGATTCCCCGCACGCGCCTGGGCGATCCCCCTGTACAGCGCCTCTTCCGTGACGCGGAGCAACTCCCGCTTCTCCTCCCCGGTCCGCCCCACCGCGAACGTCATCGCCCCGTCACCGTAAAACCCGTTCTTCAGAACGCCGACGTCGATCGAGACTACCTGCCCTTCCTCGAGCGGGGTCGGGGAGGGGAACCCGTGCACCACCTCGTCGTCCAGCGACACGCAGAGCGTCGCGGGAAACAGGTTGCTCGGGTCGTGCCCGTACCCCTTGAACGCCGGCTCAGCTCCCTGCGCGCGGATGTACCCTTCGGCGAGCGTGTCCAGCTCCACCGTCGCCACACCCGGCCTGATCGCACCGCCGACCAACGCCAGCACCTCTGCAACAATCCTGCCGCTCTCTCGCATCAACGCGAGTTCGCCGGTCGACTTCAGCGGAATCTTTCTCATACCCCGATCAGCGCAGACGGCCCTTCATTTTCCCCGATTTCATGAACCCGTCGTAGTGACGCATCAGCAGGTGCGACTCGAGCTGCTGCAACGTGTCGAGGGCGACACCGACCATGATCAGCAGGCTTGTGCCGCCAAAGAACTGCGCGAAGCTCGGCGTCACCTGGAACCGCGACACGAAGGCGGGGAGTATGGCGACGATCGCCAGGAAAATCGACCCCGGCAGGGTAATCTTCGTCAGGATGTTGTCGATGAAGTCCGACGTGTGCTTGCCGGGCCGGATCCCCGGTATGAACCCCCCCTGCTTCTGCATGTTCTCCGCAACATCCTTCGGATTGAACGCGATGGCGGTGTAGAAGTAGGTGAAGAACACGATGAGGATCGCGTAGAACAACGAATACGTGAACGACGTGTACTGGAAGTACCCCGAGAGAGTCGCCATGAACTCGCTCTCCGGGAAAAACGTCAGGATCGTCTGCGGGATGAACATGATCGATTGCGCGAAGATGATCGGCATGACCCCCGCGGTGTTCACCCGGAGCGGGATGTACTGCGTGACGCCCCCGTACACCTTCCGGCCCACCACCCGCTTGGCGTACTGCACCGGAATCCGCCTCGTCCCCTGCGTCACCAGCACAACGCCGGCGACAATGACCACCATGGCCGCGATGATGAGCAGGGATATGATGATGTTCTGGTTCACCTGGAACTGCTCGACGATCGAATGCGGGAACCTCGCGATGATCCCGATGAAGATGATCAGCGATATCCCGTTCCCGATCCCCCTCTCGGTGATCTGCTCGCCCAGCCACATCATGAAGATCGTGCCTGCCGTCAGGAACAGCACCGTGCTCAGGGTGAACACGATCCCCTGGATCTCGGCGGGGACAATCGGAAAGCCCTCGATCTGGAGGCTGCTCAAGCGGACGCTGACGCCCCATCCCTGCAGCGCGGAGACCAGGACCGTCCCGTACCGCGTCAGCTGGGTCAGTTTCTTCCGTCCCTCTTCCCCCTCCTTCGAGAGTTTCTGAAAATACGGCACGACCGCGCCGAGCAGCTGCAGGATGATCGAGGAGCTGATGTAGGGCATGATGCCCAGCGCGAAAACCGCGGCGTTCTTGAACGCGCCGCCGACAAAGAGGTCGTACAACCCGAAGAGCGTGTTCGAGGCCTGGTTGGCCTCCGCCCTGGCCAGCAGAACCGCGTCGACGCCGGGAAGCGTGATGTGCGACCCGACGCGGACGACGATCAGGAGGGCGGCCGTGAAAATGATGCGCGTCCGGAGCTCCTCGATCTTGAATACGTTGCGGAAACTCTCTCCGAGTTTAGCCATTCGACTTCGCCGTAGTGCTGATCATGTTTGCCTTCCCGCCAGCCGCCTGGATCTTCTCCGCCGCAGACTTGCTGAACGCGTGCGCATGAATGTCAAGCTTCGCCTTCAACTCGCCGTTCCCCAGGATCTTCACCGGCGCGGTGGCCTTCGCCACGGCGCCGAGCTTGGCGAGGAGCTCGGGGTTGACCGTGCCGCCCGGCACCTTCCCGTCCGCAGCGAGCTTCTCGAGCGTGTCCAGATTGACGATCTGATACTCCGCCCGGAACGGACTGTGAAACCCCCGCTTCGGAACGCGCCGCACGAGCGGCATCTGCCCCCCCTCAAACCACGCCGGGCTCTTGCTCCCGGAACGCGAATGCGCGCCCTTGTGCCCCCGCGTCGAGGTCCCCCCCTTCGCCGACCCCTGCCCGCGACCGATCCGCCGCGGCTTCCTGCGGGAACCCGCGGCGGGCGTGAGTGAACTGAGAATGTCCTTTGCCATGCTATGCCTTCACTTCCTCGACTGCAACAAGGTGGATGACCTTCCGGATCATCCCCCGCACCTGCGGGGTATCCTTCTTCACCACGCTGTAGCCCGGACGGCCCAGGCCGAGAGCCTTGATCGTCCGCTTCTGCGGCTCAATGCGGTCGATGACGCTTCGCACCTGCGTGATTTTCAGTTTCTTCTCCGCCATGACTCACTGTTCCTGTCAGTTGGTTTGTGCCGGGCCGAAGAGCTCCGCGAGCGCGACGCCGCGGCGGGAGGCCATCCCGCGCGCATCCACCAGGTTCACCAGAGCATTCATCGTTGCCTTCACGACGTTGTGGGGATTGGAGGAGCCGAGAGACTTGGTCAGAACGTCGCGGACTCCCGCCGATTCGAGCACCGCCCGCACGCCCCCCCCGGCGATCAGGCCGGTCCCCGGCGAGGCAGGCTTCAGCATCACCCTCCCCGCGCCGTACTTCCCGATCACCGCGTGAGGGATCGTCCCGTTCACGATCGGCACGTACAGAACGCTCTTCTTGGCGTCATCGACACCCTTGGAGATGGCGTCCGCCACCTCGTTCGCCTTCCCCAGGCCGATGCCGACATGCCCCTTCCCGTCTCCCACCACCACAATCGCGTTGAAGCTGAAGCGGCGCCCCCCCTTCACGACTTTCGCGACACGGTTGATGTGGACCAGTTTGTCCTTCAGTTCGAGTTCGCTTGCCTTGATGCGTGCCAACGTCGTCCCTCGTTGTGCTGAATTATCCGCTGCTGTAGTTCCCGCTGCCGACCACCACCGATCGCTGTCGGGAGAGGATTCGAACCTCTACTAACGGCTCCAAAGGCCGCTGTCCTGCCATTAGACGACCCGACACCACTCTGTGCGGGGCCTCAGAATTTCAAACCTCCCTCGCGGGCGCCGTCGGCCATCGCCTTGACGACGCCGTGATACCGGTACCCGTTCCGGTCGAAGACCACTTCCTTGATATTCCTGGCGAGAGCCTTCTCCGCCATCAGCTTCCCCACCAGCTTGCCGACCGAGGATTGCCCCTTGGCCCCCTTGAACTGCTCGCGCAGATCCTTCGACAGATCGGAGACCGACACCAGTGTCTTCCCCTGCGTGTCGTCCACGATCTGGGCGTAGACGTGGCGCAGGCTCCGGTAGACGGTCAGCCGCGGGCACTCCGTCGTCCCGCTCAGGCGGAGGCGAATGCTCCGTTTCAGACGCCGCCGCGCCGCACTCCTGTTCTTCGTAATCATAGAACCTCTCCCAGATTCACTCTCGTTACGCCTTGGCTCCGGCCGCAGCAGCCGCCTTCCCGGCCTTCCGGCGGATGTACTCACCTTCGTACTTCACACCCTTCCCCTTGTAGGGCTCCGGCGGACGGAAGGAACGGATCTTTGCCGCCACCTGACCCACCAGCTGCTTGTCGATCCCGCTGATCAGAATGTTCGTCTGCGTCGGCGCTTCCACCTTCACACCGTCCGGGGGGACAAACAGGATGGGATGCGAGAAGCCGAGCAACAGCTGCAGCCGCTTCCCCTTCATCTCCGCCCGGTAGCCGACCCCGACCAGCTCGAGCTTCTTCGTATACCCCCCCACAACCCCGGTGATCATGTTCTGAATGGTCGCGCGCCACAAACCGTGCAGCGCACGGTGCAGCTTCCCGGCCGTGGGACGCGTGACGGCGATCGTTCCCCCCTTCACCTCCGTCCTGATGTCGGGGTGAATGGTGGAGCGCAGCTCCCCCTTCGGACCGCTGACAGTGATTTCCTGTCCACTGGTCTGGACTTTGACGCCCTGGGGAATGGAAATCGGTTTTCTGCCGACCCGTGACACAGTAGTTTCTCCTTCGACGTTCTCTCCGGGCACCCCCGGGCTCTCCGGGGCCGCTCGCCTTACCAGATCTCGCAGAGGACTTCGCCCCCGACCTTCGCTGCGCGGGCCTGCTTGTCCGTCATCAGTCCGCGCGACGTGGAGATGATCGCGATCCCGAGACCCCCCAGAACCCTGGGGAGCTTGTCGCTTCCGACATACCTCCGGAGCCCGGGCGTGCTGATCCGCTTCAGCCCGGTGATCACCGAACGGCTCTCCTGGTACTTCAGCTGGATCCGCAGCGTTCCCTGCGGCGAATCCTTCAACTCCGTGTAGCCGGTGATGAACTTCTGCTCCAGCAGCAGTTTGGTGATTTCCCGCTTCAGCCCTGACGCCGGCACGTCCACCCGCTTGTGCTTCGCCTGAATGGCGTTGCGAACCCGGGTGAGGTAGTCGGCAACGGGATCCGTCATCGTCATGGGGTGTGCTCCTGCCTGTCCTTCAACTGGTGATTCATGGGCGACGCGTTACCAGCTCGCCTTGGTCACGCCCGGGATCTTCCCCTCGAGCGCGAGTTCACGAAATGCGATCCGCGACACGCCGAACCTCCGCATATACCCGCGCGGCCTCCCCGACAGGTTGCACCGGTTGTGCAGGCGGGTCGGGCTGCTGTTGCGCGGAAGCTGCTGGAGAGCTGCGTAGTCGCCCCGGGCCGTCAGCTCCTTGCGGAGCGCGGCATATTTGGCGACAAGTTTCTGACGCTTCGCCTCGCGGGCCTTCATGCAGAGCTTGGACATGATTCCTTCGTTCCTCCTCCTTTACACGCTTGCCGTTGGGACAACTTCCTGCCGCTTCACGAACGGCATCCCGAACGCCTTCAGGAGCTCGTAGGCCTCCTGATCGTTCTTCGCCGTCGTGACGAACGTGATATCCATGCCGAAGACCCGGGCCACCTTGTCGACGTCGATCTCGGGAAACACCGTGTGCTCCTTCAACCCGATCGTGTAGTTCCCCCGTCCGTCGAACGACCGGTCGGGGAGCCCGCGGAAGTCGCGAATACGCGGAACAGCGATCGCGACAAAGCGGTCCATGAACTCGTACATGCGCGCCTTGCGAAGCGTGACCCGGCAGCCGATGGGCATCTTCTCCCTCAGCTTGAAGTTCGAGATCGACTTCTTGGCCCGGGTGATGACCACTTTCTGGCCGACGATCAGCTCAAGATCGTGCGCCACGGTCTCCACCATCTTGGGATCCTGGGTCGCCTGTCCCACACCCACGTTGATGGCGATCTTCTCCAGCCGGGGCACCTGCATCACGTTCCGGTAGTTGAATCGCTTCATCAGGGCCGGGATCACCTCGTTCCGGTAGGTGGTCTGCAGCCGCGGGGTGACCCGCTCCTCGGCCAACTTCTTCCCCTTCGCCGCGGCCCGCTCGGCGGGCTTCTCGGCCTTCTTCCCCGCCTTCTCCTGTGGCGCCTTCGGTTTCTTCTGCTTGTCGTCGCTCATAGATGTTCTCGCTTAGAACGTCTCGCCGGTCGCCCGGGACACGCGCATGCGCCTCTTCCGTTTGGTGGTCTCGTCGACAGTGATCTTGGCCCCCACCCGCGTCGGCTCGCCGCTCTTCGGGTCGAGCAGCATCACGTTCGACGCGTTGATGGGCGACTCGCGCTGGACAATCCCCCCCTGCGGGTTGCGCTGGTTCGGACGGGTATGCCGCTTGATGATGTTCACGCCCTCGACAATGACGCGACCTTCCTCGGGATAGACCTTGAGAACCTTCCCGGTCTTCCCGCGGGAATTACCGGAAATCACCATGACCATGTCGTTCTTGTGGATCTTCATACCTGCTCCTGTTACAGTACCTCGGGGGCGAGGGAGACGATTTTCATGTACTGCTTTTCGCGCAGCTCCCGGGCGACCGGCCCGAAGATGCGGCTGCCGCGCGGCTCCCCCGCTTCGTTGATCAGCACCGCGGCGTTCTCGTCAAACCGGATGAACGACCCGTCCTTCCGGCGGACCTCCTTCTTCGTCCGCACGATCACGGCCCTGGCGACATCCCCCTTCTTCACCGCAGCGCCCGGAATGGCCGACTTCACCGACACGACGACGAGATCGCCCAGCCCGGCATACCGCCGGTCCGATCCGCCCAGCACCCGGATGCACCGGACTTTCTTGGCGCCCGAGTTATCGGCGACGACGAGGTTGGTTTCTTCCTGGATCATTGTCCACGCTCCTGGTACGAACTGCTTACTTGGCCTTTTGCACGACCGCCACGAGGCGCCAGCGCTTCATCTTGCTGAGCGGCCGCGTCTCCATGATCCGCACGACATCCCCCACCCCCGCCTGCCGCTTCTCATCGTGGGCCATCAGTGTAGTGGTCTGCTTGTAATATTTCTTGTACAGGGGATGCGGCTTCCGCCGCTCGATGGCAACAACGATGCTCTTCTCCATCTTGTTGCTGACCACCTTCCCGACACGCACTTTGCGGCGCGTCGAGCGGACGCCCGGCGCCCCCTTCTGCACCTCTGGACTCATGACTGCGCCCTCTCATTCTGTTGCTCCTGTGGCGGCACTGCCGGCGCACCCTCCCGGGCAGCCTCCCGCTCCTTCTGGCGTATGACCGTCACGAGCTTCGCAATGTCGCGGCGGGTCGACCGGACTTTGATCGGGCTCTCCAGCTGGCTCGTGGCCAGCTGAAAGCGCAGGTTTGCCAGGGCCTCCCGCTCGTCGGCAAGCCTCTTTTTCAGTTCCTGAAGCGACAGCTGTTGCAGCTCCACTGCTTTCATGACCGTTCCGTTCACCTAGTGTGCGCCGCCCTCGAAATCGGGGCGGACAGTGATCTTCGTTTTGATGGGGAGCTTGTGCGAGGCCAGCCTCAACGCTTCCATCGCCGCCTCCCGCGACGTCCCACCGACCTCGAACATGATGCGCCCCGGCTTCACCACCGCCACCCAGTACTCGGGCGCCCCCTTCCCCTTCCCCATGCGCGTCTCGGCAGGCTTCTTCGTCACCGGCTTGTCGGGGAAAATCCGGATCCAGATCCGCCCCTCACGCTTCATCATGCGCGTCAGGGTCACGCGCGAGGCCTCAATCTGACGCTGCGTGATCCACCCGGGCTCCAGCGCCTTCAACCCGAAGTCGCCGAACGCCACCGAAGAGCCCCGGGTCTCCTTTCCCCGCATCCGCCCCCGCTGGGCCTTTCTGTACTTCACTCTCTTTGGCATCAACATGGCAAATTCCTTCGAAACTCGTGGACCTTACTGGCCGCGCCGCGCCGGGCCCTGCATCGACTGCTGGGCATCGAGAATCTCGCCCCGGCAGATCCAGACCTTCACGCCTATAACACCGTACACTGTCCGCGCCGTCGCCGTCGCATAATCAATGTCGGCACGGAGCGTGTGAAGCGGAATCCGCCCCTCCTTGTACTGCTCGGTCCGCGCAATTTCCGCCCCGCCCAGCCGGCCAGCCGTCATCACGCGCACTCCCTCGGCACCCATCCGCATCGCCGCCGTGATGGCGTTCTTCATCGCCCGGCGGAACGCGATCCGCCCCTCCAGCTGCTGCGCGATGTTCTCCGCCACAAGATACGCGTCCAGCTCCGGCCTCTTGATCTCGTTGATCAGAATCTTCACCTCTTTGCTCGTGATCTTCTTCAGCTCCTCCTCCAGCTGTGAGATCTCCTTCCCGCTCCGGCCGATCACGA
>Ga0153916_10004124_pt1 | contig 10938 bp, 15 predicted proteins | sample Opewatmetagenome_FD_109642 | JGI IMG/M metagenome (GOLD analysis project Ga0153916, IMG submission 109642) | Freshwater wetland microbial communities from Ohio, USA - Open water 3 Core 3 Depth 4 metaG | ecosystem: Environmental > Aquatic > Freshwater > Wetlands | place: USA: Ohio, Lake Erie...
GCAGGCAGGAGGACCTTTTCAGGGAGATATACATAAAGAAGCTGCCTGAGGGACAGGCAGCTCCTGAAAAGAAGAGCAAACAAGAGGCAAAGCCGATGAAAGAAGGAAGGCGTCAAGAGACGCCTTCAGGCAAGAAGGATAAAGTAAAGGCAAAAAAGATAAATCCGCGGAAGACTAAAAAGAAGTGAGAATATGACACATCAAAAGATTCTTGAGGCAGCGCTTTTCATGTCTTCCAGGCCCCTGATGCTGGATGAGATAGGGAAGATACTGGGAGTGCACTCTCTGGGTTATGTGAAGGAGATGCTAGAGAAGCTCCAGAAGGAGTATGCGGACAAAGGGATAGAAATCGTGAACACTCCCCAGGGATGGGTAATGCAGGTCAAGCCAGAGTTCCTCGGGAAGGTTGCGCATCTGACTCCCTATGCGGACATGTCAGAGGGGTGCAAGCGAAGTCTTGCGATTATAGCTTACAAGGAGCCCGTGAGCCAAGCTGAGATAATAAAGATACAGGGGAATAAGGCTTATTCTTATCTCAAGCAGCTCCAGAAGCGGAATCTCATAAAGGCTGAGAAAAAAGGCCGCACAAAGATAATCAGGCTCACGCAGGAGTTTGAGCGGTATTTCGGGGAGGAGAAGGAGAAGATAAAGGAGAAGCTGGAGTCCTTCAGGGATTGATTCTCTTGGAAGGCGGAAATATAGAGTGAAGGCGGCAAGAGTCGCCTTCTAACTCAAATCCACATTCTTTCCATAAGTTCTTATAAAAAGAAAATCAAATTTTATCTATTTAGAAACAGCAATGATTCAAATGAAAGAAAAGAAATCGGTTTTCTGGGCTGACCAGGTTGCAGAGGAGATTATCTCGCGCAAGCGGTTCCATTATGAAAGCAAGCCTGTCCCGAGATTCAGGGAGCATGTGGTGAAGACAGCGGCCTCGCTGTCAGGAGTCCTGCACATAGGGAGGCTGAGCGATACCATAAGGTGTGATTCTGTCTACAAGGCGCTGTGCGAGAAAAAGCAGAAAGCGAAGCTCATATGGATTGCGGATGACATGGATCCCCTGAGGAAGATTCCGAAAGGGCTTCCGGAAAGCTATTCCAAATACATAGGCATGCCAGTCACGGATATCCCTGACCCGCACGGTTGCCACAAATCATACGGAGAGCATCATGTTTCCAAATACCTGGAGGTTGTGAAGAAGTTTGTTTCTGACAGGCTCGAGGTCTATTCCATGAGGGAGGAGTACAGGAAGGGCTCCTTCCGCGGAGAAATCCAGATGATAATAGAGAATCGGGGGAGGATAATAGAGATTCAGAACAAGTACAGAGGGAAGGAGAACCAGTTAAGGAAGGGCTGGTTCCCGTGGATACCTGTATGCGAGAACTGCGGGAAGATAATAACAACGCACGTGATTTCTGCTGACGGAACAGTCAGGTATGAATGCAGGGATTATAACTTCGAGAAGCACACTGCAAAGGGCTGCGGTCACAGAGGGGAGAATGACCCGCTCAAAGGGAATGGAAAGCTGCTTTACAAGGGAGAGCTTGCAGCGCAGTGGGCTCACTGGAAGGTCTCGAGCGAGGGTTTCGGGAAGGAGTATCAGGTTCCCGGGAGCGCGTTCTGGATAAACGGGGAGATTGCGGAAAGGGTTCTGGGATTTCCGATGCCTGTCCCGATATTTTACGAGCACCTGCTCATAGACGGGGAGAAGATGTCTGCCAGCAAGGGGAATGTGATTTACCCAGCGGACTGGCTGAAGGTCGCTCCTCCAGAGCTGCTAAGGTTCCTGTACAACAAGAAGCTCATGAAAACCAGGAGCTTCTCCTGGAACTCCCTGCCAGTGCTTTATGATGATTATGACATGCATGAGAGGGTTTATTTCGGGGATGAGAAGCCGGAGAATGGTAAAGAGAGAGAACACATGAAAAGGCTTTATGAGATTTCGCAGATTTCCAAATGCTTGAAACCCAGCCAGATACCTTTTGATTTCGCGGCAATGGTTTCCCAGGTCTTCCCGGATGAGAAGGTTTCTGAAGCCATAGAAGTGTTCAAATCCAGCGGGCATATAAAAGGGAAGCTATCAAAAACAGACAGCGAAGCCATAAGAAAAAGGCTTTCTTTCGCAAGAGAATGGGTGGAGCTTCACGGGCCGGAGCAGTACAAAATAAGGCTGGTGGAAAAGCCTGCACACATCAAGCTTTCTTCAGGGCAGAAAAAAGCCATACAGGAGCTTGCCTCGCTTCTGGAGAGAAGGAAATTCAGCCAGGATGAGCTTCACTCGCTCTTCTGGGATATTGCAAACAAATCAGGAATAAAGCCTCAGGAATTCTTCGGAGGGGTTTATTCAGTCCTTCTTGGAAAGGATTCAGGTCCCAAACTTGCCCCGTTCATTCTTGCAGTTGGGCAGAAAAAGATTGCGGGCTTGCTAAAGCAGGTTAAGTAAAGGGATTTAAGACTTTGTATTAATTTTAAAGAGATGATTATGCTAACCATTCTTCTTAATGGAGCAGTAGAACAATATAACTTGGGAATAACAATGAAAAAAAAAGCGGACATTGGATGATTATAATAATATAAAGGGACTTCTTGAAGCTTCCATGAAATATGAAAACCTGTCAGAAGGAGATACTGTATACGCTGGAATTCTTTTGAAAGATGTAGAAACCAAAATAAGAGATTTCAAGGTGACAATGTAGGTTTAAGTTCAGCCTCGCACAATTAATTATTCATGAAGGATATTGCTTCTATCAAGGGCGTCCCGAACGAAGAGCTAGTGGTTGGAGGAGGCTCCCTCTGCGCAGGATGCCCTGCTGATTTGGGGCTCAAGCTTAGCCTCAAGGCGCTGGGCAAGAATACAATTGTCATAAATTCTTCCGGATGCATGACCCTCTTCGTAACGTATCCATACATGACCACAAAAGTCCCGTGGCTGCACCTTGCAATAGAGAACGCAGGCGCAGGTGTGAGCGGGGTGAATGCGGCCCTCAGGCAGCTCGGAAAAAAAGGCATAAACATACTCTGCTATGTTGGAGATGGTGCTACTTATGACATTGGATTGCAGTCGCTTTCAGGCGCGGCGGAGAGGGGAGAGAAGTTCGTTTACGTGTGCTATAACAACCAGTCCTTCTCAAACACAGGGGTGCAGATGTCCAGTGCGACTTCGTTCGGAACATATACCACCACCACTCCCGAGGGCAAGAGTTTCATGAGGAAGCCCATGGTGAAGATAATGGCTGCGCACGGGATTCCCTATGCAGCTACGGCATGCGTATCCTATCCCATAGATTTCATTAAAAAGCTCCAGAAGGCCGCAAAAGCGAACGGCCCCACTTTTATAGACCTGCTCTGCCCATGCCCAACAGGATGGGGATTCGAGCACTCGAACACTATAGAGACAGGACGGCTGGCTGTGACAACAGGGGCATGGCCGCTTTACGAGATAGAGAAAGGCAAGTTCTCGCTGACCTTTCCCCTCCAGAAGCTTGAGCCCATTGAGAGCTATCTCAAAATCCAGAGGCGGTTCCATCACCTCAGGGCGGAGCAGGCCATGGAAATCCAGTCTCTCATAGAAAGACAGTGGGCTCTCTTGAGGCAGGGCAAGTACTGGGAGACGCAGGAATACTAATTTATTCTAAAGAAACAGTTTATGAAAAATGGACATAAAGACACCCTATCTGACCATTGATGCAGTCGTAATAAAAAATAAAAAAATCCTGCTTATGAAAAGGAAGAACGAACCTTTCAAAGATTATTGGGCTATTCCTGGAGGCTTTGTTGAAAGGGGGGAGACACTAAGGAAGGCTGTAAAAAGAGAGGCCTTGGAAGAAACAGGATTGAAGGTTTCTCCAAAGAAAATCATAGGATTTTATGACAACCCTAAAAGAGATTCTAGAGGCCATGTAATTGCTTTGGCTTTTTTGTGCATGCCAAAAGGAGGGAAGCTCAAGCCCCAGCCAGAGGAAGTGAGTGATGTCAGATTTTTTCCTGTTAAGGAAATCAGGAAGCTGAAAATCGCGTTTGATCACAGGAAAATAATTAGGGATGCGCTGAAAGTGCAGAGGAGAAAAACATGAAAAAAGTTTTAGCAGGCGGAACCTTTAATATCATCCACCCGGGACACATATTTTTCTTGGAAAAAGCCAAGGAACTGGGGGATTACCTTGTTGTGGTTGTTGCGAATGACAAGACAGTCGCGAGAGAAAAAAGGTTTTTGGTGATGCCCGCGGAGGCAAGGGAAAAAGTCATAGAGAGCCTTAGGGTCGTGGACAAGGCTGTGATTGGGGATGAGAAGGATTTCATGAAGGTTGTGCTAAAAGAAAGGCCGGATATAATAGCACTGGGCTATGACCAGGAACTCGGGAGCCTCGAAAAGCAGATAGAAAGTCTTGGGATAAAAATAGTCAGAATTAAATCCCGCCTCAAGGGATACAAAACAGAAGATATATTAAGCAGTTTAGGAATCAAAAGGGCATAGGAAGTCAGTTACCATTCCTCTTCCTCTTCTTCCTCTTCTTCATCTCCGCCGCCTTCATCATCATCTTCATCATCGGCCCAAATATCGTCCTCTTCATTTTCGGATTTCCAAATCATTTGGCACCCCCGATTTAATTTAATGGATTATTGATTAGCAACGTTTTTAAACTTTTGATTATTTGTAGGGCTGGGGTTTATAAACATTTTCAGAATCCAGAATCAGTGCCGAGAATGAAGTCCTCCTCGTCCGGCTCAATCTCAAAGCATTCCCCGCAGTTCCAGCACTTCACAACGCTCTCTTTAGCCTTTACCTCATGATCGCAGAACGGGCAGGCTATTATCTTTATCATATTCACACCACGGATCCTAGGTTTATGCAGCCGCAGAACAGGCTGCCGGTTGCTGAGCATACGCTTTGCTTTGTGGTTATGGCAAGCGCGTAAACCCGCTGCTTGTATTCTATCCTGTACATGAGCTCCACACTCTCCTTCGAGCTGGACTCTATGAGGGATTTAATTCCCGAGTCAGCATAAACAGGAAGGGAGTTCTGGAGAATTGCTTCCTGGAAATTCTGCGCAAGCTCCAGCGGGCTCACACAGCCTTCTGGCATGGGAGCTGTCTGATTTGGTGAGACAGCCTCTATGTATCCGGACAGCTTGTCAATATCACTCTGATTTAATCCGATAGCAGAAAGCACATTTTCACTGGGGTTTGGGAATCCCCTGAAATTAATCAAGGCAAAAACAAGGAGTCCTGCGAAAACCACAACTCCTATAATCCTCACGGGCTGCAGGAGATTCTGTATTAAAGTTTTCCCGGACATTTCCTTGGCAACATCCTTTGCCTTTTCCAGCCGCGCCTTTAGCCGTTCCATGGCCTTTTCCATCCCCCTTATGTTGTAGATTTTGTTGGAGATGAGGAAGAGAGAAAGCGTAAGAACTATGGTGGAGATTATGCCTGCAACCCAGAGGTTGAGCTGCATGAGAGTGAATATAATCTTGTATATACCTGTGCTGTCTATCGGGACTAAGGGAGCAAAAGCCACAGCGCATACAAGGGCTATGAAACCAAATCCTATTCTTCCGATGAGTTTCATGTACCACGGAAGATAGCCTCTGAATCCCCTGATTATGATTGAGCCGAAAAATAAGATGAAGAAGACATAAGCTACTATCTGGATTGTCTGGAAAATTAGGGGCATGCCTTTGAGAATCTCCGGCGCGAATGCCAGCATGTTAGAGAAATCAGCCATACTAATTATTCTCTGGCCTCGGTTAAATAATTTATCCCGCGAAAGCAATAAAGAAAATATGTTTGAGACTCGCATTTTATGCCCCCTGTGCGGGAACACATATTCTCTGAAGACACTGATTTTCACCTGCAGGAAGTGTGGCTCCACGCTGGAGATAGAGTTTGATTACAGCAGGCTCAGGAAATCTCTTTCCAGGGAGGAGCTTAACTCAAGAACTTTCCTACACTCCAGATACCATGAACTTTACCCCGTGAAAAATCTCATCTCCCTCCAGGAGGGAGGGACAGCCCTGCTCAGGTCCAAGAATCTTGAGAGGGAGCTGGGGCTGAAATTCCAGTTATACTTCAAATATGAGGGCACTAACCCAACAGGCTCCTTCAAGGACCGCGGCTCTTCTGTGGAGGTGGCAAAGGCCTTGGAGTTCCATGCGAAAAAAACCGTGTGCGCCTCAACAGGGAATATGGGAGCTTCTGTCGCGGCGTATTCAGGAATCGCGAACCTGGATTGCGCGATTTTCACCCCCAAGGATACTGCTTCCACGAAAATGGAGCAGATACTTGCATACGGGGCGAAGGTCTACCACACGAGCGGGGATTACACACAGGCCATGAAGATGGCGGAGGAGGTCGCGAGAGAGGGCAAGGCCTATCTCCTCGGGGATTACCTCTACAGAAGGGAAGGGACGAAATCCATAGGGTTCGAGATAGCAGAGCAGGTTCCCAATCCGGATTATGTTTTCTGTCCAGTGGGGAACGGCACTCTAATAACAGCCACATGGAAGGCCTTCAGGGAATTCAAGCTGTTGGGATTCCAGAAAACCCTCCCGAGAATGGCAGGCATACAGGCAGAGGAGTGCAGCCCGGTAGTCAAAGCCTTCAGGGAGGAATCCCCCATAAGGGCTGTGAAAAATCCCCACACAGTTGCCGTAGCGATAGAGTGCGGGGACCCCATAGACGGGAAGGGCGTGCTAAAAGCCATAAGGGATTCAGGAGGGTTTGCGGAAAGGGTCACGGACAGTGAGATACTGAGAGCGAGGGAGCTCCTTGCAAAAAGGGAAGGACTGTTCGCTGAGCCAGGCGGCTCTGCTGCGTTTGCAGGAATCCTCAAGTCAAAGGAGAAGATAGAGAAAGGCTCGAAGGCAGTGTGTCTTGTGACAGGTCACGGTCTCAAGAGCCCGAGGACAGGGGTGAAGGGGAAGCCGATAGACGTGAGAGGGGATGTCTCGCAAGTGAAGAGATTTTTCAAATAGATTTAACCGGCCGGTAAAGCACTTCTCCGGTTTCTGTGTCTTCGAAAGATTCGAAAAAAGTATCTGCAGAAAATCCTGAATCTTTCAATTCTTGTTCTTTTGTATGCAAAGGATAGAATCTGGGATTAAAATATTTTTTCCAGAGTGTGGTTGGGCTTTCTATTGCGCACACAAAATCTTCAAAATGAAGCATACAAGATACCTGCTAATATTTTGTTGGAAAGTTTTAAGAATCCCTTACTTCACAAGCAGCTTGGCCTTGTCAGCGTCATACTTCCAGTCAGCCGGAAGCGCTTTTTGCACCTTGTAGTACTTGGCGAGCCTTCTTATCTTGGACTCAGTGATCTGGAGGCCGCGCTTGGAAGTGTAGTCCTTCTTGTTCTTTTCCATGTGGCTATGGAGTAGGACGGCCTTTCGAAGGAGATTGTACATGTCCTCCGGGAACGGAGGGTAAATATTATGCTTCTTCATGGTTTTTGCAATCCGCTCGCTCATGTGGAGCTCTTTTATCTTTACAGAAGGGATCCCGTACTGGTCACGGAGGATGAGGCCTATCTCAGCCGAGCTGTGACCTTTCTTCGCGAGCTTGACTATGATCTCTTCTACCTCTTCCTTCTTAAGCTTCACCCAGGGAGCAGTCTTCTGCATGGGCTTCTTGCTCCCTGACTTCCCTTTCTTCCTTGAGTACACTCTTGCCATAATATCATCCAGAACTTATCGAATATTGGCAGTATAGGTTTATAAATATGAGAAAAACCTACATTTGCCTAATCAGGTTCAGGCCTCGGATTGACAGGCGATTCTCTGTCTATTAATGACAGCTTCAATCGACGATTTCCAAAAAATAGGGACAAATCATATTTTTTAACATCGAATACTCTTTGCCGTTCAGTTCCGTCGGCATACAGTTCTGTTACTGTTTTCCTTCCATTGAATTTATCAACAGTATATCCAAATTCCATACTTATCCCAGTTCCTGCCTTGTTGCCACAGCCACGGAAATCCAGCAGAGGCCTGCTATAAGGAAGAGAATAAGGGCTATCACAAGAGCCAGACCATACTGGAACTCTGTCACGCCCACATTCAGCTGGAGGTTCTGGACTATCCATGTGCCTCCAAGAAGGAGAAGCCCCCCGAGAATCCAGGCGAGAACTATTTTTCCGCTGCTGATTTTTCCACCTGTATATAATTGGACTAGCTAAAATAAAAGGATGTTAGATTGAAGGCGGCTTCACCGCCTTCTGTCTTCTGTTACGCCTTCCTTCCAACTGTTCAATCTAATTTTTTGAGCTCTTTCCTGAAGTCCTCGGCTTTTTTCCCGAGTATCTCTGCGGACTTGGAGATTATATAGTCAGGTCTAAGTCCGGAGATGGATTCCACCCTGAATATGAACCTTGTCGGATCCCCTTCTATCTCTATGCCTTTGCACCCTTCCAGGCACTGCCTGCACAGGTCGCATTTTTCAGGGTCTGTAAGCACAGGCTTGCCTGCCTTTATCTTTATGAGATCCTTGGGGCAGTTCCTGAGGCATTTCTTGGCTTCCTTTGCATCCTTCACAACAAGCTGGGGGTAGTACTGGTAGGATGCGTTTGCAGCCTGCCATTTTGCATGCTCTTTTCCTGTCCCTATTATGGCTGTGGCTTCCAGCCTGAGGCGCTGGCCCTTGAGCAGCTCCACTATAGGGAAGTCCGGGCTTGAAGCCTTGACTGCCTTGTTCGAGGATTTCATATCCCCTGAATAAACCATGACGGGGCCTGTTTTGTCTATGACAAAAATCACCTGGCACAGGGAGCAGCCTTTACCCCCGCACCTGCATGAGCTCCTTGGGTTGAACTTGTCAGGCTCGAAAGAGATTGGAATCAGTCCCAGCCTGTGAGCTACAACCTCATCAAAAAGCACAGAATCATTCTCATGGAAGTCAACAGCATCGACAGCCATAGTCTGGATCTCTGACACCATTATACGCCTGAGGGCGTTTGCAAAGGCAGGGGTGGCTCCCTGCAGCACGAATGCGATCCTGTTACCCTTCTTTTCAGCCAGATTCACTTTCATATTCACCAATCCTTATTTTATACGCAGGTCCTTTATTGAGAAATGCCTTTCCATTATCTCCCTTATGGCCTTTATGTTCCTTCCGTTCCTTCCTATTGCAGAAACCCTGTCCTCATCAGGTATGGTCACGGTTATCCTGCCGTTGTTCACGTCTATTGTTTTTACATTCTGGAAGGTGTTCCTTATGAAAAGCTCAGGGTTCGGGTAGTGGCCGAAAACCTTCACGGTCTTCCCGAAAACCTTCCTCAGCTCCCTTATCACAACGCCATTCCTTCCTATGGCAAGCCCCACCTTGTCCGGGTCAACAAGAAAATAGACGCAGTCCTCAGTTATAAGGCAATCATGAGCATGGATTTGTGTTATGTTCTCAAAAGCTGCTATGTTCCTTATCGAGTCAGTACCGAGCTTTACAGACATCATACACCTCTAATATTTTGGTCTTTCTTATTTATTTACTTTTTAATACCCACCAGCAGCACATTGAAAGGCTTGCCACAAAGCTCCCCCAGCTGGACGGAGCTGCCCTGGAATTCCTTCAGTCCAAGGAATCCGCTCTTGGAATAGTATTCTAAGTCTTTCCTCGTCTCCTCCGGGCAGTTGGAGGCATAAATCACATTGTTTATGTGACCGCCCTTTACACCTTTTATAACAGTCCTGCTGCCTATGACTATTTTCTTCTCCTTCATCGCTTCCTTTATTTCTTGGTTTACATTTCCTGCCATAACAACACCTTGATTGAAGGCGTCAAGAGACGCCTTCTTTCTTCAATCTAATAGACATAGCCCAGCAGACTTACGCCCGTCCCGGACTTGGCAGCATTGTGCTGGTCCATTATGCCCTTGGAAGTTGTCACAATGAGGATTCCACTCTCGCTTGAGGGGAGATACCTCTTCTCCCATTTTATGAATTCCCCCCTCCTTACGGAGAACCTGGGCTTTATCACGCCGCAGTCATTTATCTTTCCAATAAGATTGACACTGAACTTTCCTCCCTTCCCGTCATCTATGAGCTCAAAAGCCCCTATGTACTTGTGCTGGTGTATCACCTGCAGGACATCCTTTATTGTGCTGGATGCTGGGACTATGCACTCTGTCCTTCCTATGGCTTCCATGTTCTTCAGAACTGAAAACATGTCAGCAAGCGGGTCGTGTTTCATATCTTTCTCCTATTCCTTCGATTGAAGTTGGCTCTTGCCAACTTCTTTCCAAGCGTTCAGGAGTACTTCCTGAAGCCGAGCTTCTCAGCCTCCTCCCTGAAGCACTGGCGGCAGTATACGAGGCCGTATTTGCGGATAATCCCTCCAGTCCTGCCGCATTTCCTGCACTTGTTAACATTCTTTCCGGACTTCCTCTTCTTGGGGGAGTTGAACTTCTCGAACCTGGCAAGCTTCACAGGCTTCCTCTCTATCTGTCTCTTAACTCTCTCGTATGTCATATTTCACCGATTATGATTACTATCATTCTATTGTCACGTTAAGGTTCTTCCTTGCCCATTCCATGGCCTCTTCCTTGGTTATAAGGTGGGAATGGCCTATTCTTCCGGGCCGGATTTTCCTTTTTTTCACCCTGAATCCAGGCCGTTCGAGAGTGACCGCAACATCCATCCCCAATATCCCCACATCCGGGTCATACTTTACCCCCGGGATGTTTATGTACTCATGAATCCCGAACGAGAAGTTCCCGTTCGTGTCAAACTGTGACACCTTGAGCTTATTCTCAACACCCTGCAGGACCTTTTTCAGGAAATCCAGAGCATCTGCTCCCCTCAGTGTAGTTTTTGCCCCTATGGGCTTGCTCTTTGCAACCCCGAAAGTGCTCCTCTTGTGCGTTGAGGTTATGACTATCTTTTTCTTGGTAAGGGTGTGAATTATCTTCTTGGATTTCTCAAGCTTGGCGGCATCCGCCCCTGCCCC
>Ga0153916_10004125_pt1 | contig 10934 bp, 12 predicted proteins | sample Opewatmetagenome_FD_109642 | JGI IMG/M metagenome (GOLD analysis project Ga0153916, IMG submission 109642) | Freshwater wetland microbial communities from Ohio, USA - Open water 3 Core 3 Depth 4 metaG | ecosystem: Environmental > Aquatic > Freshwater > Wetlands | place: USA: Ohio, Lake Erie...
TGGCAGTTGAAGAAGAAGCTCAGCCTGGGAGCGAAATCATCGACCTTTAATCCACGGTCGATGCCCGCCTGAACATAAGCCAGACCATCGGCTAAGGTGAAGGCCAGTTCCTGAACTGCGGTGGCGCCGGCTTCACGTATATGGTTGCCGCTGATGCTGACGGTATTCCAGTGTGGCACCTGTTTCATACCGAATTCGAAAGTGTCAATGATAAGGCGCATAGAAGGCTTGGGGGGGAAGATGAAGGCGTTCTGCGCCATATACTCCTTAAGAATATCGTTCTGAATGGTACCGCCGAGTTCATCCAGCGGTATGCCTCGCCTTTGGGCATTAGCCAGATACATAGCCCAGATGACAGCCGCCGGGCCATTTATAGTCATAGATGTGGTTATCTCGTCGACCGGAATGACATCGAACAACATCTCCATATCGGCAAGTGAAGAAACAGCCACACCGCATTTGCCAAACTCGCCTTTTGCTTCAGGTGCATCGGTATCGTAGCCGTTTAAGGTGGGAAAGTCGAAGGCAACGCTCAGCCCGGTCTCCCCGTGTTCCAGCAGATACTTGTAACGAGCGTTAGTCTCTTCGGCGCAGCCGAAGCCGGCAAACATGCGCATCGTCCACAGCTTTCCTCTGTAGCCGGTATAGTGAACGCCTCGAGTATACGGATATTCGCCGGGAAAGCTCAGGTCACGTAAATAATCTGTGTCAGCTATGTCAACTGGCGTATAGATACGTTCCATAGGGACGCCGGAGTTAGTGATAAACGAATCCTGCCTTTCAGGGAAACTTCGAGCTTTGGCATGCCAATGCGCATCTCTTTTCTGCAAATCTGATTTTCGCGGCTCTGGTTTGGCCACAGTAGTTAACCTCTAGTATTCAATGCCCTTACGGGAAAGAATCCCTTTGTCAAACGGATGCTTTACCTTGACCATATCGGTAACCAGGTCAGCCATCTCGATTAACTTGGGGTCAGCGTAGCGGCCGGTAAGAATAAGCTCCACCTTTTCCGGTTTGTTATGTATCAACTTTATGACATCATCCACGCCAATCAGCTTCCAGGCAACGGCTACATTCACTTCGTCGAGAACAACTACATCGTATTTCAGGCTGAGCATCGCTTCCCGGGCAGCCTCCAATGCCTTTCGAGCCTCCGCCTTCTCCTCAGGTTTTACATTGGTCGGATTGACGAATTCCTTAAATCCGAATCTTTCCACGGTGCAATTTGGAAGCTGGCACAGGATTTTCTGTTCCCCATATGGGAAATCGCCTTTCATGAAGAAAACGACATAAACTCTGAGGCCGTGCCCGAGGGCACGAATGATGGCCCCTAGAGCTGCCGCTGTTTTTCCTTTGCCCTCGCCGGTAAATATCTCAACCAGGCCCTTGGTTGAAGTTTTAGAAGATAAGGTCTCGGCTGATTCCCTCGCCACCTCAAGGGCAGTTTAACAAAAAGCCGGATATAGTGTCAAACGATAAACATATGCTAATTGACATCTTACCGTCCGACGTATGATAATCTGGTTGTCCCGCTATTTTAGTTGCGGTGTAGTATTAACACAGGAGGTAAATCATGGCCGGTGGTTACATGGGTAGAATCCTATTTGTTGACCTGACCCATGGCAAAATATCGGTTGAGTTGGCGGTAGAAGACTTATATGAAAATTTCTTCGGCGGCTACGGCATCGGCGCCAGAGTCCTGTTCAGCCGGCAGAAAGCTAAGGTCCACCCGCTGGGACCCGATGCCATGCTGGGATTCGTTTCCGGCCTTCTTACCGGCACACCGTCTCTTTTCGGCTCCAGATACGTAGTAGTCGGCAAATCACCGCTGACAGGGACCTGGGGTGATGCCAACTCCGGCGGCGACTTCGGTCCTTACCTGAAATTCTCGGGCTACGACGCCGTTTTTTTCACCGGTACATCACCCACTCCTGTTTACTTGTCTATCGATAACTGCAAAGCCGAGTTGAGACCAGCCGACAAATTATGGGGCAGGGACACCTGGGAAACTGAGTCAATGCTTCAGGACGAGCTTGGTAAAGAAGCTAGAATCGCTTGCATCGGCCCTTCGGGCGAAAGCCTGTCGCTTATTTCCTGCATCATCAACAACAAGGGGCGGGCCGCCGGCCGTTCCGGCCTCGGCGCCGTGATGGGCTCCAAGAAGCTAAAGGCCGTGGCAGTTCAGGGAAACCAAAAAGTGCCAGTTGCCCATGAGTTGGAGATAAAAGCGGCGCGTACCAAACACCTCGCCCAGCTGGCTGGCGACGTGGACAGATATCGCAATTGGGGCACTTGCAGCGGTCTGAATGCGCTGGTTCAAACCGGGGACACACCGGTCAAGAACTGGAAAGGTACAGCGCTGGATTTTACGACTGCTGCTGCCATCAGCGACCAGAATGTAACCAAACTACAGGAGCGCCGATACGGCTGCTGGCGATGCCCCGTAGCCTGTGGCGGACACATGAAAGCGAGCACAGGACAGTACACCTACCCTGCGTATGTACACAAGCCGGAATACGAGACATTGGCGGCCTTCGGCTCCATGTGCCTGAATGACAATCTAGAGTCCATAATTAAGGTCAATGACACCTGCAATCGCTACGGTCTGGATACCATTTCCGCCGGCTCGATCATAGCCTTCGCTATAGAGTGCTATGAGAACGGCTTAATCAGCTATAAAGATACCGATGGTATCGAACTCAAATGGGGCAATCACCAAGCCATCGTAGATATGACCGAGAAGCTGGCCAAAAGACAGGGCTTTGGAAATGTACTTGCCGACGGCGTCAAAAGGGCAGCCGAACATATTGGCAAGGGGGCCGAAGAATTGGCTATCCATATATATGGTGAAGAAGTGCCCATGCACGACCCGAAACGCTACATGAACTATTCAATTTCTTATTTAGATGCCACACCGGCCCGCCATACGCAGGGTAACTACGCCACCAGGCCAGCCAGCGGTCTTGAATTTCCTTCTTATGACCGCAAGTCGGCTGCTGGCCGTGGCCCGGCTAATAAGATGGGCGGCGACCTGATGCATGCCATAAGCTGTGCCGGCCTGTGCCAGTTTGGCTATGGCTTCATGGATGCCAGTGCCCTCACCGACTTCTTAAACCTAACCACCGGCTGGAACTATACTATTGATGATATGCGGAAGGTGGGAGACAGGGTAGCCTGCGTCCGGCAGGCATTCAACACCCGTGAGGGCATAAGCATGGCCGATTTCAAGGTACCGAGTAGGGTGGCAGGCAACCCGCCGCCGGAAGCCGGCCCAACTGCCGGCAGGAATGTGGACTTCGGTACGTTGCTAAAAGACCTGTTCGCCGTCCGCGGCTGGGACCTGGAAACTGGCAAACCAACTAAAAACAAGCTGCTTGAACTTGGCTTGGACGACGTAGCTGCGGTACTTTGGGAGTGAGACATAATCGTTGAATACTGCCTGAATTTGACATTCAGCTATCTAATCTGGTAAATTATCTTTCGCTTTAAAAATGATGCAGACTTACGCTATAGTTGAGACCGGCGGTAAGCAATTCAAAGTTGTGCCGGGACAAAAAATCGATGTCGGCCGCCTGGCTGTTGCCGAAGGCGAAGATATCGAGCTGTCTAAGGTATTGCTTATCGCCGACGGCAAGGATACCATCGTCGGTAAGCCAACAATCGATGGCGCCAAAGTAGTCGCTACCTGTCTCAGCGAAGGTAGGAGCGACAAAGTTATCGTCTTCAAATATAAGCCTAAGGTACGCTACCGTCGGAAGAAAGGACATCGCCAGATTCATTCCAAATTGGAAATAAAGGAAATCATTAAACCTGGCGAGACGGCAGCGCCAAAGAAGGCTACAAAGAAAAAGGCGGCAACCGGAGGTAACAGCTAATGGCGCATAAGAAGGGCGGAGGCAGCTCTAGATACGGACGCGACAGCCAGTCGAAACGATTGGGCGTAAAGAGATATGGAGGAGAACAGGTTAATGCCGGAACCATACTGGTCAGGCAGCGTGGAACCCGCATTCAACCGGGAAATAATGTGGGCGTGGGCAGAGATCATACACTGTTCGCACTTATCGATGGCAAGGTCAAATACGAGCCGGCAACCAAAGACCGAAAAAAGGCCAGCGTTTACAGCGAGAAAGTTAAATGAGACCTAAGATACACCCCGAGTACTACACCGACGCCAAGGTAATTTGCTCCTGTGGCAACACCTTTACTACCGGCTCCACTAAGAAGACGCTCAGGGTGGAGCTTTGTAGCAAATGTCATCCTTTCTTCACCGGCGAGCAGAAGATTGTTGATACTGCAGGCAGAGTGGAACGCTTCAAACGCCGCTATAAGATCAAGGAATAATCACCGCCTTCCCTTGCCCCCACCAAATAATAGGCACTAAATCCGAAATCCTAAACAAATTCCAATAATTAAAAAATGCCTGTAACATTTGCCGTTTTGAATTTAATAAATTAAAATTTTGATATCATTTGTTTTTTCGATCTTAGGATTAGAATTTGATGAATCAGCAACAACACGAAACACAAAAACCTGCCCCCTTCTACTACGGCGGCCAGGCAGTCATGGAAGGTGTCATGATGCGTGGACGAAAAAGCATAGCCGTAGCCGTCCGCCGACCAAACGGTGAAATCAGCCTGACCACCCAGCCATTGTCCAGCCTGTATAAAGGCCGCGCCAGAAACTGGCCCTTTATAAGAGGCATCATCGTACTTATCGAGACATTAGCTCTGGGAACTCAATCACTGCTTCATTCTGCACAAATTGCCGCCGCTGAAGAGGAAGAAAGCATATCTCCGGCACTGCTCTGGGGAAGCGTGGCCATCGCTGTTGTCTTCGCTGTGGCCCTTTTTTTTATCGCCCCGCTGCTGCTCACCCGCTATTTAGTTGACCCCCATATCACCTCATCACTGGTCAGCAACATTATCGAAGGCGTTATACGAATCGCTATCTTCATAGCCTATCTGAAAATGATAGCATTGATGCCCGATGTTAAAAGACTATTTACCTATCACGGAGCCGAACACAAAGTCGTCAACGCCTATGAAGCTGGAGTTCCATTGGAGTTGGATTATGTCAGAAATTACTCCACGGCGCACACCCGCTGTGGCACCGGCTTCCTGCTGGCAGTCTTGGTTATTTCAATATTTGTTTTCGCCCTGCTCGGCCGTCCGTCGATCTGGCTCAGTATCCTATCGCGAATCGTGCTAATTCCGGTCATCGCCGCCATCGGCTACGAATTTGTTCGCTTCGGGGCAGGTCATTACCGGAATATTCTGGTCCGAGCTCTTTTAGTTCCGGGGCTTATGCTGCAGGCTATGACTACCGGCGAACCAAACGACAGCCAGCTGGAAACAGCCATATCGGCAATGAAAAAAGTTATCGAAAACGATAGTGTCCAGCCATCTCCCTCTCCTTCTACGGAAGACGACCAGAGTAAAGACGAAACCTCAGAAAACGCCGGTACTTAGCCGATATCTTTCGTGTCGAATTTCTGGAAGAAGCAGCTTTGATTGCCGGTGTGGCATACCGGACCTGCCGGTTTAGCCTTAATTAATATGGCATCGCTGTCACAATCTTTAGCTACCGACTTCACTTTCAGAATGCTGCCTGAGGTAGCGCCTTTGTGCCACAATTCCTGTCGACTGCGGCTATAGAACCAGACCTCACCGCTTTTTAGTGTCCGTTTTAGCGCTTCTTTATCGGCATAGCCCAGCATTAAAACCTCGCCGTTATCAGCGTCCTGGATGATAACCGGAACTAAACCTTTATCATTATATTTCAACATCGTATATCACCCTATTATCTAAAATATTACACCCTACGGGAATAGCCACTATAACCCTAGGGATAAAGCCTCTTTCAAATTTATGTCGCCGGTATAAAGCGCTTTGCCCACGATAGCCCCCTCCACCCCAAGCTCCTTCAGTTTCTTCAAATGGCTCATTTTTGAAATGCCGCCTGCGGCAATGATGGGCAGGTTTACTCCGCTCACGATCCTAGAAATCGCCTTAAAATCTGGTTCAGTAAGTGTGCCGTCACGTTTTATATCGGTATATATTATGCGTCTTAAGCCCAAATCAGCCATCTGCAAACACAGCTCTAAAGCTTTTATTTCAGTCCCCTTTACCCAACCATGCGTGGCAACATATCCGTCGCGGGCATCGATGCCAACGACGATAGCCTTATCATATCTACGACACAAACTTTTTACCAACTCTGGATTCTCTACTGCAACCGTTCCTAAAATCACCCGGTCAATGCCTACGCCCAGCATCTCGGCCACGGTAGTCTCGTCTCTTATGCCGCCGCCAAGCTGCGTCGGTAAGCCCGCTTGCTCCACTATGGCTTCTATAATCTTGATATTACGTGGCTTCCCTCCGGCAGCACCATCGAGGTCAATCACATGCAGCCGCTTGGCTCCTTCAGCCTTCCAGCCCATGGCAACATCGACCGGATTGTCAGAGAAAACGGTCTCCTTACGGTAATCTCCCTGATACAGCCGGACACACTTGCCCCCCTTAATATCGACCGCCGGAATTACTTCCATATCAAACTTTCCATACGAGCGTTTAAATTTCCGTAAATTTGCTATACAATATTAAAGCTTTAACTCACTACTTTCAAATATAGGGAGGATAAACTAAATGGACTTCGAGCTTTCCGAAGAGCACAAAATGTTTCAGGAAGCCATCTGCAATTTTGCGGAGAAAGAAATCGCGCCTCTTGTTGATGAGGCTGAGAAAACAGCCACCATGCCCCTCCAGCTATTCCCCAAGATGGGCAAGCTGGGCTATCTCTGCGTCAGGTATCCCGCTAAGTATGGCGGCGCTGAGATGGGCAAAATGGGCGACTGTATTTCAGTTGAGCAAGTAGCTTACCACAGCGTCGGCATATGTGCCGGCATCATGGTTCAGAGCGGCATTGGCACCACCGCCGTCTATACCCGCGGTAACGAAGAGCAGAAAAATAAATACCTGGTGCCGGCAATTAAAGGAGAAAAAATAGCTGCTTTCGGGCTTACCGAACCTAACGCTGGCTCGGACGCTGCCTCCATACAGACTACTGCCACTAAAAAGAACGGCAAATACATCCTCAACGGTACTAAAATCTTCATCACCAACGGCAATATCTGCGACTTCGTCCTGGTTGCTGCTTACACGGATAAAAGTAAAGGGTCTCGAGGCGGAATCAGCTTATTTATCGTTGAAAAGGGCACACCGGGGTTCAATCGGGCTAAGCTTCACAAGTTCTGCGGCCGTTCCGGTGAAACCGGCGAGTTGACTTTTGAGGACTGCGCCGTGCCCGAAGCTAACCTCATCGGAGAAGAAGGCAAAGGTTTTCCGTACGTCATGGAATCGTTGATGGGTGGCAGAATCTCTCACGCCTCACGAAGCTTGGGCCTGGCCCGTGCGGCTTATGATGCTTCTCTGAAATATGCCCAGGAAAGAGTTCAGTTCGGACAGCCCATAGCCAAATTCCAAGCTAATTCCTTCAAACTGGCACGAATGGCTATGGATATAGAGGCAGCTCGCTGGCTTATATTCCACGCCGCCTGGCTCTATGACCAGAACCAGCCGCACATAAAAGAAGCCGCCATGGCCAAGCTGTTTGCCAGCGAGGTTGCAATCAGAGTAACCGCCGAAGCCATGCAGATACACGGAGGCTACGGCCTGACAGAAGATTCCGTGGTCCAGCGCTACTTCCGCGATTCTCGGATGTCCACCATCACCGAGGGTACCTCGGAAATCCAGCAGCTCGTTATCTCGCGAGAGATCGGCATTCGCTAAGGTAGGAATAATTCGTAGCACTCCATAAAGGATGGCCTGGCAATAATTACCAGGGAAAGGTGATGCGCATGCCAAGTACAAGAGAGACAATCGAGGGGTATAAGACAAAACGGGAGAAAATAAAAGGGATAGACCCAAAGGCTCTTGAACAGCGCCACAAAGCGGGGCAATGGTCCGCCAGGGAGCGGATTGATTACTTCTTCGACCCGGGCACTTTCATCGAAATTGGCCTTTTTGTTAAGCACCGCACCGTAAATTTCGGCATGGACAAAAGGGAGATACCGGCTGAAGGTGTAATAACCGGCTACGGTAAGGTAAATGGCCGCCCTGTAGTCGCTATAGCCGAGGACTTTACCGCCATGGCCGGGACGTTCGGCGAATATCATGGCAAGAAATTTGCCCGGGCACTTGAATTTGCTAAGGAAATGGGCTGGCCCTGCATAAGTATGAACGATTCCGGTGGAGCCCGGCTTCAGGAGGGCATGGATACACTCGAAGCCTATGGCTGGCTCTTCAGAGCTCAAATACAGGCTTCGGGCATAGTACCTCAGATATCTCTGCTCATGGGCCCATGCCTTGGCGGGCAGGCCTATCATCCGGTAATGCAGGACTTCCTCATCCAATGTAAATATACCGGCTTCATGGGCATTGCTGGACCGGCCTTCGTAAAAACTCAAATCGGAGAGGAAATCACTCTGGAGGAGCTTTCGGGCTGGGAAGCTCATGCCGTTAAGTCGGGCCAAACTCACATAGTCGCCGAAAATGACCAGGAAGCACTGGATGCCTGCAAACAGCTACTGTCTTTCCTCCCCTCAAATAACAAGGAAAAAAGGCCGCCTCGTATCAAAACGGAGGACTCTCCGGACAGAACGATCCCGGAACTGGATACAATAGTCCCCGACCATTCAAATCAGGCTTTTGATATGCTCAAGCTGATTACTCTGATTGTGGACGACGGTTACTTTTTTGAGCTGCTCAGTTACTACGCCCAGAACTGCATTATAGGCTTCGCCCGGTTCGATGGTCGGCCAGTCGGTATCGTGGCCAACCGCCCGGAGCATATCGGCGGTGTTATCGATGTAGACGCCGCCGACAAAATGGCCAGATTTATCAGGTTCTGCGACCTGTTTAGTATACCGCTGATCAGCTTCCAGGACTGTCCTGGCTATATGATAGGCTCCGAGCAAGATTGGAAGGGTATCCTACGCCACGGAGCCAAGCTGCTTTACGCCTGGGCCGACGCTACTGTGCCGCTGATTTCAATCATCGTCAGGAAATCGTACGCCGGCGCCCATTACGGCATGCTGGATAAATCGATCGGCGCCGACCTCGTATTTGCCTGGCCTACGGCGCTGGTAACTATCGTCGGTGCCGAGACTGCAGCCAGCGTTATCTTTGCCAAGGAGATAAAAGAGGCGGAAAATCCCAAAGAGGTGAAGGCCAAAAGAGTCAAGGAATACCAGGAGCTATATGAGAATCCGTATATGGGCGCTGAGCGAGGCTATATCGATGACATCATAATGCCCAGCGATACCAGAAAGATGATAAATAGAGCCCTGGATATGCTGGAAAACAAGACCGTCGCCAGGCCGTGGAGAAAATACTCAAACATCAACCTATGACAGCCAACAGCGTGAAGGTCGACTACACCGGTATTTCAAAAATATACGACAGTTACCGATCTTACCCCGATAGCCTTATAAAAATAATTATTGCACTGGGGCGGATTAGCCTTGGAAAGAAGGTCCTGGATCTCGGCTGCGGTACCGGAAATATATCCCGACAAATAAAGAATAATGTAGACGCTGATTTTACCGGTGTCGACTTGTCACTCGACATGCTAAAAGTGGCCAAGAGCAAATCTCTGGAAGTTGTCTGCATAGACATTGATAATAAACAATTACCCTTCCACAACAATTCTTTTGATGCCGTAGTCGGAGCCTACATTATCCACCAGATAAAAAACCTGAATCTCCTGCTTTCGGAATGTTATCGCGTGTTGGGGAATGGCGTTCTGGTTTTGCTAACCTCCAGCCATCAACAAATCGAAGACCAGCATCCAATTATCAAAGATTTCTTTCCCAGTTATGTGAGCATTGACAAAGGTAGATTTCCGGATATTAACAAGATAGATGACATGTTGAGCTCTATTGGTTTCAAGGAGATCAAACACGAAGTGGTGACTGTGGCTAATATCCCGATAGACCATGAATATTTACAGAAAGTAAAGAGCAAGTATGTATCGACCTACCATCTTATACCCCAAAGCGAGTTCGAAGATGGCATTGCCAGATTGGAAGCGTTCATTACAAACAATAACCGACCCCAATACAAGGACTGGCATGGAACGATAATTAGCGCGCTAAAAATCATCGACTAAAGGAGGAATAGATAGAATGGAAACGATACCAGCATCATCATGGTTGTGGATGACCTGGGTCATCCTTTTGCTAATTCTCTGGACTTTGCCATGGAAAGGTGTGGCTCTATGGAAAGCCGCCGGCAACAAGCAGCTAACCTGGTTTGTCTGTATCTTTATATTCAATACGCTGGCTATTCTGGAGATAATCTATATCTTCGGATTCAGTAAGAAAAAATCATAGTATGTAGCTTAATCTAGACACGCCTTCGACTGTTTGCTATACTCACTCCCTTGTGAAGCTAAAAATATGGTTCCTGGAGACCAGGCCCCAGTTCTTACTTCTCTCCGTGGTGCTGGCCTTTTTAGGTACCTCTATAGCCTGGTATGACGGCGCCTTTCATTTAGGATACGCCATCTTGGCTTTCGTCGGGCTGCTCCTGTGTCACATCAGCGTCAACGTCCTCAACGACCACTACGACTATATAAGCGGCATTGACCTGAAGACCAGAAGGACGCCTTTCAGCGGCGGCAGTGGTTTTCTACCCGCCGCCTCTCTAAATCCCAGGCACGTCCTCTGGTTCGGCCTGATTTGCTTGTTGCTGGCGGTGCCGATAGGTATTTACTTCGTGCTGGCTACCGGCTGGCCGCTGCTGCCTTTGCTCGTTATCGCGGCTATATGCATTCTCCTCTATACACCGCTTCTGACCAAACTGGGATGGCCTGAATGGTCACCAGGTATTGGTCTCGGTGCACTGCCAGCTCTGGGAGCTTATTTCGTCCAGACA
>Ga0153916_10004127_pt1 | contig 10931 bp, 10 predicted proteins | sample Opewatmetagenome_FD_109642 | JGI IMG/M metagenome (GOLD analysis project Ga0153916, IMG submission 109642) | Freshwater wetland microbial communities from Ohio, USA - Open water 3 Core 3 Depth 4 metaG | ecosystem: Environmental > Aquatic > Freshwater > Wetlands | place: USA: Ohio, Lake Erie...
ATGAATTTGCACCACCTCGCGCACAATGGCGAGCCCCAGCCCGGTTCCTTCCGTCCGTGTGGTGAAAAATGGCTCGAACAGCCGCTCCTGCACCTCGCGGGAGATACCGCGACCAGTATCCGCTACGAGGAAAACGATTCTTGTGCCATCCTCCATTGCAGCGGAAAGCGTCACGCGGCCGCCCGCTTCGCATGCCTGCATGGCATTGGACAGCAGATTGGTAAGCGCCCCGGACAATGCCTCGCGACTGCCCAACAGACCAGCATCATTGCTTTTGTCATGCACTTCAAATAACACACCGTGTTGCGCCATCTGCGGCTCCATCACCTGCTGCACCTCTGCTAGCAGTCCGGCCACGGCGATTTCTTCCCGCGCACTGCGGCCTCCTCGCACAAACACCAGCATATCCTTGATCAGATTTTCCAGATGGCGCAGGCGCCCCAGTGCTTTATCGGAAAAACGCGCACGATCATCCACAGTCAGATCGGCATTGGCCAAATGGGAAGTGTAGAGCAACGCAGCAGCCAGCGGCGTGCGCAACTGATGCGCCAGTGCCGCCGCCATTTCCCCCATGGCAGAAAGTCTCTTGTGGCGCTGCAACTGAGCCTCCATGGCATATGCGTCGGTCACATCCTGCAGCAACAGAATTTCCCCGCCGGCACCTTCGCGCGCACTGGCTGAGATGCTGACACGCCGCTCGCCGCCCACCAGCAGCCACTCGCCCGGGGTGGACGTAGGTGCTAGTGCGCGTGCGCAAACATCGCTCCATCGCTCGCCTGCCAATGGTTCGCCCAGTAGCTGCAAGGCAGCCGGGTTTGCCTCTTCCACCATCCCTGATGCCTCCAGCACCACAACACCGCCCGGCAGTGCCGCCAGCAAGTGCGCGAGACGCTGCGAAAGCGCCTCTTTCTCCTCATACTGACGCCGCAGTTCGCCGTTGGCCACCGCCAACTCTTGCGTAAGCTGCTCGGCCTTGACTTGCAGTTCTGCATAGGCGCTGGTCAGTTGCTCCGATACCTGATTGAACAGCGCAAAAGCCTGCTGCAATTCCTGCGGCGAAGATGGATGACTTGAGTTATTTGGCATCATGGGTTACAAATTTCACTTAAGCTAAAGTATAGTTGCAAGCTGACGTTGTTACCTATTGATTTTTTGGGAGGCATTACGGGCTCAATGTTAATTCCGGCAATTTCAAAATGCTCGATCAGTTGCGCATCCAGATCGTGCTCAGCGGGAAAAATGGCCATTCCCTGTTATGCCATTCCAGTGCATAATTAGGCCGTATAAAATGCTGCTTGCGCAAACAATGCCGAAAAACTACAGAGTCTCAAGATGTCCGAACTGCTAAAGAGCATTGACGCGCGCACCAAGCTCGCTGGCTCGAACAAGCTGGAGATGCTGTTGTTTTCGCTCGGTAAGGACGAGCGCACCAGTCGCGAGGAAACCTTCGGCATCAATGTGTTCAAGGTGCGCGAGGTCATGCGCACTCCAGAAATCACTCGCGCTCCCGATATGCCGCCTTCCGTTGAAGGTATGGTGAGTCTGCGTGGCATATTAGTGCCAGTAGTAGATCTCATCAAATACGTCGGCATCCAGAATTCCAAGCCACCGCAAATAATGATCGTGACCGAATACAACGGCCATACCCAGGGCTTTCTGGTGGAGAGCGTGGATACCATTCTTCGCATCGACTGGTCTGCGATGAAGGTGCCACCTGAAATGCTCACCGCGCAAATGGGCGGCCTGATTACCGCAGTGACCGAGCTCAAGGATGGTCGTATTGTGATGATGATGGATGTGGAAAAAATCCTCGCCGAAACTTCCAGCTATGTGGATGACGCCTCTATCGCCTTGCTCAAACCCATCCCAGTGCCGAGTCGCACGATTTTCTTTACTGACGACTCGGTAGTGGCGCGCAAGCAAATTGAAAAAACCCTGAACGCACTTGGTATCAGTTTCATTTACTCCACCAATGGCAAGGAAGCCTGGGAGGAATTGCAAAAAATCGCCAGCCGCGCCAGTGTAGCCGGTCAAAAGATCACTGATTTCATCCAGCTAATCCTGACTGACATAGAAATGCCGGAAATGGACGGTTATGTGTTAACCCGTCACATCAAAAGCGACCCACGCTTCGCTGGTATCCCGGTACTGATGCACTCATCTCTGTCCAGCGAGGCCAATCAGTATCTTGGTCGTTCGGTTGGCGTTGATGAGTATGTTCCAAAATTCGAGCCTCAAAAACTTGCCGAAACACTGGCGCGCCTGTTAACACCAACACAGCAGCCTGGCACATGAGTTTCACGGAATAATGGCCACTATGCCCGAGCAAAATTCTAACCTGATCGACACCATCGATGCCCGCACCAAACTGGCGGGCTCCAACAAGATGGAAATTCTGCTGTTTTCGCTTGGCAGCCACGAAATTTTCGGCATTAACGTATTCAAGGTTCGCGAAGTAACGCACACCCCTTATGTCACCAAAACACCCAATGTTCCGATCGGTGTAGAGGGGTTTATTTCATTGCGTGGCAACATCATCCCGGTAATCTCTCTCACCAACTTTATCCGCCAGGGAAAGCAGGACGAATGCTCCAACAGCACCTTGATTGTTACCGAATTCAGCCGCCACACTCAGGGTTTCCTGGTGCATAGCGTAGACCACATCATCCGTGTTGACTGGGACAGAGTGAAGCCACCTCAAAATATGCTGAGTGGAAACGAGAGCTTTATTACCGCCATCACCGAACTGCCTGACGGAAGGCTGGTATCCATTCTGGATGTCGAACAATTGCTGGCAGATGCCATTGGCGAGGAAAAAATCCCCGAAATTGCCGCCCTCGAGTCGGATGATGAGCGCTTCATTTTCTTTGCCGATGACTCCACAGTCGCACGCAAAGCCATTGTTGGTGTCCTTGATCGCTTGGGGATCAATCACCAGCAAGCCAGCAATGGGCACGAAGCCTGGGAAAAGCTCAAGAGTATGGCAGCACGCGCCCAACAGGATGGACGTCCATTACACGACACACTGCGGCTCATCCTCACCGATGCGGAAATGCCAGAAATGGATGGCTATGTGCTGACTAATAATATCAAGGCAGATCGTCGTTTTGAAGGAATCCCGGTGGTGATGCACTCGTCTCTATCGTCCGAAGCAAATCGCACCATGGGATTGCAAGCCGGCGTGGACACTTACGTACCAAAGTTCGATCCACTCGTTTTGGCAGAAACCCTGCGCCCCTTGCTGGCATAGCTGTCACTATTTTAACGTTACGGAGCAACGTAATGCCTGATAAGAACATGAAATTTCTGGTAGTGGACGATTTCTCGACCATGCGCCGGATTGTCCGCAACCTGCTCAAGGAACTCGGCTTCACCAATGTGGATGAAGCCGAAGATGGCGTGGTTGCCCTCAGCAAACTCAAGAACGGCAACTTCGAGTTTGTGGTGAGCGACTGGAACATGCCTAACATGACCGGTATTGAGCTATTGCAGGCCATTCGTGCCGACGCCCAACTCAAGAATTTGCCAGTTCTGATGGTCACCGCAGAGGCTAAAAAAGAAAATATTATTGCTGCCGCTCAAGCCGGTGCGAACGGCTACGTAGTCAAGCCTTTTACTGCGGCGACTCTGGAAGAAAAGCTCAACAAGATTTTTGAGAAACTTGGCATTTAAGGGGATCGATGTGAATACGGAATCTGAAGATTCAGCAGATCTCGAAGCGCTGTTTGACAGCATTTCCAGCGCCAACGAGCCAGCACCGCCAGTAAAGGTGGTCCCTGCCGCCCAACAGGCGCCCGCAGCTGCGGCTGCTACGAATACAGATGTCTACGCCCAAGTGGGGCATCTGACCCGGCAGCTGCATGACACGTTACATGAACTGGGCTATGACCGCTCCATCGAAAAGGTTGTCGGCAAGATGCCGGACGCGCGTGACCGCCTCAACTATATCTCCACACTGACCGAGCAGGCTGCGGTCAAAACCCTGAATGCCACCGAAGTAGCCAAGCCGCTACAAGAGTCGCTGGAAGCCAGTGCCAAACAATTGTCCGCACGCTGGCAGCAAATGATGGACGGGCATCTCAGCGTGGATGAATTCAAGCAACTGGTGGGGCAAACGCGCGAACACCTGCAAGACGTACCGCTCAAAACCAAGGCGACCAGCGCTCAACTGATGGAAATTGTCATGGCACAGGATTTCCAGGATCTGACCGGACAAGTGATTAAAAAATTGGCTGACACTGTGCAGCAACTCGAAAACCAGCTACTGCAAATGTTGATTGCGAGTGCTCCAGAAGAAAAGAAAAAGGAAATAGGCGACGCGTTGCTCAACGGCCCGATAGTCAATGCCGAAGGCCGTACCGATATTGTCACCAACCAGACACAGGTCGATGACTTGCTGGAAAGCCTGGGATTCTAACCAAGTAAATGCCTGTCACCTGAGGAAAGATCATGAGTGATTTCGCCGGCATGGAAGACATGCTACAGGATTTTCTGACAGAGGCCTCCGACTTGTTGTCAGGGGTCGACAACAAGCTGGTAGATCTGGAGAAACGCCCGGACGACAAAGAACTGTTGAACGAAATATTCCGCGGCTTCCATACCATCAAGGGTGGTGCCGGCTTCCTCAACGCCAGTGAAATGGTCGCGCTGTGCCATCGTACCGAAAATCTGTTCGATAAATTGCGCAATGGCGAGTTGCAACTCGACCCGGCCATTATGGACGTGATCATGTCTGCCACGGGCATCGTGCGCGACATGTTTGGCGAACTGTCCCAAAACCGTCAGCCATCACCAGCCGACCCGGCAGTGCTATCGGCACTGGACTCCGTATTATCCGGTCAGCCCACACTAGCGCCACACCAACCAGAAAGTACGACAGAGGCAATCCTGTCCCCCGTACCCCCCAGTCGTTCCGCCCCAACAACCATGAGTACCGGCGGCGGTCCGGACTGGGATACGCTTTACCATGGCTTAATAGGCGGAGCCGCGCCGCAGGCCATTGCACCGCAAGCAGTTGCTTCACCTGCCGAACCTGTGGCAGCCTCGCCCATGCCAGCCCCATCAACCGGCGCCACCATTGCTCCGGCGCGCGCGGCCTCCAAAGGGCCGACCTCGTCCGCCGCCGCCGCGACCACCAAGGACACCACTATTCGCGTAGATACTTCGCGCCTGGACCAAGTGCTTAATCTGTCCGGTGAAATCGGGTTGACAAAAAACCGCCTCACCTGCATCCGCACCACCTTGATGCAAGGCAATGTTGATCAAGACACCATCCAGTCTTTGGACGAGGCAGTCAGCCAACTCGATCTGCTGGTCGGTGACTTGCAAAATGCGGTGATGAAAACCCGCATGCAGCCTATTGGCCGGTTGTTCCAGAAATATCCGCGACTGGCGCGTGACTTGGCCCGTCAACTCGGCAAGGATGTTGAGCTGGTGCTCACCGGCGAGGATACCGAAATCGACAAGACCATGATCGAGGACTTGAACGATCCGCTGGTGCACCTGATACGCAATGCAGTAGATCATGGTGTAGACAGCCCGGAGGAGCGCCTGGCTTCCGGTAAACCCGGCAAGAGCCTGATCTACCTGAACGCTGAGCAGATCGGTGACCACATTGTGATCGAGATCACCGACGACGGTCGCGGTATTCGGCCGGATGTAATACGCAACAAGGCGATGGAAAAAGGCCTGATTGACGCCGAAACTGCCCATAATCTGGATGAGCGCCAGAGTTTGCAACTCATTTTCCTACCCGGATTCTCGACCAAGGATCAGATTTCGGATATTTCCGGGCGTGGCGTCGGCATGGATGTGGTGAAAACCAATATCCAGCGCCTCAACGGTCAGGTGGACGTGACTTCCGTGGTTGGCCAGGGTTCCAATTTCCGCATCCAGCTGCCGCTCACTTTGGCCATCCTGCCGGTGCTGATGGTACGTCTGGGCGAGCAACCATTCGCCGTACCACTATCCATGGTGCGCGAAATCATCCCGATTCGCACTGAAGATGTGCAGCGCGTTTCCGGACGGGCAACCATGGTCGTACGCGAAGAGGTATTGCCCATCCGCACCCTGGCCAGCTTGATTGGCTGGGAAGAAAATACCGTCCCCGTCTTTGGCGTGCTGATGCAGACCGGCGGGAACAATTTCATCATGGCTATCGACAGCTTCATTGGCCAGGCCGATGTGGTTATCAAGTCATTAAGCGACATCAAGCCCAAAGGCATTGCCGGCGCAACCCTCACCGGAGATGGGGCCATTGTGCTGGTGCTGGATATGGAAGAGCTACTGGGCATGGAAACCCAGGATACCCAAGCTGCGCTCTTCGGTTAAGCGCTTATTTTAAGCAGGAAACGAAATGCAAGATCAAGCCTTTATCGCGCGCCAGCCTATACTCGATACGAAACAGCAAATCGTCGCCTACGAACTGCTGTTCCGGCACAGCGCCAATGCCGGCACGGCCGTGATAGAAGACGATGTGCGCTCTTGTGCACGGGTACTGGTCAACACACTAAGTGACATGGGTACGCAATGGCTGCTGGGCGACAAGCTGGCCTTTATCAACGTCAATGCCGAAGTACTGCTGGGCGATTTTATAGAACTATTGCCGCCAAAGCGCACGGTACTTGAATTGCTGCCTAGCCTGCAGGCGGATGATGCGCTGGTGCAACGCATCCAGGCTTTGCGCACGCAGGGCTTCCAAATCTCTCTCAGCTCTCTGGAAGATCCGGGCTTGCTCAGCCTGTTGCCTCACGCCGATTACGTTAAACTCGACCTCATCAAACTTGGGCTGGACAAGGCACTGGCCTTGTTTGACAAGCTCAAGGGGCGTCCGGTCAAAGCCATTGCAGAAAAGGTGGAAAGCCCTCATGAATTCGATGCCTGCAAGAAAGCAGGCTTCGAACTGTTCCAGGGATTCTATTTCGCCCACCCGGAAACGCTCTCTGCCAAGGTTATCCACCCAGCCTATGCGGTGGTGCTCGAAATCCTCAACATGGTCTCGCGCAAAGCTGACATCAGGGAAATCGAGACCTCCTTCAAACATGATGTGGCACTCTCTTTCAAGTTGCTGCGCTATATAAATTCGGTAGGGTTCGGTCTCTCCAGCGAAATCCAGTCGATCCGCCATGCCATTACCATTCTGGGCTACGATCAGCTGTACCGTTGGCTGACCCTGTTGATGGTCACCGCGGGTGAAAATGCCGCTTCACCTGCGCTGATGAAGACCGCCATTACCCGTGGACGCCTCACTGAGCTGCTGGGAACTGGCTATCTGGACAAGAAGGAACGCGACAACCTGTTTATTGTCGGCGTATTCTCCCTGCTGGATGCCATGCTGGAAATGCCGATGGATCGGGCCTTAGACAAACTGAATCTACCAGACTCCGTAACCGAGGCACTGCGGGAAAGAACCGGTGTCTATGGGCCGTTCCTTAAACTCACGGAAGCCTGTGAGGGTGGAGATTCCGACAAAATCTCCCAGTTGGCAGAATCACTGATGATGGACCCTGAAAAGGTCAATAAATGCCACATCGATGCGCTCTCCTGGACTGAAGGATTGGGTATTTAAGGATAGTCGCGATGAACCATGAGCAATCCCTTGCCTACATGCACAATCTCCTGCGCATGATGCTGGAGAAAAAAGCCTCCGACCTGTTCATTTCCGCTGACTTCCCCCCGTCAATGAAAATTGACGGCAAAATGACGCCGATCGCCCCACAAAAGCTCACTTCCGCCCATACCAAAGCCTTTGCCTACGCGCTGATGAACGAAAAGCAACGCGGCAGTTTCGAGAACGAAAAAGAATGCAATTTCGCCATCGCCCCGGAAGGCATCGGCCGTTTCCGCGTCAATGCGTTCGTGCAGCAGGAGCATGTCGGCATGGTGCTGCGCACCATTACCACCAAGATCCCGAACTTCGACGAGATGGGGCTGCCGCCGCAGTTGAAGGAAGTGATGATGAGCAAGCGCGGGCTTATCATTCTGGTGGGCGGCACCGGCTCCGGCAAATCCACCACGCTGGCGGCGTTGATTGACTATCGTAACGAGTGTTCCCATGGTCATATCATTACCATCGAGGACCCGGTGGAATATGTCCATCCCAGCAAAAACTGCCTGATCACTCATCGCGAAGTCGGCCGCGACACGCTGGATTGGTTCCCGGCGCTGAAGAACACCCTGCGCCAGGCACCGGATGTGATCCTGATCGGCGAAATCCGCGATCGGGAAACCATGGAATTCGCGCTTAACTTCGCCGAAACCGGCCATCTGTGCATGGCCACACTACACGCTAACAGTTCCAATCAGGCGCTGGACCGCATCCTCAACTTCTTCCCTGAAGAACGCCACCAGCAGTTGCATATGGATTTGTCGCTTAACTTGCGCGCCTTCATCTCGCAACGGCTGGTGCCGAAGAAAGGCGGCGGACGTTGCGCAGCGATCGAAATCCTGCTCAACTCTCCGCTGGTCGCCGACCTCATCCTCAAGGGTGAAACCAATATGGTGAAAGAGGCAATGGCCAAATCAGTCGAACTGGGCATGCAGACCTTCGATCAGGCACTGTTCAATCTGTGCGAGGAAGGCCGCATCACCGAAGAAGATGCATTACGCAACGCCGACTCCATTAACGAACTGCGCCTCAGATTCAAGCTGCATAGCAAGGATTCCAAGGTCAAGGACGCCTCTGACCGCATCGCCCACTTGTCTCTGCACGAGGATGAGCCGGAAGAGGAAGAAGAAATACCTCCTCCCGCTGCTGGCACTGCTCAATCACCAGTTAAAGCCGCAGGCTGAGCGCTATCGTTGGAAACTGCTCTGCTAATCGCCGCTATCGCTGGGGCTTGGTTCTGGCTAGATAGCCTACATGCCCGTGATATAGCAGTCGAAGCCGGACGGCAGACTGCGCAAAAGTATGGACTGCAACTGCTTGATGAAACTGTCGCCTTCGCCCATCTGTGGGCAGCACGTGATGCTTTCGGCCGGCTACGCTTCCAGCGCACTTACCATTTCGAAGTCAGCGATACCGGCACCGACCGCTTGCCATGTAGTATCACCTTACTGGGCAAGCAGGTCGAATCTCTGGACATCCCGCCGCACCGCGACACGGTGCACTGATGACCTACCGCGGCCGTTTCGCTCCCTCCCCCACCGGCCCTCTGCATTTCGGCTCGCTGATTGCTGCTGTTGGCAGCTATCTGGAAGCGAAATCGAACGACGGCGAATGGCTGGTGCGTATGGAAGACCTCGACCCGCCGCGCGAAGTACCCGGGGCTGCTGATCTCATTCTGAATACGCTGGAAACTTATGGTTTTGAGTGGGATGGCGAGGTACTCTACCAAAGTACCCGCAGCAAGGCCTACGAAGCCGCAATTGAACAACTGAAACAAGCCGGAAAACTTTATCCCTGTGCCTGCAGCCGTAAGGAGATTTCTGATTCTGTGATGCAGGGCATCGAAGGCCCGGTCTATCCCGGCACCTGCCGCAACGGCTTGAATGGACGTGAAACACGGGCCTGGCGCGTCAGGACGGATGCGGCAACCATCGTCTTCGACGACGCCATCCAGGGTTATCAGACGCAGGTGCTGGAGCGCGACGTCGGCGACTTCGTGCTCAAACGCGCCGATGGTTTCTATGCCTATCAGCTGGCGGTGGTGGTGGATGACGCCAATCAAGGCATCACCCATGTCGTGCGCGGCGCCGACTTGCTCGATTCCACGCCGCGGCAGATCCATCTGCAACGCCTGCTGGGTCTGCCGATACCGCTTTATGCCCACCTGCCGGTAGCAACCAACACCAGAGGAGAAAAACTCAGCAAGCAGACGCTGGCTGCACCACTCTCTCCTGCTGCAGCCAACTCGACATTATGGCAGGCGCTAACTTTTCTCGGCCAGTTCCCACCCGCCGAACTGGAGCGCGCCAACCTGAGCGAACTGTGGCAATGGGCTCAGCAACACTGGCATCTGGCATCGGTGCCGAGAACAAAATCCATCATGGTATGATGCCGTCCCCATGAAACATGAACCCGACACCCTTAGCCGTTTTCTGTTTGAAAATGCTCCGATTCGGGGCGAAATTGTGCGGTTGGAAAATACCTGGCGCAGCGTGCTGGAACGCCACAATTACCCACCGGTATTGCGCAACGCGATGGGTGAACTGATGGCCGCCGCGGCCCTGCTTGCCGCCACTCTCAAGTTAAAAGGTTCGCTGATTCTGCAAATCCAGGGCAGCGGCCCGGTCTCGTTGCTGGTGGTGGAATGCAGCGGTGATTTCGCCATGCGGGCCACCGCCAAATGGAACGACGAATTGGCGCAAGGCGGGTTTTCCGAGCTCGTCGGCAACGGCCGCTTCGCTATCACGCTCGACCCTAAGGACAGCAATCAGACTTATCAGAGCGTTGTCGCGCTTGAAGGCACAAGTATTGCAGAAATTTTACAGAACTACATGATACGTTCTGAACAGCTGGAAACCCGCCTGTGGCTTGCCGCCGATGATTGCCACGCCAGCGGCATGCTGCTACAAAAATTGCCCGACCGGCCGGAACAGGATGCGGATGCCTGGAACCGCGCCAGCCAGCTCGCCGACACGCTAAAACAGGATGAGTTGCTGGATCTGCCGGCAGAAGCCATTCTGCACCGCCTGTTCCATGAAGAAGACATCCGCCTGTTCGATCCGCAGCCAGTGTCTTTTCACTGTAGATGCTCACGCGAAGGTGTTGCCAATATGTTAAGAATGCTGGGCAGAAGCGAGGTGAACAGCATCCTTGAGGAACAGGGCAGCATTGAAGTCCACTGTGAGTTTTGTAACCAGCACTATGAGTTTGACAAGGTGGATGCGGAACAGGTATTTGCTGCCGAGGTTATTACGCCTGGCAGTGAGACCAGGCACTAGAGTTTCTGCCGCACCCGTTCAAACAGGCAAATGGATGCTGCTGCTGC
>Ga0153916_10004128_pt1 | contig 10930 bp, 6 predicted proteins | sample Opewatmetagenome_FD_109642 | JGI IMG/M metagenome (GOLD analysis project Ga0153916, IMG submission 109642) | Freshwater wetland microbial communities from Ohio, USA - Open water 3 Core 3 Depth 4 metaG | ecosystem: Environmental > Aquatic > Freshwater > Wetlands | place: USA: Ohio, Lake Erie, Old...
CGCCGTGGCTGTTATTGACGCCGGACATACAGGTTGTCAGAGGCGCGCAGAAAGATAAATTCACCATTGGCACCGCTCCATTGGGACTGCTGCCCAGAATCGACAAGAAGAGCATCGGTACGGTGACGATTCTCGGCGTGCGGCTGCAGATGGTCTTCTAAAAAAGTGCAGAGTAGCAAGGCCAGTTCGATGAGTGAACACAAACTGAAGAAGAGACAACCATGAAGAAAATACTATCACTCGCGCACAGAATCACCTTCGTCGCCTTGCTCGTAGCGGTCACGGTGGCCTCCGCCCAGTCCGCGGAAAGGATTACCGAGCAGGAGACCTACGAGATCGGCGTCGAGGCCTACATTTACTTTTACCCGCTGATTTCGATGGACGTGACACGGCGAGTGAGCACCAACGTCGAACCGGGGAAAAAACCGGGCTTCGGACCGATGAATGTGTTTCACCACATGCGGGTTTATCCCGACGCCAACGTTAGAGAGGTCGTGCGCCCGAATTTCGACACGCTCTACTCGATCGCATGGCTCGACCTGCGCGAAGAACCAGTGATCGTTTCCGCGCCGGATACGCAGGGGCGTTACTACCTGCTTCCCATGCTCGACATGTGGACCGACGTGTTCGCCTCCCCCGGCAAGCGGACCTCCGGCACAAAGGCCGCTCATTACGCCGTCGTCCCGCCAGGTTGGATAGGCAAGCTGCCCAAGGAAATCGAGCGCATCCAGGCGCCCACGTCGCATGTCTGGATCATCGGCCGCACGCAGACCAACGGGCCGAAGGACTACGAGGCCGTGCACAAGGTGCAGGACGGCTACAAGATCACGCCGCTGTCTGGGTGGGGCAAGAGATCTGCGCCCGTCGTGTTCAAGAGCGATGCGACGGTGGATATGAAAACGCCGCCGTTGGAACAGGTGAACAAGATGGCGGTGGCCAAGTACTTCGCCTATGGCACGGAGCTGATGAAGATCAGTCCGCCGCACCTCACCGATTGGTCGACGGTCGCGCGGCTGAAGCGGATCGGAATCGAGGCCGGCAAGAGCTTCGATTTCAACAAGGCGGAGCCGGCGGTCAAACGCGCTCTCGAACGGGCGGCAGCCGACGGTCTCAAGCAGATGGTTGCCAAAGTTCCAACTCTCGCGCGTGTCGTCAACGGCTGGCAGATGAATACGGATACGATGGGCGTCTACGGCAACTACTATCTCAAGCGCGCTATCGTAGCGATGGTGGGGCTGGGCGCGAACCAGGTGGACGATGCGGTTTATCCGCTAAACGTCGGCGACAGCGACGGCAAGCCGCTCGATGGGGCGAACAAGTACGTGCTGCATTTCAAAAAGGAAGAGCTGCCGCCGGTGGAAGCGTTCTGGTCGGTCACGATGTACGACGCGCAGGGCTTCCAGGCGGCCAATAACATCAACCGCTTCGCCATCGGCGACCGCGATGCGCTGAAGTTCAACAGCGACGGCTCGCTCGACATTTACATCCAAAACGAGTCACCCGGCGCCGATAAGGAGTCGAACTGGCTGCCGGCGCCCAAAGGTCCGCTCGGCGTGACCATGCGGCTCTACGCGCCCAAAGCTCAGGCCCTCGACGGTCGCTGGGCGCCGCCCGCCGGCGGTTAAGCGGGTGAACTGAAGATTGGAAATAGGAACGAGTGGCGAGTGACCGGTCTCGGGTTTAGGGTTCAGGATGTTGCGGATCACTCTTAAAAAAGTAGAGGAAAAAACGATGAAGAAGAATGTAACAGCCCGATGTCGAGGGAACGCTGCGTTACCCCGCCTAGCTATCGGCGCAGTGATGATCCTGGCGGCTCCCGTGGTCGCCGCGGCCCAGCAAAGTACCGGGACGCCGGGTTCGCCCAGCGCGACGACGACGATCAACGGCGAGCAAATTCCGCCGCCGCCGCAGAAATTCCGCGGCAAGATCGAGCGCACGACGAAGGGTTCAAAGCCCTACTGGCCGGCCCGCGTCGTGCCGCCGAAGGGCGCGCCGAACGTGCTGTTGATCATGACGGACGATTCCGGCTACGGCGTCCCGAGTACCTTCGGCGGTGTCATTCCGACGCCAGCGCTCGATCGCATCGCTAACAACGGTCTGCGCTACACCAACTTCCACTCGACCGCGCTGTGCTCGCCGACGCGCGCGGCGCTGATCACCGGGCGCAACCATCACTCGGTCGGTTACGGCGTGATCGCCGAGGCCGCCACGGGATATCCGGGTTATGACAGCTTCATCACGAAGGACAAGGCGACGATCGGCAACATCCTCAAGGACAACGGCTACCGCACCTCGTGGTTCGGCAAGAACCACAACACGCCGGCCTTCCAGGCCAGCCCGACCGGCCCCTTCGACCAGTGGCCGGTCGGCATGGGCTTCGAGTATTTCTACGGCTTCATGGGCGGGGACACCAACCAGTGGCAGCCTGGGAACCTCGCGCGCAACACCACGTACATCTATCCGTTCGAGAACAACCCAAACTACAACCTGACCACGGCCATGGCCGACGAGGCCATCGCCTACATGAACCAGGTCAATACGGTGACGCCGGACCAGCCGTTCTTCGTCTATTACGTGCCCGGCGGCACGCATGCGCCGCACCACCCAACGCCGGAGTGGATCAAGAAGATCAGCGACATGCACCTGTTCGACGAGGGCTGGAACAAGCTGCGCGAGAAGATTTTCGAGAACCAGAAGAAGCTCGGCGTGATCCCGCAAACCGCCAAGCTGACGCCGTGGCCGAAGGAACTGCTGAAAGATTGGGATCAATGCACGCCGGATGAGAAGAAGCTGTTCATTCGCCAGGTGGACGTCTTTGCTGCCTACGTGGCCTACACCGACCACGAGATCGGCCGCGTGATCCAGGCGGTCGAGGACATGGGCCGGCTCGACAACACGCTTATCATCTATATCAACGGCGACAACGGCACCAGTTCCGAGGGCCAATTGAACGGCTCGCCCAACGAAGTCGCGATGTTCAATAGCGTCCAGGTGCCGGTCGAGGCGCAGCTCAAGTACTTCTACGACGCCTGGGGTTCCGACAAGACCTACAACCACATGGCGGCGCCGTGGGCGTGGGCGTTCGACACGCCGTTTTCCTGGGTGAAACAAGTCGCCTCCCACTTCGGCGGCACCAAGCAGGGCATGGCGATCTCCTGGCCGAAGGTGATCAAGGACAAGGGCGGCATCCGTCATCAGTTCCACCACGTGATCGACATCGTGCCGACGATCCTCGAAGCCGCGGGCATCCGCCAGCCTAAGTTCGTGGACGGCATCAAACAGAGCCCGATCGAGGGCGTCAGCATGATGTACACCTTCGACAAAAAGAACGCCAACGCGGCCTCGACGCGCAAGACCCAGTACTTCGAGATGATGGGCGACCACGCCATCTATAACGAAGGCTGGATCGCAAGCACCAAGGTCATGCGGCCGCCGTTGGTGATGGACGTCTCCGCGGGCGTCGGCGACGACCCCAGCAAGTACCCGTGGGAGCTGTACGACCTGCGCAAGGACTGGACGCAGTACGACGACGTGGCCAAGAAGTACCCGAATAAGCTGAAGGAGATGGAGAAGCTCTTCTGGACGGAGGCCAAGAAGTATCAGGTATTGCCGCTCGACGCCTCGGTGGTCACGCGAATGATCACACCGCGGCCGAGCCTTACCGCCGGACGCAACGTATTCACCTGGACCCAGCCGCTCACCGGGACGCCAAACGGCGACGCGCCGAGCGTGCTCAACACGTCCTACAACTTCAAGGCTGAAATCGAAGTTCCGCAGGGCGGGGCCGAGGGCATGCTGATCACGCAGGGCGGTCGCTTCGCCGGCTACGGCTTCTACCTACTCAAGGGCAAGCCGGTGTTCCTGTGGAACCTGGTCGACCTCAAGCGCATCAGGTGGGAGGGGCCGGAGGCGCTGGCGCCCGGCAAGCACGTGCTCGAGTTCGACTTTAAATACGACGGCTTGGGCTTCGCCACGCTCGCCTTCGACAATGTGAGCGGCATCGGCCGCGGCGGCACCGGCACCCTCAAGGTCGACGGCAAGGTGGTCGCGGAACAGAAAATGGAGAACACGCTGCCGATTACCCTCGCGTGGGACGAGAACCTTGACGTCGGATCCGACACGGGCACGCCGGTGGACGACAATGACTACCAGGTGCCGTTCAGGTTTACGGGCAAGATCAACAAGATCACGCTCACCATCGACCGGCCCAAGCTAACGCCGGAGGACGAGAAGAGGCTGATGCAGGCGATGCGTGAGAAGAAGGCGGGCGAGTAGTAAAAAAGTGGCGAGTGTCGAGTGGCGAGGGACGAGGGGTGAAAGAGTGTCGAATGGTGAGTGACGAATGGAGACCACTGAGAAGCAAATGGGTACGGGTGTCAGTGTTCAGGTTTCAGTTGCCGAAATGGTTGCCTGACACCTGACACCCGAAACCTGGAACCACTAGGGGGTTCCCCTCGACACCCGACCCTCGACCCTGGTCCCTTTCGGATTTCGACATTCCAATTTCGGATTTGTTTCGGAATTGATCTCGCGCAAAGGCGCCAAGCCTGTCCTGAGCTATGTCGAAGGGTTCGCCAAGGGACAAGCGCACGAAAGCCCCCGTTCCCCTATTGGACCAAAGTCCAATATACAGTACTTCAACTCTTCGCTAGAAAGGATCTGAGCGCAATCGGAAGGGGACATCGCCGGGGTTAGACTGAAGGATTGTCAGCCGATTCGAGAGCAAGATCCGCGTCTTGAGCAATTACGATCTGCGGCCACGGCGCCGCTGGCGCAATACGGAAAGCCTCGCTAAAAGAAAGGAGCCCTACAGTGGCTAATCAAAATGACCAACAACGAATAGTTCTCCCGATTCCCGATCGGCCGCGCACCGGCCTGATCACCTACGACGCCAAGGATCCGGACACCAAGTATCCGCCCATCGAGCAGTTGCGCCCGCCGAAAGGCGCGCCGAACGTTTTAGTCATCCTGCTGGACGACGCGGGCTTCGGAGCGTCGAGTGCGTTTGGTGGCCCGTGCCAGACGCCGGTGGCGGAGCGTCTGGCGGCTGGGGGTCTTAAGTTCAACCGCTTTCACACGACGGCCCTTTGCTCGCCGACGCGCCAGGCGCTGTTAACGGGGCGCAACCATCACTCGGTAGGCATGGGCGGCATCACGGAAATAGCCAGCGGTGCCCCCGGCTACTGCTCGGTCCTTCCCAACACCGCTTCACCGCTCGCGCGGACGCTCAAGCTGAATGGCTACGCGACGGCGCAGTTCGGCAAATGCCACGAGGTGCCGGTGTGGGAGACGAGTCCCGCCGGGCCGTTCGATGCCTGGCCCACCGGCGGCGGGGGCTTCGAGTATTTCTACGGCTTCATCGGCGGCGAGGCGCATCAGTGGTATCCCACGCTCTACGAGGGAACCCATCCCGTTGAAGTCAAGAAGACGCCCGAAGAGGGCTACCACTTTATGGAGGACATGACCGACAAGGCTATCGCATGGATCGGGCAACAGAAGGCGCTCATCTCCGACAAGCCGTTCTTTGTTTATTTCGCGCCGGGCGCGACCCACGCGCCGCACCATGTGCCGAAGGATTGGGCCGATAAGTACAAGGGCAAGTTCGACGGCGGCTGGGACAAGCTGCGCGAAGAAACCTTTGCGCGGCAAAAAACCCTGGGCGTCATTCCGCCAGACTGTCAGCTCACGACGCGTCACAAAGAGATCCCTGCGTGGGACGACATGCCGGAGGAGCTGAAGCCCGTGCTGCGCCGCCAGATGGAGGTGTACGCGGGGTTCCTGGAATACACCGACCATCACATCGGCCGCCTGCTCGATAGCCTGGAGAAGCTCGGCCAACTCGACGACACGCTCGTCTATTACATCATCGGCGACAACGGCGCCTCGGCCGAAGGCACGCTGAACGGCACGTTCAACGAGATGATCAATTTTAACGGCGCGGCCGCCATCGAGACGCCGGAGTTTCTCAACGCCCGGATCGACAAGTTAGGCGGACCGGACTCCTACAACCACTACGCGGTGGGCTGGGCGCACGCCATGAATACGCCCTACCAGTGGACCAAGCAGGTGGCGTCTCACTGGGGCGGGACGCGCAACGGCACCATCGTCCACTGGCCCAAGGGGATCAAGGCAAAAGGCGAGCAGCGTTTTCAGTTTCACCACGTCATAGACGTTGCGCCCACCATTCTCGAGGCGGCGGGTCTCCCCGAACCGCTCGCGGTGAACGGCGTGCAGCAAAAGCCCATCGAAGGCGTCAGCATGCTGTACTCTTTCAACGACGCGAAGGCGGCCGAGCGGCACGAGACCCAGTATTTCGAGATGTTCGGCAATCGCGGCATCTACCACAAGGGCTGGACCGCAGTGACGCGGCACAAAACGCCTTGGCTCCTTATCGGCGAAAAGGTGCCAGCCTTCGACGATGATGTATGGGAGCTTTACGACACCAACAAGGACTGGAGTCAGGCGAACAACTTGGCCAAGCAGATGCCGGAGAAGCTCCACGAACTCCAGCGCCTGTGGTTGATCGAGGCGACTCGCTACAACGTGTTGCCCATGGACGACGACCTGGCAAGACGGATGAACTCTGATACCGCGGGACGGCCGGTGCTGATCAAGGGGAAGACCCAGATCCTGTTTGGCGGGATGGGGCACTTGTCGGAGAACACGGTGTTGAACATCAAAAACAAGTCCCATTCAGTAACCGCCGAGATTGATGTGCCCCAGTCGGGAGCCGAGGGCGTGATCATCGCCCAGGGTAGCAACATCGGCGGCTGGAGCCTCTACGCCAAAGGCGGCAAACTGAAATACTGTTACAACCTGCTCGGCATTCAATATTTCTATGCCGAATCGACGGGCGCGATCCCCGCGGGCACGCACCAGGTACGCATGGAGTTTGCCTACTCCGGTGGCGGCCTCGGGAAAGGCGGAAAGGTATCGTTGTACATCGACGGCAAAAAGGTCGGCGAGGGCGCGGTCGGCGCCACCGCGGCGATGGTCTTTTCTGCCGACGACGGTTGCGATGTCGGCGAGGACACGGGAGCGCCGGTGTCACCGGACTACGGACCGCGGGGAAATGGATTCTCGGGTCGGGTAAAAGGAGTGCTGCTCGCCATCGCTGACGCCGCGGAAAACTCGGATCACCTGGTCTCGCCGGAAGAGGCCGTGCGCATCGCCATGGCGCGGCAATAGGGCGAGCGAGTAGCAAAGAAGTGGCGAGGGACGAGTGGGAAGAACAGGTTTCGGGTTTCAGATGTGGAGGCGCTGAGAACGCAGAGAAAAAGATATTAAAAACCTCTGCGAACTCTGTACTACTATGCTTTTCAATTTTCTCCATTCGCGCAAATTTCTCCGGTGGTATGCGCCCCCACCTCTGTCCTCCCCCGCAACAATGCGGGGGAGGATGAAGGAGGGGGTTCCTGCAATATTTGCGGCTAAATGCCTTCTTGGTTGTGGCTTGCCGCGCTGTGTCTCTGCGGTGATATCTTTCATTAATCGATGAGCAAGCGACGCAAAAAAAATCGGCACCATAAGCTGCCAATACCGGCAACGGGCAAGCGCGGATTTCCCGGCGCGCCAGCCCTCTTTCTGGCGGTTGCTATTCTCGTGACGCTCGGGGTTTGGTGGTGGAAGTCTAAATCCGTGGATATCCAGCCCGCGGCAAAGCCGCTAACCGAAGCCAATGCGGCGAATCCCGCCACGGCCCACAGGAACCCTGAGTTCCGAAAGCTAAAGGGCCGATGGCAACGGCCGGACGGCGGTTATGTCTTAGCAATCAAAAGTGTCGCCGACAGCGGCGCGATGGACGCCGCCTATTTCAATCCCAATCCGATTCATGTCGCCAAAGCCGAAGCATCGCGGGATGGTGACGCCACGAAAATTTTCATCGAGCTGCGCGACGTGAACTATCCGGGATCGAATTATTCCCTGACGTATGAGCCGGCGAGCGATCAGCTCAAAGGAATCTATTACCAAGCCGTCGAGCGGCAGCGTTTCGAGATAGTCTTTGTGCGGATGAAATGAAGCCATGCAAGAACTAACGGGCATCAATGAGTGAAACCTAATCGGTGATCTCTGCGTAGCATTATTTAGCAATGTAAAGTCTTGGGGTGAAATTTGACGTACCCTTCCCGCTATTCCACCATTCCATTCTTCTATCGGTCTGCCATCGAGTTTGTTTCGGATTTCTGCTTTAGCTCCCTTTACCCGGCTTATTGGACCAAAGTCCAATATCCAGCCTTGCCGCTTTTTGGTAGATGGTAGTGGAAGAAAATCTGAATGTCGAAATCCGAAGGTCGAAGAGAAAGCCGTATGCTTGAATTTTCTATGCTTGCTGTGCCAGCAACGGGAGACTCATTCGCTGGTTTCTAGAGGTGAGAGCGATGCGATCGATCAAACGCGTAGCCGTAGTCTTGTGCCTTACGGCCCTGTCTGCGGTTCTGGTAGTTCTGGTCGTAAGGCAGAGACGATCACTGGGCATAGAAGAGGCGGTCAGCGTCGCCGTTGACGCATACATCTTCGGCTACCCGCTGATCACTTTCGACATGGTGCGCAAGCAACAGACCAACGTGGCCACGCCGGATGCCGAGCATGCTCCCATGGGGCAGCTGATCAAGATGCGCAACTATCCGGCCGTGGACAACCACTGCTGCGCCGCTCCCAATGCGGACACCCTATACACGATGGTCTGGCTCGATGTGTCCATCGAGCCCGGGATCTTCAGCATTCCCGACATGGGCGATCGGTACTACATCATGCCGATGCTCGACGGTTACTCGGAGGTGTTCAAGGTGGCAAGCTCGCGCACGACGGGCAGCAAGGCCCAGACGTACGCCATCACCGGTCCGGGTTGGTCGGGCACGCTCCCGGAAGGCGTGACGCAAGTCAAATCTCCCAGCGGGATGGTATGGATCCTCGGGCGCATATACTGCACCGGCACCCCCGAGGACTACAAGGCGGTGCATGACCTGCAAGACAAGTTCTCGGTCGTTCCGCTCAGCTCCTATGGTAAGCCGTACACGCCGCTGCCGGGCGTCGTCGATGCCAACTTCGACATGAAGACGGCGGTGCGCAAGCAGGTCAATGACGTGGACATCGATGCTTATTTCAGCTACCTCGCGAAGCTAATGAAGACCAACCCACCGACGGCACAAGATGCGCCGATCATTGCGCGCATGGCCAAGATCGGATTGGTTCCAGGGCAGGACTTCGACCCGAGCAAGCTTGGTTTGCTGGACCGGGAAGTGATCAAGACCGTCCCGAAACGGGCACTTGTGAAAATGCTGGAGCACTTGAAAAAGCAGAAGACGACCAACGGGTGGCTGTACTTCACCTCAGGCGTGGGCAACTTCGGCACAGACTATCTGCTGCGCGGCATGGCCAACGCCCTGGGGCCTGGCTGGAACCGTCCGCAGGACGCCGTGTATCCGCTCTCGCAAAAAGATGCGAACGGCGATGAATACAACGGCGGTGAACACAAATACGTAATACGCTTCGAGAAGGGCCAGATGCCGCCGGCCGAAGCTTTCTGGTCGCTGACGATGTATGACACGGACTTCTTCTTCGTGCCGAATCCGATCAATCGCTACGATCTCGCCCAGCGCGACAAGCTGATCACCAACCCCGATGGGTCGGTAGACATGTACCTGCAGGCTGACTCGCCGGGCAAGGACAAGGAGACCAACTGGCTTCCGGCGCCGAAAGGAAAGTTCGTACTGGTGATGCGGATCTATTCGCCCAGAAAGACGCCGCCTTCGATCGTCAACGGGACCTGGACGCCGCCGTCGGTGAAACGAGTGCCGTAAATGGGTCGCCGGCCATGCGTGCTTGTGCAGCACCGGACAGTCGAAGTTTTACGGCAGATGACGTGGCAGGTTTGGCCGGCAGAGCGGGGGTAATGAGTTTGCATTAAGATGGATCAAGCTAAGTTCGTGACCAAGGCCCGAAGGTGTTCGGGCTCTCGTCAACAAGAAGGAGACCATATGAAATTTGCTGGAAAGACAGTTCACGTTAACGCACTCATGAAAAGCATGGGAGTGCTGCTCGTCTTGTCTTTGATTCTCGCGGGCTGCTCGAAGTCGCTTCCGGACGATGGAGCGGCGGCCACCGTCAAGCGGTTCGACAATCTGCGCGCAATGCGCTACTGCGAAGTGTTTCTCATCGGCGGCAATCCAATAACGAAAAATCTCCAGGCGGCCTTCTACAACACGACCGACCTAAACAACAAGGCGAACCCCCGCGATACTTGCCCCGCCGCCGTTTGGGATAAGGTCGACGCTGAGGCGCTGAAAAAGCAGTACGACGTGCTAGGCGTATTCAAGAACGGGCCCCGTGGCTGGGCGAACGACTGGATCGAGCTCCCCGTGGGGACGCAGCGCAGCTTCGATGGCTTGGAGGCGCGCTGGATGGGGCAAGTGCAGCTGCCCAAAGACGTCGACGTGTCCAAGAAGGGCTCGAGCGCCTACAAACCGACCACGGTCGCGCGCAAGTCCAAGATGGGCTTCGCCAAGGGCCAGCCTGTCTTCATCGTGGAAAGTCCTGACGGCGTGCCGTGGGTGATGCAGGCTTACTCGAACATCGTTGACCCGAACCTGACGTACGCGGATTTGCAAACGCTCGACAAGAAGCTCAAGCTCGCTCCGGGCTGGAAGTATCGGGTCAAGGTGCTCGACCGGGATCTCGAGATTCAAGCCGTCAATGGCATTGCGCGAATCGTTCAGGACGACCTAGAGAACACTTACGACGCGTGCTTCGAGGAGGGCAACGAGAAGGCCTGCAGCTTCAAGCCGTAGCTGGTCGCCGGGCCTGCCGGCGCGCAGCGCTATTACCAGGCCGTCGAGCGGCAACGCTTTGAAGTGAGCTTTGAAAGGATCGAATGAAGCCTCCAAAAACCACAGATGATGTTCGACAGTCGCTGCGGCGCTCCTAGGCATGA
>Ga0153916_10004129_pt1 | contig 10930 bp, 7 predicted proteins | sample Opewatmetagenome_FD_109642 | JGI IMG/M metagenome (GOLD analysis project Ga0153916, IMG submission 109642) | Freshwater wetland microbial communities from Ohio, USA - Open water 3 Core 3 Depth 4 metaG | ecosystem: Environmental > Aquatic > Freshwater > Wetlands | place: USA: Ohio, Lake Erie, Old...
ACGACGTCATCCTCTGGAACGAGGAAGGGGAAGTCACGGAAAGCTGCACGGCAAACATCGTGGTGCAGACTGCTGCCGGGAAGGTGACCCCTCCGGTGAGCAGCGGCCTCCTGCCGGGGACTTTCCGTGCGCACCTGCTGAGCGAGGGATCCGTTACCGAGCGCGTCGTCACCCGGGACGAGCTTCGTGCATGCCGCTCGATATGGCTGGTGAACTCTGTACGAAGATGGATGCCCGCGATGCTCACGGACCCGTGAGAGGCTGCGGCCGCGGCCGCCCGCTAGAAGCGGTAGGCTGCCCCGACGGCGAGGTACTGGAAGTCCCCGAGAGGTGAATCGCCGTACCACGGGAACATCCCGGGAAACACCAGGTCCAGGCCGAGGCCGGCCTTGATCGCGACCGACGGGGTGATGTTCCATGAAACCGCCGGGGAAACCCTCAGCCGGACGGCGAGACTGCTCCAGGCGGAGTCTCCCTGGGTGAGGACCACGGTGCCCAGCCGGTCCACTACATCCCCCGACGTGGCCGTGAGCCGGATCCATCCGAGGGAGAACGTGAACCCGACCTCTCCCGAGACTTCCCCCAGCGTGCGGAAGACCAGCCCGGCGCCGGGGAACAGGAACAGGCCGTGGGCCTTGTACCGCGAGCCGTTTCCGAAGTCGAACGCGTTGGTGTAGTTGCAGTAGAACGAAAGCTGCACCCCGAGGTTGGGGCTGAAGAACCAGCGCCCCTCCGCGATGAGCGGCAGAATGCCCAGGCCGAAATAGAAGCCGTTCTTGTCCACGCCGGTGCTGTCCATCACGCGCAGAAGGCCGGACGCCCACACCGTGAGATCGAATCTCTTGTCCAGCTCCTCGGCGGGATCCTTCTGGGGCGACACGCGGACGAACTCCCTCTGCGCGCTGACGTCCAGGGCGCGCGCCAGGGGTTCGACGGGTCCGAGGGAAGGGGCGAGCCGGGCGGCCGTCCCGGCCACGAAGTCCTTGAACGACGCGAGGTCAATGGAGGAGACGGCGAAATCCCGGGTGCTCCTCGACTTCACGTCACCGCCCTCGATCAGCTCGATGCCGACGGTCACGCTCCCCGAAGCCCCCGCCACGGCGGAGACCGCGACCACGGAGCGCGCGGTGTCGGCCGAATCGGCGCGGGTGAAGGGCTGGCTTTCCGCGATCAGCGTGGCAAGCATCTCGGGCGCTCCCGCGACGAGCGCCGCGCCTTCCGCGTCCAGCGTCGCCTCGATACCGGCCGCGGGGAAATACACCGGCCGGGGAATCTTGTCCAGCGCCGTCTCCTGGGCCCCCGCGGCGGCGGACAACGCCAGCGCGAGAGCGGGCACCAGCAAGCGGGCGAGCACTCGGGGGGGCTTCCTCACAGCCGGAACCCGTACCCGACGTTGAACGTCAGCACGAGCGGGACGATGGAGAGGTTGGTGAAGTTGGTATCCATCTGTCCCCCGATGAGGAACCAGTTGAGCCCAAGGTACACGAAGGAAGGCCGTTCGCTGAAGCGGGACTCGAGGTACAGGCGCGCGGAGGACTGGCCGGACACCGAGGCGGACAGGATGGGCTTGTAGACCTTGGCGCCTGAGCCCGTGTCGAACCAGGCCTGCGTGAACCGCCCCTCGAGCTGCAGGCCAACGGACAGGTCGACATTCGCGCCGTACACGGTGTACATGGGCCCGACGCGCAGCGGAATGTCCAGGTAGGGAGAGGAGGTGTAGTCCACGCCGGCGTTGTGGACGGTCCCGTACGCAACGGCGGCCTGCAGGGAAGCGGTCACGGAGAACGGTCCGCCGATGGTGATGTCGTAGACAACCCCGAGGGGCAGGAAGGCCAGGAGCCCGTTGGGGAAGTCGGGCTGGTAGACGCTCCCGGCTGCGGCAATGGATGGGCCGATGACGAATGCCAGCGAGCTCCTGCGGGACTGGCGCTTGTCCACGATGGAGGCAAGTGTCCGCTTGCGGTCGTAGGAGACGAACTGGCTCTGGACCTTCCCGCCTTTCTGCACCTTCTGCAGCCTCACTTCGGGCAGCACCTTGTCGATTCCCTTGATGAACTCGACGGCCATGGCGTCGATGGAGTCGAACATGGCGAGCCCGGCTTTCCCCGTGTACATGATCGAGGTCCGCGACATCCTGCTCTGCACGTCGTACAGCGCCGCGTAGACCAGCAGGCCGTCCGGTCGGGCGGCGTAGTAGCCCGAGACGATGAGGTCGACGCCCCGCTGGCCCGCAAGATCGAAATCCGGCGCGGAGGGCACGTTTCCCCCGCCCACGGCGATCTCGCCGTCCACGACGCGCAGCCGGGGGTGGCCCGCGAGGTCCGACTTGATGACCTGTGGGAACGTCGAGGCGAGATTGTCCGCGTCCGCGGACCCCATGTTGCGGAACGCGCCGAGCAGGATCGCGACCTCCGCGCCTTCCTGCGCCCTGGCCGCCCGGCCGGGCTGGATGGGAAGGGAGACCGTGATTTCGCTCTTCGACTGCACGTCCACGACCGTCTTCGTGACCGCCACGCCGGGGATCTCGAGCTGCAGCAGGTGGCGCCCGGCCGGCACGGTGGCCGTGACCGGTGTCACACCCCACGGCGTGTCGTCCACGGAAACCTCGGCCCCGACCGGGGCGGAGGAGATGTCGAGCTCGACATCCCCGGACTGCGCGGCCAGCCGCGGCGGCCACTCGCCAAACCCGACCACCTCCCGGTCGAGCCATTTCTCGTAGTCGAACCAATCCGTGAGGAGCGCGGAGGCATTTTTCTGGTCGTCCGCGGCCAGGGGAACCAGCGTCCGTGTTCGACCGACACCCCCGGCCCGCACGCGCGTGAGCTTCAGGGGATACAGGAACACTGCGCCGGATGGCACGTCGAAGGAGGTCTCGGGGCCCGGCTGCACCCCGAAAGCGGCGGGCTCGGCGAGTGTGTATCGGCCCGCCTTCACGCGGAGGAAATATGCCCGGCGCTCTTCCCGCCCGATGGCCACCTGGAACGGCGAGGGACCGCTGAAGCGGAGAGCGTCCGGCCCTCGCTCCAGCGCGGAGCGTGGGGCAGGATTCTCGGAAAGCAGCACGAACAGGGAGTCGGACGCGGAAGAGGGGCTCGGAAACGATGCGCAGCCGGCGAGAGCAAGAGCGGCGGCCGCGGCGGCCGCCGCGAGCCTCCGCCGCAGCAGGTCATGGGCCACTCCGAGGCTCCTCCTCATCGGATGGAGCCGGGATACACCACGAACACCTGTCCCTCCTCGCCGCCCAGGAGCAGGCGCGGTCCGTCGGGCTGCGGCCGGGTGTTCAGCGTCGCCTTCAAGTCCAGTGATCTCACCATCTTTCCGGTCCTGTCGTCCGCGATGATGAGGGTACCATCCCGGGCGCCGAAATACAGCCTCCCGTCCCGGTCAAGGGGCGGGGTGGACGCACCGGTGATGGGCGGGAACAGCTCGGAGCCGTCCGCAGCGGAGAACGCGTATATCGTGTCTCCCGCGAAAGCGAACACGCCGTTCGCCGACTTCTCGAGGTCCTGGAACACTCCCTTGGAGCCCGAACCCTTCAGCGGCGCCTTCCACGCCACCTTGCGGCCCTGCAGGTCCACGCACACGACGAGCCCCTTGCGATCCGCAAAGAACGCGCGGGTGCCCGCGACGAGCACGGATCCGGCCACTGGCTGGCTGGCACCCGTGGGCACCTGGAACAGGACCTGTCCGCTCTGCGGATCCGCGGCGAGGAAGACCCCGGTCTGGCTCACGACGAACACCCGCCCGCCCGAGATGGCGGGAGTCATCAGCGTTCCGCCGGCCACGGGGATCTGGCGGATCGCCGTGCCGGTGGCCGGGTCAAAAACCATGATGGAACCGGACGTCGGGTAGACGCCGAGGGACCCGGACACCGCGACACGCTGGCCGAAGAGGTGCGTGGTGACGCTGTCCAGCGCGAGACGGCCGGCCACCTGCCCGGTTTTCGCGGATGCAACGATGAACTCCTTGGAGCCGGTGAAGTAAAGCGTATCGCCGGCGAGCACTGCCGAGGAGTTCTCGTTGGGGGTGTTCTGGGTTGCGATCTTCCATTTCGTCCGGCCGTCGCGGTCGGTCCCGGTGACCTGGCCCTGGCGGTCCGTGGAAATGAGCACGTCACCGAACGCCTGCACGACTCCCACGACCGGTGCGCTGCCCGGTGCGAAGGAGGCCTCAATGGGCGCGGGGTCCAGCTGCACGGGGTAGTTCGCCGGCCCCTTGGCGGTCAGGGCGAGCGTCTTGGTGGCGTATCCCTCGTGACGGATCACGAGCGTGAGCGAATCTCCCGGGTTGACGTCCGCCGCGTAGCTGCCGGTTCCCGCCGGCTTTCCGTCGATCTCGATCTCGGAGTCGGGAGGGTCGGTACTGACCGCGATACGCACCGGAGTGACGGCGGGCGCGGCCGGCGCGGCCTGCGGCGTCGAGGAGGTCCGTCCCACCGGCGCGCTGGGTGCCGGGAGCGCATCCAGGCGCTGCAGCGCCTGCTCGTGGGCGGTGGTCATCACACGCGGCGTGCCCACGAGGGACGCGAGCGTCGCCGTCGCGGCCCGGATGGACTTCATCTGGGCTTCGATGGCGGCCGCGGGCGGAGGGGTGGTGCCCCCTGTGGACTGCGCACCGCCGGTAGCCTGCGCTCCCCCGCTGGGCTGCGCAGCAGCGGCGGATGCCTGCGCGGCAGCCATGGTCTCGCGTTCTTTCGCGATCCTCGCCACGGCGACCCGGATGACCTGGAAGTCCTTCTCGGCCCGGGCTGCCTGCTGCGGCGTCACGGTGATCTCCTGGCCGGCGCGCACCGGCGCGGCGGACTTCTCGATCTCCCGCGCGATCTGGTCCACCTCGGGAGCGCTCGTGGAGAGGGCGCGCACCTCGTCCGGGTCATAGGCGGCCGGCAGGACGGCCACGGTCCCGTCCTTCACGGTGACGAGCGTGCTGCCCTGGGGCGTCACCGTCACGCCGAACTCCGTCCCGCGGACTCCTCCGACTGCCGTGTCGGTGCGAACCGCGAAGGAATCGCTCCCGGTGAGCTTCTTCACCTTGCTGAGCACCGTGCCGGTCTTCAGGCCGAGCTTGGCCTGGGTCACCGACTCGCCCAGGGCCAGGGAGTCGACGGAGACCTGCGTGTTCTCCCGTATGCTCACGACGGCGAGGTCGGCGAGCTTGAGCTGGCACTCGGAGGCGGCGCCGACCTTGACGGCGTCTCCCTTCTGCAGCTTCGCGCCGATCTCCAGGTCGGACCATGCGCCGCCCTGCCTCTGCCCCTGCACATCTCCGCTGGTGTAGATGACCTCTGCCGGCAGTCCGGGGAGTGTCTTCTGTGGCGCGGCAGCCGGGGTCGGCGCAGCGCCAGCCGTGCGCTGGGCCGGTGCCGTTGGCGCTGCGGGGGCAGCCGGGGCGGACGCCGAGGCCCCGGGTGAAGCGGCCGGCTGCGCAGGCGCGGCAGCCTTCGAGGAAGCAGGAGAGGAAGGCCTGCTGCAGGAGAGAATCACCAGCGGCAGCACGAGGATACAAGCCCCCGCCGCCAGGGCCTTCATGAGTCGTAACATCCTGTGCCCCCATCGCTCCATCTGATGCCGGTTCGGTGATCGGTTCCCCGTGCACTCGCCCGGTGCATTGAGAGAGTATATCACGCCGGCGCGGACCAAACCGCGGCTCTGAGCCGCGCAGGTCGGCGAAGCCTGGCCGCCGGGCCGCCGGGCGGCCTCAGGTGGAGCCGTCCCGCTTCTTCAATACGGCGACCACCGCCTCGGCGATGACGTCGATGAGGCCGGGATCGATCCCGGCGAGACCCGGGCTCTTCCTTCCCCATCCCTGCCGCTCCCGCACCCTGTGCAGCTCCTCCACCTCGGAGGGGCTGAGAGGCGCCGGCTGCCCCACGATCCGCGTCACCAGCCTCACGCGGGCGTACATCTCCAGTACCTCCATGCGGTAGTAGGCCTGGGTGACGTCCGTGCCGACGGTCAGGGCGCCGTGGTTGGACAGGAGCAGGGCTTCGCATCCGGGGATTTCCTTCACCACCGCGCGCGGAATCTCATCCGTTGTGGGAGTGCCATATTCCGCGAACCCGATCTTTCCGAGGCCAAAGATGACTTCGGGAAGGATGACGTCCTGGTCGAGACGGACGCGGCAGGCGGCGAACCCCGTTGCCGCCGGCGGATGGGCGTGGACGATGGCTTCGACGTCCGGGCGCTCCCGGTAGACGCCGAGGTGCATCTTCGTCTCGGAGCTCGGCTTCATGGTGCCGGCGAGCACATTCCCCTGCATATCCACCACGAGGATCTGGTCCTCGGTGACGTCACCCTTGTTCACGCCGCTGGGAGTCACCAGGATCCGCTCCCCGGGCAGCCGGGCGCTGATGTTGCCGTCGTTCCACGCAACGAAGAACCGGTCTCTCAGCTTCTTTCCCGCCTCGACAATCTGCCGCCGCGCTTCCGCTTCCTGCATGAGCGGATTGTAGCGGACCTGCCGCGGCCCGTCGATCCCGGCGATCGGGCGGCGGCCACCGAGCCCGGCGCTTTGCGGCGGGGCGAAATACCACTACCTTCTCAGCTTGCATGCGGAGGAGAACCATATTCCGGGCCTGCCTGCCCGCAGCGCTTGCCTTCGGCGCCGCGATCCTCAGCTCCTGCGGTACGCGCGGCGTGCAGGTGCCGCAAAGCCCCCTGCTCAAATTCTTCGAACGGCCTTCCGGCCTCATCGTGTTCATTGCGCCCGATGGAAACGTCCGCGTGATCGATCAGAAGGGCGGAGGCTCGAGAGCCCTGACGTTCGATGCTGGCGCAAGGGGCGGCGGCCGGATGATCTACACTTCCGCCGCGTGGGCCCCGGACGGGAGGCAGGTGGCGTTCGCCCGCATGACGGTGGACCAGGCGAGCCAGGTGACCGACGCGTCCCTGTTCACCTCCGGGAAGGACGGGCGGAACCTGACGCGCGTTCTCTCGGGTCCCCACCTTCGCCCGTTCTACCTCTACTGGTCCCCGGATTCGAAGCTGGTGAGCCTTCTCTCCTCCGTGGACCAAGAGGGCAGCCTGGAGCTGGGCGTCGCCCCCGCCGGCGTGGAAGGAGGCTACCGGACCCTGGACCGAGGCTCGCCGTTCTACTGGGCGTGGCGGGCGGACAGTCGGGCCCTTGTTGAGCACGTGAACACGGGGCAGCCAGGCGCAGACGGCGAGCGGCTCTCATTGCTGAACCTGGGCCCCGAGGTCAGCCGCGCGCTCATCAAGGCCGATCCGGGCGTGTTCCAGGCGCCGAGCTTCTCCGCGGACGGCAAGAACGTCGCGTATGCAACCACCTCGGAGGCCGTCTCGACGCTGCACCTCGGCGCGGCGGACGGGTCGGCCGACCGCCCGGTGGCAACCGACCGGGGCGCCATGTTCCTGGCGTTCTCACGGAACGACCGGCGCCTGGCCTACCTCGCCGCGCTCAGCCTGCAGCCGGTCCCGCTGGGAACGCTCAGCGTGGTGGACATGGGCAAGGGAGGGGCAAAGAGGACGCTGAAGGAAGAACCGGTGGCGGAGTTCTTCTGGTCGCCGGACGGGCGAACGCTCGCATTCGTCGTGCCCGACTCCGCGGACGGCGTGGACCCGATGTTCGCGCAGGGCGACTCCCTGGCCTACGTGCGCCTCATGGGATTCGACGTGGTGACTGCCAGGACGTGGACCATTGCGCGCTTCCCGCCGAGCCGCGGGTTTTTCGGCATTCTGCCCTTTTTCGATCAGTACCAGAGGTCATCCACGATCTGGTCTCCGGACAGCCGTTTCCTCGCCTTCACCGCGGTCACCGCGGACGGGTCCCCCGGCATCTTCGTGTCCCGAGCCGACGGGAACATCGTGCCGAGGTTCATCGCCGGCGGCGACGATGCGTTCTGGTCGCCCAAATAAGCATCGCGCGAAGCGCGATATGGACGGCAGAAGGTGTCGGTGGCAGGCGCACCCATTGCGTTAGGTGAACGACCGCCCAAGCATCGCGCGAAGCGCGATTTGGACGGCAGAAGGTGTCGGTGGCAGGCGCACCCATTGCGCTGAAAGGGGCTTCACCCGAGCCGTTTCCCGATCTCGATGACCGCCTCGATGCTGCCGTTCGGCGGGAGGATGTCTCCGACGTTGACGATCACCAGGCCCTGGAAGGCGTGCACGATCCGCTCGGCGAAATCCGCCAGGGACGCGGGGGCGGCACCGGTAGTGAACAGGCTGGCCGGGACCCCGCAGTAGCAGCTCATCCGTCGCCGTCCGCCCGCCCCCGAGGTGGCCGCCGCGAGCTCCTCGGGCTCGTAGTTGAACATCGGGGCCGGCGTGCACCCGTCCAGGAGGTCGAACCCGGTTTCCGTGATGAAGGGGAAGTACGCCCGGAAGTTGCCGTCCAGGTGAGTGGAAACCTTCTTTCCCGCCTCGTGGAGGATGCGGCAGGCCTTTTGATAGTAAGGAATGCACCACTCCCGGTACCATGCGGGTGAGATCAGGTTCTCATCCGCGTGATCCGAGATGATCACGATCGGTCCAGGGGCGGCCGCCGCGAGCCGGATGAGTTCGAGGTCCTTCTCCTCCTGGACCTGCAGGAAGTCGCGGAGAACCTGGGGCTCGTCGTGAAGGGCGTAGGCCACGGCCTCGAATCCCATGTACTCATGGATCAGCTTTCCGAAGGGGGAGCGGAAGATGACCAGGTCGCACACGCCGAAGCCCTCGGTCTCCTGCAGGAACTTGCGCACCCGCTCGTGGCGGGGCACGAAGTCGGTGTGCTCCAGCAGGCTTTCGACGATCCGCAGGTCGGCGGTGGTCCGCACCATGTGCCCGTACTCGCTCCAGGTGCCTTCCGCGTCCAGCTTGTAGGTGCGTGTCAGCTCACCGAGCGGCGTGCGGAAGGTGACCGCGCGGCTGCGGCCCTCGGTGAGCGCGGTTTTCTCCACGCCGCCGTGGAGCCGCTCGTCGTACCAGTCGTACAGGTGGCACGGGAGGCCCCAGCCGAACTGCCGGTAGAAATCCACGAACGTGAGCCGTCCGAGACTCCCGTCGAGGCGGCTGGGCCTCCCGTGAAATGGGCTGTCATCCGGGATGTACTGTCCCGGCCAGAACGGCTGCTCCTCCCCCAGGGGGATGCGGGTGAGCACGTACCAGGTGGTGATGTCGGGGAAGAACACCGGGCGGTCCGGTGTCTTCCCTTCGAGCACGGCGACGAACTGCTCGGCGCGGGTCACGGTCGGGACATCGAGCCCCGGCTCAGTCGAGGTGGATGGCCCGGCCGGTGCGGTAGGAGTCCACCGCGGCGAAGCAGATCTTGAGGCTGTTCACGGCGTCCGCCACGTGGTCGGTGAGGTCGATGTCCTCCGTGATCGCCTTGTAGAGGTATTCCTGCTCGCGCCGGCACAGCTCGTTGTGGTCCGGCTCGTCGGTGATCCGCACCACCTCGTCCTTCTTCGCCTGCTTCCCCTTCGAGTCCATCGAGCTGGAGTGCACGATGATGGAGTCCACGGTGGTGTGCTTGGAGACATCCGAGGGATCCACGCCGGTGATGTCCTTGTCGATGCTCACGCAGCCCTTCGGGCCGACGACGTCCTTCACGAAGAAGGCCACCTTGCTCATCATCGGGCCCCAGCCCACCTCGTACCAGCCCACGGACTTGTCCTCGAAGACCACCTGCAGGGCGCCGTAGTTCGTCTCGTCCGGCCCGATCTCGTCGGACAACCTGGCCGCCATGCCCTGGACGATCCTCGGCCTCGAGCGGGTCATCTGGCACATCACGTCCACGTAGTGCACGCCGCAGTCCACCAACGGCGGCATGTTGGCGATGAAGCTCTTGTGCACTTCCCACTCGTGTCCGTAGCTCTGCTGGTTGAGGTTCATACGCATGACGAGCGGCTTTCCCAGGGTCTGCGCCAGCTCGATGAACTTCTTCCAGGCGGGGTGGACCCGGAGGATGTAGCCGATGACCAGCTTCCGCCTCGTCTCCGCGGCCACTTTCGCCACCTCTTCCGCCTCCGCCACGGTCTTCGCGATGGGCTTCTCCATGAAGATGTGGCAGCCGTTTCGCATGGCGTGGATGGAGTACGGCGCGTGGGTGTCCGCCAGGGTATTGATGGACACCACGTCCGGCTTCACTTCCGCGAAGGCCTTGTAGTAGTCCGTATACACGGGCAGGTTCGGAAGCTTCAGGTCCGCGGCCAGCTTCTTCGCCCGGTCCACGTTCTTCGAGACCACGAAACCCCCCAGGGAGAACCCGGGGATCTTGGAATAGCCGAGGGCGTGCGAGGCTCCCATGCCGCCCACGCCCGCTACGAGCACCTTCATCGGCTTTGCCATGTCGTTTCTCCTTGCCTGTCCGGTCGGCTCACCGGGTCATCTGGCCCCTGACGTCCAGGGGCAGGTCGGTCATGAATGCGCCGTTGGGATTGACGAGCATGCTGCCGTCCAGCTGCAGCCCTGCCTCGGCTCCCTCGCGGACCGCCGCGTGCAGGTTGCGCGGGGAAACCGAGTCTCCCACGTTCAGCACCGGCACGCCCGCCGCCCGAAGCTCCTCGAGCAGCTCGGTGCTCGGCCGGGTCCAGCATGAGACGATGGCGTCGCAGGCCACCGTACGTCTGTTGAACTCCCGGTCCACGAGCACGATCTCCTTCTCCCGGATCTCGTCGATCATGCTGCCCGAGAAGACGGTCACCGGGTGCTTGTACGGCTTGTCGGCGAGCGCCTCGGCCTCCTCCTGCCGAAAGCGCTTCCAGGTCACGTACATGTGGATGACCTCCACGTTCGCGGCGAACTCCCGGTTGTGCGTGACGATGGTCACTTCATTGCCGATCGAGGCGAGGTGGGTGGCGGTGTCCACTGCCGCGTAGTGGTCTCCCCACACGATCACCCTCTCCCCCTCGAGCCTGCGGGGCTTCCTGCCGTCCTTCGGGTGGAACTCGCAGCTCACGCGCGGGCAGGCGAGGACCTCCTCGAAGGGTACG
>Ga0153916_10004130_pt1 | contig 10929 bp, 10 predicted proteins | sample Opewatmetagenome_FD_109642 | JGI IMG/M metagenome (GOLD analysis project Ga0153916, IMG submission 109642) | Freshwater wetland microbial communities from Ohio, USA - Open water 3 Core 3 Depth 4 metaG | ecosystem: Environmental > Aquatic > Freshwater > Wetlands | place: USA: Ohio, Lake Erie...
CCTTCGATCATCGTCTCTGGCTACAGCCTGCTTTTCCTGCTGATCTTCTCGGTGTCCCTGTTGGCTTTCATCGTTATCCGCCGGCTCGTTCTCGAGCGGAAGAAGGTCCGGTTTGACCGGCTCTATGGGCAGATAGAGACAGACGTCTTGGAGGCGATCTCCCGGCTGAATCCGGACTTTTCGCTGCAGGTGGCCCGGAAGCATAAGGGCCATCCTGCGGTCCTGACTAAGGTCCTCCTCGATTTCGGGGATATCATTGTCGGTGAGGGGCGAGACCAGCTCAGGGTCATCTTCAACCATGCGGTCAAGGGCCTCTGCCTGAAGCGTCTGACGTCAAGGAGGACGGCCAAGCGGCTCCAGAGCATCCGCCTTTTTATCATCTTCTTCGACCCGGCCGAGCGTGACTTGCTCTTCCGGCTCCTTAAAGACAAGCCCGCCATCAAGCTGGCGGTCATCAGCGCCCTGTCCCGCATCCCTTCTCCGGAGACGCTGAATCATATATTCAATGCCTTCCAGGAGGACACGGGCTGCACGATCCCGGCCTATTTCAACATCATGTTCAGCCTGGGCAACCGGACCGAGCCGCTCATCAAGGAGTTCTTGAAAAGGCCGCTGCCCGTGGACAAGCTTGGCCTTCTCGTCGAGCTCGTCGGCGCCATTCCTCTGCGAACCCTCTGTGAGAACATCGTCGCTCTGGCCGGACATCCGGACAAAGAGATCCGCATCCGGGTCGCCCGGACCCTGGGGAAGCTCCTCATCCCCGAAACGGTAGACACCCTCGTCGCCCTGTCAGCGGACGCAGCCTGGGAGGTGAAGGCCCAGGCGGTCAAGAGCCTGGGGAAAATGAAGAATTTGGGAGCTCTGGACATCCTGACGGGATCCCTGTTCTCCCCCTTCTGGCATGTCCGCTACAATGCCGGCTACGGCTTGGCCGAGCTGGGAGAGGCGGGGCTGCTGAGGCTCAGAGAGATCGCCCGCCAGGAAGATGACAAGTATGCCCGCGATATGTCGAACATGGTCTTAAATGACCTGATCATCCCGGGGGAGGCGTCCTAAAGTCATGAGCGAAGTCCTCCATCTCGGCCTGCAGGCGCTCAACGTTATCATCCTGGTCTATTTTTTTCTGATCAATGCCTTCTATCTGTTCGTCATCGTCCTCTCGCTCATCGGCCTCTTCCGTCACCGCGAACTAACCCGATTTGTCAGCTTCAAGGAGATTTTCCGGCTGCCGCTGGTCAAACCCATCTCCATCATCGCTCCGGCCCATGATGATGAGAAGACCATCGTCGATAGCGTCCGGGCGCTGCTTTCTCTGGAATATCCCGCCTTTGAAGTCATCGTTGTCAACGACGGTTCGGCCGACCGGACCCTGGACACGTTGATCGAGTCTTTTCAGCTAGAAAGGAGCCGGCGGGTCTTCCGTAAAGTCGTCGACCACAAGCCCGTCAAAGGGATCTATACATCGCGGACCTATCCTAAACTCATTGTCATCGACAAGGTGAACGGGAAAAAGGCGGACGCCCTGAACGCCGGCTTGAACGTCTCCCGTTATCCCCTGTTTTGCGCCGTGGACGGCGATTCGCTCCTCGAGAAGGACGCCCTGCTCAAGATGGTCCGCCCCTTCCTGGAAGACCCTGAGAAGACCGTCGCGGCCGGCGGGGTCATCCGGTTGATCAACGGCTGCACGGTCAAGAACGGCCAGGTGCAGGAAGTTCGGCTGCCGCGCAACGCTTTGGCCCGCTTCCAGGTCATCGAGTATTTCCGGGCTTTCCTGGGGGCCCGGATCGGCATGAGCATGCTCAAGAGCATGCTGATCGTCTCCGGAGCCTTCGGCCTTTTCCGCAAGGACACCGCACTCCAGTGCGGCGGCTACCGGACACGCACCATCGGCGAGGATATGGACCTCATCGTCCGGATGAGGCGTCATCTCCACGACATGAAGAGGCCTTACGAGGTCCGGTTCATCCCCGACCCCATCTGCTGGACTCAGGCTCCAGAGACGCTGAGGTCGCTGTCCCGTCAAAGGAACCGGTGGCACCGGGGGCTTCTCGAAACGCTGCGCTACAACAAAGCGATGCTCTTCAACCGGCGCTATGGCGTCACCGGGCTCTTCGCCGTGCCTTTTTACTTCGTCTTCGAGATGCTGGGACCCTTCATTGAGTTTCTTGGGTATGTCATCTTTGCGGCCTGTATCGCCCTCGGGCTCGTGAACACCTGGTTCATCCTGTTCTTCTTTCTCTTCGCCGTTGTGCTGGGCACTCTCCTGTCTCTCCTCTCCCTGTTGCTGGAGGAATACTCCAGCGGACGCTATCCCCGTATCCAGGACATCCTGATCTTGACGCTGTTCAGCGTGCTCGAGAACGTTCTCTACCGCCAATGGCTGACCATCGTCCGGGTGCTCTCCTTTTTCGATTTCTATAAAGGGAAGAAGGAATGGGGGGCCATGCAAAAGAAGGGCTTTGCGCAGGCGGGATAGGACATGGACATAAGGCCGATAGTCAGGCGGATTGTCGGGTTTGCCCTGGCCTTGCCGGTCGTCCTCGGCTCTGCGTGGGGACAGGATGATATCCGGGAGAAGGCCGCGGCCGCGATCCGGTCGGGAAACAATGAGGAGGCAGTCCGGCTCTGTCTGGAGGGCCTCCGGTTGGACCATACAGACTATGAGCTGAATTTTCTCCTCGGTCGGGCTTATGGGTTTGCCGGACGTTGGGACGAAGCCCTCCGCGTGCTCGACGACCTGGCCCTCGCCCACCCCGAGAACCTCGATGTGCTTCTTTTTCGGGCCCGGGTGAAAGCTTGGAAGCGTGATTACACGGCGGCCGAATCCGGATACCATGAAGTGCTCCGGCTGAGCCCGGAGAACAGCGAGGCCCTGACCGGGTTGGCCGAGGTCGCCTCCTGGCAAGGGGACTATGCCTCAGCCTTGGCCCTCTACGGCCGGGTGCAAAAAAATGAGCCCGCCAACGCGGACATCCATTTCCGCCTTGGCCGCGTCTATCTCTGGCAAGGGGATTTCGCGCAAGCCCAGGCAAACCTCAAAACGGCTCTTCAGATCGACCCTCAGAATGGGGAATATCAGGAGGAGCTTCAAAAGACGAAGTCCCGCCTGCCACAGAAGTTCGAGCTGCGCTACGAGCACCAGACGGACAATTTCAGCGATGAGAGAAGCCGCTACCTCGACCAGAATCTTGCCCTCCAGGCAAGCCTCTTCAAGAATATGGGACCCCTGGTGCTCAAGTATAACCAGACGGAAAGGGGCGGCACCAGGGACCACCGTTACGGCTTGGAGTTCTATCCTCGTTTGGGAAAGCGGGCCTATGGGTACATCGATCTGGCCTATTCTCCGCAAGGCGTTCACTACCCCGAAACTGCCGCGCTTTTCGAAGCCTATCGGGCGGTTTTCTCCTCCGCCGAGGTTTCCCTGGGGGTCCGCCGGATGAACTTTGCCACAGCGGGTTTTACCCAATACCTGGGCAGCCTGGGATACTACTTCAGCCATTATTTTGCCTACTGGCGCTGGTATTATTCGCCAGAAGACCCAGCCGACCCGTTTGCCTGGCTGGCGTACATCAGGCGCTATTTCTCGGCGGACAATTTTGTTTTTATCGGTTTCGGCGGCGGTCTGCGGACGGAAGACATCGTGACTTGGGAGGACTATCGCACCGACCAGCGCTGGGTTTTCCTAGCTGGTTTCAACTGGTATTTCCTGGGTAAGATCAAGCTCCTGGCCTATTACTCAGCCGCAGAAGAAGGGGCAGTGCGCCGCAATTCGCTTTTCCTCAGCACCGGCTTCCGCTGGTGACCCCCTGAGCGAGACGATGCTTTTATCCGTCAATCCTTAAGGGATAAAGTCGGCTTCAAGGGACGGGATTGAATAGCTTCGTCGTCTCCGGCTTGAGCAGGATGACGAACGAATAGATGCTCAGCGCCGTCCCCAGCGGGAAGCTGATCAAATGGAAGAAGGAAACGATAAGGGTCAGGATGCGCCCCCATTCTTTGCGCTTCGCCAGGCCCACGCCGGCGATGATCTGCGGCAGGGCCAAAACCAGGAAAAAGAGACTGGCGATCCAGGCGATGAGTCTTAGGATCCCGGGCGCGATGTTGCCCATATCGGGGATGAAGGAAACCCCGAAGAGCACCAGGAACACGAAGAAACCGAAAAAAAGTCCCATGATCCCATAGACGATCCAGAGGATTCCGATGAGTTGAACGTGCTTATCCATGCTGCGGCTCCTTATGCTTCTTCAAACTTGACGGCTGTCCCGCTGGCGCTCACCATGAGCATGTTGCCTCCCTGGCCGAGGGTTTCGTAGTCCAGGTCGACGCCGACGATAGCGTTGGCCCCCAGGCCCTTTGCATTATCCGTCATTTCCTCGATAGCTATCTCCTTCGCCCGCCTCAGTTCCTGTTCGTAGGCGGCGGCGCGCCCGCCGACGATGTTGCGGATCCCGGCGAACAGGTCCTTGAAAATGTCGGCCCCCATGATCGCTTCGCCGCTGACCAAACCCAGGTAGTTCCTGATCTTTTTGCCCTCGATCTGAGGAGTCGTTGTGATGAGCATAAGCCCTCCTTTCTTTATCCAGTTTCTCTTTATTATACGAGACTCGGCCGGTTTTGATTATCCTTTCCGGCGCCTTCCCCCTTTTTTTGGGCCCTCCGGCCTTGTTCTTCCTGGAATCCCTTTTGCCCGGCAGATCCGGGCGAGCTTCAGGTCCATGTCTTTATAGTGGCTGCCCGGCCAGAAAACACGGCCGCAAGACGGACAGATGGCAAAGGAGCGGGCTTTCTCGAAGACAAAAGGGGCCACCAAGTTCCTGGCCAGCCTCTTGGGGATCTTCTTGAGATCGACATTGCAGAGGAGGCAGCGTGAATGCGGCCGGACCCGATCCCGCAGCCGGAAGGCGTCGAGGACCTGGGCCAACTGCTCCTGCCAGTTGTCGCTTTCAATAAAAAGGCCGGGAATATCGCTGGCAGCAAGCAGCAGTTCATGGTCTTTGGTCAGGAGGACGCGTTTGTCGCGCCGGGCCAGCAGGAGGAGGTCGCGGTCCTCGGCCTTGTTCAGGTAGACGGCGTCAAAGCCGAGGATCCTCAGCCACTTGGCCAGCTTCCCCAGCATGCAATCAACAATGAATGTCATCGCCTCGGTCCTCTTCGAATGAGAATGGGTCCTGTCCTAGCACGATGCCACCCCTTCTCCTCTTTATTCGGCCTGTTTAGAGGCCCAACAACAGGACGCTGAGGCCGGAGATGAAGATCATCGCGCCGGCCAGAGCATGGACGTAACGCTCCAGCTTCCCGAGGGGAAGAAAGGTCAGCCCCCAGGAGCCAAGGGCGATCAGGACCAGCATGGTGGCGATCGTCGTCAGGCCGAAGGCCGCGGCGACCAGGGCAACGCCGAGGGTGTCGTGCTTGGCCGCCGGATACATCACCAGGGGGATGAGCGGCTCGCAAGGCCCGAAGACGAAGATGGTGAAGAGAATCCAGGGCGTGAGGGAAGCCTTCGCCGTGCGGCCATGGAGGTGATAATGGTCGGACTGATGGACATGGCCATGTTCATGCTCTTCGCCTTCAGGGTGGGCATGGACGTGAGAATGAGGCCTCCTCTTGAGGGCCCTCCAGAGCCCCCAGACAAAATAGGCGAACCCGAAGGTGATGAGGAGCCAAGCGGCCAGGCTCCCCCTCACGGCCTCAACCCCCCGTAGGCGGGCCACGGCGATCCCCAGGGCGAGGCCGACGAACCCGAGGATGACCGAGCTCAGAACATGACCCAGCCCGGAGAAAAAGGAGATCAGGAGCGTCTTTGGAAGAGACCATCCCCTGGCCCGGCTGATCACGATAAAAGGAAGATAGTGATCGGGACCGATGAGGGTATGGACCAGGCCAAGGGTGGCCGCTGTGCCTGCCAGTACCCAGATATCTTTCTCGATCATCGCAGAACGCGGACAGAACCTCGTGAAAAAAAAGGTGGTGGACGGTAGGGGACTCGAACCCCCGACCTCAGCGATGCGAACGCCGCGCTCTCCCAGCTGAGCTAACCGCCCACCGGAGTTTCGTTGTCAGAAGCCCCTCAAATCTACCACTTCTGCCGTTTTTTTTCCACTGCGCTCGCGGGGGCCTGGACAAAGCCCTCCGCAACAGGGCCTCATAGATTTTGCTCCTCGGGCAAGGCGAGGGTAGTGGCAGGAGAAACCCGTATGAGGAGTGAGCGGGCAGGGTTTCGATGCCACTACCCGAGCCGTTCTTGACTTTGCTGCCGGCCTGAAGGTATGTTTCCGGACGAAAGGAAAGGCCTATGAAACGGATGCCCCCTGTCCTGGTCAGCGGAATTTTTGCCGGCGTGCTTGTCTGCTTGGCAGCCGCACCGCAGAGCGTTCAGCGGCCGAACCTCCCCCCTCAGGACTACGATGTCCGGGAAGTCATGATCCCAATGCGCGACGGGGTCAAGCTGCATACCCTGATCATTTCTCCCAAGGCGATCACCCAGTCCCTCCCGATCATCATGAACCGGACTCCTTACGGGATCGCCGGCTCGGCCGGCCGCCTGGGCGGCAGCTACAAAGAATTGGCCGATGATGGGTACATATTCGTTTTCCAGGACATCCGCGGACGCTTCGGGTCGGAAGGGACCTTCATCATGCAGAGGCCCGTGCGGAACCGCAGCGAAGCCCGCTCGATCGATGAGGCGACCGACGCCTATGATACGGTCGAGTGGCTCATCGCCAATGTCCCCAATAACAACGGGCGCGTCGGACAGCTCGGCGTATCCTACGATGGCTGGCTGACCGCCATGGCCATGCTCGAGCCGCACCCGGCGCTCCGCGCCGTCTCGCCCCAGGCGTCCCCGGCGGACATGTGGCTCGGCGACGACTTCTTCCACAACGGGGCCTTTCGATTGAGCTATGGCTTCGAGTACGCCACGGCCATGGAATCATCCAAGGAAACAGAATCGTTCGCCTTCGACCGCTATGATACCTTTGATTGGTACCTGGCCCTCGGGCCCCTGTCGAACGTGAACGCTGCGTATCTGCACGGCAAGATCCCGACCTGGAATGACTTTGTGGCCCACCCGAGCTACGACGAGTTCTGGAAACGGCAGACTCTCATCCCTTATCTCACCACCGTCCGCGTGCCGGCTCTGAACGTCGCCGGCTGGTGGGATCAGGAGGACTTCTACGGTCCCCTGCGGATCTTCGAGGCCCTGGAACAGCATGACGACAGGGGCCTTAATTTCTTGGTCGTCGGCCCCTGGAATCACGGGGGCTGGTACCGGGGTGACGGAAGCAGCCTCGGTCAGGTCAAGTTCGGCAGCCCGACCGGCAGCCATTTCCGGAAGGAAATCCAGGCGCCGTGGTTCGGCTTTTATCTCAAAGATAAGGGAGAGCCTCCGGATTTTGCGGCCGTGACCTTCGAAGCGGGCACCAACGTCTGGCGCACCTGGAAGGAATGGCCGCCAAAGTCGCAGACCAGAGACCGCAACCTCTATTTTCATTCCCGAGGCAGTCTTTCCTTCGCGGCGCCGGCGGATGCGGAGAGTGATGCGTTCGACAGCTACGTCTCCGACCCTGACCATCCGGTGCCCTACCGTCATCGCCCCGTCCAGGCCACCTATTTTCCCTACGGTTCCCGCTGGTCGAGCTGGCTGGTAGAGGACCAGCGATTCGTGGACGACCGGCCGGACGTCTTGAGCTGGGAAAGCGCCCCGCTCGAAGAGGACGTGACGATCGCCGGAACGATCGTCGCCCGCCTGTTCGCTTCGACCACGGGCAGCGACAGCGACTGGGTGGTCAAGCTGATCGATGTCTTTCCTGAGAAGATGCCGGCGGATTGGACGATGGCCGGATACCAGCTGATGGTGGCCAACGAGGTTTTCCGCGGCCGTTATCGCCGCAGCTTCGAGCGGCCCGAGCCGGTCCCTCCGGGAAAGGTCGAAGCCTATACCATTGACCTGCACACCCAAAACTACTGTTTTAAGAAGGGACACAGGATCATGGTGCAGGTCCAGAGCACCTGGTTTCCCCTCATCGACCGGAACCCTCAGACCTTCGTCCCGAATATTTTCGAGGCCAAATCCAGGGATTTCCGGACCGCCACGCAGCGCATCTATCGATCCGCCGAACACGCGTCCCATCTGACCGTACCCGTCGTCCAGGAATGAACCGCGAACGGGATCTCCTCCCGGCCGTTCGCTGCCGCCTCTGACCAGGAGTCGCCTCCTGGGGTGAGAGCAGAGGAAGAAATTCACCCCTGGATTCACCGGAATGGACGATTCCCTCGCCCCCTCGAAAAACCGTACCATGGGGAAGACCGAATTGGCGCCGGATTTCCTGGATACTAGAGCGCCGCTGAGAGGTTCGTTCCATGATCGAAAGGCGGAAGAGCAAGAGAATCAAGGAAGAGAACCGGCTGCTTATCGAGGCCTCTTCTCCGGCAGCCCCGGACCGCAGTCTGGCGATCAATGCTTTCACCAGGGATATCTCTTTTACGGGGGCCCGGATCTGGACAGACCTGCCTTTTCCGCCGGCCTCAAAACTCGACCTGACGCTTTATCTTTCCCGGTCGAGGCAGGTGGTCCGCGTGCGCGCGACTGTCAAGTGGGGGAAAGAATGCCATAACGGCCTCTACGAGATCGGTGTGAAGTTTCAGCCTGGGATTCCCGACACCCTCATGGCACTTATCACCCATTTTTATGGAAGAGAGGAAGGGATCCCGTCAGAAGTCAGCCGAGGAAAAACGTCTTAGCCGGAGGACCGGCCGCCCCTCTTATTGCTCCTTGATCTTGTACTCGTAGAACTTGGCACCGCGCATGGCATCCCACAGGAACAGCCGGTCGCCTTTGATGTAAATCCCGTCGACGAACTGGTCGAGCGGCAGGCTGCCCAAGAGCTCTCCGTCCGGGTTGAAGACCTCGAGCTTGTAGATATCGGTCGTCCTCACGTCAGTGTTCCCGGAAGGTTTCATGGACATCTTCCGCTCTCCGCCGCTCATGGTCACACTCATGTTCACGCCGACTTGCTCCTCTTCCTGGGGCTGCCGGCTCAGGGAGACAACCCAGACCCTGCCCGCGCCGTCGATAGCGATCCCCCCAGCGCACTGGTTCATCCGGGGCGCCTGGATGGTCACTCCTCCGCCCCGGGCTTCCCTCTTTCCCTTGTCCTTGGGCGGGTCGGTGCTGTAGTCCAGCTTCCGGTCGGCCCTCCAGAGGAGCTTTCCTTCGGGCGAATATTTCTCGACCCGGTTCTGAAAAAGGAAGGCCAGGCAAACGCATTCCTGCTCATCCACGGCAAAGGTGACCTGGTTACCTATCTCATTCACCAGCGGGTGCTTGAAATCAAACGGCTCGCCGTATTCCCCCCTGGTCTTGCCTTCAAGGTCGAGCTTCTTGAACAGCTTGGGCAACGGCTGCGGCTTCTCTTCGGCTCCTGGGTCGACAAAAAAGACGCCTCCTCCGCCCGACATCACGAAGCCGGACTTGGTCAGGCGGATCTTGCCGACCCGCTCTTTAACGAAACTTAACGTCTTGCGCTCGGCGCCCTCCGAAGTGAGGGCCTGGATCCTTTGGTTGTTCGGGTCGGAAACCCAGATCATGCCCGCGGCATCGACGTCGATAGAATCCGGGTAGGCGAACTCTCCCGGTCCCTGTCCCTGTCGGCCGAAAGAGGCGAGAAAGCGGCCGTCGGGGCTGAACTTCTGGACCCGGTGGTTGCCCGTATCGAGGATGTAGAGATTGCCTTTCCCGTCGACGGCCAACCCGGCAGGCATGTAGAAGGCAACGCTCTCATCCTCGGCGGCGACATCGCCCAGAGTCCTCACCAACTCGGCCTGGACTCTCGGCGTCTTGCCCCATTTTCCCTCTTTTCCATTGTGGACAAGGCGTACGCCGTTGACCGTCTCGACGCTTTGCCCAAAAGCGCCGACGGCTAAGAGCGGAAAAAGAAGCAGACAACTCCATCTCCATCCTTGTCTCATCTTCATCACCTCTGAACTCATAACTCAAAGCCCTGCCGGACCGTTGCCCCCTGTTGTCGTCTCCTGGGGGAGAACCTGGACCCTCAGCCTCCGCGATAATCGAGGAAGGGGTGGCACGGCGCCAGTCCCCGCCCGCCCGCAGCCAATGCCCGGAGACTCTCTTTAAGAATCTATTTGTATAGCCTTAATCCCCCTAATCCCCCTTGAGCAATCAAGGGGGATAGAGGTCAGTGTCTCCGGAGAGGTCGGTGGGCGGGCTGACCTCCAGACTCTACTCAGCCTTCAATGTCGAAGTGCAAAACGGGCAGCGGGTCGCCTTGATCGCGACGGCGGAGTAACAGTACGGGCACTCCTTTGTCACCGGGGCGGCGGCCGGCGCTTCCGCCTTTTTCCTCATCTTGTTGAACTGCCGGATGACCAGGAACACGGCCAGTGCGATGATCAAGAAGCTGATGATGGTATTGATGAAAACGCCGTAATTCAGGGTTACCGCTCCGACTTGCTTGGCCGCCGCGACGGTAGCGTATGGGCCCGGGACTGACCCCGACTTGAGGACGACGAACAGGTTGGTGAAATCGACTTTCCCGAGCGCCAGTCCGATCGGGGGCATAAGCATATCTGTCACCAGAGAGCTGACGATCGCCCCGAAGGCGGCCCCGATGATAAGGCCGACCGCCATGTCCACAGCGTTCCCGCGCGTGACGAATTCTTTGAACTCTTTAAGCATTGCCGTTCCCTCCTCAGATGATCTTTTTTATGTTTAACCCAGCCTGAAGCCCGCTTCCACGGCCCCGCTTTCCAGGTGCCAGAAGGGAAGCCAGAGCAGGCCGGACCACTGGACCATGATATCTTTTTTCTTCGGCCGGAGGACGATCGGCTGGAGGACCTCGGTGTTCGGGTCGAGGCTGTTCGTGATGCGGGCGGCCTCCACTTCGACCTGTTTCTCCAGTTCGGCCCGTCTCG
>Ga0153916_10004131_pt1 | contig 10927 bp, 16 predicted proteins | sample Opewatmetagenome_FD_109642 | JGI IMG/M metagenome (GOLD analysis project Ga0153916, IMG submission 109642) | Freshwater wetland microbial communities from Ohio, USA - Open water 3 Core 3 Depth 4 metaG | ecosystem: Environmental > Aquatic > Freshwater > Wetlands | place: USA: Ohio, Lake Erie...
GGCCGGCCGTTGAAGAGGAAGAGGAACCCTTCCTGGATGCCCACAGCGCCGGCCCAGACCTGGAGCAGCTCCATGGTCCGCCGCGGCACCACGACGAGGCGCGTCCGGGGATCGGCGGCGCTGCTCATCTTCGGGAAGGCCAGTTCTTTCTCCGGGTCAAGCTGGCGGTCGACCAGGATCCAGCAGTACTCCGGGTAGAGCTGCTCGAGGTGCAGCCCCTTGCCCTCCCCCGGCCGGAGGCCGGCGTGGAGGATGGTGCGGAAGCGGACCCCGAACATCAGCCCGGTGCCGTCCCTCTCGGAGGTCCGCCAGACCGCGGCGAGCTCCTCCTCCCCGTCCGGGAACAGCGCCCGGCACTCCTCGAGCGTGAGGATGTCCTTCCGCATCGAGCGGCGGGCGAAGCGGCGTAACCGCGGGGCCTCCCGGATCCGACGGGCGCGGCACGTCTCCGGCAGGATGATCCCGAGCGTGTTGAGGATAGAGTTCTTGACGCTCCCCGACAGCGGGAGGCCGCGGAGCCAGGTCTCGACCTCCACGGGGCCGATCTCGGCCAGCGGGCGGCCGCCGAGGGCCGGCAGGAGGTACTTCTCCAGGTTCTTGCGGTGCTCGTAGGCGGTGTGGGCCTTCAGGCCCCCCTGTTCGGCCTTCCAAGCCAGGTAGGGGCAGCGGCCGGGGAGGAAGAAAGGATCAGCGAAGGTCTCCAGCGTGCCGGAGCTGGCCCGCTGATCTTCTGCTTCCCAGCCTTCAACAATCTTCAGAGCATCGGTCTTCAGGCGCTGTTTCGTTGATCGCCAGACTCGCTTATCGCCTTCTTGATGCCAGGCATACCAGATTCTATTCCGCGCCTTATGGCTGGGGCGCGGGAACAGATGATACTTCATGCTTCTTTGTATCACGACAGAATGCAGAAAACAAGGGGCCGTGTTAGCACTTTATTGGCGAAAACGAATCGCCCCGGAAAGGGGCGATTTTTAAGTACTGAAGTCGTAAAGGATTATCTCGGGCTGGACAGATTTGAACTGTCGGCCTCTCGGTCCCGAACCGAAGCGACGGTGGCGCAGGGCCGGAAAACAGGCTAAACCCGGCCTTCCCGGCTCACTTTCCCGGCCAACGGGGCCTATCAAGGACCCCAGGCGCGGGGGAGAGTGAAGAGAAACGTGAAGACCTATCGCTCTGATATTTTCGCCTTCTCCGTCAACTTCCGGTAATAACGTAGGGCCGTGGTATGAGAGATCCCCAGCTCTTCGGCCAGAGCTCTATGTTGAGCCAAGGGCCAGAACTCTACGAGCGCCGACAGTTTTTCCGGATTCAATTTCATGCCGTATTTCCGTTCGAGTGGCGGAAGTGCCTCCAGCCGCTTTCGCAATTCGGGCGAAATCCGCACCGTGACTGGTTTAGGGGCGCTCAGGCGTTTTCTCTGATCTTCGGACACACGTAACTCCTTGGGACGGCGATCTTGAGCGGCATGATCTGGGGGCGCACGTAGACCTCGCCGCTGCGGTCGATCTCGATGAGCAGGGCGCCGACGTCGTAGTACTGCGTCATCAGCTTCCAGGTATAGGGGGAACCCCAGGCCTCCGCCGGCGCGGGGAGCTGCCAGCAGGGGCAGGTCACGGCGCGCCCGCGCGCGTTGCGCACCTCGAAGAAATAGTGGACGTGGTGGCGGACGTGGAGGTCGGCGGCCCGGTACTCCTCCATGACCGCCTGGACCTGGTCGCGGACCCACTCCCGCCATAGCGGCGTCCCCTGGCCGTAGGGGATATTCGAGCGCCCGACGACGTGGCGGTCCATCAGGTAGACGCCGTGCAGCGGCCCGATGCGCCACGAGTCGCGGGGCTTCGAGTCGAAGGCCTTGGCCACGAGGTTCTCGATGCGGACAAGTTGGGCGGTATGGAAGGGCGTACCGTAGACGAAATAGCGGTAGTCGGCCCTGACCTCGCGCACGTTCTCCTCGGCCCATTCGGCCTGCTCCTCGATGTCCGTCGTCAACAGGCCGAGGCTTTCCTTCTGGCCGGGACCCTGGACCAGATCCCCTCCGACGAGGTGGATGTCTACGCGGCCGATCTCGCGCAGGCGCTTGCGTCGCCAGCCCCACACGATCTCGGCGTACTTCCGCTTCCGCTTCGGCCAGTGGTCCGGGTGCGCGAGGCCGAGAATATCCCCGGCCTGGTAGTCGCCCTCGACAAGGATGCGGATCATGTGGGCAGCATCAAATCTTCAATGTCAAAAGTGGCCTCCGCGTTCATCTCCATATCGTTGCCCTCCGTAGAGTCGTAGACGTAGTGCAGATGGAAGAAGCGCCGCATATCCGAACTTGGTAGTGCCAGATCATTCCCCGCTAACACGACAGAAACAGTCGCCTCCAGGGGTGAAATGGGCACGTTTAGGCGGTTATTTATAATCGCTTTGTTCGAATAAGTTAGCGACCAGGTGGCAGACTTCGGCGTGACCGACTGGCCCTGCGAATCAGTAAAGGCGATAGTAATAACGTAGGTCCCCTTTTCGGACGCATGAGGCAGGATAATCATGCTTACACCCCGTCATCCGCCGCGGTGAAAGTGTATTGCAGGTTCACGGTGTCACCGCTGGTCACGGAGCGATTGCCACCGCTCAGCGCCCCGCAGCTCATCAGCGTGCCGGAGGTGCCGCTCTTGGTGCTGTCGCTCGTCAAGAAAGCGCCGCCGACCGTGCCGCCTGCACCGTTGATCGAATAGGCTGCCTTGGCGGCGGAGTTATCCACCTGCTGGCCGGTGCGCGTCTCGGCGAAAGCCGGCCGCGTCCCCTCCGAGTAGTTGACGTACTCGGTCCAGCCGGCATGCGAGCCCATCGTGTCGCCAGCGGCCGGCGACGGGCTGCCCGTGGTCAAGCCCAGATACCAGGTGGCGACCTGCCCGCCGGCCCCGGTGAAGATGATATCCAGGATGTGCTGCAGGCCGACGTTGACCACCAGGTTCTCGATGGTGTCCCGCCATTTCAGCTTGCCATCCGGGCCGCGACATTCCATGACGAAATGCCCGCCGACCTTGATCCTTGATTTGCCCCTGAGAATCTCCATGTTCCCCTCCCTACTCTCCCTCTATTCCGGGCTTCGGCCCTTGCCCGCCCATATCCGGCTTCGGCCCTTGCCCGCCCATATCCGGCTTCGGCCCTTGCCCGCCCATATCCGGTTTCGGCCCCTTGCCCGAGAATGTCACGCTAGGCCCGCCGCCAGAAAAAGTCACAGTAACTCTTCCTATGGGTAGTGAGCCAACGATAATTTGTACCAGATCGTTGAACTTGATGCCCTCGGAAACTACGATCGATAAGACGAACTCGCCCGATGCGGTCTCCCCGACTTTCACCCCATCCGACAGCGCCGCCAGAAGCTGGTAGACGGCGGAAAGCTGGTCCCCAGCCACCAAGCCTTCGGACACAGCGACCTCGATCGTGGGCGCCCCGATCGTGACGTCCTGCAAGTCTCCGAGCTTCGCGCCTTCCACGGCAGCGGCCGCGATGGCAAGAGCCGCAGCCTGTGATTCGCCGAGCTTTCCGCCCTCCGCCACGGCCAGGGCCAGGGCCAGCAGGATGGCTACGGCGTCTCCGGTTTTGGCCCCTTCGGCCAACGCCAGCGGGATGATGAGCGCCCCGGAAGGCGTATCCCCGCCCTTGAGCCCCTCGGCTACGGTGGCCCCGATGGTCAGGATTGCCGCCGGCACATCGCCCGCCTTTGCCCCCTCGGAGATCTGGATGCCGACGATATAGCTTCCGGTCTGCGCCTCTCCGCCCTTGATGCCCTCGCCGACCGCCTCCTGATAGCCGAGCCCGCCGATCTGCGCATCCCCGCCTTTCGCGCCTTCGGAGATGACGGCCTGGATGGCCAGGATACCGGCTGGAGTGTCGCCCCCCTTGAAACCCTCGGCGATGGCTACGCCATAGGTCATTTGCGGGGCCAGCGAATCGCCACCCTTGAAGCCTTCGGAAACTGATTCGTTGAATGTTGGTGTATAGGTGATAACGACTACTCCGGCATCACCTGCACCTCCGTGCTTGGTCGATAAGTTGCCGTTGGCCGCCCCCGCGCCGCCGCCCCCATAGGTCGCGCCGTTGTTCCCATTGCCGTTGGCCCCGCGGCCGCCGTTGCCCCCGGTTCCGCCGCCACCACCTCCAGTTGCTCCGACGTTATTGTTAGCGGCTACATTATTGCCATTAAAGGCATTTCCGGCCCCGGCACCACCACCGCCGCCGTTGCAGCCCGCGCGACCGGACCCGACCCCGCCCCGGTAAGTGACTTCTCCAGTCCCGAGAGAAGGGGTCCCGCTATTCGCCCCGGATCGCCAACCGAACGGCCCGCCGCGCGCGAGTACTTCGGTATTATTGAAATCAGAGTTTGCGCCTGCCGCACCGTTGTTGTTGTTAATCCCGCCGGCTCCACCTCCGCCGACGTTGCCCCAGATATTCTGAGCCGGAGTGACGGCGACGTTTGACCGCGAGTAGCCGCCTCCGCCGGCTCCACCGGCTGCGTTGGAGCCAGTACGGTTGTTTGATCCGCCGCCTCCGCCGCCGCCCCAACACTCCACCTGCGCAGAAGTAACTCCCGCAGGAACGACCCAGTAGAAGATGCCTGGCGTAGTGTAGGTCTGCTGCGCCATCCTATCCCCCGAACAACCATTCCCACCCGCGGGCGAGCGCCGGGTGCGGAATGCGCCAGCGCCAGAGCACGTCCTTCATCTGGCGCACCTTCTCCTCGCGCCCGATGGTATAGAGATGCCAGAAAAAGCCGTCAGGATCCGCGCCGATCTTCGGCAGCATCTCCTGGATCGTCGTATGTTTGAGACGGCAGCGGGCCACGTTGCGGCTCACCACGTAGTCGTCCACCAAGTGCGCCTTATCGATCAGGCCGCAGTTCCATTCCTCGACGGTCGGGTAGCAGCAATCGAGTACCTCGCCGAGGCCCTGCTCCGTAGGTTTCCAGAGATCGAGGCAGGCGGCCGGGGCGATCACGCACCAGCCGCAGGTGCCGATGCTGCGGCCGTCTTTGCGCATGGCCTCATCGAAGCGGAAGCGGATGTTGCCGAAATCTCTGCCATTATGGGCGCAGGTGTCCGGCGGTAGGTAGTTTGTGAAGTCGATGCAGTTAGGATGTACGAGCGTATCCGCATCGAAATAGATTACCCAGTCATAGCCTCGACCCAGTTCGTGGATTTGGAGCTTTTCATATACCGGGGGCCACTCGGGCCACTTCCTCCTCGTGATCTCCAGGAAGTCCGCCCCGATCTTGTGCGCGTAGTGTCGCAGCAGCGGGTAGGTGAGCTCCCGGATCTCCGGGGCGTAGTCGTTGACATTCAACGTAAACAGTGCCTTAGTTGACATTTCGGAATGCTCCCAATTCCCCTCGATTCTCAGCGACTTTCGCTACCGACTTCCAACCGAGGCCCAGCAGCTCCCGTTCCGTGAAGAAAGAGCGATGTTGCTCTGCTTCCGGCACTCCGGGACCGCTCTGCTCGTACCAGAATAGCGGTGTGGAAATGTAAGCGAGCGGCCTATCATGCAGCCAGTCGAGAAGCCGTAGCGCCTTTGGCCGTTCGAAGTGCTCCACCACGTCCATGCAGAGCACGCAGTCAATCGGTAGAGCGAGCTGGCCTTCGATCACTTCGAACAGATCGGCCAGCATGCGGCGGTTGTAATAGGCCGCCAGCCGGGGATTGCGCATGTACTCCATGTTGGCATCTACGCCGATCAGGAATAGATCCTTTGGAAATACAACTCGGGTACGGATCAATTCGCCGTACATGCCGATGCCGCAACCCAAGTCTAAAACGGTGCGGATGCCGCCGAGATGCCGGCGCAGATCGCGCACCACCGGTTCATGCAGGCTCAGGTGCGAGCGGCCCCGGTCATCATGCTCGAACCAACCACCAGTAGAACGGGCTGATCTTTCTCCGTACATCTCTATTTGCTCGCCGCCCAAATGCCCAGGGCCAGGGCCGCCGCCGCGAGCAGCCCGCAGCCGATCTTCAGCAGGCAGTTCTCCCGCTCAAGGGCCTTGGCCTTGGCCTGCGCCTTCCTCAACTCCTGGTCGTACCTCTTCTCCGCCGATTCCAAGCTCGCTCGCAGCTCGACGACCGAACTCTCCGATTCGCTCAACTGCTGCCTCAGAGTCGCCACTTCCTGCAAGGCCTGTTCTAAGGAGTTCGTCAATTCTTGCGAGTGCTCGGTCGCGCTGGTCAAGAGCCTCTCCAACTTCTCCTGCGAGCTGCTCAAAAGCCGCTCGATATTCCGCTTCTCTTCGAGCGCTTTCTCTAAGGCCTGCCTCGAGGCGGCTAGCTGCAGCCTGACTGTCAGCCAGTCGTCCCGAAACGTCTGATAGTCCGCTGGTCCAAGCCTTGAGGTCGGAAGCGAGCCCTGAGCGGATGTTGGCCAGGTCGGCAGACAGAGAGCCAACGCGAGGGCGATACACCAGAGCCCAGGCCAGTACCAGGGCGAGCGCCGCGCCGGCCGCAAAGGCGATCGCCAGCCATTTCGCCTTGACATTCATCCCCTCACCTTTCCTGCACTACGATCCAACCGTCGCCGATGTAGCCGACTAGAAGTACATGGACCACGACATCCTTCTCGAGCCAGAGAAAACCGATCCAGGCCTGCGTCCTGTCAGCGGTCAGGTGGACTTCGACGTAACCATAATCGCCCCACTTGGCCTGGTAGGGCTTCAGGATTTGGCCAATCTGCCGGTAGTCGGTTCCGGTAAACGGCGCCAGCGTGGCGCAGGAGACCAGCGCCAGTAGAATCAGAATCACGACCGTTACCTTAAAAACCTTCATTTCCCCCTCCCTCTCTTCCTCCAGCGCCCGCGGCGCTCGAAAAACAAAACCACGGCCCCGATCCCGCCCGCCAGCCCGAGCAGCGCGACGCAGAAGTCCAGGGCGAAGTCCTCCAGGGCCTTCCTTATCGTTTTGCAAACCGACCCTCTATCCATCGTTTCACTTGGGGCCCCGCCGCAGCGATCACTCCCTGCCCGCCGATCAGCGTGGTCAACAGCGGCAGCGCCGCCAGGAAGTTCGCCATCCGGTCCGGGAAGCCGAAGAGGCAAGCGGCGAAGACGGCCAGGAGGAATATGACCTCGAAGACCCACGCCTTCTTCAGCAGGTCCAACGCGTCCATCGGTCAGTCGCCCTCCGCGTAGATGGTTCTCGTGAAGGGCTCACCCGGATAGGTTTTCCCGGCCGAGGTCGTCAGCCAGAGCCAGAACTTCCACATTCCCGCCTTGTTGACGTCGGCCGGCGCGAAGTCGTGGTAGCAGGTCGCGGTAGCCGGCGTCTGGATCGACACGTCCACCTCCGCGTAGGCCGCGGCTTCCGGCTTGAGGTAGCGCATCTTGGCTGACCCGCCCGTGATGTCGATCCCGCCCGTCAGAGTGAGGCGGAAGTCCTGCCCTACATACACCTTGCCCATGTCCTACTCCTCATCCACCCGGCTGTCGCCAGCCACCTCCGGGGTCGCCTGACTCTGCCCCTCTACCGAGACCGTCGCGCGCGAATCGCCTGCCACTTCGACCGTCACCGCGCTGGAGCCCTCGACAATCTCCGAAGGGGTGTCGTCCAGGTAGGCGTCGAAGTTCGTCGCCGGCCCCCGCAGTGTCCCGTCGTGCGCGCCCATCTCACGCCCTCTCGATGATCTCGATCCGCAACCGGCCGCCCTGGTCGAGCCAGGCGCGGATCTTCCAGACCCTGCCGGCGTAGGAGAGCCGCTCGCAGGCCATCCCGTCCTTCGGGATCGCCGCCTTCTGCGCGGCGAGGTTCGCCGTCAGTTTCTGCAGCAGCGTGACCATCTCCGCCGTCATACCACCACCCCCTCCTTGCTCGCCCCGTGGTGCTCCGCGTCCTCGTACATCCGCACCGAAACCGGCTCCGTGTCGTCGTACCAGGTAAAGGAGAACGGGCCGTTGCCGACCCGCGATCCGCTCAGTACGTGCCGTTCGTCACCTTCGGCCCGCCTCTGGTAGACCTTCAATGCGACCGTACCTCCCTTCGATCCCCGCACCTCGCCGGCCACCTCGAAGGTGATCGAGTGGTGAGTGACCCAAAACATCAGCGCCTGAGTTCCGCCGACGGCCGTAGAAACCCTGAGACGCCGGCTCGCCTCCACGTTCATCCGTCGGGTTTCGGGATCTCCCGTCCAGCGCCGCCAGTCCGATGGCGCCCACTGCTGTATCGGGACGCACGCCGGGTAAAACCCGTTCTCAGCATCCGTCCACCCGCCGATCATCCCCTGAGGGCGGAAGTTGGAGTTGCCACCCCCGATCTCTCCGACGAGGCTCTCGACCGCGAGGTCGTAGACATAGACGTTGAGAGCCGTAGCCAGGTGCGCCAATAGGAATCCAAAGGCGTTGAGAAAGTAGGCATCCTCGGGCAAGTTCACCCACTGTTGAGGACCGAGAATGCGCACAAAACTATAGTAACTTTCCGACACGAACCATGCGGTTGATTTGTTATGCACGCCATCGCCGTCGGCGTGTTTACCGCTCCTGTAGTTCAGGAACAGCAAACCGCCGAACATGGAAGGTTGATTTGCAAGCGAGTTCAACCGCATTCGCCACCAGAACTCGTTGCGCCCGCGCGCCAGCGTCCAAGCCAGACCTCCCGCCGCGCCTGCGTCCGCCCGGTGAGTAAAGGAACTCCCTCCACAGAACGCGAGGTTCCCGTCAAGGTACTGCCTCTCCGATCCATTACCCAGACTTAGGGTCGGATAGACCGACGATGTCTGAGAAAAAAGCACGAGTACCCCCGATTGCTCCTGCGTGATCTCCCCCGGCTCCTCAACCCAGTACTCCACAAAGTCGGCGTCCTTGGGGCCGACCTGCCCGCAAACCATGCCGAAGGGCATCATCGGCAGCACGACCGAGTTGAGTACGGCGTTGCTGTTCGCGTGGTCATACTCGTAGGTCACGCACAGTAGAATCCCGACATGGTTGAAGGTGCTGCCGGCAGTGATGGCCGTCGACCGGAGTTTGAACTTGTGGGTACTCGCTCCGCCCGAGGCGACCCAGGCGGCGGCGGTCTGGTCCCACAGGTACAGGCCGAAACAACTGGAGGCCAGTGACGACTCGTGGATTCCGGTTTGATGCTCGGCCTCGGTATCTACCTGCATCCCGAGCTTCGCATCGTTCGTCGGGCCGGTGGTGTTCTCGTTGTACCATAACTCGAACCACGCTCGGCGGATCACCTTCCCGGCCTCGGGAATGAACCCGTTGAGAGCCGGGATCTGGTCCGTGCCGATCTCGGTCAGCGTCTCAGTCAAGACACTGAGGCCGGAGTCCAGCGGGATACGGGCCGTCCTGATCCGGGTGGCGGCGTCTTCGCATTCGTAGGTGATGATCAGTTTCGCCCCGATGTTGATCGTGCTCGGCCCGGTGCAGGTGAAACTCGCCTGGCAGGTCTGGTTGCCGCCGGCCCCGAAGTTGGCCGCGAAGTAGGCGGTCACGTCGCGCTGGAGCATGTAGGATTGGCTCTCGCCGGAGTTCGCCGGGGGATTAGCGAGGAGATAGTTGTCGAGCGCCGCCGCCCCAAGTTTGATCCCCAAGTAGGGAGCCGTCATCGTCGTCGGCGTGGTCACCGTATCGCGGGCATACACCTGCAGAATCACCGACCGGAACGTCCGGCTCACTGTTTCGGGGATATATAACGTGATCGCCGGAAACAGGAGCTGCCCCCCCGAGGCGAGTTCCGCGTTGGAACTCTGGAAGGCGTACTCGATCGTCTTCGCGTGAATAGCCATCTCAGGCAACCTCCGTGCGCACGTGCGCCCACTTCCGGTTCCGGTACAACTCGCGGGTCAGCCGGTCGAGCTCGTCGAAGGCGAAGAATACGTCGTTCCCGTGCCGGTCCTTGTAGCCGGTGTGGTAGTCCCCGAAGGGGTCGTCCACGATCCAGCCGTCGATCTCGTCCAGGCGCACCCGGCAGGCCTCGGCGAGCTCGGCCCGGTCCTGCCGGCTCCGCACCCCGACCAGACAGACCACGTGGCCCTGCCGCGTGAAGATCCCGGACAGCAGGGCCGCCCGGCCGGCGGCCAGCTCAGCCACCAGCCACTCGTAGGTCGCGTCGGTCCGGAACCGCATCACCTCCCGGCCTGCCAGCCGGTTCACCGCCCAGTCGAGGCAGGCGTGGACCATGCGGGGCTTGTATCCCCGCCTCTCCGCCGCCGGGTCGACCTGCCGCATGAGCGCGTAGGCCTCCGGGAGCTCGGTGATCGCCGTCAGGTGGTCCTCCGGCTGCACCTCGGCCGGGACCTCGAAGGGGACGCCGCAGTCCAGCAGCCACATGATCGCCGAGGTCGTGTTGCAGGTGGACAGCGGATACAGCGCGTTGTTCACCTGCGTGTGGTAAGGCGTGTGCGCGCTGACGTTGATCTCGGTCACGCCGGCGTCCCCAGGATATGCCCGTCGAGCTTGCCCTCGATCCGGGCGACCGCCGCTAGGAGGTTCTTCACGTCGGCCTTGATCTCGGCGGTGACCACGTCCCGTTCATGCGAGGCGGTCTCCAGCTCGTGGATCCTCGTGAAGGCGCGGTTCAGGTCCTCCCCGAGCCGGCGGACGGCCTCTAGGTGCTTGCCCTCGTCGACCGCGACCTTCCGGCGCGAGATCAGGAAGGCCATGATCGCCAGGAGGCTCACGATCAGAGCCACGATCGAGGCGACGTCGTCGAATACTGCCATCTCGCTCCTCCTATGCCACTTTCCGGACGATCACCTCGGCGTAGACCTCGACCACGCCGAAGCCGCAGTTCAACCCGAAGCCGGAGCCGAGCATCGTGGTCCCCCCATAGTGCCGCAACTCGAAGGTCTTCGAGGCCGCGATGGTGAACTCCCCGCTACCGAAACTGGGCGTCTGGACGCTCGACGCGGCGGCATACTCCGAGGTCCCGATGACGACGTCCGCCGAGTCGCTTACGTTGTA
>Ga0153916_10004132_pt1 | contig 10926 bp, 12 predicted proteins | sample Opewatmetagenome_FD_109642 | JGI IMG/M metagenome (GOLD analysis project Ga0153916, IMG submission 109642) | Freshwater wetland microbial communities from Ohio, USA - Open water 3 Core 3 Depth 4 metaG | ecosystem: Environmental > Aquatic > Freshwater > Wetlands | place: USA: Ohio, Lake Erie...
GCCACGCCTGCGCACCCGGTGACGGCGGGACTCGCCGGCGATAACATCCGGCATGACGTCACCCCCCGGATCGGACGGCGAAGCGGGGCTGGTGCGCGCGCTCGGCGTGCGCCAGATGGCCGCCGCCATCTTCAACTACACGGTGGCCAGCGGGATCTTCGCGCTGCCGGCGCTCGCCTACGGGCGGCTGGGCGCGGCGGCGCCGCTCGGCTATCTGGCGACGGTAGTCGTGATGGGGCTCGTCGTGCTGTGCATCGCCGCCGCGGGCAGCCGGGTCGCAATCACAGGCGGGCCGTACGCCTACGTCGAGGTCGCGCTCGGACCGTTCGTCGGACTGCTCGCCGGCGCGCTGCTCTGGGCGACCGACATCGCCGCCACCGCCGCCGTGGCCAACCTGTTCGCCGGATCGGTGGTGGTCCTGGGAGGCGGCCGGACGGCGACCGTCGCGGTGCCGGTCGTGATCGTCGCCATCTTCCTCATGCTCTCGTGGCTCAACGTGCGCGGCGTGCGGACCGGAGCCCGCGTGATCGAGCTTGCGACGGTCGCCAAGCTGGTGCCGCTGCTGCTGTTCGTCGTGGTCGGGGCGTTCTTCATCCACCCGGCTCACCTCCGCATCGATCGGGCGGTGAGCGTGGGCGACGTGTCGCGCACGGTGGGCGTGCTCGTGTTTGCGTTTGCCGGGATCGAAGCCGCGCTCACGCCGAGCGGGGAGATCCGCGATCCCGCCCGCACGGTCCCGCGGGCGGCGCTGCTCGCGCTCGGTGCGGCGGCGGTGCTCTACGTCCTCGTGCAGGGGGTCGCCCAGGGGGTGCTCGGCCCCGAGCTCGCCGCCGACCGCGTGACGCCGCTCGCCACGGCCGCCGCGGCGTTCGCCGGCGGCGCCGGACGCACGGTGATCCTGGTGGGCGCCGCGATCTCGATGTTCGGCTACCTCACGGGCGCCATTCTCGCCGCTCCGCGCACCATGTTCGCCTTCGGGCGCGACGGGTTCCTGCCGCGCGGGCTCACCGCCGTGCACCCGCGGTTTCACACGCCGCACGTCGCGATCGTCACGTACACCGTGCTGGCCACGGCCCTGGCGCTGAGCGGCACGTTCGAGCGGCTCGCGATCCTCGCCAACTCGACGGTGCTGTTGCTCTACTTCCTCTGCGCCATCGCCGCCGCGGTGCTGCAGCGCCGCGACGTGCGGGCGGGCGGCCAGCCGTTCCGGCTCCCGGCCGGGATGTTGCTGCCCGGGCTCACGTGCCTCGCCGTGGCGTGGATCTTCGCCCGCACCGTTTCCGCCCGCGAGTTGCTTGCGGTCGCCATCGTGGTGGCGGTGGTCACCGGCGCCTACGCGCTCCGCGCGCGGCGTCGCGCGATCCGGCCGTCACCCGACTGACCGGCGGGCCGACCACGCTCCCGCGAGGCCCGATCGTCGCTCGGCCCCGTCCGCCCGCTACACCGCGACTTTCCCGAACGGCATCTTGCGCAGGCGCTTCCCGGTGGCCGCGAAGACCGCGTTGGACAGGGCCGGCGCGAGCGGCGGAATCGGCGGCTCGCCCACGCCCCCGATCGGATCGCCACCGTTGACGATCTGCACGTTCACCTGCGGCGCCTCGTCGATCGTGACCAGCGGGTAGCCGGTGAACGTGCTCTGCTGCACCTGCCCGTTGGCCACCGTGATCTGGCTGTAGACCGCGCCGGTGAGCGCCAGCACGACGCCGCCCTCGGTCTGCTGCCGCGTCCCATCGGGGTACACCACGAGCCCGGAGTCGATGGCGCTCTCGACGCGGTGGACCCGGATCTTGCCGGCGGCATCCACCGAAGCCTCGACCGCGTGGGCGAGCCGCCCGCCGAAGCAGAAGGTGACCGCCAGACCGAGCCCGTGGCCCGCGGGGAGCTTCCGCCCCCAGCCGATCGCCTCGGCAACCCTCTCGAGCAGGGCCCGCTGCCTGTTGTCGGAGCCGTCGAGCAGCTCGAGCCGCAGCTCCAGCGGATCCCGCTTCAGCTCGTGAGCGATCTCGTCGAGGAACGCCTCGGTGGCGAAGCAGTTCTGCTGCGCGTACACCGAGCGGAACGCCGCGCAGCTGAGCGGCGTGTTGGACATCTTCCACTCGATCAGCGAGGCGGGCCACTTGTAGGCCAGGCCCATCGCGCCGGAGAGCGCGCCGCGATCCACCTCGTTCTGCCCTTGCTCCGGATTGGAGGCGAACCTGTTCGAATGGGCGATCACACGGTGGCGCCAGCCGATCCACTTGCCCGACGCGTCGAACGCCGCTTCCATCTGGTGGCGGCTGATCGGCCGGTAGCGGCCGTGCGTGGTGTCCTCCTCCCGGGTCCACATGACCTGGACCGGGCCACCGATCGCCCGGGAGACCTCGGCCGCATCGGCTGCCCAGTCGCTGTCCAGCCGCCGGCCGAATCCGCCGCCGCTGTAGAGCGTGTGCAGCCGGACGTTCTCTACCGGAACCCCGAGCGCCCGCGCCGCCGTCGCCTGGCCACCCTGCGGCGCTTGGGTGGGAACCCAGACGTCCGCCGTGTCGCCCTTCACATCAGCGGTCGCGTTGATCGGCTCGAGTGGGGAGTGAGACAGGAACGGGCACTCGTAGACGGCGGTGATCTTCTTCGCCGCAGTCGCGAACACCTGCCGCGCGTTGTTGGTCTCCTCGGCCACCATCGGCTCGGCCTGGCCGTCCCGCTCGAGCTGCGCCGCGATCCCCGCGCTCGAGAGATCGGCGTTCGGGCCCGCATCCCAGTCGATCTTGAGCCGGCGCATCCCCTTCAGCGCCGCCCACGTGTGGTCGGCTACCACGGCCACGCCCGCCGAGATCTTCACGACCTGCCGCACGCCGCGCACCTGCTTCGCGTCTGTGTCGTCCCATCCCTTGAGGCTCCCGCCGATCACCGGTGGGCGCTTGACGACCGCGACCTTCATTCCCGGCAGGCGGAAGTCGAGACCGTAGATCGCGCTCCCGTCAGTCTTCTCCGGGATGTCCACCCGCGGCTGCTCCTTCCCGATGTACCGGTACTGGCTCTGCTCCTTCCGCTGCGGGCGGGCGGGAACCGGCTGGCGCGCGGCGTCATCGGTCAGCTCGCCGTAGCCCAGCGACCGACCGGTCGGCTGGTGGAGCACCTTGCCGAGCTGTGCCGTGCAGGCGGACGCGGGAACGCCCCACCGCGCGGCGGCCGCGGCGACGAGCATTTCGCGGGCGGCGGCGGCGGCATCGCCGAGCGGCCCGAAGAACAGTCGGATGCTGGTGGACCCCCCCGCCGTCATGCTGCCCCAGACCTCCCGCGGTCCGGCGAGCGCCATCCGGATCTCGATTGACTCCCACGGCACCTCCAGCTCGTCGGCCACGATCATCTTCAGACCGGTGCGGGAGCCCTGTCCCATCTCCGGACGTGGCGTGTACCACACGACGCGGCCGTCGGGCTCGACCGTAATGAAGACGTTTGGCTTGAACTCGCCGGCTCCGCCGGTCGCCGCCGTGGGGAAGGACACGTGGACGCCCAGGATCAGCGCGCCGGTCGCGCCGGCTGCGACCTCGAGGAAGTCGCGACGGTCGATCTTGAAGACCTCAGTCATGGTGCACCTCCCCCGCCGCGCGGTGGATCGCTTTGCGGATCCGCTGGTACGTCCCGCAGCGGCAGAGGAACGGCGACATCGCCGCGTCGATGTCGGCGTCGGTCGGCTGCGGGATCTTGTGCAGCAGGTCCACCGCCGCGAGCATCTGGCCGGAATGGCACCAGCCGCACTGCGGCACCTGCTCCGCGATCCAGGCGCGCTGCACCGGGTGACCGCGGTCCGGCGAGAGCCCTTCGATCGTCTGAATCACCGCGCCGTCCACGGCGCTGATCTGCTGCTGACAGGAGCGCACCAGCGAGCCGTTGACGAACACCGAGCACGCGCCGCACTCCCCGACGCCGCAGCCGTATTTCGTGCCCGTGAGGCCGACCGTGTCCCGGAGCACCCAGACCAGGGGGGTGTCCTCGTCCACGTCGACGGTGTGCCTTCGCTGATTGACCGTGATCGTGTAGGAAGCCATGTGCGAGTCTCCCCGGGGATCGATGTGTGGCAATTGGCAGGCGCCGCGGTCCGGCGGCGTACGGACTGCCCCGACGCGCCGAGCTGACCCTAAGGTACGCCCGGCCGGGCGCGCCGCAATCAACCGCGCGCGGGCGCGGCTTTCGTGCTGGGGTTCGTCTTGGGTGGGGCCGGAAATGGCGGGGTGCGCAGCGGCTTACGCTGAGGGCGGCTCCTCCTCCACCTTGCCCTGGCGCGCCTCGGCCCGCTCCTCCGCGCGCCGCGCACGACGCTCGCGCTTGGCCTCACGCTTCTCCCGCTTGTCGATCTCCCGCTTGCGCTTCGCCGCCGATAGGGGCCCGCGTCTCGCCATGGTCACGCTCCTCCCGCTCGCGGTGATCTGAACACGTTCGCGTCGAGCCATGCCGTGAACCCGCGATCGAGCTCTTCCTGCGCCTGGCCGGGCTGGAACGGCATCACCTCCCACCGCGTCCCGGCGCTCATCAACCACCATGCCGGGTCCGTGGCCGCCTGGGCCCGCTTGGCGTTGGCGGGCAGCCCGTCGTAGGACACGAAGTGGAACTCGCGGCCGTGATACATGAGCCGCCGCTGCTCGACCGCATGCCGCGTCACCCGGGCGGGGAGGGCTTCGCTGACCGCACGCGTCACCACAGGTCGTCCACCGACAGGTTCGGCACCCGTCCCTCGATGATGCGGCGCCCGAACGCGTGGCACCCGCGGATGGCGGCCTGCTCGGTCGGGAACGTCGTCGGACCGCTGAAGGAGCGCACCTTGTCGCGGTGCGCAATCAGCAGGTCCAGCGTCCACTGGCCGCTGCCGCGAATCTGGAACGTGCGCGGCGTGATGGTGAACCCTCCGTAGGCGAGTGACCTCACCAGCCGGTCCGGATCCGCGTGACCATGGCGGGGTGGGAGAGCGACTCGTCCGAGCCGCGTGCCGCGCGCAACCCGAGCGCCGCACCCGACTCCGCCGTTCCTGTCGAGTTGCCCATGCTGAAGTATACCCTCGGCGTCAATCACGTGGCGCCGCCCAACTCCGCGACCGCAGTCGGCTGGCGTATGCGCCCGTCTCGCCCCCCGCCGACACGGGGAGAAGATCCAGGGTGACGAGTGTGGAGTCGTAGCGCGCGGCGGCCCGCCGCAGTCCCATGAACAGGTGCTCGAGGCACGACAGCGAGCGGTCGGCCGGGCGGGTCGTCCCCGCAACGTGCCACGTGCCGATGGGTCGGGCGCGCGCGCCGTCACTGGCGTCCACGAATCCGGCGAACGGGGTGTAGCGGAGGAAGTCCACCAGGCCAAGCGCCATGAGGCGCGAGGGCGCGTCGAAGGCGAAGAAGAAGCGCTGGGGGTGGATCAGCGCGCGCGAGGCCTGCAAGTCGAGCCAGCACTCCCGGGCACTCACCAGCGAGCCGAGGGACGCGCCATCCTGGTATTCGTCGTTCAACGAGGCGTGCATGCGGGCATCCGATCGGTCGGTGGCATTTCGTTCCTTCATTGGCGCCGTCCGGGAGCGGCCGGCTCCACGGCACAACAAAAAAGCGGGGTGGGCGCCGCGGCGCCTTCCCGCATTCGAATCGCTTCCAATGGGCGCGACTGGCCTGGCGCCCGCTGGAGGGAGGCTAACGGGCCGCGGCCATTCTGTCAACGAGCGGGTGGAGGCGCCGCGCCCGCGGAGGGGGGCACCGATAGGCCGGCGGGGTAGGGCATTCCGTTTTCCCCCCCTCCCCATTAACTTCCTAAGCAATCGCGAGACGCTCGCTGAAGCGTCACAGACACGCAACGGACTTGCATGGGGAACCCGGCAGTCGACGCGGTTCCCCGTTCCGTTTGTAAAACGCCGCACAGTGCGGCACCCCGCCGCGGGGGCACGTCCGCGGATCACGCGATGGACGATCGGTCAGTGCGGACATTCCGGACTCCGACGCGCATCGAGCAAAGAGGAGAAGGTATGTCACGCATTAAGGGCAAGGTGAAGTGGTTCAATGACCAGAAGGGCTTTGGCTTCATCACGCCCGACAACGGAGAGAAGGACTGCTTCGTCCACCACTCGGCCATTCAGGGCAGCGGTTTCAAGAGCCTGAGCGAGGGTGAGGCCGTGGAGTTCGACATGGTCCAGGGGCAGAAGGGTCCCGCCGCGGAGAACGTCACCAAGGTCGGCTAACCCCGCCCTGCGGTAACGAGTCGCGACGATCGGGGTCGCATCGACGCTGTCGGTGCGGCCCCGTTCTGCTGCCCGAGACACGCAGTCCCCATCTTGCCTCCGCCGCGCTCGCGGACTAGATACACGCACTTCGGAGGTGCCGCATGAGACTGCCAGCCCGCATTGCCGTCACCAGCCTGATCGTCCTGTCCCCGGTCGTGAGCACACGAGGCGCCGCCCAGCAGCCCCCGCCGCCGCCCCCGGCCTCGAGCCTGTTCACCGAGCTGCACTGGCGCGCGGTCGGGCCATACCGCGGCGGCCGTACCAAGGCCATCACCGGTGTTCCGGGTCAGCCGCACGTGTTCTACGTGGGCGTGGTGAACGGCGGCGTGTGGAAGACCACCGACGCGGGCCGCACCTGGCAGCCGATCTTCGACGATCAGCCCACCGGGTCGATCGGCGACATCGCGGTGGCGCCCTCGGATCCCAACGTCGTCTACGTGACGAGTGGCGAGGGGCTGCACCGGCCCGATCTCTCCACCGGCGACGGCGTTTACAAGTCCACCGACGCCGGCCGGACGTGGACCCACCTCGGCCTGCGCGGCGGCCAGCAGATTCCCCGCGTGGCAGTGGATCCACGCGATCCCAACCGGCTGTTCGTCGCCGTGCTCGGCCACCCCTACGGGCCGAACGCCGAGCGCGGGCTGTATCGCTCGACCGACGGGGGACGCGCGTTCGAGCGGGTGCTGTTCCGCGACGAGAATACCGGAGCGTCCGACGTCGAGATCGATCCCGCGAACCCGGACATCGTGTACGCCTGCCTCTGGGAGGAGCGCCAGGGGCCGTGGGAGAACGCGGCCTGGGCGGGCACGACCGGCGGAATCTTCAAGTCGACCGACGGCGGCACCACCTGGCGTCAGCTGACCGGCGGCCTGCCGTCGGGCCAGGACGGAGTGGTGCAGGCGGACGTCGCGATCGCGCCGAGCCACCCCGCGCGGCTCTACGCCTCGGTGGCGATCGGGCGCACCGTCGGCATCTTCCGCTCGGACGACGGCGGCGAGCAGTGGACCCGGATCACCGACGACCCGCGGCCCGCGGGACGGATCGGCGGCGGCGACCTGCCGGTGCCGGCCGTGGATCCCGCGAACCCGGACGTGGTCTACAGCGCGAGCACGGTCGCCTGGAAGTCCACCGACGGCGGGAAGACGTGGACCGGCTTCCGCGGCGCGCCGGGCGGCGACGACTACCAGCGCCTGTGGATCAGTCCCGACGACCCGGCGATCATCGCCGCCGCGGCCGACCAGGGCGTGATCGTCACACTGAACGGCGGCGAGACCTGGAGCTCGTGGTACAACCAGCCCACCGCCCAGCTGTACCACGTGGCGGCCGACAACGCGTTTCCCTACCGGCTGTACAGCGGCCAGCAGGAGAGCGGGTCGGTGAGCATCGCGAGTCGCGGCAACGACGGCCAGATCACATTCCGGGAGTGGCGTCCCGTTGGCGTGGACGAGTACGGCTACGCCGCGCCGGACCCGCTGAACCCCGACATCGTCTATGGTGGCCGCGGCGTGTCCCGCTTCGATCGCCGCACCGGCCAGGTGGAGCTCGTGGGGCCGGCGTCCGTGGGCGCCGTCACGGTCCGGACGCTGCGCACGGCCCCCGTGCTATTCTCGCCCGTCGACCCGCGCGTGCTCTACTTCGCCGGCAATACCCTGTGGAAGACGAGTGACGGCGGCGCGCACTGGGATCAGATCAGCCCCGAGTTGAGTCGCGAGACGTGGGACGTGCCCGCGAGCGTCGGGAAGTATCGCGACGAGCAGTCCGCGCAGCCGATGCGGCGCGGCGTGATCTACACCGTGGCCCCGTCATACGTGGACGCGGGCACGATCTGGGCCGGTACGGACGACGGGCTGATTCACGTGACGCACGACGGCGGGGCCACCTGGCAGGATGTGACGCCGCCCGCGCTTCATCCATGGGCGAAGGTTTCCCTCATGGAATCCGGGCACGGCGACGTCACGACGGCGTACGCGGCGGTCAACACGATCCGGCTGGACGATCTCACGCCCTACATCTACCGCACGCACGACGGCGGCAGGACGTGGCAGCTGATCACCACCGGCATCCCCGATGGCGAGACGATCAACGCCGTGCGCGAGGATCCCGCGCGCCACGGCCTGCTGTTTGCCGGCAGCGAGCGCGCGACCTACGTCTCGTTCGACGACGGCGACCACTGGCAGTCGCTGCGGCTCAACATGCCGGCCACCTCCGTGCGGGACCTGATGGTCAAGGACAACGATCTCGTGGTCGCGACCCACGGCCGGGGCTTCTGGATCCTCGACGACATCACGCCGCTGCGCCAGATGAGCGCCGCGGTCACGGCGGCCGACGCCCACTTGTTCGCGCCGGCCACGGCGACGCGCGTGCGGTGGAACATGAACACCGACACGCCACTCCCGCCGGACGAGCCGGCGGGCGAGAACCCGCCCGACGGAGCGGTGCTCCACTACTGGCTCAAGGGCGACCAGGCCGGGCCCGTGATCCTCGAGATCCTGGACGGAGAGGGGGCGCTCATCCGCCGCTACGCCAGCACCGACCCGGTCGAGCCGATCGACCCGAACCTCAACGTGCCGACGTACTGGTTGCGGCCGTCCCGGAGTCTTTCCGCGCGCGCCGGCCTGCACCGCTTCGTGTGGGATCTGCATTACACGCCGCTGCCGGGCGGCCGCGGCCTGCCGATCGCGGCGGTCGCGCACAACACGGTCCCGGTGCCCAACGCGCCGTGGGTCATGCCGGGCGGGTACACGGTGAAGCTCACAGTGGGCGGCAAGAGCTACACGCAGTCGCTCCGGGTACGGATGGACCCGCGCGTCACGACCCCGGAGGCGGGCATCGCGCAGCAGTTCGCGCTCTCGAAGGAGATGTACGACGGCATGGTCGCGGTGAACGACGCGCTCGGCCGGCTTCGCGAGATCCGCGCGCAAGTCGGGGATCGGTTGGGGCGCGCGCCAAAGGGAGCGCTTACGGACTCCCTGCAGGCGTTCGACGCCCGCGTGCAGGCGCTCGAGGGTGCCAGCGGCGGGTTTGGGCGGGGCGGCGGACCAGCCGCCGGCGCCGGCGACGGCGGGACGCTGGGGGGTGCGAGCCGGGGGATGAGCCAGATCCTGGGACGGCTGCAGGCGGCGGACGTCACACCGATGGCGCGGTCGGTGGACGCGGTCACGGCACAGCGGCAGGTGACGGCGAACGTGCTGGCGCGCGGGACGGCGCTCGAGACCCAGGATCTCGCGACGCTCAACCGGCAGCTGCAACAGGCCGGGCTGGCGGCGATCGTCGCTCGCTGAGGGCGGCCCCTTTCACGACAAGGCCGGTCCGCGCGCTTTGGCGGACGGCCCCGCGCGCTATTCTGCACCCGTGGGCGTTGGATCGGTAATGCCGATGCCTGCTGCCGGCGTCATCTTCTCGCGTGTCCCCTTGCCACCGTCACGCCGAGCCGAGCAGACTATGGGCATGCCACAGCAGGCCACCCGCTGGACCGCCGAGATGGTCCGAGCGCTTCCCGACGACGGCAACCGCTACGAGGTTGTGGACGGCGAGCTGCTCGTGACGCCGGCTCCCGGATACCCGCACCAGCGAGCGGCCGTAGGGCTCCTCGTCGAGCTTGCCGACTACGCGCGCGCACAGGGGGGCCTTGAAGTACTCCCTTCCCCGGCCGACATCGAGCTGGATCCGCACGGCATGGTCCAGCCCGACGTCTTCGTGCAGGGGCTCGTGGACGGGCGACCGCCGGCCGCGTGGAATACCGGTGCACTGCTGCTCCTCGTCGTCGAGGTCTCGTCGCCGTCAACCGCCCGCGCCGACCGCACCACCAAGCGCCGCCGGTTCCAGCGCGCCGGGATCCCGGAGTACTGGATCGTGGACCTCGACGCGCGCGTGATCGAACGATGGCGCCCGGAGGACGAGCGGCCCGAGGTGCTCGGTGAGACGATAGCGTGGCGACCGCAGGGTGCAGCCGCGCCGCTCACCATCGAGCTGGCGCCGCTGTTCGCGCGAATCCACGGCGAGGTGGCGTAGCGAGCCCATGGCAGGGACGCCGTGGCCCGGCTGCCGCAGACCTGTATTGGTCTTGACAACGCGTGTACTAAGTAGTACATACTACACACATGGCGAAGGGGTTCGGGGACTTCGTTCGCAAGCGCCGCGAGGCGCTGCGCCAGCGGGATGAGCGCTTCTCGGTCCGCCAGGTCGCGCAGCGGATCGGGGTCGAGCCCTCGTTTCTCAGCAAGGTCGAGCGCGGCGACGTGCCGCCGCCCTCGGAGTCCAAGGTGGTCGCCCTGGCCCGCGAGTTGGGGGAAGATCCCGACGTGCTGCTCGCCCTGGCGGGGAAGGTCTCGTCCGACCTGCAGGATGCCATCCGCAAGCGCCCCGAGCTGTTCGGCTCGTTGCTCCGAGAGCTGAAAGACATGCCGGATCACGCCGTGCTCCGCCTCGTGCGCGAGGTGCGCGACGGGAAGTGGTAGCCTGAGGAGGCACACCATGATTGAGCTGAAGAACGACCAGCTGGTCTTCCGCTTCGCGGACGTGCACGCGGACGCGCGCCTCACGATCGAGTTCCAGCGCACCCTCCGCATTCCGGACGACGACCGCACGTACCCGCTGCCCCCGGGACTCGGCCGGTTCCCGATCCGGCACGTGGACGATTTCGCCAAGCACGTCCCGGAGCCCTGGATCGAGCACGGCGGCGTGATGCTCCCGATGTA
>Ga0153916_10004133_pt1 | contig 10925 bp, 7 predicted proteins | sample Opewatmetagenome_FD_109642 | JGI IMG/M metagenome (GOLD analysis project Ga0153916, IMG submission 109642) | Freshwater wetland microbial communities from Ohio, USA - Open water 3 Core 3 Depth 4 metaG | ecosystem: Environmental > Aquatic > Freshwater > Wetlands | place: USA: Ohio, Lake Erie, Old...
CACGGGGTTACCGAGACCCGAGCATCGAACGGCTCCGGGTCTGATGCAGAGATGGGAATCAACGAAAAGTTCAAAGGAGGGACCGCAAGGCAAACGATGATTCCGGGGAAAGCAGATGGCGAGCTTGAGAAGGAAGCATAGGTCGGTTTCCGCCCTGCCTCAGATGGCTCGAGATGGAAAACACGAAGGCCTCCCGAAGGAGTCAGGAATTCTTGGGGCGGCCTAATAGGACCATCTTCTGCGAGCACCAGCGCATCTTTGGCCCCAGACGTTTAGAAAAAGCTGCAATCGACACCGACAAAGCCACAATACTCTAAAGGGCATAGAGGTCAACGAGAAACCATGAAGCTGCGCATTATGTGCGGGCGAGCGATTCAGCCTCCGGAAAGGCTCGAATCCGAAAAACTGGGAGAGGGGAGTCCACCTCCTGCACATAGAGGAATAGAGCGACCCAGTGCACAAAACAATCGCGAAGAGAACGGAGCCTCACGGGGATTTTCTTCTTTCCTTTCCGGATCTCCTATCTTGGCCGCCTCTGCGCTCAGGTCCTTTGTAATTGGGATCCTTGAGCTTCCTGCGATCAACCCCTGACCTGCGATCTTTTCCTGAACGACGCTCCCTTTTTCCCATAAGATCCTCCTGCGCTGATCGCCGAATACACCTACCATCAGATTCTTTTGGCGGCGGAAGGCGATCTGATATCAGCGTGTCACGAATCCGCAAGCAAGAAAAGGCACCGGCACCGTGATTCTTCAACCGAAGAGATTTGTCCCTTGCTATTTCATCCATTCCTGCGAATCCAGGCCTTCCACTGATGAGCAAGCGGAGCTTTGTAGGGGGAATCTCAGTTGCTGAAATAGCTTCTCTTGGGTTTGGCCCCTGTCTACTCCTCAGGGTTGGTCTTGTCAACAAATTTCTGGTCGGGTTGCAGCCTCACTGGAACACAGAAGAGCCCGCGCCAGCCCTTCTACCCGGGAGAGTTCCCCCTTGGCGATGCTGCACAAGGCCGGATTTCACCCCGTGCCCGGGCTCGAAAAGCAATGGACAACAGGATGTGGGAAGAGCAAAGAGCGCTCAGGAAGAACCCGGTTCCGGGCTCAGCAGATTCTTGTGCGACAAAGCTTCGTTCCTTTGCCGATTTAACCCTCCTTGGCCCTCTTGGCGGGAGGCTGAAATGCTGAAATGGAAGGAAAGCAAGGTATTTGAAGGTACTTCGAATCGGGCAGTAAATTCAAAGATGTGCCATCAAGCAAACCGGGTCTAATGCTTTAGCTGCGCTTACGTTCAAGCCGCCGAAGCGCTCTCAAACCAAACTGAGTAACTTTGTCCATTGCACTGGAATGTCATGCTGATACTCCTTCATCGCATAAGCCCGCCGAAAAATCGCTTCCTTGCGGGTTATCAAAAGACATTGTCAGCGTAGATCGCGGGGAGGCCCTATTTCTTTATACTCCTCTACAGAGTGGATCGGGAGGGATACAGAAGGGCAGGGCCATCTCTGACACTGCCATTTCATGATTCCGAAAGACCCCCGGCCCAAGTGAGCTTGGCAAAAAGAGGAGGCCCAGGAGGAGATCGCCCGATCCTTGGGTGATCCGTCCTGTGGCCTCCTGGATTTTAGTCAGAGCCTATCTTTTCTTGCCCCGGATCGTGGGGGACCCTGCGGCGGGTGGCCCTTCTTTTAGGTCCGATTCAGGACGATTGGCTTTGGTCGTGATCTTGGACTTTCCCAATATTTTCAGCAACTTATTTCTTCTTGCAATACACGAAATTTCTTGCTATTATCCAACCTCAAATCCGTAGGTCCCAGGTTCAAGCCCTGCTGGGCCTGCCAGGATAAGAGGGAAGGGCGTCTGCAGCCGATCTTTCACGAGTCGAATTGCCCTGGGTGACGCTCAGGAAAGGCAATAATTTCGAGGCGCCTGTAGCTCAGTGGACAGAGCAACTGCCTTCTAAGCAGTGGGTCGGGCGTTCGAGTCGCCCCAGGCGCGCCAATGCCAGTTGTGGAATGGGGAATGCGGAGTGCGGATTGGCAAGCGTGAATCGCGCATGCACTCAATCCCAAGTCCACAATCCGAAATCCGCAATGCGAAGGGCCGTTAGCTCAGCCAGGCAGAGCAGCTGACTCTTAATCAGCGGGTCAGAGGTTCGATTCCTCTACGGCCCACCAATCCGATCGTCAGCCACGAATCAGTAGCCCTCTATAATCCATCGCTATCATCTCTCGACTATTTTGATCCTGGTGGCGGACACGGTAATTGGGGATACCTTGGCTTTGAAGCTCCTCGCAGCAAGCTGCGAGGAATCCTGCATGCCAGGAACTTCGTTTCCTCTTATCGATATTCGCTCGCTGACGCTGCGGCGAGGCTGTGGGGATTGCACTCCCTATGGATTTTCAACTTCGTACCTCCTTTCTATCCTCCTTTTTCTTGCCAGGTTCGCAGATCTTTCAGTAGCCGTTCAACCCCTCCCTATTAGCAATAAAGAACCAAACCGTGGCGATGGCCAGAAGAAGAGTGCTAACTGCTGTAAGAGGGTTCGCTACGGTATCTAAGCGGCCGTTCCTCTTCACCATTTTGGTAGGCTCCTCCTTCCTTTATCGCTGGGTCCTGCGAATTTGCCACCCCGCCTTTCGATCTCCTGGCGCCCTCTTTCGTCATGGTCTGACCTCGGCATCGAAGGGCGTGCAAGGGAGGGTCCATGAAAGGCGGATCCACTACCCCCAAAGGGAAGTAAATTAAGGTATAGATAGTAGCTTCGGGGAAACACCCTAATTTGTATTGGACGGGGTATTTGGCTGGTATTTGGTGATAAACGGAAATCTTGATACACTTAACGGAAGCAGTTAGGAAAATGTCGCCCAGTTTGTGGGAGACAATTCCGTCTGGTCGATTATCGGCATCTTTCGGCCTTAATTTCTGGAATCTTCCGTCGCACACAAAGGAGTTGGGCCATGGCTAACGCATCTTCCACAAGTCTGTCGACACCGGAACTGGCGAATCTTTGCATCAACGCCATTCGTTTCCTGGCCGTAGATGCTGTACAAAACGCCAACAGTGGCCATCCCGGCATGCCGATGGGGGCTGCACCCATGGCGTACGTCCTCTGGAGCCGCTTTCTGAGACATAATCCTTCCAACCCTCAATGGTTTGATCGGGACCGATTTGTCCTATCTGCAGGACATGGATCCATGCTGCTTTACAGCCTACTCTATCTGACCGGATACGATCTGTCCCTGGAAGAGATTAAACGCTTCCGCCAATGGGGCAGCAAAACGCCTGGCCACCCTGAACGTGGCCTGGTTCCGGGCGTCGAGACAACGACGGGTCCGCTCGGCCAAGGATTCGGCAATGGCATCGGCATGGCCATTGCGGAAGCCTTTCTGGCAGACCGCTACAATCGCCCCGGCTTTGAGATCATCAATCATTACACCTATGCGATCGTCAGCGATGGCGATCTGATGGAAGGCGTTGCCTCCGAGGCCGCATCCCTCGCCGGCCATTTGAAGCTCGGCAAACTGATCTACCTCTACGATAATAACTATATCTCTCTCGCAGCCTCGACCGATCTCACCTTCACGGAGGATCGAGCGAAACGGTTCGAGGCCTATGGTTGGCATACACAATCTATCGAGGATGGGAACGATCTGAATGTCATCGAGTCCGCTCTGCGGGCCGCAAGGGAGGAAAGAGATCGACCATCACTCATTCTGGTGCGGACTCACATTGCCTACGGATCTCCGCACAAACAGGATACCTTCGAATCGCACGGCGCCCCGCTGGGTGAAGAGGAGGTCAAGCTGACAAAACAGAACCTGGGCTGGCCGGTGGAGCCCGCATTTTACGTTCCCGACCAGGTACTGGAACACTTCCGCCAGTCCGTTGACGAGGGAAAACGGGCCGAAGAGAGGTGGAAAGCCAATTTCGCTCGTTATGCAGAGGCGTTTCCAGGCCTTGCCCGGGAACTGCGGCACGCTATGCGCGGCGAATTGCCGGATGGCTGGGACGAGCTGATCCCGATCTTCCCTGCCAACGTCAAAGGAGTGGCGACGCGTGTGGCCTCAGGAGAAGTGATAAATGCTATAGCCACCAGGGTCCCGACATTCCTTGCCAGTTCGGCAGATTTGGATCCGTCCACCCATACCTCCATCCGGGGCATGTGCGATTTTGAAAATCCTCAGGAGGCAATCCGCGATCCCCAGGGTTCGGCTGGTGGATGCTGGGGGTATTCCGGTCGGAATCTACACTGTGGCGTCCGGGAGCACGCGATGGGCGCCATGATGAATGGTTTGGCGGCCCACGGGGGGATTATCCCCTTCGGGGCGACCTTTTTGATCTTCTCCGACTACATGCGTCCTCCCATGCGCCTGGCAGCATTGATGGGGTTAAAGGTCATTTACGTGTTCACCCACGATAGTATTGGACTTGGAGAAGATGGACCCACCCATCAACCGGTCGAACAACTCGCTAATCTGCGCGCCATCCCCAATCTTGTCGTTATTCGACCCTGCGATGCGAATGAAACTGCCATTGCATGGCGTGTTGCAATGGAAACACAAGACCAGCCAGTCGCGCTGGTATTGACCCGACAGAATGTTCCCACCTTGGACCGGACCCAGGTTGCGCGGGCGGAAGGCCTCCGGCGCGGGGCATATATCTTGTCCGAAGCCCCCGAGGGCAACCCCGATCTGATCCTAATCGCATCCGGGTCGGAGATCAGGCTAATCCTTGGCGCGCAGCAAAGGCTGCGAGAGCAGAACGTTAACGCCCGCGTCGTCTCGATGCCGAGCTGGCAGCTTTTCGAAGCTCAGTCCCAGGAGTACCGCGACTCCGTCATTCCCCCCTCGGTGCGCGCCCGACTCGCGGTCGAGGCAGGCTCAACCCAGGGATGGCACCGATTTGTTGGCGAACAGGGTGATGTGATCGGGGTAAATCGTTTCGGTGTCTCAGCCCCGGGGGAGGTTTTGATGCGGGAATATGGCTTCACCGTTGAGAACGTGTGCGAACGGGTCCTCCGGTTGCTGAGGGGGATGCTGAAAGCCTGAGGGCGGAGGGGCGTTGCCCTCTCCTCTCTGCCTGGCCGTCCCTTTACAGAGCACCGCTCCACACCTGTCACCGGCAGTAAGACTTCGGTCCCGTAACGCTGGAGCCGAAACGCCGCGTGCGGATCTCAAGTACCCTGATCTTTCTCAAGAAAATACGGGTTTCCTCCGATTCAAAGGGAGGAAAGAATGTGGAACCCGAGGTCGTCGATTGCCTGAAGGGATGGATGAGCCGGGATGGCCATACCCGTTACCTTAAAGCAACTCTTGCCAAATGCGCCTGCGAAATTTAGCCAAGTCTCCCTGGAGGGAACAGCAAATCCGTCACTCTCCAAGGAGTTCGCAAATATGGAAGCTCCCCGCAGCAGAGCTGCGAGGGCTGCGCTGGTTATGCATTTTGACTCCCCCTCTGAGCTGGAGGAATCTCGAACGGGACCTTCGTTTCAAGGACTTTTGTTGCATCCCGGCGGCGAAGATAGACTGATTATCCGCCTCACCTTTATAAGATGCCGGTAAAGATCACCGAAATGTAGCAACTACAATGGGAAAGGACATGCCATGAGCCGACAAACGTTACAAGGCAAAGTCGCGTTAGTCACCGGCGCGGGTAGGCGAGTTGGCCGTGCCATCGCGATTGCCCTTGCAGAGGAGGGAGTGAACATCGTAATTCATTACCGTTACTCGGCAGAGGAGGCGAGCAAACTTGGCCGGGAGCTCCATGACCGCGGGATGAAGTCCTGGTTGGTGAAAGCCGACTTTGAGGATGCCGCAGAATACGAAACGCTTATCGCGCGGAGCCTGGAAATGGCCGGGTCCCTCGATATTTTGATCAACAATGCCTCCATCTTTCCCGCGAATACCCTACAAGATGTTGACGTTACAGCCCTGATGAAGAACATGGAAGTGAACGCATGGGCACCGTTCGTCCTGAGCCGGGATTTCGCAAGGCTGGCAGGCCGAGGACAGATTGTCAATCTCCTGGATTCCAGGATCAATGGTTACGATTGGAGGCACGTCGCCTACATACTGAGCAAGCACGTCCTATCGGTCCTGACGAAGATGACTGCCCTCGAGTTTGCCCCCAACATCGCGGTGAATGGCGTTGCGCCGGGCCTGATACTTCCCCCACCGGGAAAGGACCATAGCTTCTTGGATCGGATGGCAGATACGGTGCCCCTCAAGCGCCATGGGGATCCAAGCTATATCGCGGATGCGGTGATTTATCTCCTGAAGAGCGATTTCTTGACCGGCGAGGTCATCAGAGTCGATGGGGGCCGGCACCTCATGGAACATCGTGATGGATCGCATATTGATTAGCAACCTTCGAGGGCGCTGCATCATCGGAGTGCATGAGGAAGAACGCCGCAAAAAACAGGATGTGGTCATCAATCTGACTATCTTCACTGATCTTCGCAAAGCGGGCCAGAGCGACCGATTTGAGGATGCGGTCGATTGTCGCGCCATCAGGGAACGAATCGTGGCTATGGTGGAGGGCTCGCATTATTGCTTGGTGGAGGCACTGGCCGAGGCGGTCGCCCAGATTTGTCTGGAGCATCCGGCAACTGCTGGGGCAAAGGTACGAGTGGAAAAACCTTCCGCGCTGCGATTCACAAGAAGTGTGGGAGTAGAGATCGTTCGGTGGAAGACTTCCTGATGCGTCGAGCGTTCATTGACATAGGATCGAATATCAGTCCGGCAGAGAATGTCAAAAAGACAGTCTGCCTGCTCGCCCAGCAGGTCCGCATCGTCGCAATTTCCACCGTCTCTTGCACGGAAACCGAGGGACGACCCGAACAGCCTCCTTATTATCATTGCGTAGGTGAAATCGAGAAGGACGCGCCTCCCTAAGAATTGAAGCATGGACTATTACGGCGCGTCGAGGAGCAGTCAGGCCGAAGGCGCAGCGAGGACAAATGTGCCTTGCGGACCATTGATCTCGATCTCGCCCTGTGCGATGATCTGCATGTGAAGGCAGAGGACCGCACCCTGCCGGACCCAGAGATACTGCACCGCCCGTTTCTTGCGATTTCCCTGCGGGAACTACGGCCGGAACTGACTCTGGCGGGGTTCGGTATGAGGGTGGAGGAGATAGCTGCAGCGCTTCCTAATAAGAAGATGATCGAGCTGGATCGATACACGGAGCTCTTAAGAAGGGAAGTCCGTCATGCCTCCAACCACAGAGAGGATTGAGAACCTGATACGGGATCTACCGATCGAGATCCGCGAGGATTCCGAGGTGAAGGCCTGATCAAGATCCCGGCTAAAGATCTCCTTTTTCGTGCCAACTGGCTTCCTTTACCAATCGGCCTACTGGAGGCCAAATTCCAGACCCTCCATTGGACCGCTCTTTGGCGCCCAAGCCTCGCCTATGATTTTATTGGCCCCAGATGAGCCTTAAAGCCCCATCGCAATGGCCATTTAATCTTGACATTCCTTGCACTTTGCTACTATAATGAACACGAGAAGTGGAAAACAGGGGAAAGGATGCTCGGTCATATCGTCCCCTGTTTTCTTTGTCAGGCACTCGAAACAAATCGTAACCAGGAGGTCAGAACGTCGTCCTCCACGGCCCGCCAAGTTTCGGTTTCCCTTGTATCAGTAATGGATCAGAAAAACGCCCTGGAGAAACCGCGGTTTCGTGCGCGAGAGTGGCGGAACTGGCAGACGCGCTGGACTTAGGATCCAGTCCCAGATTTGGGATGGGGGTTCAAGTCCCCCCTCTCGCACCAGTTGACTGAGAAGAAAATCGCTGGGAGGATGAGCATTGTCTGATGAAATGCAGATGAAGGTAAATGTCGAGGTATTGAACCCGATCAAGCGCTCTCTTTCCATTGAGGTCTCACCCGAACAGGTGCAGTCCAAGCTGGAGAGGGCCTATCAGCAATGGGGGCAGAAGGCGGCTGTTCCCGGCTTTCGCAAAGGGAAGATACCGAGGTCCGTTTTGCAGTTGCATTTCCGCAGGGAGATCGAGGATCAGGTAGTCAAAGAAATAATTCCCGAAGCCTATCAGGAGGCGATCAAGGGGGCGAATATCCGCCCCGTGGGGTCACCCGAGATAGACGAGATGAATCTCGAGCCGAATCATTCGCTCCGTTTCCGGGTCACCGTGGAGATCAAACCTGAGCTGGAGGTGCAGGACTATCTGGCCATCGAGGTCTTGAAGAAGCCGGTGGAGGTAAAGGACGAAGAGGTAGAGCAGGCCCTCAAGGTTATTCAAGATCGAGCTTCCCAGTTTGTGCCTATGGAAGGCTGGCCAGCGTTAGAGGGAGACCTGGTCTATCTTGATTTCGAGGGGATGGTCAACAGAAAGGTAGTAAAGGATCTTTCGAGGGAGAATTATCCCGTAATCCTGGGCTCCCGCACCTTGCTGCCAGAGCTGGAAATGGCGCTGTTGGATATGGAAAAGGATCAGGTTAAGGAGCTCGAGGTTTCCCTTCCTGCGGATTTTATCAAGAGGGAACTTGCCGGCAAGAAGGTATTCTTCCGGATGAGAGTGAGGGAAATCAAAAAAAAGAGGGTTCCAGAGCTCAATGATGATTTTCCCAAGGAGATCGGGGAAGAGGGGACCTTGAATGACCTGAAGGAGAAACTGAGGAAGGAACTCTTGCTGGAGAAGGAGAAGGAGAGAGACAGCACCCTGAAGGAGGAAATTCTAGAAAAGGTCTTGGGGGCCAATCCCTTTGAGGCACCTCCCTCTATGGTGGAGGATGAGCTGGAACATATGATGGAGAGCACCCGCCGGTCGCTCTCTGCCCGACGAGCGACCCTCAAGGATCTCGACCTGGATGAAGAGGGTCTTCGCGAAAGGCTGCGAGATCAGGCGACGCAAAAGGTCAAGAGTTCCCTGATTCTGGAAGCCATCGCCCTGAAAGAGAAGGTGGAGCCCTCCGAGGAGGAGATCCAGCGGGAATTGGAGAATCTCTCCGCCTCCTTGCAGCAGGATCCGGTGACCTTGAGGAGATACTTTGAAGAAAGAGACGGACTTGCCCAGGTGAAGGGCATTTTGCGAGAAAGAAAGACCCTCGATTTTCTCTTTGAACACGCTCATATCATTGCCGGCGATCGAATCGTCCTGGCATAAGGAAGAAAGAAAAGGATGAATCTGGTACCTATCGTTGTAGAACAGACGCCACGTGGGGAGCGTGCTTACGACATCTTCTCCCGCCTGTTAAGAGATCGCATCATCTTCATCGGTAGCCCCATCGATGATGTGGATGCAAATCTGGTGATTGCCCAGCTCCTCTTTTTGGAAGCGGAGGATCCAGATAAGGATATTAGTCTTTACGTCAATTGCCCAGGGGGATCGGTGACGGCCGGCCTGGCGATCTACGACACGATCCAATTCGTGAAGCCCAACGTCTGCACGATCTGCATGGGGCAGGCAGCCAGTATGGGAGCCTTGCTTCTGGCCGCAGGAACCAAAGGGAAGCGATCTGCTTTGCCTCACGCGCGCATCATGATTCACCAGCCTTTGGGCGGGGTTCAGGGGCAGGCAACCGATATCGATATTCAGGCGCGCGAGATCCTGCGTATGCGGGAGGAGATCAACCTGATATTTGCGAAGCACACCAACCAATCCCTGGATAAGATCCGGAGGGATACCGATCGGGACTTCTTCATGTCCGCTGAACAAGCAAAGGAATACGGGATTCTCGACGATGTCATCGAGCACCGGTAATCGTTATTGGAGGAGCAAATAATGGCGAAGTCAGGGAAGCAAGAGGGAGGTCTCCGTTGTTCCTTTTGCGGGAAAGGCCAGGATGATGTACGTAAGCTCATAGCGGGTCCCACGGTGTACATCTGCGATGAGTGCATTGAACTGTGCAATGATATCATCGCGGAGGAGTGGGAGGACAAACGGGTCAAAAACGCCACCGCCTTGCCCAAGCCGGCGGAGATCAAATCCATCCTGGATCAATACGTGGTGGGGCAGGAAAGGGCCAAAACGCTCCTTTCCGTGGCGGTCCATAACCATTACAAGAGGATCGACTGCCATCCCGATTTTGACGATGTGGAGCTGGCGAAGTCCAATATTTTGCTGGTCGGCCCGACGGGCTGCGGTAAGACCCTGTTAGCTGAGACCTTAGCTCGAATCCTGGATGTGCCCTTCACTATTGCCGATGCGACGACCCTTACGGAGGCGGGCTATGTGGGAGAGGATGTGGAGAACGTAATTCTCCGACTCCTGCAGGTGGCCGACTATGACGTGGAGAAGGCAGAGCGCGGGATCGTCTATATCGATGAGATCGACAAGATTGCCCGCAAGTCGGAAAACCCCTCCATTACGCGGGATGTCTCGGGAGAGGGCGTACAGCAAGCCCTTTTGAAGATCCTCGAGGGGACGATTGCCAATGTCCCTCCCCAGGGGGGCCGAAAACACCCGCAGCAGGAGTACGTGCAAGTCGACACCACGAATATCCTGTTCATTTGTGGGGGAGCCTTCGTGGGCCTCGAGAAGATCGTGGAAGGGAGGATCGGTCAAAAGGGAATGGGGTTTGGTGCAGCCATTCAAGGGAAAAAGGAGAAGAGCATCAGCACTGTCCTCTCCGAGATCCACCCCGATGACCTGATCAAATTCGGCCTCATTCCGGAGTTGGTCGGCCGCCTTCCGGTAGTTGCCCCCCTGCACGAGTTAGATGAGAAGGCCTTGATGCGCATCCTGGTGGAACCTAAGAATTCCCTGATCAAGCAATATCAGAAGTACTTCGAATTCGAGAAGGTAAAGCTCACCTTCACGGATGACGCCATTGTGGCCATCGCGCGCCAGGCCGTGAAAAAGGAGACCGGAGCCCGAGGATTGCGCTCCATACTGGAAGATCTCATGCTGGACTTGATGTACGACATTCCCTCCCAGTCCAATATCTCCGAGGTGATCATCAACCGG
>Ga0153916_10004134_pt1 | contig 10923 bp, 8 predicted proteins | sample Opewatmetagenome_FD_109642 | JGI IMG/M metagenome (GOLD analysis project Ga0153916, IMG submission 109642) | Freshwater wetland microbial communities from Ohio, USA - Open water 3 Core 3 Depth 4 metaG | ecosystem: Environmental > Aquatic > Freshwater > Wetlands | place: USA: Ohio, Lake Erie, Old...
AACTCTACATCTCTGTCCTGAACGAGGACAGCCACGGGCTTGGGCGCTTTTCCCTCGATTATCACGGCGTCGTAGCCAGCCTTGCGCATCTGCACCACCGCGTGAGTGCCAATGTTTCCATCGCCGTATCCTCCTGTCAAAGGACTCTTCGCCGCCACGACAAGTTTGCCACTACTGGGCAAGGCGAGACCAGACAGTGGACCAGACGCCAGAACCAGCTTGTTCTCCGGCGAAAGCGCGTCGATTCCGGGTTTCAGTTCTTCCCAGAGGATTTTGACCGCAAAACCTCGACCTCCAAGATAGCCTATCGCCATCTTCGAATCGAAGCCTTCGGCGGCAGCCTTACTACTGCCTAAGTCAACACGTAGAAACGCTCCGTTCCAACCACGCATAACGCTTCACGCTTCCAGCAAATCAGATACCTTAACTATTCTGCCAAAAGTAAATAAAACTTAGTGAAAGCGAGCAGACCGCTCGGTTGACAACTTGCTCGAGAAGACTACTGAAACTTCTGGATAACGCCGACGACTTCTGGCAGGTCTATCCCAAGCGCCTTCACCTTGTCCAGTGTTGGCACACCGTTGCGGTTCCAGCCTCGCCTCTTGTAGACGGCGTCTTTGAGCTTTTCATACTCCGCCTCGCGGTACTTCCTCAAGGCTGCGAGTTTCTCCCTCGTTGACTTGCCTTCTGGGTTGAAACTGACCTTTTCCTTGAGTTGTTTGTCGTAGCGTTCGGCGCGGCTCTCGTATTCTTCTTCAGTCACGGGTCCAACCGCTCTATAAGGAATGTTGTCATGTTCGCGGGTGCCGAAGCCCATTCTCAAGTTGAAGACGCGCTGGAAGTTGTACACTTTCTCACTCATCGAGATAATGTCCTCCGTACCGATCTTCTTACCCGTCACGGCGTAGAAGTACTTCGCATAATTCTGCACGTGCCCCATAACCTTGGCAGGCTCAGGCGTGTTCTTGTTGTCTTCGGGAACAATATCGTTCCACGGAAGCTTACACAGCCCGTTCAAGCCGAACCACGTGCGGAACATGGGGAACCAGTGCAGAGCCTCTGCCTTCTGCTCGAAGGTGGGCATTCGGTTTTGCACCATGTCTAAGAAGATAAGCCAAGCCTCGTCATGCTGCGGTCCCTTCAAGGCTAACCCGTACCCGCCTTGTTGAGCCAGAGACTCTTTAGTCACGTACTCGGAGAACTCGAGGCCCTTTGCTTCCATGCCGATGTCCTGCATTATTTTGGCGTCTGCGCCGTACTTCTCAGCGAAAATCTTTTTCATACGGCGTATGCCCTGACCGACAATCGCGCCAAAACCCTCGCCCTTCGCCATCTGATGAACCAGTTCCATGGCGGCTTCTTTGTTTCCAAACTTGAGTTCCAGTCCGCCAGTGGCTTTCTTGTCAATCAGTCCCATCTCGTAGCATTCCATGACGAACGCGGTGGCTGTTCCGAACGAGATGGTGTCTATGCCATAGGCGTCGCAGTAGAAGTTCATCTCGGTAATCCAATCAGCGTCGAAGATTCCGCAGTTGCTGCCAACTCCCGCTATCGTCTCGTACTCCGGACCGTTGACGCAAACTTTTTCACCTTTGTACGGACCGGTCTTAAGTTCAAAGTCTTTCACGCAGTGAGAACATGCAACTGCGCACCCGACCCAGCACCCGTCAAAGCCGCGGTGGAACTTCAAATCGTAAACTTTCTCGCCGAGCTTCGGACCGTCAGGGTGACTGCCGAACCTGAAGTTGTTCGTGGGCAACAAGTCAAAGTCGTTCATGATGTCAACAAGATGAGTCGTCCCGACACTAGCCATCCTATGCTGCTTCGAGTCCAAAGTTCGGATTTCCCTGTTGTACGCGGGACCAACATCTTTCAGAACATCGAAATGCGCAGGGTTGTTCGTCTCAGCGTCCAGACGTGAGAATTTGACGACTATCGCTTTTATCCTCTTGTTCCGCAGCACCGTGCCCGTTCCGCCTCGCCCAGCCTGCTTGTACCGCACCATCTTGCGAGGTGCGTCGTAAAACGAAAAGTTCAAGCATCCGACTCTCGTGCGCTCCGCCCCTGGACCAGCAGAAACAACTGAAATACTACGTTTGTTGTCTCCGCCATACTTTTCGGTTAGGAGTTCCGCGAGGAGATGCGTTTCTGAAGGCAGTTCTTTCGCATCCTCGATGATGACCTTTCCTTCGTCTCCGTCAATGACAACTACCACATCAGACTTGGCTTTCCCTTGTATTTCAAGCGCGTCCCACCCAGCGAATTTCAGGTACGCTCCAAAGTACCCGCCGACGTTCGAGTCCACGACACAGTCTGTTAAAGGAGAAATTGTAACGACTATGCTCTTTCCGCTTCCTGGGTATATGGGGGTGCCACCGAGCGGACCGCAAGCGATGCATATCTCGTTTTCCGGTTCGTCCCACTTCACGATGTGGTCTTTCGGTAGACCGTTCCATAACAGCCAGAGGTCGAAGCCGCGACCGCCAATAAATGTGTCTTTCATGAATTGACTGACGGGTATGTTCTTGATTTCGTTCGTCGTGAGGTTAATGTAGAGGGTTCGATTGTTGTAGCCCTTGTCAACTTTCCCAAGAGGATACGAAAACTCCTTGAGGGGCAATTCCTTCACCTTTTGGAAAAAGTAGCTTCTTGTTCTCATTTTATAAACGTTCTCATGACGAAAACACGCAATCGATGTTGCCAATTGCCTTTACTGCTCGAGCATGATTGAAGACAGGCATTTCGGTAGAAAACTTAATAATTGCTCGAAAGAATAACCCGAAGCTAACGATCGGAGATGGGCAAAATGAGCAAAACCGTTTCCAGAATAGCTTTTATGGGCGCTGGCAAGATGGGAGAAGCCATGATTTCAGGCTTACTCAAATCAGGCAAGTACCAGCCTGAGGATATACGAGCGTACGAAATCATCGAAACCCGCGCCAAATACATGACCCAAACGTACAAGATAAAATGCGTAAGCGACCCGAAAGAAGCAGCATCCTTCGCCGACATCACAGTAATAGCCGTCAAACCCGCGGACGTGAAGAGCGCCCTGGAAGAAATCGCCCCAGCCATGAAAACCGGAAAAGTGGTTGTTTCAATAGCAGCCGGTGTTACACTGGACTTCATCAAGAAGAATCTTCCCGCAAACGTTCCCGTCGTAAGAGTGATGCCCAACCTAGCGTGTATGGTGAGAGAAGCCATGATAGTTGTGTGTCCTTCAGAGAACACGAAGCAGCAGGATTTGGAAACGGTGACCAGCGTGCTTTCGCTTCTGGGCCGTGTTATGAGGCTGGATGAGAAGTACATCAATCTAGCCACGGGACTGGTTGGAAGCGGACCAGCCTACATCTACCTGATAATAGAGGCTTTAGCCGATGCGAGCGTTCGGCTGGGCTTGCCCAAAGATGTTTCCATAGTGCTTGCGGCGCAGATGACCCTGGGCGCAGCCAAAATGGTTGCCGAAACTGGAGAGCATCCCGCTAAACTCAAGGACATGGTGACAACGCCAGCCGGAACAACAATCGAGGGACTCTTGGCGCTGGAAGAAGGCAAGCTGAGAGCAGTGATAATAAACGCCGTGACAAAAGCTGCTGAAAGAGCAAAACAGCTCCAGCCATCCTAGTTATACGCTTTGATTTTTCAAGACTTCACGATTCGCACGAGACGATTTTCTTAAAGAGAACGCTTATTTATGCCTAAGAATATGAGATACAACAACATTCATTGAATCAGAGGGAATAACGTGCGTGTAATGAGGAACGTTAAGGCTGTTTCCACCCTTATCATGGTTATCTTAATGTTAGTGTCCGCATTCATCGGCGGAATACTTTCCTACATGTTCACGATCCCCCAGTTCATCGCAATGCCGACAACAACAAACGTCGCCGTCACGGGTATATTCTTCGACAAAGACGACGCCCACTCATTCAAAGTCAGCATCCTAAACCCTTCCTACTCTCCCACGAACGTAACCATAAACAGAATCGCCGTAAGCATCAGCGGAGCAGACCAACTCTATGACATCGTCGAAACGACGCCGCCTCTGCAGGCAGGAATAGAAATCCAAGTGGGAGAAACCATCAACGTAACGTGCACCAAAGTTTTCAAAGACGGCTTTTCCATCGGTTGGGGCGATTTCGTCCCCCAATTCCCCGGTCAAACTATAATAGTGCATGTTTTCGCTTCAGGCTATCCAGCCGCTAACGCTCAGAGTGTCCTGCCCTTCGTCAGACTAAACATGACAGACATCGCGTTCGACCCTGACACTTCCTTCGGAAAGTTCACGATGACAGTGTCGAACGCTCCACTGTCGGCAACCGACCTGACAATTTTCGAAATTCTGGTGCCCTCACTGCAAATAACGGAAATTTCGCCCGCCCTACCCCTAACGGTACCGCACGGTCAAAGTGTCTTTTTCACCTGCGTGGGAAACTGGTCTGACTTGGCAAAATCCAAGACCATTGTCACGATTTCAGCCTTCACAGAACAAGGATATTCCTTCTCGGCAACGGCAACGCTGCCCATCGTCAACGTCGCAATTCAAAACGCCACTTTTAACGAAAATGACACCGACCACTTCAACGTGACAGTGTCGAACACTGCCATGCAATCAAGCTACGTAAACGTGACAAAAATCTCCGCTACACTGGACAACGGAACAGCAATTGACTTTCCGTTCCCGTCATTGGGCGTGGAAACAAATGCCACACGGCTGTTCACGGTAGACTGGTCCTGGAAATACTACAGGGGAAGATCCGTTGGCTTGACCGCTTTTCTACTGCAGGAGGCACAGACCGACATGTTCAATGTGATGACGCCACAGCCAATAATATTGGAATCCCTAAACCAGGACGAAGCCTTCAACCTTCAAGATCGGACACACTTCAGCATTACGCTTCAAAGTCATCTCTCCAACGTAGACTCTGTCAACGTGACGAGAATGAAGGTTGTAGAGACGGGTGAAACGATAGACGGCCCGGCGGCAAACCCGCAGTTACCCTACGGACCGATGAGTCCGGGGCAATCGCAAGCATTCTACTGCAGTATGACTGACTGGACGAACTTGGCGGGTGGGAACCTCACCATTACGGTGTACGTGGTCACGAACCAAACCTCACAGCAGTTCACGTTCAACTTTACTTTTACACTTCCGAAGGCCGTGCTGAACATAACGACCATTAACGTTATGATAGGCGGAAAGAACCTGAACGTGACAGTGCAAAACTTAGGCTATTCAGTCTGGAACCTCACAGTGTCCGAAGTGATAATACAACTCGGCACTCCGACCGAAACGTTCACGCAGACTTTCCCAGCGAACCAGATATTGCTGCATCCTGGCGAGACGATCTCCCTGATATGCACGTTCAACTGGATAAATTACTTGGAAACGACTATAACCGTGACGGTTGGCACCCAAGAAGGAGTACAAGCCACTCAAACGTTCCAGATTCCATAGCCAGCCCACAAGCCTTATCTTTTTAGAAGCATCAGCGTTTGATTCCCAGGGAGGGTTCAGCGCTGGTTAAGGTAAGAGTCACTGAAAGAACTCGCACCATAGAGTACGCCATCCGTGACGTTATCGTTTACGCGAGACAGGTCGCGAAAACTGGGAAGAAGATTTTCTATCTTAACATAGGAGACCCTGTGGCGTTCGACTTTGACACGCCGGAACACGTGAAGCAAGCCCTTTGTAAAGCTGTTGAAGAGGGCGCGAACGAGTACTCGCCCTCGGAAGGACTGCCTGAACTCCGGGAGGCGATAAGCCGTAAGGAGAAGCTAGTCAACGGCGTCGACGTATCCGCTGATAAGATCCTTGTGACTCAAGGGATATCCGAAGGCATTCAGATGGTTATGGCTGCGCTCGTCGACGCTGGAGATGAGATTCTTCTTCCTGGACCAACGTATCCGCCCTACATTTCTTACACAAAGTTTTTTGGCGGAAAACCAGTCACGTACGAGACGGTGGAAGATGAGGGTTGGCAGCCCAACATCGAAGACTTGCGGAGAAAAATCTCGAAAAGAACACGGGCGATAGCAATAATAAACCCCAACAACCCCTGCGGTGCTCTCTACGGAGAAAAAATCGTTAATCAGATTGTGGACCTTGCGGGGGAGAATAACCTTCCGCTCTTGTCGGATGAAATCTACGATCAAATCGTTTACGAGAAGAAGTTCGCCAGCACGGCGCGTCTAGCCAAGGATGTTCCTGTAATCGGCTTAAACGGCTTTTCAAAAGCGCATTTGATGACGGGGTGGCGTTTGGGATACGTGTACTTCCACGACCAAAAAGACGAACTGCAAGAGCTGAAACAGTGCATCGAGAAAGAGACTAGGATAAGACTCTGCGCCAACACGCCAGTTCAGAAAGCTGGAGCCGCAGCGTTGGACGGACCACAAGACCACGTCCGAGAAATGGTTGAGAAGCTCAGGCAGAGACGGGACTACGTGTGGAAACGGCTGAATGAAATCGACGGGATAAGCTGTGCGAAGCCAGAGGGAGCATTCTACGTCTTCCCGAAGATTCATGCCGTGGGACACAAATGGAAAACGGACATAGAATTCGCACTGGAACTTTTGAAGGAAACTGGAGTGCTTCTGGTTCACGGGTCTGGGTTCGACCCAGTCTACGGCGCCGGACACATTCGGGGAGTCTTCCTTCCACCGCTCGAGACGCTTGAGCAAGCCCTAGACCTAATCGAAGGGTTCATGAACAGAAATGTGTAAGCGGCGAACTATTTCTCAGCTTTTCAGCGTCTATTTGTTGATGGAGGTCCCTTCGTTCGGGTCTTGAACCATCTTTGAAAATCCATCCATCAGTTTCCTAGTCACGGCACCCGGTTTTCCGCTGCCTATCACTCGCTTGTTTATTTCGCGTACAGGAATTATTTCCGCCGCTGTGCCCGTGAAGAAAACTTCGTCCGCATTAAAGAGTTCGTAGGGAGTTATGTTCTTCTCCAAGACAGTGTATCCGAGCTTTCGCGCAAGTTCAGCCACGGACGCCGCTGTTATTCCAGGTAGCGCGCCTGTGCAGGATGGCGGCGTGAGTATCTCGCCGTCCCTTACGATGAATACGTTTTCTGCTACTCCTTCGCAGACGAACCCATTTTTGTCTAAGCAGATTGCTTCGTCGACACCGCTCATGTTGGCTTCGATTTTCGCCATCACGCTGTTGAGATAATTAAGCGATTTTATCTCATGAGTCGTTGCGTCTACAGGGTCCCTTTTCACCCACGAAAGTATCGCGGTGATACCGTTCTCTTTGGGGTCGCCCTTGTGCAATCTAATGGTATCGGTTATCACGATTATCGTTGCTTTCGGACATTTCCTCGGGTCTAAGCCAAGGTCCCCGGAGCCACGCGTCACAACTAAACGGATGTACGCGTCTTTCAGGTTGTTCTTCCGCAGTGTCTCCAGCACTATCTCTGTCATCTCCTCCTTTGGCACTGGAATCTCCAGCATTATCGTGTGTGCAGAGCGGTAAAGCCTGTCAATGTGATCTTCCAGCCTGAACACTCTTCCGACGTAGGCGCGGATTCCTTCAAAAACCCCATCACCGTACAGAAGTCCATGGTCGTAAACGGAGACTTTCGCCTGCGATTTCGGATAATACTCGCCGTCTACGTAGATGAGTAACTCCTTCTCCAACCGTTTTGCCCCCGGAATAGAGAGGTTAGTCTATTCAAGCGAGGTTTGATATATCTTTTGCAGGAACAAGAAGCTTCTGCCCATGGTTAACCGTAGAATTGGGGGCGTTCGGAAAGACGTTTCGGCAATGGAAGCGGCTTGAAAGGCATTCCTTCCGTCGACTTCTCAGTTTCCCCTAACAGCTCTCCAAGCTTCAACTTACGAATTTCCCCTGCCTTCCGGTCTCTCACCGCAAGCACGCCCGAATCGATCTCCCTCTGACCCAAGACAACAATGTATGGAACCCACTCCATCTCCGCCTCCCTCACGCGCTTCTGAAGAGTCAACGGACGATCATCGATGTCCACGCGCACGCAATTAGCCTCAATCACCGTCGCCAGTTTCTCAGCTTCTATCAGGAATTTGTCTGACATTGGAATGACGCGGATCTGGGTCGGCGAGAGCCATAACGGAAGCATCGGCGATTTTCCACTCTGCTGTATTCGGTAAGCGTTTTCCAGTAGCGCATAGACTACTCGTTCGATGGCGCCGCTGGGCGAACAGTGAAGAATGAGCGGATGATGTTTCTCGCCCTTCTCGTCAACGTAGTTTATGTCGTATCTTTTGGCGTTTTCAACGTCAATCTGGTCTGTCGAAAGAGCTGCGGCTTTGTCCTGATTGTCGACGAAGTTGAAGTCCCATTTCAGAATGAAATAGAAGAAGCGTTGATTCCACATCTCAACGAGAAGCGGTTTCCCGAAGGTTTTAGCCAAAGAATTGACGAACTCTTTGTTTTCCTCATAGAAGTCCTTCGTGAAACGTATGGCTCCTTCATAATCCTCTTCAGGCAAGCCGATTTCATCGAGAACCTCAACACACAGCTTGAACCTCGTCACGAACTCTGTCTTCGCTTGTTTTAGGTCTGTGCAGAACGCGTGGCAGTCGGGCATAGTAAACGCTCTTAACCGCCTCAAGCCCACGACTTCGCCGCTTTTCTCGCGTCTAAAACTATACCGGGTTAACTCGTAAACTTTCAACGGCATATGTCTGTAAGAAAACTGAGTGTCATGAACCATGAGGAACTGCCCGAAACATGCCGCGAACCGCAGAAAAAGCTCCTTATCCTCCGATTTCAGCAGGTACTGCCTCGCTGGAAAACGGTTCATGTAGTCGGAAAGACTAGGGTGATGAAAATCGTACATGACTGGTGTTTCAACTTCCATCGCGCCGTACTTAGCCATCTTCGCCGTCACGAACTGCTCAAGAAGAGACTTGATTAGGCGACCTTTCGGGTACCATCGTATATTGCCAGGGTCGCTTCCAAGTTCGTAATCAGCTATCTCGAGCCTTTTCATCAACTGCACGTGCGGAGGCATCTGCTGGCTCGCCCTAACCTTGGAAATCTCGTATTTCGCGAACCTTTCAAGGTTCTTGTGCCCTTTGAAATTGAATTCGTCGACGGGAACCATTTTGCCGCTAGGCTCAAGAATGTACCAGACAGACTTCAACTTCTCCTCGGCCTTCACAGCCTCAGAAACTTTCTCTTCCTTCCCCTCCTCCTTCTTGACTTCGGCAGGAAGGACAACGCGAGACTGCTCTGCGAGGGGGTGTCCCTTTATCGATATCGTGAACTGTTTGTTCCAGCCGAAAGGCGCTCGGTACGTTTCTATGCCTTTCTCCTTCGCATGCGCCTCCATGGCTTTGACCACTTTCAGCGCTTCAGTCGGTTTCGCTAGGTTGCCGCTCAGGTGGGCGTACGGATAGATGATGATCTTGTTCACTTTAAGTTTTCCAAGGAAAGCCTGCACTTCGTCTATGGCTTTTTTGCCGACTGCTGCGGTGTCGCCCTCTTCCACTGCCGTGAACAGAACGACGATTTCTTCGAGGCGGACAGCTTTCTTTTCCGCTTCTTCGGCGTTGGCTATTTCTTTCTGGACGGGTTTGTACTCGATGAAGTTTGAGTGAAGCTGAAGTATTCTCATAGATATTTGTGCCTCTGTCTATGCACTGTACCGCCACTTCTCAAGCTGTTTGTCCTTTTTAGTCTTCTTCTTGAATTCCTTGTAATGCGCTTTGCAGAGGTAGGCTCGTTTCTCGTTGCCGATTTTCAGTCCCGCTGCTTTGACTTTCTGAGATGAAAGGGAACGGACAGCATCCTTGCCGCATCCCGTGACACTACACTTAACGCCTTTATCGACACGACCCAAAGCTAAGCTCTCCTCAAACATTCGTCAGGTTTAACGCATACTGTATCGCATCATTCCTTAATTCCTTTTTCATAAAGCAAACGTCCCCTACGGTAAATGTCCTCCTTGCCACCGGAAAAAGTCGGCCCAACAGCCTCAACAACCAAAGACGCCGCAGCAGAACCAGCACAAGCGCACCACAACAGGTCCTCGCCCTTAACGTACTCAGCCAACATACCGCCCATAAACGCGTCACCCGCTCCAGTTGGATCGACGAGTCTCTCGGGCGGAAAAGCCGGAACATCATAGTTTGCCCCATCCACAGAAAGCATGGCGCCCTTCATACCCAAAGTGACGATGACAATTTCCGCTCCATAGTCGTGGACTGCTTTCACGGCTGAAGCAACGTCTGACAAACCTGTGGCCGCCTGAATTTCTGCTGCAGAGGACTTGTAGACATTCGTGAGCTCCAAAATCTTGCGCGGTTCCAAAAAGCCATATGTCACGTTCCCGTCCGCATCAAAAGTCCGCACGAGCCCCTGCGGGTCAAGCGACAAAACTTCAGCTCGTTTCTTAAGCTCTTCCACCACCTCCAGCGTAACTTCGCCCGCGATTGGTGCGACATGGATAACCCTAGCCTTCAAGTTAGCGGGCAAGTCCTCGACCGTAATGCCATCAGCTTTGCTTCTCAACTGCAAGGTTCGCCCCGAAAAATCTGGGACGTACTTCAGGTCAAAACGGGTAGTCTGAGCAGTTTCAACCCTGACGACGCCAGATAAATCAACTCCCTCTTGTCCAAGCCACCATAGGTAAGCATTCGGAAAGTCACCGCCAACTTTGGATACCACGGCAACTCGGGCATCCAACCGCCTTGCCAAGAGAGAGACATAAGCCACAGAACCACCCAGAATAACGTACGGCGCGGCTTTCTCAGGCAAGAAGATGGAATCTATGGCGAAGTGACCTACCGAAGCGATGTCAAACACTGGTGCGCCGCAACCTCCCCAACATACTATACGGTAATTTACTTAAAACTGACGGAACACAGTGGCTGTCAAAAAAGGATCTTCAAAACGAATTGCTGAATGTTTCAAGGTCTGTGTTGTCCCGA
>Ga0153916_10004136_pt1 | contig 10922 bp, 12 predicted proteins | sample Opewatmetagenome_FD_109642 | JGI IMG/M metagenome (GOLD analysis project Ga0153916, IMG submission 109642) | Freshwater wetland microbial communities from Ohio, USA - Open water 3 Core 3 Depth 4 metaG | ecosystem: Environmental > Aquatic > Freshwater > Wetlands | place: USA: Ohio, Lake Erie...
CGACGGGAGGCCGGGGCGTTCTGCGGCGCCCGGGGCGACCGCCATGAATGCGGCCAAAGCAGCGCCCGTCGCAAACCGAAGCAGATTGTCCTTTGAAATCATTGTAATCCCTCCTCCCGTCGAGTCCGGGGAGCCTGAAATTCGAGCTTAATCTATCACGCCAAGCGAGCCTTAAACAACTCAGGGCAGCATTCCGTTTATCCGAGGGGAACGGCCAGAACGTGATAGAGCGGTTCAGCCTTCCTGAAGCCTTTTTTCCCGAGGTTCCGGGCTCGGAGGGAGTCCGCCCCCTAATCCTAATAACTGCCAGGGTCGCTGACGCGGTAGAAGAAAGATGCGCAGGCGGCGTTCCCGCCTCTTCTCAATCACGCGAAAAAGCTGCTTTCGGCAAGTATTGCGACCCTTGTCAGGTCGCGGAAGTTATGCCATCATGGTTATCCGGAAACGGAATCACAGGAGAGAGAGAAAGCATGAGACCCGCCCGGTATATCGTTTCGCTCCTCGTCCCGCTCCTCCTCGTCGGCTGCGCCTCGGCCCAAAAAAAGCCCGCCAAAAACTTGGAAAAGGACCCTCAATACCAGTATGAAAAGGGGGTCGTCGCCCTCAACTACGGGCTCACGGACGAGGCCATCCGCTACGGAGACCTGGCGGTTGCGCTCGACCCCAACCATTACGGGGGCCATAGCCTGCTCGGCAATGCGTATTACAAGAAGGGCGACTACGCCCGGGCCGTGGTCTCTTTCGAAAAAGCCGCCGCGCTCGCGCCGGGCAAGTCCGAAGCGCACTTCAACTTGGGCCTCGCCCTCTTTGAAACGGGTTCCTTCGACAGGGCCGAGGCGGAATTCAGGCAGGCCGCCGCAATCAAGGAGGAAGCCACGACGGACTACTACCTGGCCCGGGTTTATCTCAACCAGAAGAAATACGACCAGGCCCTGGAAGAGGCCGTGAAATCCCTCCAGAAGAACGCCCGCTCCGCCAGCGCTTACAATCTCAAGGGCGTTATCCTGAACCAGCTCGGCCGGTACCCAGAGGCCGCAGGGAGCTTCCAGGCCGGATTGGTCCTCTCCCCCGACGATCTCAACCTTCAGGTCAATCTCGGGATCGCTTACATCAACAGCAACGAGCCGGATAAGGCCCGGGCCGTCCTGGAGAAGACCCTCCCGCGCATCCAGGACCAGGCTCTCAAGACCAAGATCGAGGAATACCTGAAGTCCATCAAGACCCCGGGCGGGGACGCTTGAAGCAGGCCTCCCTCGAGCGGAGGAACGCGACGCCCTCCCTGAGGAATGTCCGCCCGTCCGGGCAGACATTGTGGAACATGCCCCGCTCGAAGGCGAAATCATCCATGCTCGAGTTGTAGGTCTCGAGCCCGACGTAGCCGTCGAATCCGATTTCGGCCAGGAGATGAAGCCCCTCGGCCGCGACATCGAGAAAACGGACGTCCTCGTCCGACCAGCGACGGGTGAAAAGGTCGCAGTGGGCCCCGTATTTCATGGCCTCTTCTCTCCGGGGATCAGGGGGAAACAGACCCTGGGTGAACGCGAAAAGCAATATCGAATATAATACCGGGGTGAACGAAATCCCGTCTCGCGCGTCTGATCATATGAGACGGAACGAGAGATGGACGCCGTGATGCCCGGACTGAAGGTCGCTCCCCTCCCGGAGGCTCTGCCTCTCGCTCCGCGATCCTTCGACGCGATCTACGAGATGTACAAAGAGCCCGTTTACCGCCTGGCCCGCGCCCTGACCGACAACCCTCGGGACGCCGAGGACCTCTTCCAGGAGACCTGGCTGCGGGTTGTGCGCTCCGGGCGGGAGGCGATGCGGGCGGGCGACGTGAAGGCCTGGCTCTTTACCATCACGGCCAACCTCCGCCGGGACGGCTTGAGGAAAAAGAAAATCCGGAGGCTCTTTTTCCTCGAACGGGCCCGGGCGATGACGGACGAGGCGGCAGACGCCGACGCGGGCTGGGACGCGGCCCGGTTCTCGAGCCGGGACTTCGCCGCCAGGGAAGACCTGCGGCTCTGCCTGCGCCGGGCCATCTCGCGGCTCCCCGCGCGGCAGCGCGAGATCTTCGTCCTCAAGGACATCGAGGGCTACAAGCACGTGGAGATCGGCCGGATGCTCGGTATTCCCGAACCGACCGTCCGGACGCTCCTTCACCGGGCCGTGAAAAGCCTTCAAAAGGAGCTGGCCGCATTCGACCCGGCCAGGCCGCGGGGGAGGGCTCCGGAGGAGAGTGTGCTATGAAGTGCAAGGCAATCGAACGGCTGATTCTTGAAAGCGAGGAGCACGCCCTGGGCGGAGACGAGAAGCGTCTGGTCGAGGCCCACCTCCGGGAGTGTTCCGGGTGCCGGGCGTTCGAGGCCGGCCGGCGCACGATCCGGGAAGCCCTGAAGGACTTCCGGCGGGCGGAGCTCCCTCGGCCTCTCGACCTGAGGACTCGGCGGCTTTGCCTGGAGGCATTGGGCGGAAGCGCGGCGGCCAGAAAGGCGAGAATTCCGGTGCCGGTCATCGCGGCTTCCATCCTGTTCTCGGTGCTGGCGGCGGTCTGGCTGACGGCGACTCTTTTGGACGTGGCACCGGGAGAGCCCCTGCCGTCGGGCGCCTGGGTCGCTATCGTCTTCATCGCCCAGAACGCTCTCGTGCTCTTTCTCTCGCCGGTCATCCTGCGGGCGGTCCGGCCTTCGAAAACTGAGACGCCTTTATCCCCTGGCGGGTTCTAAGGAGGTTCCTATGCCAACGAACAATAACCGTACCTCATGGGCGATCGTCATCCTGATCGGCCTTCTGCTGCTCCTGGCCTTCCGGTCGATCTTCTTCGTGCTGCCGTTCGGCTTCTTCCCCGGCCTCACGCACGTCTTCCGGGACGCGGGCCATTCGTTCGGGGGGTGGCTGGGCTTCATGCCCTTGGCCATCCTGCCTCTCGTCCTCATGGCCCTCTGGATTTTCGTGATCGTCTGGGTTTACCGGGACGCGGAGAGGCGGGGGATGAGCGGGATTCTGTGGGCGCTTCTCGTCCTGATCGGCAACGTCGTCGGGCTGCTGATCTATCTCATCATGCGCCATGAAGTGTCCGTCGGGCGGACGGGCGCGGGCTCGGCCCCGGCGTGCTGCCCGGGTTGCGGGAAGCCTGTCGCGAACGGCTATGTCTATTGTCCCTGCTGCGGGAGGCCGAGGAAAGCGGTCTGCCCGTCATGCAAGAAGCCGGTCGAGGCGGACTGGAAGGTCTGCCCGTTCTGCGGGGCGAGCCTCGACCCCAGCAAGACCGAGCAGGCATAATCGAGACGGATTAAGACGCAGTTTTTTGCGTCTTCTTTAGGTGAAAATGATGTGGCCGCCGGCAGCCATGTCGTAGAAGGCGCCGACGTTGATGATGGAATCCACCTGGGGACAGAAGTCCTCTTTCTTCAGCTTGAACATGTCTACCGTAGCCTTACACGCGTAGAGCTTGCAGCCGGCGTCCGCGACCATCTCGATGAACTCCGGTACGGGCGGGATGTCGAGCTTGTCCATCGTCTTCTTCATCATCGCGGTGGCCATCGCCGAGAATCCCGGCAGGATCCCCAGGAGCGACGGCATGTGCATCCCGGGATTTCCGACCGTGGCGATCTTGATCTTCCCCATCCGCTTCTTGATGATGGCGTCCAGACCGAAGAAGGTGAAGAACAGGTTGGCCTCGATGCCTTCCATCCGGGCCCCGTTGGCCATGATCAGCCCCGGGTAGACGCCGTCCAGGCCGCCCTTCGAAATGACGATCGAGACCTTGGTGATCTTCTTTTCTTCCATGATTCACCCCCCTCAGACGCAGCCTTCGGGCTTCTTCAGCCCGGCGATCTTGGCCGCCTTCTTGGCCGGCCCGCCGGGGAAGAGCTCGTAGAGTTCCTTGGTGCCCATGACACCGGTCTTGTTGAGCTTCCGGATGGTCGGCGCCTGGCCGGTCTCCTTAAAATCCTTCTGCATAAACTCGATGACCTTCCAGTGGGCGGGGGTCAGCTCGGCGATTCCCTCTTCCCTGGCGATGGCCACAGCGACCTCTCGGGTCCACTGGGCCTGGTTGGTCATGAAGCCTTCGGCGTCGACGTCGACGGCCGCGTTTCCATACTGTTTCTGGGGCATATGTCCCTCCTTTGACGATTAATGGGGCCCGCGGTCTAGGCCATATTTATATTTATAACAATAAGTTGAAGTGAATATCCGGATTCAGCCTCTCACCCGGCCTCGGGGCGCTTTTTCCCGGCCATCTTCATCCGTGCCGGGACGAACGGGATCGGCCGGCCCCGGAGGAGCATGTTCCAGTAGATCCAGCGGAAGGCCAGTTTGGCCATGTGGTTCAGCCGGCTCGGCTTGAGGAGGGGCATAGGGCCGACGACCGGGAAGGGGAAACGGCCGGGCAGCGGCTCTGTTTCGTAATTGAAATCGATCAGGATCGCCTTGCGCCGGCCGGTCTCGACAAAGCAGTTGGCATGGCCGTCGAAAGCCGGCTCCAAGGGTTCCTTTTTGATCGCCCTGACGACATTTTCGGCGAGAAGATCAGCCTGGAAGTGAACTACGGAACCCGCCTTGGAGGCGGGGACGTTTGAGGCGTCTCCGATGACGAAGATGTTTTCATATCGTTTGGACTGGAGCGTCGCCGGGTCCGTCGGCACGAATCGGAGCTCGTCGCCCAGGCCAGAGCGCTCGATCATTTCCGAGCCCATGTTTGTCGGGATCGTCACCAGCAGGTCGTAGGGCACCTCGCGGCCGTCGTAGGAAACGATTTTTCTGGCGGAGGCATCGATCCTTTCAGCGCTGAAGTCTGTCACCGTCCGGATCTTCCTCTCGTCGAGCAGGTCCCCTAGAGCCTTTGAGGCGACGGGCTTGGTGAAGGCGCCGGAGAGCGGCGTGACGTACACGAGGTCGATCGTGTCGCGTCGGTGGTGGCGGCGGAGACACCAGTCGCAGAAGAAGGCGAACTCCAGGGGGGCGACCGGACACTTGATGGGCATTTCATTGACATGGATGACGAGCCGCCCGCCAGGAAAAGTCTTGAGCTTCCCCGCCAGAGCCGCGGCCCCGTCGGCAGTGTAGAAATCGAAGATCGTGTCGCGCCAGCCGTCGAGCATTCCCGGGGTCTCTTGCGGGGCGATATCCGCCCCTGTAGCGATGATCAGGAAGTCGTAAAGGACGCGGCGGCCGTCCGCGAGGGCGACGGCATTCCCGGCTGGCTCGACCCGATCGATCTCGGCGATGATAAACTCGACGCCCTTGGGGATGAATTTCGACTTTTCCTTGAGGACATCCTCCTTGGTGTAAAATCCGAACGGGATGAACAGGAATCCGGGCTGGTAGTAGTGGTCGTTGTCCTTATCGACGACGGTGATCGACCACTCCGCCTTGTCCAGGCGCTTATGGAGGAGGTTGGACATGACCGTTCCTCCCGTGCCCGCACCGAGGATGACGATTTTTTTCATGACGTTTCCTTGCTGTTAAGCCGCGAAAAACTCTATAAATATTAGAGGATAGGTCGTCCCCCGTCAAGCATCAGACGGGGTCAAATCTACGCAATGCCAGTTTTGGCCGCACGCCTTGCCAACAAACGTTATAAAACTGGCATTGCGTAGATTTGACCCCGTCTTATTCAGGCAGGAAGGTTTCGGCGCGGACAGTCGCTTTCCGGATCCGCTCCTCGACCGGGTTGACGCCGATCCCCGGCCCGCCGGGAACGCGGATTTTCCCCGGCCCGCTGAGCTCGATCGCGGGTTCGATGATGTCTTCCTTGTAGTAGCGGCGGCTCGCAGAAAGGTCGGCAGGAAGCTTGAAATTCGGGAGCGAGGCGATGTGGAGGTTGTGGGCCCGGCCGATCCCGCTTTCGAGCATTCCGCCGCACCAGACCGGGACACCGCGCCCCTCGCAATAATCGTGGATGCTGCGCATCTCGACGGCCCCTCCAACCCGCCCGACCTTGATGTTGATGATCCGGCAGCTCCCCATCTCGAGGGCCGCCCGGGTCGTGTCGAGCGACAGGATGCTCTCGTCGAGACAGAGCGGCGTCTCCATCTCCCGCTGGAGCCGGCTGTGGTCCCAGAGGTCGTAGGGAGGGAACGGCTGTTCGAGGAGGAGAAGGTGGAAGGCGTCGAGGGCCTTGAGCGTCTCCTTGTCCTTCAACCCGTAAGCTCCGTTGGCATCGGCCTGGAGCATGATGTCCGGATATTTCCGCCGGACGGCGTCGCACACCCTCGTGTCCCAACCCGGCTTGATCTTGATCTTGATCCGCCTATAGCCCTGCTCGAGGTAGGAGCCGATGCGGGCGACGAGCTCCTCGAGCGAATCCTCGATGCCGCAGCTCACGCCCGCCTCGACCTCCTCCCTCACGCCTCCGTAAAGCGCCTGGAGCGGACGGCCGAGCTTCTTCGCCTTGAGGTCCCAGAGGGCGAGCTCCAGCCCGGCCTTGGCCATACGGTTGCCGCGGAAAACCGACGCCTCGCGCGCGTAGTCTCCCGGCTCCTCCGCGTCCTTCCGGAAAACGAGGGGAATGAGGAAGTCCCTCAAGATGTGCCAGGCCGTTTCAGTCGTCTCGCTGCCGTAGAGCGGCGCCTCCTCGGCGACGCACTCGCCGTAGCCGCAGACACCGCCGGAGAAGGCCTTGACGATGATGAAGGTCCTGTCGAACGCTCGGCCGAACGACGTCTCGAAGAAATGGACATAGGGGAGCCGGAGGAGCGACATCTCGATCCGTTCGATGCTCATCTCTTCAGCCGCGCTTTTCCTCTCTCTTCAGGACATAGAAACAACGGTCCCCGAAGAGAAAATGGTCGGCCTTGTAGCCCCGGCCGAAATAGCGCTGCATGGTCCGGCGCAGACCCGTTTGCCAGGCGGCGATGAGGTCGCAGCGGAAGACCAGGGCCTTGATGTCGCGGGGCACCTCGGCGAGAAGCACATTGTCATCGAGGTTGAGCCTGGGTTTTGCCGGCGGGGCAAAGGTCCCCTCCTCTCCGCCCTTCCGTTCCAGGGCCTTGGGGAGTCCCGCCGGGTCGTAGCACGGCCTTTTCCCTTTCCCCTCGGCCCGCCCTTTCACCCGCACCCCCCGGATCGGCCATTCGATCAGGAGCCGGTCGGTCGGGATGCCGGGTCCGAGACACAGGGACGACGTCATCCCGTAAAAATTGTGGAAATACGTCCGCGAGAAGGCCCCCAGGGCCTGGAGGTTGAGGTTGGCGTTCCGGGTCTGGAGCGGGTCAAACGTCCAGGTGATGAGGCGATAGCCTCTCTTCATGGCCTCGTTACGCTGGGCCCACTTCAGGGTCTTCCCGACGCCGGAGCCCTGGAATTCGGGGAGGACAGCCAGGAGGTGTGAGTGTTGGCAGAACTTGCCGCCGAAGACCGCGGGAAAGGAATAGACGAAGCCGACCAACTCCCGGCCGACAAACGCGCCGAGGAGAATCGCCCCCATCCGGCTCGAGACGGAGAACTGGTGGGTGGGCGTCAGGTCCGCGTCGGTGTGGTTCCAGACGGCCCGCTGGATTTGAAGGAGCTTCTCGAAGTCCTCGAAGAGGTCGAGGGGGCGGATCCTGACCTTCTCAGCCAAGCCGGATCCCCTTCCGTGAAGCCAGTCGCTCGTAGACCGCGATGATCTTCCGGGCCATCGCCTCGGAGGAGTATTTTTCCCGGACAGCCTCGGAGCCGCGCTGGGCCAGTCGGGCCGCCAGGTTCCTGTCTAGAAAGAGCTTCAGGACGGCCTCGGCCAGGGCGCGGTGGTCGCGGGGCGAAACAAGGAGTCCAGTCTCTCGGTGGACGAGGACGTCCGGGATTCCTCCGGCCTCTGTCGCCACGACCGGCACGCCGCTGGCCATGGCGTCGAGGAGAGAGCCACCGAAGCCGATGAGCGGTGACGTCGTGACGAAGACGTCCAGCGAAGCCAGGACGCGGGCAATCTCCGAACGGAAGCCGAGGTAATAAACGACATCGTTCGCCGGAAGGTCATGGCCCTTCTTGTCCGGCTCCAGCCGCAGCGAACCTTCACCGAGGATGATGACCCTTGTTTTCTGGGCATGCTCCCGAATGACGATGGCGGCCTCAATCACCTCGCGATAGCTCCTGGGGTCTTCGAGGGCGGCCACGACGCCGACCAGGAAATCCTCCGGGGCAAACGAAAACTCCTTCCGGAGGAAGTCCCGCTCTTTAAGATCCCGGTAGGGCGCGAAATCGATCCCGGCCGGCACGACCTCGACGGACTTTTCGGGGAGTCCGCCGCGGACAAGGACGTTCTTGACGCCCTCGGAGGAGGCGATGACCAGATCGATGTTCTTCGCCGGCTTGTCGCCGTGACGGCCTCCGGGATCCGTTTGCCTCGACAGGACGCGGAGGGGCACCTTGGCCAGCGTCGCCGCCGCCGACCCGACGGCCAGGCCCGGGGCGTCGTGGAAGTGGACGAGAAGACAGCGGCCATTCTTCATGGCCGCGGCCAGCCGCAGGATGGCGACGATGCTCCAGCCGCCGGGCATCCTTACGGCCATGACCGGCAGCCCCTCGGCCGCAGCCCTCTCGTGGAGGGGGCTCTTCGGCTGAACGACGAGCCGGGAGGCGAACCCCCTGGCCCTGAGCGCCCGAGCCAGGACGAGCGCCTGGCGTTCCGTGCCGCCCCAATCCCGGCCGGCGTCAATATGGAAAAGGCTCAATTGGCTCTCCCTCGGCGCTTTTCAGAGCGAACCCGGCCGCCCCTTCCTAGACAAGGGTCTTGACGACCGCGAACATCTTCACGCGGTCATCTTAGCACAGCGAAAAAAGGCAAGGCAAGAAGAAGAGGAATGCACCTTCCCCGGAGCTTATCAATAGGGTCCTGTCGCGGCCCATCCCCGTCCATCCTCGCCTCCGTGGACAGGAACCCCTTATTATTTTGGCACAATCTCGGCTCGAGAGGCTGCGGGGGCCGGGGGCCTCTGTGCCGCGCCACCCTCGCACGATTTTGCGGGCGGACTGTCCCTCGCTTCTTATTTACCTAATATAGTCCGTCAGGCTGATGTTTCGGGCCTCGAGGGTCGAGCCGGTCACTTTGGCGATGTTGGCCACGGCGACGTTGTAATCGACGAGGGCCTTGAGCTCGAGCGACCGGGCGCTGGCCAGGGCGTCCTGGTACGTGAGGACGAAGTAATTCGTCGACATCCCGACATTGAGCTTTTTCATCTCGGCCTCGAGCTGTTTTTCGGCCAGCTCGCGGGCGATCCGGTAGGCGTCGACGCTCTTGGCGGCCGTTTCCAGGGTCAGAATCGCGTCGCTGACCTCCAGGGTAACCTGCTGCTCCAGGTTCTTGAGACGCTTCTGGCTTCGTTCGAGGTCGAGCTTGGCGTAAGCGTAGTTGGCCCGGCCGACCATGTCTCCAAAGGGGATGGTCAAGGTCAGGCCGACCGTCCAGTTATTGTAGAGGAACTTGAAAGAGTCCCGGATGGCCCGTGAGGCGCTTCCCTGGTCGCCGGGAGTAGGGGGGAGGAACGGATTATTCGGGTCGTAAATGAACTGGGCGCCGGAAATGCCCGGGCTGGCCTTGCTGAGGTTCAGGTCGAGCTGGGGCAGGAGCTGGTTCTTGGCGACCGTAAAGTTGATTCTTCCCGTGTCGATATAGGACCTTGACGCCTCGAGGTCCGGCCGCCTAGCCAGTGCCTTCTGGAGCGCCTCGTCATAGGTGATCTGGACTGGCTTGAGGGCGGGCTTGTCGGCCGGCACGATCGTCATCCCCTTGGCCGTCTCGTCAGCGTCCAGGTTGAGGAGAGCGCTCAACTGGTCCCGGCCACGTTTCACCATCGCTTCGGCCTGGAGGATGTCGGCCTCCCTTCGGGCAACCGTCGTTTCGGCGTTGAGGACCTCGATAGGGGCTTTTTGCCCGACCTCGACCTCTTTTTTCGTCTTTGCCAGGAGGTCCCGGCCGAGCTGGAGGGACTGTTGGAGCGCCTTCAGATTCTCGATGGCGCCCACGAGGGTCCAATAGGCGGCCTCGACGGAGTAGACCGTGGTGATCAGGGTCGTCTTGAACTCGCTGCGCGAGACATCGAGGCTATTCTGGGCCACGAGAATTTGCTTGCGGCTGACCGTCCAGCCGAAATTCCTGAGAAGCGGCTGGGTCAGCGCGAAGTTCAGGCGGCTCTGGTAGGACGGGTTGAAGTTCTGGTAGAGCTGATTCGTCCGTGTCCAGCTGTAGGTCAGGCCCGCGGTAAAAACCCCCCCAAGCGGGATCTGCTGCTCAACAGAAAAGCTCGAGTTCGTGTAATTTTGAGCATATGTGCCCGTGTTCTGGATGGACCAGGTCGAAGGCTGTTCATACCGGTTGCCGTCGAACCCAACCTGGAGCGTCGGCATATAAAATTGCTTAGCCTGGGAGAGCGTTGCCCCGGCCAGCTCGGGGCTGATGACCTCGACGGCCACGTTGAGATTGTTTTTCAGAGCCCTGGCGATGGCGTCCTCGAGGGTCAGGGACAGCTCTTTCTTCTCCTGTCCGAGCGAGAACTGGCCGAAAAGGGCCAGGGCAAGTACCGCCGTGCAAAGTGTCCGTTTCTTCATGTCATTCCTCCAATTTGTGCCGATTTAAAGGATGTTCCAGTCTGTTCCATACGGAATACGGAAGGCAACGCACACCGGCGCCTTCTGTTATATATACGTCGTCTCGCGGGATTTCGTTCTGTCGTCATTCCGGCCACCGGATCCGAAGAAGCGTCATTTTGTTGAACAGGGTCTTGCGGCTGACGCCGAGGATCTTTGCCGCCCGGGTTCGGTTCCCCCCGGTCTGCCGCAGGGCGTCGAGAATCAGCTCCCTCTCGGCCCGCCCGGCAACGCCCTGGACCGTTTCTTTCAGCGCCTGCGGCGGCCGCCGCGCTGGCCCGGCCGCGTCCGGCTCGGAGGCCGGGGGAGGGAGCCGCGAGGGCAGCGCCGTCGCGTCCACCCAGCCGCCCTCG
>Ga0153916_10004137_pt1 | contig 10920 bp, 7 predicted proteins | sample Opewatmetagenome_FD_109642 | JGI IMG/M metagenome (GOLD analysis project Ga0153916, IMG submission 109642) | Freshwater wetland microbial communities from Ohio, USA - Open water 3 Core 3 Depth 4 metaG | ecosystem: Environmental > Aquatic > Freshwater > Wetlands | place: USA: Ohio, Lake Erie, Old...
CGACTCGCGAATCATCACACCTGCTTTCGCCCAACCGTTCGTATTGTCAATGCTCTGGACTTTCGCGACTATCGAGCCTGCACCGGTTAGCATCTTGTAAGCGAAATGGAACTCATCAGCCTCTACACCGTTGACGTTCCAGATGTCCGCGCCGGAAGCGGTCATCGTATATGTGCCGGTCGGGCCTTCGACGAAGCTGCCTACCGACGCCGGATAGCCTCTGAACCATAGCGATAATTCTGTAACGCCCTGTTCGGTCCAGTCTCGCTGTTCTGCCAGTTTAAGCTCAACCTCCGAATATTTAGAGTAGCCCTGCTTGTTGTTGTCATATGCAACCGGCATGGACTTACCGCCGCCGTGGACGATAGTCTCCTCGGTATAAGAAGCTGTAGTTTCATCGCCTACGGCAGCGCCGGTGCCGTTACCGGCAAAGTAGTCCGCCGTACCCGGAGTGCCATAGCCAAGGCCGTCGTGCCAGACGTACCATATCTGGTTGTCGCCGGCATCATAGTCCTCGAAATCATCAATAACGAAGAAATCGCCGGTCGTAAAGTTCCAGACGTGGCCTGCCCACGGGCTATCGGTACTTGCGTCGTTGACTTCATCTATTCGCCAGTAGTAAGTCGTATTAAATATTAGCTTGCCGGGAAAGTAGCTTTCCTCGCCGAGCGCCTTTGGCCCTTTATATTCCGGCGAGGCTTTTGTGGCGTTCTTTACGGCGTTTGCATCCGCGCCGAAGTACACATCGTGCGAGGCTGCGACGGCTCCGGCAACCCATTTTAGAACTGCTGATGGCTTTAGGTCTATGGCTCCATCCGCAGGATTAGGGCTGCTGACTGCACCAAGTGTAGTGAAGCTCCAGACCTCGCCTTTGTGCGTAGCGGCACCGTCGAATTCATCTACCCGCCAGTAATAAGTCTTGGCTAATTGAAGTGTACCGGGATTATAGCTTGCCACTCCCATGGGGGGCCCGCCGGAAGCCTCATTCACTGTATCAAAGTCTTCGCCGAAGTATATAGTGTGTAGTTTCGCGCCAAAACCCGGTGTCCATGTAAGTTTTGCATCCGTAGGTACAAACTCGGCATTGTCGGCAGGGACGGGGCTGTAGGCGATCTTTGGGGGAATTGAGAAGCTCCAGACGTCGCCTTTCCATGGACTATTCTGATTCGCATCATTGACTTCATCAATTCGCCAGTAGTAGGTTGCTCCAGGAACAAGGCCGTCCGGATAAGCATATCCAGGAAAGCCAGCAACATAGTACGGTAGGGTATGGTTGCCCCGGAAAGTGTCACCAATGCCGTTGTTTACGTCGTTAAAATTATCACCTAAATAAACATTGTGTGATACGGCAAAATCCCCAGCAATCCACGCCAAACTGATCCAAGTATCCGTATGTAATGCCCTGTCAGACGGATTGGGACTAAAGGCTTTTGTAAAAGTTGGAGAGATACCATTAAACAGGCCCTGTACCTGACTTGGTGTCAGCGTGCGGTCATAAACGCGGACATCATCAATAAGGCCATCGAAGTATTCGCCCCACTCTGTGTTCCGGCCAATGTAAAATGATTCGTTACTAGCGGAGTCGCCAAGCAGCAGATTGCCGCTTATACTATTTGTTGCTAAGTTAACTCCATTCTTGTACATTTTCATGACGATTCCATCATAACTAAGTGCTACATGCGTCCATGTGCCAGACTCTATGGGGACATCCGGTATCCAGTCGTCGCCCCCAATTCCACTTGGTCCCGCCAAAGAAACCCCGATGTTGCCACCATAAAGAAGCCAGTATAGATCCTTTCTCCAGGCAGGAGTATGGGCGAACTTAGAGATGATGGTTCTCCAATCAGCAACGTCCACAGGATTGATCCATGCCGTGATTGTAATCTCATTCGTAATATCGAAACTCTTGTCATCAGGCACTTCAACATAATCATCAATTCCATTAAACTCAAGTGCACCACCTATCTGGCCATCAGGAGGTCGCCATGTCGGGCCGTGAAGGGTACCATGATTCTCATTGTGAGATGAGTCATAAGCGACAGTCCCGGAAGCCTCGTCTAACTTCCAGTGTCCCACCAAGCCAGCTGAAGTATTACAGGCCAGAACTGCCACTAACATAAAAGAAATTAGATAAATCATTTTTCTAAACATAATAATCCTCCTTATATGAGTCATAAAATGGGATACCTATTTACACTTCATAGAGACTCTCCTTCATGCTCAATTTTTATCATACCAGGATCCCGTCGAAACTGCAACAACTTTTTGGAAGATTCAGCGAGCAAGATTATAAAAATTATATCCAAAGGCATAGGTAATTAACCATTGACTTGTAGCCCGCGATCCCATCTGCAGAAACAATTTTACGCTGACATCTTATTATTTCGGCTGTTCGCGATAAACTTATAATACCTAAGCGTATCTTATTCATAGAGTTTTCTCCTTATTTATATAGAAGCCACATTGCTTTATTACTCCAGCCCATGCCAAACTTTGCCATAATTTAGTAGAATTACGATTGAATTGCGTTGCTGAAAATGTTAGTCTATGTTCAAGTTTGTTACTAAATAACATTTCAGTACTAGGTTTATTATGATGGTTTTTTGTGGGCTGGATATAGGCACTACCCATACCAAGGCAGTTCTCTTGGATCGAAACGGTTTTTTGGTGGATACGTTGCGTCTGTCTGCTGAGACCAAAACGGACTGGTATAAGCTTTTTTGCCAGGTATTGGATTATTTTTCGTCTCAAGGTCATTTTGTTGACAAAGAGATCGTTTGTAGTGTAACTGGCCAGGGCGGCAGTTTTGTCCTCCTAGACAACCAGTATCAGCCTGTGTCCGAGCCACATTGTTGGATAGACCTGGCGAAAGAGACGACTGTACAGGATCTGATTGATATTTTAGGCATGCGGGATGTTTATCAGCTAACCGGTTGGCCTCCGCACGGCTGGCTGGCCGCATGCAAGCTGCGGCAAATCGTGACCCAGAGAGCTATGCCGAAGGGAGTCAGGTATATAGCTACGGTACCGGATGCGATTTATGCCCGCCTGACCGGACATTTTGTCACGGACATCACCAGTGCCCAGATCACAGGACTGGCGGATTTCCAGCGTGGCAATTGGAGTCCGGCCATCCTAGAGTGGGTGGGAATCACGCCAAAATCACTCCCTACGATTGAGACGAGGTTGAAGGTGTTGTTTGATCGGATCGACACACCGTGGGGTAGGTTGACTCTGGTTACAGGTTCGCACGATCAATATGCTGCCATGCAGGCGGCTGCATTGGAGCCGGACCAGTCGGTGATGCTTGGCACTGGCACGGCATGGGTTATCAACGGCAGGACGAAGTGGCCCGTGTTTGACAACGACACCTTCAGGATTCATCCTGGGCGCGACTTGCTGCCCGGCCGATTCGGTATGATCACTACGCTCTGGCAGATTGGGGCAGGTTTTGATCGACTCTGTGAACGGATCGGTGTTCAAGGAGAGTGCTTCACGCAGGGAGTTGACCTTAAGGAACCACCTGATGAATCGATTGAGGTAGACATGGAAACAGGCAGCATCCATCCAGCCTATACGGGGACTATAGCTATGCAGCGCTACATGGAATGGGCTGCAGCTGTCGTACGCAGCGCTTTGGACAAGACTGGGTGGTTAATGTCTCTAAATCAGATGGTGGTGATGGGTGGGGCCATGGTTAGCAGTACCTGGCCCCAGATCATTGCTAATGTGTGTTCTATTCCAGTGGACGCCGTGGATTTTCCAGCATTCACTGCATGGGGGGCGGCCTCCCATGCCATGATCGCAGAGGAGGCCATACTGGCACAACCGCATCCGGCGATAAAACAGACTTCGCTCAGATACGAGCCGGAGCGTACGGAACAATATGAAAGCTGGTATCAGCAGCACCAGCGTAGTGTTGTAGAAGGATTGATCTAATGCTTGATGATAAGACAAGGATAATAACCAAATCAATGTCACCGTTCAAGGTCGCCATAGTGACGCCTGTGGCGGATCTGTATAATCGCCTGTGGCCAGATATTGGCAAGTCACTCTATGCCCTGGCTGGGCGCATGGCACAGGCATTACAGCTCCAGGGGGGACAGATAGTAACCTGTCATCCGCCGGTCAGCACTGCAGCGCAGTTTTCCATGCTTATTCAGGACTTGGCCCGCGATGAATGGGATCTGGTGATTGTGGCTCTTGCCCCCTATTGTCCCAGTGGCGTGCAGATTCAGGCTCTGTTAGAAACACCGTTGCCACTGCTCTTATGGCCCATGCAGGAGATGTTCGAATTAAAACCGGATCAGTACGATGGTGAGATGGTCAAACTCAACCACGGAGTGCACGCTGTTCAGGATCTGGCTCATGTTTTGGCTCGTCACGGCCGTGCGTTCGGAGTGATTCATGGTCACGTACAACAAGCCGACTTTCGGGCGGCTGTGCATGCTTGGGCCTGGGCCGGACACATGCGTCGCGCAATGCAAAAGGCTAGGCCCGTACAGCTGGGTGGGCATTTTGAGCAGATGTTAGATCTGCAGATCGGAGACGCTGTCTTTGTGCGCGATATGGGGCTGGTGCCGATTGTGATCTCCTTGGAGGAATTGGCAGATCTTATTGGCAATATTGGCGAGTCAGCGATTCAGGAACACCTTGCGTTGTATGGTGCCTTATTTGACGTAGATCCGGGCATAGACCCGACCCTCTTGGCCAAAACAGCTCGGGGAGACATCGCCTTGCACCGGTTGCTGGAGCAGTACCAGAGTCAGACCTGTGCTGTGAATTTCCTAACACTATGCAACGATGCCCGTATCAGCGATGGCCTGCACGTAGCGGCCTCGCGTTTGATGGGCGCAGGCGGCGGGTATGCTGGAGAGGGTGACTGGGTTACGGCCGTGCTGGTGCGTGCAATGCAACAGGGGTTCGGTTGCGCCAGTTTCAGCGAAATGTTTTCCGTGGGATACGCCGACCATCGTCTTCTACTCAAACACTGGGGCGAAGGCAATATCCGCATGGCACGCACCCGGCCTCGCATGATCCATAGCCAATTCATAGATCAACAAAAAGCCGAGTTTACCGTAGCAGATTTTGAGTTCGTATCCGGACCGGCCGTTCTGGTCAATCTCAGTGCCAGGCCAGACGGAAAGGGCCAGATAATCAGCGTCACCGGGAGCATTACCAACGACCATTTGCCTCGTATAGAGGGGCCACGCGCTGTATTTAAGCCCGATACTGAGGATGTGCGTGAACTGCTGAACTGTTATGCCTATGCCGGCGGCACCCATCATCTGGCCATGGCGTACAAACCCCATCCAGATGTCCTTGAAAAGCTCTGTCTCTTGAGCGGCTGGCAATACACTGCATTATAGGAGAATCCGTGATTCGCGCGAAAAACAAACTCACACAGACGCAACGAATGCAATCCATACGAGAGGCCTTGCTTTGCAACAAAGAGGTTGCTATCGACGTCCTGGCCCGGCAGTTAAAGGTCAGCAACATGACCATCCACCGTGATCTGAAACGGCTTGAGAATCAAGGCGATATAATCCGCACCTACGGCGGTGCGGCCTTGGCTCAACGCCGGACCTTTGAGTTCTCCTTTCGTGACCAGCAGCACAATAACGATGCACAGAAACAGGCGATTGCCCAACAGGCCGCTGCCTTGGTCCAGGATGGTCAGGTGGTGATGCTGGATACAGGTACAACGACCCTGCAAATCGCCCAGGCCCTAGTTGGTAAACACGATGTCACCCTTATCACCACCTCCCTGGCGATTGTGTCCAAGGTCCAGTTTGCCGCGGGAATCAAGGTCGTGCTGCTGGGGGGATTCCTGCGAGGCGGATCACCGGACATGCACGGCCCGCTCACAGAGCAGAATGTCGAGCAGTTCAAGACGGATATTGCCTTCATGGGAGCAGATGCCATAGACGATCAGGGCACGACATATACCAGCGACCTGCAGGTCGTCAACCTGGATCGTAAGATGGCAGCCAATGCAGCCCTGGTGGTGGTGGTCGCTGATAGCAGCAAGTTTGGCAAGAGCAAGATGTGCAAGGTCCTGGGACCGGAAGAATATGACCTGATACTGACCGACGCTTGGATCGATAAAAACCTGTTAAAACAATTGCAACGTAAGAAAATCAAGATCAAAATAGCTTAGAATGTTCTAAAGTTGGAGTGCTTTATGCATGAAACAACCCCTTATCAGAGATTCCCAGGATTGAACCTTACGGACCTGGCCGGCCCCAGATCCAGGAATATAGTTGATCAAATGATCAAAGCACAGCGATACCTTACCGAACATGCCGATGAAGATCTGCTCAAACTCATCGGTTCTCAGGTCCACGGCATTGATGCGTCTGGCCTGATTGACAAGGCGGTCATCCAGCAATCCTTCGGCGGCGGACACACGGGGCCTACCGACGACTTATTGGCGGCCCGAGGTTTGTTTTATATATCGGAAAAGGGAATACTCTATCTTGATGCCACGGCCGGTCACTATCAGGTCACATGGGGATACCATCATCCGGTACTAACTGATATCGTGCGTCAGGGTTTGGACAAAGGCATTATCTCCGACAACCACAGCAATATCCCCCAGTGGCCTGTCAAACGCCTGGCCAGGAGTCTGGTGGAGGCCGCCAATCCGGACATGCCTGAATTGCTCAGCGGAGACGTCTCCAAGGTTATGGCGGCCGACGATCGACTCAATACCGTGCTGCTGGGTTTGGCTACCGGCTCGGTGGCCTGTGAGGCGGCCCTGAAAATTATGCTCATGCAGCATGAACGATTTAAAAAAGCAGGTCCAGCTGTTGTCGTGGTACTCAAGGGCAACTATCATGGTACTGGTATCGCTATGCAGTACTTGCGTGGCATGTGGCCGACTATAATAAGGGGCTTTAAGGTCGTTGATGTGGAACCGAATGATGTCAATCAGTTGGAAACAGTCTTTGTGACTCACGGCGAGAACATCGCAGGATTCTGGGTTGAGCCGATTATGATGAACCGGGAGGCCTTGTCTATTGAGCCAGCCTATCTACAGCTCGCGCGTGAACGCACCGAACAAGTTGGTGCTCTGATGATCATGGACGAAATCCAGACCGGTTTCTGGACTCCGGATGTTTTCATGTACCGGCAGTCCGGCATCACACCCGATATTGTAATTGTGGGCAAGGGAATGACCGCCGGCTTCCATCCCCTGTCAGCAATTCTTTATCGACGTCCCCTAGACATGCTGGCCCAATATGACGCCATAAGTACCAATGGCAATGCCGCACTGGCGGCACTCGTGGCCCTGGCTAATATGGCCTTGACAGCTCAAAATGCTGAACGCATCAACCGGGTCCAGGCTTACTTTTTTAACAAGCTACAGACTTTGGCCGAAGAATTTCCTGACCGGATTGCCGCCATTAATGGGTGTCCGGCTATGGCGGGTTTGAAATTTCACCGCAGGGAAGAGGCCTTGTCTTTTCATCAGCGATGTGTTGACAGTGGACTCTGGTTGCGGGCCCATGCCTACCATGAAGGCCATAGCACGGTGCTGATGAAGTTTGCCCTGTGTATGGACATACCCGTTGTGGATGAATTTATCAAGCGCTTACGGAATTTACTGGCTCAGGTATAATGTCACAGCTTTTTGCAATCAATACCGTTGATCAACGGTTCTATGAGGATCGTCTTCGGGCGTTTCTGCCGGATCGGATCATCGATGTTCATACGCACGTCTGGTGCAAGGCGTTTCGGCGGACCGCCCCTACGGGCCGGGCGGTAACCTGGCCGCTTCATGTGGCCGAGGAACATCCTGTGGAGGATCTCCTGACCACGTATGCACAACTGTTTCCAGGCAAGTCCGTGCGTGCCTTGATTTTTTCCTTTCTCGAATCACTCGACGACGACTTTACCGCGGCCAATGCCTATGTCAGCACATGTGCAAAAAAGCATGACCTCCCGGCCTTAGTGTTTGCCTCGCCGCAGTGGTCGGCCAATCGTTTAGAACAGGAGATTGTCCAGGGTGGATTCCTAGGAGTTAAGGTCTATCTGACATTGGCCGATCCGGTAATCCCGACTGATGAGATTACTATTTACGATTTTCTCCCGCATCACCAACTTGAGGTCTTGGACCATTACGGCTGGATCGTGCTTCTACATATTCCGCGCAGCACGCGTCTGCGCGATCCAGTAAATCTGTGTCAAATGTTAGATATCGAACGGACCTATCCAAACATCAAACTGATCATCGCCCACGTAGGCCGGGCTTACTGTCCGGAGGATGTGGGAGATGCCTTTGCAGAGCTAGCCCAAAGCGAGAGAATGATGTTTGATTTCTCAGCTAATACGAATACGCAGGTCTTCGAGCAGTTGATCCGAACTGTGGGGCCACGGCGTATTCTGTTCGGCAGTGACCTGCCCACCACACGCATGCGCATGCGTCGAATTTGCGAGCAGGGAACTTATGTCAACTTGGTGCCCCGGGGACTGTATGGAGATGTGTCCAAAGATCCGCACATGCGTGAAGTGGATGGGCCAGAGGCCAAGACCCTGTCGTTGTTCTTATACGAACAGATTGAGGCTTTCCGACGATCGGCCGAACATACAGCACTGACACGTACAGACATTGAAGATGTGTTCTACTATAATGCCGCCAGAATGATCAACAAGACCGCTCAGCGGCCACATTTGCCTTAGGATGATTCATGGACATGCAAATGAATTTTACCTTACACTGGTTAGACGTCCTGGCGTTCGGTAGCTATTGTCTGATCCTCTGCGCGATTGGGTATGTATGTGGTCGTACGGGTAAAAAGGATTCAGTAGGCTATTTTCTGGCCGGTCATAGTTTGCCATGGTATGTGGTGGGTAGTTCTTTTATAGCAGCCAATATCAGCAGCGAGCACTTCATTGGCATGATTGGTGCGGCCTTTGTATACGGGATTTGCGCGGCCATGTTCGAGTGGGCCAACATAGCGACCTTTACCCTGCTCATCTGGTTTTTTATCCCGTTCCTGTTGTCCGCCGGGGTCTTCAGTACGCCGGAATTTCTGGAGAAACGCTTCAACGCCACTCTGCGTCAGTTCTTCGCCTACGTCACGGTCATCACCAACGTGGTCGCATTTCTGGCCGCAGTGCTGTATGGTGGAGCCTTGGCTCTACAGCGGCTCTTTGGTTGGAACCTATGGTTTGCCATTATCACTCTCGGGGTAGTGGCAGGTGTTTGGGCCGTGTACGGCGGTTTAAAGTCCGTAGCCTGGATGGATGTCTTCACGGTAGTCGTCATGATCGCGGGCGGACTCATGGTCACGTACCTGGGTCTGCTAATGCTCTCAGGTGAATCTCATTCTGTAATCAAAGGCATTAAGGTCATGATTGAACGTAACGAAGCTCACAGCGGCATTTGGAAGGAAGTGGTTGCACAAAACGCTCCACATATCGTAGGGGCAGACACGTACAATCGCCTGTCCGTAATTCAGCCTGCCAGACATGCCCTTACACCTTGGCCAGGTCTGATCATGATGATTGTTTCTGTGAGCATTTGGTATAACGTGATCAATCAGTTCATGATCCAGCGTGTGTTGGGAGCCAGGAACATATACCATGCACGCATGGGGATCGTATTGGCCGGGTATATAAAAATTATATTACCAGTGATCGTGGTGGTACCGGGCCTGATTCTGTTTGCTCGTTATCCTGAGATCATGAAGCTCCCCTGGGAGGAGGTTCGTCCAGAAGCGGACAAGGGGTATGTCACGATGTTGCAATCTTTGGTGCCCGTTGGACTGCGAGGTTTATTCCTGGCGGCGTTGTTTGGCGCAATCCAGTCCACGGTTAGTTCAGTGCTGAATTCGACCTCAACAATTGTTACGCTGGACATCTACAAACGCACGATGCGGCCGGTAGCATCAGAAGGTCACTTGGTGCGCGTGGGTCGACTATCGTCAGTGATCATCATTATCGTGGCTATTGTACTGGGGGGATTCATCAATCGGCTGACCGGCAGCCTTTTTCTATATATTCAGTCCATGTATGCCTTTTTTGCTCCTCCCTTTGCCGCAGTGTTTCTCCTGGGTATCTTATTTCGTCGCATCAATGCCCCGGGTGCCACCACCGCTGTTATTCTGGGTTTCTTGTTGGGGGTGGGACTGAAGATCTATGTGCAGGTTGTGGTCTCGCATCCGGCGTGGATCGAACCGTTCCAGATGCAGGCTGCTTTTAACTGGGTATTCTGTATGGTTATCTGTGTGACCGTTAGCCTGTGTACGCATAGGCCCCGGCCCGATCAGGTAACGGACCAATTGACCTTCAACTGGAAAAAACTAAACATTCTAACCCACTTGGGTTACCATTGGTACAGTCATGTCGTCCTGTGGTGGGCTCTATTTGTATTGATCATCCTGTGTTTGTTGATCTTGTTTTCTGGAGTGTTCTTTAAATAGGCAATGTAGGAGATAAGATTATGACGGCATGTAAACAAATTTATTCATCGAGACGAGTGTTCCTCAAGTAGAGCAACTCCTTGCTGGCTGACCTCATTACCTTTGCAGCTGATGTAGCTTTTGTCATCCAAGACATTAGGGCACTGGACGCCTATATCTTGATAATGTGATGGTAATCACGACGTGCCTTGTGTACGTGGAAAGTCAATGTATAGAAGGTAACACATCCCTTCACAGGTTTTTTCTACTTTTAATGATGAGGAAAATATCAGCCTGAACTATATCTGATTTTGTGTAAAGCCCAAGCTCTGGGCCGACTAAGTCAAATATATATTTGATCGCTCTCTACGAAGCCTGGAACAAGCCCGAAAAAGCCGAACAGTGGCAAGCAAAAATACCACAAGCAGAGAATACAAGGCAGTGACATAGCACACTGAAAACTGTCTCATTTACTTGACTCGGCGCATACAACCGGACTACAACCCAAAAC
>Ga0153916_10004138_pt1 | contig 10919 bp, 10 predicted proteins | sample Opewatmetagenome_FD_109642 | JGI IMG/M metagenome (GOLD analysis project Ga0153916, IMG submission 109642) | Freshwater wetland microbial communities from Ohio, USA - Open water 3 Core 3 Depth 4 metaG | ecosystem: Environmental > Aquatic > Freshwater > Wetlands | place: USA: Ohio, Lake Erie...
CATTTTCCGAAACACCCTATCATCCGACCGTTTACGAAGAACTGCCGAAGGTGGTCAATCTGCAGGGCAAGGATATCGCGGATGTCGGCTCGGGCACCGGGAATTCCAGCCTTGCGCTAACCAGGTATGCCCGGCACGTCATTGGTATTGAGAAAGAACCCGCCATGCTCCGTCTGGCAAGGGAGAAGTCAGTCTCCGCAGGATCTGGACAAGTGACCTTTCTGGCAGGGGATGCACTCGCCCTGCCCCTGGCAAATGCTTCGGTTAACCTGGTCGTTGGGATCACCCTGGCCCTTTACCCGCCGGAACAATACCGAAATTTTATCCTCGAAGGCCTGCGCGTAGCGACCGAGCAGGTCGTCTACATGGGAATCCCCCCTGGCTGGTATGGGGGAGAGCTGGCCCACATAATCGATGATCCAGTGGTTTTCGACTATGTCGTAGAAAAGATTTTTCTGGACGAATTTAATTTCTCGTACCAGGATATCTTTTCTGTTCAGGAATATGGCTCGTTAGAACATATTATGAACACATATGGGTTTATCTTCGGCCGGCGGGTTATGGACTATCTAAAAAGGGAAAAGAAGACGTCCATCCTCTGGAAGTTCCGCGTGTACAGCCGGGGTGTTTCACAGATCGATGTTCATTTTTAGTGAAGGTATTGATTTAATTTAAATAGGCTTATAATCAAACTAACGGGAAAAATGGGAGGGAAGCATGAACACTGAAACCTTTTTCCGCTGGGTTTTCCTATGCTTAACCCTGGGGATCTTCGGGGTACGGGGTTACTTTGGGCAGCTCGCAAAACGCCAGGGTAATGCCGCCTATGCCCTGGACGACCAGGCTGTCCAACGCGAGGGGCGATGGAGCATCGTCTTCCGTATGGTGGCGTTTTTTTACATGATCAGTAGTCTCATCCTGTATGCCATCAACCCGACCTGGCTGAAGGTGCTGGCGCTGTTCTTACCCCCCTGGCTACGCTGGATTGGCATCCTGTTGGGGATCGGCGGGCTGGTATTAATGGCGTGGACACACCAGACCCTGGGCAAGATGTTTTCCACCAACCTGCGGATCCGCGAGGGTCACGCCCTGGTGACCACCGGTCCGTATGCCCGGATCCGGAACCCCATGTATACGGCGATGATCGGCTACGGTATCGGGTGGGCGCTGGTAACCTCGAACTGGCTGTTCATGATCATGGCAGTCGCGATTTTGGTTGGTTCTCTCGTCCGCACCCCCAAGGAAGAAGCCATGCTGATCGAGAAGTTCGGCGACGAATACCGCGAGTATATGAAGAAGGCTGGGAGGTATTGGCCGAAGTGGAAAAGATGATCAACAAACAATCGTTTTTTTTGTGGAAATTCGGTGTAAAATCTTATCAACAGTTTGAGCAAGATGCTTATTCATAAACTGTATTTCCTCCGGAGGATGCCATGAAACTGCAAAACCTGTTCACAATCAACCTTGTCATCGCGGTTTTCTTCGGTATTACCTGTACATTATTTCCCGCCTGGGTTTTCCAGCTGTACGGCCTCAGCGCTAATGACGCCGCTATCTGGGTGACTCGACTGGTGGGGGGTTCTATCCTGGGGTATGCCTGGCTCATGTGGTTCGGTCTAAAGACAGCACCGGTGGCTGCGCGCAGGGCGATTGCCTTTGCCTTGCTTGCTCAGGACGCTATCGGTTGCATTGCATCTATAGAAATCCAGCTGACCGGGAGTGTGAATATATTCGGCTGGTTCAGCCTGGGGCTTTACGGGTTTTTAGCACTGGCTTATGCCTATTTCCTGTTTGCCAATCCGCAAGCCAGTTAATCGGCAATTGAGAAACAATTGTAACTGCACCCATTTAGAAGCAACAACCAATAATTCATCTTAACCGTGAAGGTAATTAATCAATGATCATACCTTCGAACCCTACCTGGCAAATGCAGCGAGGCAGAGCTTCAGCGCATCGATGCCGCAGCCATTCATCTGCTGGAAAAATGCAGCGGTCACCCGCTACCAAAAACCGGACCTGGACCCATTGAAAATTAAAGAACTGCAACTCATCTATAACTACGCCGAACGAAATAAACGAGAGGAGAGTTCAAAAATGAGTGTGGGTGTATTCACAGATAAAAAACATCATCCGACGGAAACCGAGATTCTCGAAGCTATTGGCTCTAAACTTTCAATGTGGAAAGACCTCATACGATTTATTCGAGAAAATTATCCAGCTCAGGAAGATTTTAAGTTCTTGTATGGTAAAAATTATGGCTGGGGATTGAGATTTCGAATCAAAGGACAACTCCTGACCTCGCTCTATCCTGGAAAAGATGGCTTCTCCGTCCAAGTCAATTTGAGTCCAGAAGCCATTGAGAAAGCTCAAAGCATGAAGCTGGGACAAAGCGCCCAGCAGGTTATTGACCGCGCCCATCCCTATCCTGAGGGACGGTGGTTGTTTATTCCAATTGAGTCCGAGAAAGATATCTGTGATATAAAACAACTATTAGCATTGAGAGTTGAAACGAGAGGTCTGCATAGAGATTTATTGACCAAACCTGCTCATGCAAACGCACCCTCAGCCAATAAGCGTTAGAGTTCACTATTAAAAGCCTTTGCCTCCACATCAATGGTAATTCGTTATCCGGGGTGTATTATAGAAGGAGAATGATAATGAAATGAGCGGTGATTTACGGGGACAACTCTTAAACAATTTAAACTTGAAAGAAACCGATGAGCTGGTTGAAATTTGGCGAAAAAACGATCATAACGAGTGGTCTGACCTGGCGTTTGATGTCATTCGAGAAATTCTTGTCAATCGACTGGGTGAACTTCCGTTGCAAGCTGAATCATCTGTTGAAAATATTAAGCAAAATTATAACGTCAAGACGTGGTGGCAGCTTGTACGGGAGAAATTTAATCAATACCCAATCCTCTTTGTTCCTGCTGTCTTGTTATTATTCATCATCTTTCCCATTACAGGAAATGCTTTCCCTTATATTCGCAATACATGGAAAAAAATACCCCCTCCCCCAGCCAAACCTTATAAATTATTGGGGACTGCCGGTTCCTTCTCGGGATATGGAGACCTGTTCATCCTGGCCGAAGATAAAAAAATCTATTCGTTTGATATCAGTGGCAAGGGGAGATGGTCATTGGCTTCTTTGAAGGATGTAAAGGAAAATACTCCCTGTGAATTATCAGCAATGGAATTCTTCGTCTGGAAGAAACCGTTTTCCGATTCATTTGAGTGTTCGCAAGGTGATTATTATATAGGCGATAGCCCGGCGATCTATTATGATGTTGTACTAGACCAGGATGGCACTATTTGGAGCTGGATAAAGGTTCCTCCCTCATTACCATTGAAATGTACACTCCCGTTGTGCGCCTCAACCGGATTATTCTTAGGATTGTTATTATTTTTAATTAAATATCGTAAGCTGAAAGAGGTTAACCCTTCTTCCGGGTCTGGCGATTCCTAAACCTGTTCCTGTAACCTGCATTTACATGTTGAAATTATTACAGCGTATAGCATTTAATTTAATGTATTTATTTCAACCCACTTGGGATACAGGAAGCCCTGCACCTGAAATAATCCGTTTTATTAACGGAAAAACACCGGGGAATGTAATTGATATCGGGTGTGGCACAGGGACCAATCTGCTATACCTGGCTCAACACAAATGGGCGGTTACGGGGGTAGATTTTTCACCTTTAGCAATTTATAAGGCGAAAAGAAAATTAAAGGATTATCCAAGAACATTAATTGTGGCGGATGTTACGAAATTATCCGATCTAGATCTCCCAGGACCATATGATTTGGCACTGGATATGGGTTGTTTTCACGCTCTTTCAAAAATAGACCGGGTGGAATACATAAAAGGATTGATAAAATGGTTAACACCAAACGGTGTAACTATGGTTTATTCCTTTCAGCCATCACAATATTCAGGTATTAAAGGAATATCGAAGGAGGAAATGATAGAGTATTTCGATAATGATTTTAAACTCATAAATTACGAACAAGGACAAGGGCGCCCTTCAGCCTGGTATTATTTCGAGCGGAAATAAAATAAGTCCAACAACGCATGCAGAGTCGGTACCTACTGAGACTGGTTTAGTATTAATAAGGAGAATATTATGAACGCAAGTGAACTGTTCGGTCACTGGAACGAAGTCCGCAACGGTCTACTGGCCGCGATGGAAAAACTCACTGACGCCCAATTGGACTTCAAGCCCCGTGAGGGGCTGTGGTCGCTGCGGGAAACCGTCGTCCACATAGCCGGTACAGAGGATGGCTGGCTGCGCTGCTATACTGCCAACCGCTGGCATGAGAACCCACCCCAGGCTGCCGATTATCCAACAATTACCTCTCTCAAGGGACTCCTGGCCAATCAACATGCCATCACTGAATCGCAATTCGACGAAAATGCTGAGGAAGCCCTGACACAAGTCTGTTTGCTTCCCTGGGGGGCACAGGTGACGATGGGCTGGGCTGTGTGGCATGTACTCGAGCACGAAATCCACCACCGTGGTGAAATCTATCTCATGCTGGGATTGATGGGCATCGAAGCCCCGGATGTATAGACTACATGCAATAAATGTATTACTTGAGACAGCCGGACATGATCTCGGTTTAGGAACCTGGGAAGTATCGCCACTGCTCCGAGCAGTGACAAGTTTCTTAGAGTCGGTGTGAGTAATGATAGCTCTCGGTATGCACCACCTCCATCCTCCCCAAGCAGGCGACACAAGGGACCGGATAAAGAGGACGGTACCTCCAAGGGGGGGTGAAAAGCCCATCATAGTTGTATAGCGGTATAATCTCTTTATGCCCGAAGGCCTGCTCAAGACCAAACTCTTTGTCCCACCTGTAAAAGCTAACCTGGTGTCGCGTACATCCTTATTGGAAAAACTCGACAATGCAAGGCAGGCAGGGATCCCCTGCGTACTCGTCTCTGCTCCAGCTGGATTCGGTAAAACAACCCTGGTCAACGAGTGGGTGCGGTCGAGTGGACTCCCCTTTACCTGGCTCGCGTTGGATGAAGGCGATAACAACCCGTTGAGTTTCTGGCGCTATGTAGATGCTGCCCTCCAGATCATTGACAACAGCATCGGCGCTAGTCTACGTCCGGCGTTGTATGCCGCCCAGGCACCGGTCATCCAACAAATCATTACTGGGTTGGTAAATGACACCCTCAGCCTCGAAAAGGAGTTTATCCTCGTTCTGGAGGATTACCATCTCATCGAACAGGCTGAGATCCATGAAAGTATCAACTTCCTGCTCGATCACATCCCACCGCAGATGCACCTGGTTATCACAACGCGCTCCGATCCACCCATAAACCTGGCGCGACGGCGCGTACGCGGGCAACTAATCGAAATCCGCGCCAATGATCTGCGCTTCACTCCCGCGGAGATCACCACTTTCCTCAACCACACCATGCTGCTTGATCTGACTCTCGAGGATATTGCCGCCCTCGATCAACGTACAGAAGGCTGGATCGCTGGTCTGCAGATGGTGGCACTTTCCATGCAGGACGAGTATGACCGTCACGCCTTTGTGGCTGCCTTCAGCGGTGATGATCGTTATATCGCCGATTACCTGATTGAGGAAGTGCTCCAGCGCCAGCCAGTAGAGTTCCAACGTTTTCTCCAGCAAACCTCCATTCTCGACCGCCTGAATGCTGGGCTGTGCGATGCCATCACAGGGAGGCAGGACAGCCGCGCCATGCTCAACACGCTCGAGCGTGCTAACCTGTTCATCCTACCGCTCGATAATCACCGTGAATGGTTTCGTTACCACCACCTTTTCAGCGAGCTTCTGCAAAAACGCCTGCGCGAAATCCATTCCATCGATGAGGTCGCCAGCCTGCACCGCGCTGCCTCTAACTGGTATGAGTCTCAAGATGACATTCCTGCTGCTATCCGTCATGCGCGTTCTATCCCAGATGATAATCGCATCCTGCAACTGCTCGAGAAAAATGCGGGAAAATATTTTTCTACCGGTGAACTTCCCCAATTCTTTGAACTTGCCCGCGTATTACCGCCTGATTTACGAAAAGATTCACCTTTCCTGTGCATCACAGCTGCCTGGGCAGGACTGGCAACCAGCCATCACACGGAAATCCCAGCCTGGTTGAATGCCATCGAAGCCCATTTTGGCATTCCAGCAGAAGCAGCCATCGATGATCCCACCCTTGACATACCGCGACGGGCTGCCATGCTCGAAGTATTGGTCGTCCGCCTTCAACTACCCTCCTCGCGTTCCCCCAATGAACAACGCACCCATACCCTCGCCATCCGCGACCAACTCAACGCCCTGCCACCGGAACAATTATGCCTGCTTAACCCGGTATATAGTCTTAAATCTGTGATCGCGTTCAACCTGGGAATACAAGCCGAAGTAACCGGTGACCTCTCCCAGGCAGTGCAGGCACTCACGGAAGCCATTGACCTCGCGCGCCAGACCCATAATAGTAACATGTTCCATATATCAACCGGGCATCTCGCCAACATCCAGTTCACGCAAGGGCAGCTTCACGCCGCCCGTCACACCCATGAACAGGCCCTGGCTGAAGCCAAAGATCACGGGCAGACGATTTCACCATATGTTTCGCTCTCCCACGCGGGGCTGGGTACACTCCATTACGAGTGGAACGATCTTGCTATCGCTGAGCAAGCCTTCAAAGAGGGTCTAACCCACGCCCGACTGTGGAACCAGTGGGAAAGTCTCGTTCCGCTAGTGTTGGGGCAAGCGCGCCTTAAACAGCGCGCGGGCGAGACACAAGCCGCATTAGCTATTTTGGATGAATTGCACTCGCCTCCACTCGAGGGTATGGATCTACCTATCAGGGCGTATGCCGCCCGGTTGCGAGATTGCGACTCCGCCTCAGCCTGGCTTGGGGCCAATATTACAGAATCTATGCTGGAGCCAAATCCAGTCAACGAGACCTATCTTCTAGATATTGCCCGTTTAATGGCGTCCCTCCAACACCACGATGAAGCTCTCGCTCTCATCCAAAAAATTATCCGGTTTGCTCAAAACGGTGGGAGGATGCACACGCTCATCCAGGCAAAGGTTGCCCTGGCGCTCGTAGGGAACCTGCCCGAAGCCCTGACGGAAGCCCTGCAACTTGCTGAACCTGAAGGCTACATCACCACGTTTGTGGAAGAAGGTGAGCCGATGCAGAATATGCTAAACCATGTTTTAAAGAAATCCCACCTTGAGCTTAACCTGTCCGTGTATGTAGAAAAATTGCTCTCAGCGTTCGAGCCTGCCCTTCACAAGCCGAAGCAGGCAGGAGGGTTGATCGAGCCGCTTTCCGAACGTGAGCTGGAAGTGCTCCGCTACATCGCCGAAGGGCTGACCAATCCAGAAATCGCCAGACGTCTGTATCTCTCCTCCAATACGCTCAAAGCTCATGCGCAAAATATTTTCACGAAACTGGATGTCCACAATCGCCTGCAAGCAGTCAGCAAGGCGAAGGCACTGGGGCTGATAGAGTAATGTTCATCCTCCCAAAATCCCGGCGTGGTGTGCCGGGATTTTATTTTTATATTAATCCACCCGATTAATCCATTCGCATGATGCGGTTAATCCAGCCCGTGGGATATAACAAGGATGAAAGATGAGGACACCTGATGAACTCTATTCCCACCCTGACCCAGCCTGCTGTTTATCGCATCCGCATTACTGGCCGCGTGAGAAACGGTTGGTCTGACTTTATGACCGGGTTGCAGGAAGTCCATTTGCAGGAAAGTGGTACAAGCATAACAGAACTGACTGGAACGGTGACCGACCAGTCAGCATTGTTCGGGCTGTTGTGTCACATACGCGACCTGGGACTTCCGTTAATTTTGGTCGAATACATTGAAAATCTGAAGTGAGAATGAAAGGAATAATTTATGAACGCTATCGAAGTGATTAATCTCAAAAAATCTTTTGGCGATTTACTAGCCGTGGATGGCGCATCCTTCAAGGTAGACTCTGGCGAAGTGTTAAGCCTGCTTGGACCCAACGGGGCAGGAAAAAGCACGACGATCTCGATTCTATCTGGCTTGCTTTTGCCCACTGAGGGTGATGCATTCATCATGGAACATTCGGTCACGAAAGAACCTACCACCGCGAAAGCCAGCCTGGGGGTGGTACCGCAGGATATTGCGCTGTATCCCGATTTGTCCGCGGGCGAGAACCTGGTCTTCTGGGGCAAGATGTATGGTCTGCGGGGATCAACGCTTAAAGTCCGCGTGGATGAAGTACTCGATATCATTGGTTTGGCTGACCGTCAGAAGGATGCCGTTGGCAAGTTCTCAGGTGGGATGAAGAGGCGAGTCAACATCGGCGCGGCGCTTCTCCACAAACCGGATGTAATCATCATGGATGAACCGACCGTGGGTATCGATCCACAGAGCCGACGTCACATTCTCGACAATGTCAAAGAACTCAACCAAAAGGGCATGACGGTGCTTTACACCACACATTACATGGAAGAAGCCACCGAGCTTTCCCAACATATCGCCATCATGGACAAAGGCAAGGTGATCGCATACGGCACACACGATGAGCTCATTAAGCTGGTCGGTGAGTTAACCCGCATCGACATCACCCTCAACACCGAAGCTGAGAAAATCCTTTCCGAATGGCGAAAGACCGAGGGTGTGTCGCGGATCGACTCCACGGATGGAAAAGTGACCGCCCTCGTGGACGATTCCAACCGGGTCCTGCCGCGTTTGTTCGATACCGCTGCACAGGTAGGTGTGCGCATTACTTCGGTTGACATACAAGAGCCGAACCTGGAGATGGTGTTTCTACACCTGACCGGGAGGGCGTTGAGGGATTAATATGAAAATCATCGATATTGCTTTCAAAGACTTGACTCGCTCCATGCGGAGTTTATTCCTGATCGGGATGGCTCTCGCTGCGCCACTTTTGATTACCCTGTTGATTTATTTCGCCTTTGGCAGCCTGAAGAGTGGCGACATAAGCATGACACCCATCAAAGTTGGCATCGTCAACGCGGATGTACTTCCCACCAACGCCCAACTGGAATCGCCACTCGGTAAGAGCGTTCGCGATATGTTCTTCGATGATAGCGTGAAATCGTGGATCACCGCCAGCGAATATGCGGACGAATCTGCGGCGCGGGCAGCTTTGAACGCACAGGAGATCGGCGTGGCGGTCATTATCCCAAAAACCTTCACCCAGGATTATCTTGCTGCCGGAATCAAAACACCCATCACCATTTTACAAGACCCCACCCTGACCATTGGACCAACCGTGGCACGCGAGATGGTCACATCCCTGTTGGACGGTGTGGCGGGCGGCGGGGTGGCGTACAAAATCATCCAGGTACGCCTGGAAGCTAATGGTAAAACGCTGGATCGAGCGGGTATCACCGCACTATTCGAACGTTACGCTAACTGGTACGCTGATTTCCAACGCGCCTTGTTCCACCAACCGGAAAAAGCAGCCCTGGTGGTCACCTCACCCGCCGCCGGTGGCGAAGCAAGTAACAACTTGCAATCCATGATGGGCCTGGTGATGGCAGGACAGTTGATCTTCTTTTCGTTTTTTACGGGCGCGTATGCTATGATGTCCATCTTGCACGAAGCCGAGGAAGGCACGCTGGCCCGCCTCTTTACCACGCCCACCAATCGCACTGTGATCCTGATGGGGAAATTCCTGGCAGTATTTCTCATTGTGATGATCCAGGGCATCGTCCTGCTAATTGCCGGGCGCTTGATCTTCGGCGTCCGATGGGGTGAAGCAGGTACGATTATACTCGCTGTGCTGGGTCAGATGTTTGCCTCGGTGGGACTGGCGGTGCTGCTGGTATCGTTCATCAAGACCAGCAAACAGGCAGGGCCGATCTTCGGAGGCGCGCTGACCGGATTGGGTATGCTCAGTGGATTGTTCACCACCAATATTGCTATGCCCGCTTCGTTCAATGCCATCGGTAACTTCACGCCGCAAGGCTGGGTGCTCAAAGCATGGAAACTCTCACTTGCTGGCCAACCTGCCAAGGAAATGGTCCTACCTTTCTTCGTGCTGGTCGTGATGGGGATTGTGTTATTCGCCATCGGGGCGATGATGTTCCGCAAACGTTATGCGGAGTAAACAGGAGGTAATTATGAGAATCATCGATTTAACCATCAAAGATCTCTCGCAAATCTTTCGTGACAAGCGTTCCCTGTTGTTCCTTGTCGCCATGCCGATCGTCTTCACACTCTTTATGGGCTTTGCCTATAAAAGCGGAAGTAAAAATGATGCTTCAAAAGATTCACGCATCCCGCTGGGTTGGGTGAACAACGATCCGGATGGCTTGCTCTCGAAGCAACTATTCGAGCTGCTCTCGCAATCCGATTCCGTCAGGCTGGTGGAACTTGCCCCCGAAGTGGCGAAAGACTCGGTACGCAAGGGCGAAGTTGCGGGAGCGTTGATCATACCTGCCGGGTTTAGCGAACAGGGAACGGGCAGCGCCTTGAGTAGCCAACCGAATGGCAGTTTGAACCCATTAACACTCATTACAGATATAAACTCTACTACGGGGCAGTCTTTGTTCCAGTTATTGCGGACCCCGGTCACGCAGGTGATGAGCTCTGTTGAAATCGCGTCCTTGACCGACGAAACCGTCGGTAAGACGGGCGATACCACCGAGTTCGAGCAGAGCTTTGCCGCCGCCGCACAGGCATGGATGGCAACCGATAGCGCTGCTCTGATCAAGGTGGAGATGGCAGTGGCAGAACCACAAAAAGCCTGGTACGGCGATAATCCTTACAACCAGGCCTCGCCAGGCATCCTGGTGATGTTTGCAATTTTTGGACTGGTAACATCCGGGCAGATCCTGGTACAGGAGCGCAAGCCGCGCACCCTGCAGCGCATGATGACCACCTCGATGCACGCCTGGCAAATTGTGGCAGGACACATGTTGG
>Ga0153916_10004139_pt1 | contig 10917 bp, 9 predicted proteins | sample Opewatmetagenome_FD_109642 | JGI IMG/M metagenome (GOLD analysis project Ga0153916, IMG submission 109642) | Freshwater wetland microbial communities from Ohio, USA - Open water 3 Core 3 Depth 4 metaG | ecosystem: Environmental > Aquatic > Freshwater > Wetlands | place: USA: Ohio, Lake Erie, Old...
GGCGGAATGAACGGGTGCCAGTTCGCGGCAACCACAAAGAACGCCCCGACCACGATCACCAGGACGACGACCGCCACCTTGACGACGACAATCACTGAGTTGACGTTCGCTGATTCCTTGATCCCGATGACGAGCAGGCACGTCACTGCCGCGATAATCAGAACGGCCGGCAGGTTGAAGACGGCCGTGACCACCGTCCCGTCAGCCAGGAACACCTTCGTGCCCGGAGCCGCACTGAGCAGCGCGGGGAACTGGATGCCAACGTCGTGGAGAAAGCTCATCACGTAGCCGGACCAACCGACAGCCACCGTGGCAGACCCCAACGCATACTCCAGAATGAGATCCCAGCCGATGATCCAGGCGACGAACTCGCCGAGCGTCGCGTAGCCGTATGTGTAGGCGGATCCCGCGATCGGCACGGTGGATGCGAACTCCGAGTAGCAGAGAGCCGCCAAGGCGCTCGCCAGGCCCGCCAGGACCATCGAGAGCACAATGCCCGGACCCGCGTAGGCGGCCGCGGCCTGGCCGGTCAGCACGAAGATGCCGGTCCCGATGATGGCGCCGATTCCCAGCGTCACCAAGTTGAAGGGGCCGAGCACACGCTTCAGGGTGTGTTCACCCGACGCCGCTGCCTCGACCTTGAGACTCTCGATCGACTTTGTGGCGAATAGAGACATCACGTCCTCCGGTCAGTGAACCTCGGGGTCGGGGGCCGGCCGCCAGGGTCCCCAGCGCGGCTGCCAAGCCGGGGGCGCCACCCCGACACCCGCCCGCACAGTCAACAGTGCCGTGTGCGGAATGCGCCTCAGGCAGGGCCGCCGCATTATATAGCAACGGGCGGCGACATTTGACGAGCAAGGCAAATGGGTGTGGCCGGATTTCGTGCTGAGTGGGGGTGCAAGGTGCACGGTGCAAAGTGCTGGGTGCGCGTGCTCATGCGGAGTGCAGGGCGCGGGAAGGTGCATTGTCGCTCGGTGCCGGCTGGTGCTCGCGCTCACTCAGCACCCGGCACCACACACACTTTGCACTTTGCACTTTGCACCCTGCACTCTGCACGATTCCTATGCGCCAAGCTCCCCCAGGAACGCGCGAACTCGGGCGGACGGGTCATCGCCGCCGAGCACATCCGAGATGACGGCCACGGATGTCGCGCCCGCCTCGATCACCGACCGCGCACGCCCGAGCGTGATGCCGCCAATCGCGACTACAGGAAGCGGTGGGCGCCTGCTCACCTGCGCAGCCCCGGCCGAGGCGCGCGCCGCATACCGGACGAGATCGAGGCCGACCGCCTCGTAGCCGGTCTCCTTCGTGCGCGTGCCAAAGACCGGGCCGACAGCCAGGTAGCTGATGGGCTCCTTGAGAGCAGCATCGACCTGATTCGTGGTGTGCGTGGAAAAGCCGACGATCGCGTCGGGACCGACGACGCGGCGTGCGAGCGCCGGGGGAAGATCATCCTGGCCGACGTGGACGCCGACACCCGCCACCAGGCGCGCCACGTCGGCTCGATCGTTGACGATGAGCGTCGCGCCGAACGCCGCCGCTGCGGACGCGACCTCCTCGCACACCTCGAGCAACTCGCCGGCGCCAAGCGTCTTCGCGCGGATCTGGAGCAGCGGCGCGCCGCCTTCCAGGCAGGCGCGCGCCAGGACCGGAATGCTCCGGCCACGGGCGCGCGCGACCTCGTGATCGACGATCGCGTAGAAGCGAGGAAGGCTCACACCGCCGCCGCCAGCTTCGACGCCTCCGACTGGAATCGTTCCATGAAGGACGTGTTGAACTTGCCGGCGCCGAAGTCCGGGTCCGCGAGAATCTTCTGGTGGAGCGGCACGGTCGTCTTGATCCCCTCGATGACGGTGAGATCGAGCGTGCGGCGCATGCGGTTGACCGCCTCCTGGCGATCGCGCCCGTAGGCCATGATCTTCGCGATCATCGAGTCGTAGTAGGGCGAGACGGTGCACTCGGAGTGCGCGGCGGTGTCGACGCGGATTCCCGGGCCGCCGGGCACGCTGAACACGCGGATGAGACCGGGACAGGGCGCGAACGAGTCGGGGCATTCAGCGTTCACGCGGCACTCGATCGCGTGCCCCGAGAACACGATCTCGCTCTGCTTGAACGACAGTCGTTCGCCGGCCGCCATCCTGATCTGCTCCTTCACGATGTCCACACCGGTCACGAGCTCCGTCACGCCGTGCTCGACCTGCAGCCGCGTGTTCGCCTCGATGAAGTAGAACTTCCCGTCCTTGTCCAGCAGGAACTCGAACGTGCCGGCGTTGGTGTACTGGACGGCCTCGGCCGCCTCGACCGCGATGCTGCCCATCTTGCGCCGCATCTTGTCGGTCAGTGCCGGCGACGGCGACTCCTCCAGCAGCTTCTGGTAGCGACGCTGGATCGAGCACTCCCGTTCCCCCAGGTGAATCACCGAGCCGTGATGATCGCCGAGGATCTGGAACTCGACGTGACGCGGGTTCTCGAGCAACTTCTCGATGTAGACGTCGCGAACGCCGAAAGCGGCCTCCGCCTCGCGCTGTGCCGCGCGGTACGCGTGACCGATCTCCGACGGGTTCGAGACGATGCGCATGCCGCGGCCGCCGCCGCCCGCGCTCGCCTTGATGAGCACCGGGTAGCCGATGTCCTTCGCAACCCTCTGTGCTTTCTCCTCGGTGTCCACCGGGCCTTCGCTCCCCGGGAGCACGGGCACGCCCGCCTTCTTCATGACGCGGCGGGCCCGCGCCTTGTCGCCCATCAGGCGAATCGCCTGCGGGCTCGGGCCGACGAACTTGATGTGGCACGCCTCGCACACCTCGGCAAGGTACGCGCTCTCGGACAGGAAGCCGTACCCGGGATGAATGGCATCGGCGCCCGTGATCTCGGCGGCGCTGATGACGGCCGGCACGTTCAGGTAGCTGTCGGTCGCCCGCGCGGGACCGATGCAGACGTCCTCGTCGGCAAACCGGACGTGCAGCGAGTTCTCGTCCGCCTCCGAGTAGACAGCGACCGTCTTGATGCCCATCTCCCGGCAGGCGTAGATCACCCGCAGGGCGATCTCACCACGATTGGCAATGAGGATCTTCTTGAACATGGACGCTCCGGGTGCCCTATTTCCTCTTGATTGCGAACAACCGCTCGCCGTACTGCACCGCCTGCCCGTTCTCGGCGTAGACCACCGCCACCTCCCCGTCGTACTCGGAATTGATCTCGTTCATCAACTTCATTGCTTCGATGATGCAGAGCACCTGCCCTTTCCTCACCATCGCCCCGACTTCGACGAACGCCCGCGCGCCGGCTTCCGGCGCACGGTAGAAGGTGCCGACGATTGGCGACTTCACGATCGCGAGTTCGACGCCCTCTTCCAGGTCGCCCGGCGCCTGGGCCGGAGCAGCGACCGGCCACGTCGGGGGAGCGGCCGGGGCAGGTGAACCGGGTGCGGGCGCGGCAACGGAAGCGCCGGGCAGCCGCGAAACGACCTCCGACGTGAGCCCGAGCCCGTTCTTCTTGATGCGCAGCTTGACGTCCCCGCGCTCGAGTTCGAACTCGCTGATGCCGTGTTCCCGGACGATGTCGAGAATCTGCTTCAACTCGTCGATGTTCATAACGTCGCAACCTTGTCGTCCGATCTCCCCCGTGCGATGTCCGATGTCGCGGCGGACGCCCGACGGCGGACCTCGGACGGGGCACTCATGCGACCGCCAGCTCGCGTGGCGCGTGTGTCAACAATTCGGGGCCGTCAGGCGTGACGAGGAGATCGTCCTCCAGACGCACACCGCCCCATCCCGGCAGGTATGCCCCCGGTTCGATCGTGAACACCATCCCGTTCTCGATCACGACGGGCGTGTCCCCGTCGGGCTCGGATGCGGCCGCCCCTTCCTCATTCCGCGTCGAATCACGCGGCGTCGCGGTGCGCGCCCGGTCTTCGGCGGGGCCCCCGGCGCGCGAGGGACCCGGAGACCGGCTGCGCCGGAGCCACGGCTCCTCGTGAACCTCGATACCGAGGCCGTGGCCGGTTCCGTGACCGAACACCTCGCCGAGACCCAGTCGCTCGAGCGTGCCGCGCACCGCGCGATCGATGTCCCGCGCCGTTGCACCCGCACGGCTCGCCGCCACGCCCGCGCCATGCGCCTCGACGACCGCCGCATACACGCGGCGGGCCTCGGCGTCCGGTTCGCCGAGACTCACCGTACGGGCGAGATCCACGCAGTATCCGTCGTATACGCCTCCGAAATCCAGCACGACGAGGTCACCCGTCGAAAGCCTTCTCAGCCCTGGCCGCGCGTGCGGCAGCGCGCCGTTCGGGCCCGACGCCACGATCGTTTCGAACGCGGACCGATCGAAGCCCGCGTCCTTCATGATCCAGTCGATGCGTGCCCCCACCTGGCGTTCCGTGCGGCCCGGCTGCACCTCGGCAAGGATGCGGCCGAACGCAGCCGTCAGCATCTCTGCCGCTTGCCGGAGTGTGGTCACCTCGTGCGCATCCTTGCGAGCCCGCTCCGCCTCAACGAACCGCTCGGTCGGAACAAGCTTCACCCTGTGATCGTCGCCGCCGCCCGTCTGGGCTTCGGGCCGAGGCGCCGGCGCGGCAGTCGCACCGGGCACCGCGAGCCCGAGACCGGATGCCCAGCGTCCGTATTGCGCAAACGGCACGCGCGCCGCCTCGAAACCGATGCATCGCGCGCCCGTTGATCGCAGCACGCTCACGAGCGTTTCGTCATAGGTAGTGTCGACGCGGATCAATGAAGCGTTCGGACAACCGGACGGCGAGGCCCAATCCGACTCGACCGCGGTCAGGTAGCGGAAGTCGGTGATGAAGTAGAGGCTGTCGCGAGTCAACAACACAATCGCCGAACTGCCGCCGAAGTTGGTCAGGTAGAAGATGTTCGGGAGGTACGTGATGATGAGCACGTCGAGTTCCCGATCGACCAGTGCCTGGCGGAGCCGACGGTGACGGTTGGCGAGCACGTCGCGAAGCGCATATCCCATATTCGGGTCTGAAGCCTGGACGGGGGATTGTAGTCCAAACTGAGCCGTTGCGGGTGGAAATGACAGGGGTGCTTATGTACGGCCGCTGGCCGCCAGTCGCTGCTCGCGGTCCGCGATGATGAGTTCGAGCCAGTGTTCGAGCATCGGCAGCGCCCGTTCGGCCTCCTCGCGCGAGAGCGCGCGGCCGGCCTCGCCGTCTGGGGATACGGGAGGAAACACCGGATGCAACTCCTCGCGAAGGGCGAGGACGGTCCGCTGGAGATCGATGTCGCGAGGCGCGAGCGCGAGTGCGATCTCGTAGTGCGCCAGCGCGGACGCGCGATCGCCGCGCCGGTGGAGGGCGTCGGCAACACCGCGCAGCGCCGCGAGGTTCTCGGGCGCCAGGCGGAGCACCTCCTTCAGCTCGCGCTCCGCCTGCTCGAGTTCGCCGATGTCGAGCAGCGCGCGTCCGAGCGTGACGCGCGCCGACAAGTACCCGGGATGGTGCTTGAGCCCCGCGCGGCACGTCTCGATTGCCTCGCGGCTGCGCCCGGTCCGGCGGTACTCCTCGCCGAGCTGCGCGAAGGCGATGGACGCCGGATCCTTCTGGATCCGGCGTTTGAGATCTTCAATCCGCTGGTTGTCCATCGCAGTGCTACCAGCTGATCGTGACGGTCTTGCTCGTGGTCGCCCTTCCTCCGCCGCTGTCCGTCACCGTCAGAGTGATCGTGAACGTCGTCGTGGTGCCTGGCGTGCCGCCCGCGTACGTGTGGCTGTAGGTCCGGCTCGTCGTCGAGTAGACGGTCGTACTGTCGCCGAAGACCCACTCGTACGACGTGATCGTCTGACCGGTGGACGGCGTTGACGCCGAAGCATCGACGACGACGGTCGTGCCATTGACCGACGTCGCGAAATCGGCCTTCGGATTCCCTGCCGCAACGATCACGGACCCTGTACCCGTCGCCTTGTGGCCCGCAACGTCGGTGAGCGTCAGCGACACGATGTAGGTGCCGGCGGACCCGTAGATGTGCGACGCCCTGACACCGAGTCCGCCGTACGTCGCGTCTCCCCACTCCCACTCGTAGCTGGCGATGCCGTAGACGCTGGTAGACGTGCTGGCGTCGAATTGAACCGCCATGCCGGGCGCCGGGCTCGACGGCGAGTACGTGAAGAGCGGCTTCAACCCGCCGGTAGCGACCGTCAGCGACTGGGATTTGCTCGCGGTCTGCCCGACGTCATCGGTGACGACCAGCGTGACGTTGTAACTGCCCGGCGTATCGTACGACGTCGTCACGGTCATCCCGTGCTGTGACGCGCCCGCTCCGAAGTTCCAGGCATAGTCAACGATCGTTCGTCCAGCGCCGGGGGTCGATGTCGATGCGTTGAAGAAGACGGTCTGGTACGTGGTCGGCGCCGACGGCGAGACCACGAAGTTGGCGGTCGGGCTGTCCCCCGCCGCTACGGTGACGGTCTGCGTGCACGGATTGCTCATCCGGCCTTGGTCGTCCACGACGATCAACGTCACCTGGTAGTCGCCGACCGCGCGGTACGTGTGCTGCGGATTGACGCCGGTCCCCGTGCTGTCGTCGCCGAAGTCCCACGAATAGACCACGATGGTGCCGTTGGACTTGGATGCGGAGGCGTCGAACGTGACCGGCGAGTTGGGCACGGGCATCGCCGGCAAGTACGTGTAACTCGCGGTCGGGCCCGAAGGGACGAAGCCGGGCGGCACGAGGCGGATGTTCACGCTGCGCGCTTCCGTGTTCGCGTAGTCGGCGCCCGTCGGAAACACCCGAATGGTGACGATTGTCCCGCTGTCGACGTTGTCCGGCGGCAAGGGCGGCGCGGTGTAGCTGAGAGTCGCGCGGCCGTCACTGCCCGTGGTCACATTCTGGCTGGAGAGCTGGCCGAACGCCGTGATGACCCCGTTGACCGCGATCTCGACGTGCAGCGGCAGCCCCTTGACCGCCTGGCCGTTCTGATCCCGGGCCAGGATGACCACGTGAGACTGCGAGGAGCCGTCCTGCGTGAGAATGTCGGGACTTGCGGAGAGGCTCAGCGACAGCGCGAGTTCCGACGGCCCGGCGAGCGGCGGCCGCTCGGTTTTCTTGATCGTGCAGGCCGACACGAGCAGGCCGGCGGCGGCGACGGCGATGAGAACGCGGCTGATTCGAACCATAACCTGACTCCAGCGATCGGGCGAACGGTGTCTAGACGGGATCCGCCCAATCCGCGAAGTTCACGCTGATCGTCCCGTTGACGCTCACCTGGTTGCCCGCCTGGTCGCGGCCGTAGAAGGTCACCTCGGCGATCGCCGAGATGATCACCGCGCCTCCCATGCCGCGAAGGGCTGCGAGCGGCGGCTCGAGCTTCGCCTGGGCGCGCACGAGGACGAAATTCACGTTCAGCGTGAGTCCCATCTTGACGGTGCCGGTCAGCCCGCCGTCGAACGCGTACGGCACGTCCACGCCGGGCGTGCTCCTGCCGTCCGCCCGCGTGAACTTCACGTGATAACCGGTCAGCGTGATCTCGTTGTTCGTCGTCGGGCCGGTCGGCGACGTGACGTTCTTCATCGAGAACCGCAGCGTCACCTGCCCGCCGTCCTCCAGGACCGTCGGCGCCGTCCCGCCTCCCGGCACCTTGACGTTCGTGATGACGTCCGACTGGAGCACGTTGCTGGTGCTGCTCTGTGCGCCAGAAGAGGCGGTCAACGAATCGATGACCAGATAGCTGGCCGCACGGCCCTCCCGGACGACCGTCCCACAAGAACCGCAGAGCAGGACGCACAGGCCGAGGCCAGTTGCGCGGCCAATCGTCCGAAGCGGCATCTGTTTCATTGCAGGCGCTCCTACCACGTCAAACACCTCACCCCTTGATAATTCGGGGGGTGATGAAGATCAGCAGCTCGTTGCTTTCCTCGTCGATGCTGTCCCGCCGGAACAACCACCCGAGCAGCGGGATCCGATGCAGGCCGGGCGTGCGATCCCTCTGCGTCTGCTCGCGACTGACGTAGATGCCACCGATCACAATCGTCTCGTTGTCCTTGACCAGCACCTGTGTGACCGCACGCTGCGTGTTGATCGGAGGAATGTTGGCGATCTGCTTCGTATAGTCTGGCGTCGCGTTCTCGAGCATGATGTTCATGATCACCGTCTGGTTGGCGGTAATCTGAGGCGTCACCTCGAGCTTCAGCGCGGCGTCCTTGAACGTGACCGTGACGGTGTTGTTGGCGATCGTCTGGATCGGAATCTGGACGCCCTGCGTCATCTCGGCCTTGAAGTTGTTCTGCGCGAGTACGCGGGGCGTCGACAGGATGCGCCCCTTGCCCTGCGACTCGATGGCCGAGAGCTGCACGTCGAGGTTGAATGCACCGTTCACCGATCCCAGCGACAGACCCACGGCGCTGGTGGGCGGCGCGGTCGTCCTCATATTGACCGCGCTCGGCACGGTCGTGCCCCCGCCTTGCGCAGCCCCCGTCCGTCCGGACAGCTCCCCCTGGTTCGGAAACGCCACCGGCGTCGTGTTGCCGAGGCTCGGATCGACGCGGCCCGAGAAGCCCCACTGAACGCCGAGCTGCCGCGCGAAATTGCGCGTCGTCTGCACGATGCGCGCTTCGATTTCGACCTGGGGCTGCGGCCTGTCGAGCGAGTCGATGATCTGCGCAACAGTCGGGATCGAACCCGGGAGATCGCGCACGATCAACGTGTTCGTGGGTACATGCACCTCGACCTGCCCCCGCTTGGTGATGGCCCCGCTGCGTGTCAGCACGGTCTTCAGCTCGTCGGCCTTTGCGTAGCTGAGCGTCCGGGTCAGCGTCTCGAGCGTGCCGCCGAGCGCCTGCTCTTCCGCGAGCTGTCGACGCTGCTTCTCCTCCTCGGAAAGCGCGCTCAGCGTTGCGATGCGGACGACGTTGCCGTCGATCACGTAGCCGAGGCCGGCGCTCTTGAGGATGATCTCCAGCGCCTGATCCCACGGCACGTCGCGAAGCGCGACATCGACGGTGCCCTGCACCTTGGGATCGATGATGATGTTCAGCCCGCTGGTCTCGGAGAACACCCGGAGGACCGCCCGGATATCGGCGCCCGCGAAATCGAGGCTGATAGGCGCGCCAATGTATTGTTTCTGCGCGCTTCCCGCTTGCGGCTGCGGCGCTGAAGGCGGAGCCGCGGCCGGCGGCTGCTGTACGGCCGCGGCCGGCGGCTGCTGCACCTGCACGGGCGCGGCCGGCGGCGGCACAGGCGTGGCCGGTGGCGGCACGGGTGTGGCCGGCGGCGGCACGGGCGTGGCCGGCGGCGGCACGGGCGTGGCCGGTGGCGGCACGGGTGTGGCCGGCGGCGGCACGGGCGCCTGCTGCTGTGCCTGGAGTGCCCGCACGCGCTGGATGAGATCCGTGCTGACCGCCTGCTTGTCCGGCGGCGTCTGAATCGGGGTCGGCGGCGGTTCACCCGGACGTGGCTTGGCGGCCGCAGGAGTCACAACTTCCGCGGCCGGCGCCGCCAGGTTGGCTTCAGCGGCCTCGCCAAACACAATCGTCAGACCGCCCTCCGATTGGTCCACGCGATAGGCGACCGACCCGGTGAGATCGACGACCACGCGGGTGACGAGCGGCCGGCTGCTGTGCACGGCCACCCGAACGCGATCGACCGGACCGTTGCCAACCGGGGTCGTCGCTTTGACCGCCGGCGACACGCCTGCGAAATCGAGGACCAGGCGGTACGGCGGTTCTTTCGTCAGCTCGACGTTGCTCGGCGACAGCGCGCCGTTGCCTTGAAGCACCAGGATCGGGCCGCGCGGCCCCTGAAGCGCGCGCAGCGACTGTAGACGCGTCGCCGGCTTCTGCGCGGCCGCGTGTACGGCGTCCTGCGCGTTCGCGGTCTGCCCGGTGTCGCTCGCCCGCGCTGCATCCACGACTGCCGGCGATGAACTCGCCGCCATCGCCTGTCGATCGACTTCAACGCGAATGACGTTGCGCGCGCTCCTGACGCGGTGCACGAGCGGGCGGGCAAGGTTGACCTGTACGCGCGCGACCGGCACCCCGTCGAAGGCCGTCGTGTCTTCCACGGTGACCGCCGACACGACACCGTGGTCGCCGGCGGCGAACCGGTTCCTGACACCTGCGCCGCTCACGTTGCGCAGATCGACGAGCACCGTCAACGGGTCCGGCTCGGTCGTGACGTATGGGACCGGTTCGGACGTCTGGATGAGGACCGCGGCCGTGTGACGGTCCAACCGCCCGGTGATCGACTCGAGGCGTGCCCCGTTGGCCGCGCCGCTCCGGCCGGCAGCGTGCAGGCCGAACGCCGACACCAGACAGGCGACGGCAACCAGCGGCCAGATTCCGGGCCCGGCGCCCCGTGCCGCGGTGCTCCACAGTCGTGAAAGACGGGTCCGCATTTACTTGACCTCTTCGACTACGCGCAGCGTCTTGCGCCTCTCGATCTGCTTCTGCAGCGACAACGGGTCGCTGACTTCCTGAAGCACGACGAGACTGTCGGCCGTGATCGCCTTCACCACGGCGTCATACAACTGGTCCCCGACGTGCACTCTGTAAGTCCTCGTATCGGGTGCCTGCACGATCGCGATCGCTCCAGGGCGGCCGCCCTGGAGGATGCCTCGCAACGCGATCTCATCGAATGTCAGGCCGCGCAAGCCTTCCGGTTTCTTCTGAACCGGCCGGCTCTCGGTCCCCCGGTTCACAAGGCTCAGGAACGGATCGCGCCGCCCTTCGGACTTGTACGAGTACGCTTCCTGGCCGACCGGCCGCGCGACGGCCGGGGGCGGCGGAACGACCGTCGGCTTCTGCGCCGCGCCCTGCGCCGCCACGGCCACCCACGCGCCGCTCACGCAGAAGACGGCGAGCAAACAACTCGCACGCGCACGCACCATCTGGGTGGTCATATCCGGCTACTTCACCGGCTTCGGCAGCTGGCTTGCCGCCGCGGCCTGCGAGCTGTCAGCCAACAC